>Ga0272441_10008530_pt1 | contig 16192 bp, 14 predicted proteins | sample SSMProp6N_FD_193582 | JGI IMG/M metagenome (GOLD analysis project Ga0272441, IMG submission 193582) | Marine sediment archaeal communities from Little Sippewissett salt marsh, Falmouth, MA, United States - SSM-Prop-6N | ecosystem: Environmental > Aquatic > Marine > Wetlands > Sediment ... | reverse complement strand
GATCTTTTACGGTCACGATTTTTATCTTTTATGAAAGCCGGTGCCCGTTTACAAGGCAGGGAATGGTTTTTAAAATTATGATATAAATATTCAATTGAAAGAGTTCTTTTAAGATAAAATCATTCACCCCGCCTTTTTTATTTAAAAAGTGTTTGGATTGTTTTACTGGATCAATGTTATTTTTTTACGTCTTTCTATAACATTTTACAAAAAGAAAAATATTACATGGACTTATCCATCATATTCATTAAATAAAATTTTGCCAACAACCATTCCTCTTATAAAAAGTCAGATAAAAAATCATTGTGATAAACTTTAAAAAATTATTATAATTTTTTGATCCATATGCCAACGAAAAATATAATTTTTTATTTTCTTCTTTGTATAATTTAAAAAAATTAAATTTACCTTTACTTATTAAAATTTATATCATTTTAAGAGGCTTACCTAAAAAGTCCAAAAAATGCAATCTTTGGTTTTTGGTGAAAACATTTTAAATAAATTCAAAATAAAAAACTATTACCATTATTTTTTCTGTCATTTTGGTTTATAATTGGTATAATTGCTTTATATATTTGAACTTCTCTAGGATGGCGATTGATTAATGAAAGAACTAACAATGTACAAAATTGTGAAATTTTACTCTAAGAATCCTTAGAAAATTTAAATTACAATTTGAAAGATGGAGGATAAAATGAAGATTGAAGATGTAAGAGAAATGGGAATAGAATTAGAGCATTGGTTAAAAATGCGAGTGCATCCGGTTGCGGTGAAATTTTTAAAAAGCAAAGATGATGTACCTGATGGAGCTGTTATTCCAAAAAAAGACCTGGGACATAAATTGGCTTTATGTCAGGCTTTTTCGATGTCTGAAGATGGAAATGAAAAAATGATTGCTATGTTTAAAGAGGATCATTATTGCTTTGAACCTGTTATCGGCCTGGGTTTAATAAAAAAACAAGAAGGATTTTTTGATGGTACTCATCGCTATCCCGATAGTGCAATAACACTTGAAGCAGGTGCAGAATGGTGTAAGAATATGCCGTATATGAAAGAGGGTCTATATTCGGGCATAGTAACAGCGCCCATACACAAGGTTAATTTTATGCCGGATTTAATTTTTATGCACGTTAATGGCTTGATGTTGACTTATCTTTTAATTGTAAAAAATTATATTGATGGTAAAGATCTATATTGCCAGCTTTCTGGCCATGCAGCATGTGTATATGCTCTTGTTCCGGCTATGAATGAAAGAAAATGCAAAGTGACAATCCCGTGCCGGGGAGATCGAACTTTTGCAAGGGCCCAGGACGATGATATGATGTTTACCATGGTACCCGAGATGCTTCCGGATTTTATAAATGGTATGCATTTTGAACAAAAAAATGGGTGGGGACTGCCAACAAAAAGACAGATCAAAGAAGAATATCCTCTGCTTCCCCGGTACGAGGAATATGGCAGAAAATTGGGATTATTGGATGATTAAGATATAAAATAATATCGAGAGTTTGTCTAATATATATCCGTCTTTAAAGCAGGGACACTCGTTTTTTTGTTCCTGCTTTACATGATTGTCGAAAAGCAGAATGTATCCTAGTTTTAAAGAAATAGCATTCCGGTTTTTTTTGAATCCTTTCATTTTTTATTTGATCAGGTGATGCCTAACTTCGTAAGAAAAATCTTTATTCAGTAACTAAAGAAGAAGATTAACGTTTTTTTCTCCTAAAAAATTATTATCTACATCCCTTATACTAACTTCAGTAAATTTTGAATGAGGTCTCGCTGATAAGAGGCTTTATTACAGTAATGTTATTAGATTGAGGTTAAATAGGATGATCATTATAAAAAATCGATACTTTTTTCTTAAAAATTCCGCATAAAAATTGTATCATATTATAAGTTTTGAAATATAAATACAAAAGAAATAGCGAATTTACGAAATTAATTTGAAAATAAATTGTAAAAGAGGAAATTTAATAAAAATGTAGAAATATAATATAAAATTTATTTCCTGATTAATCATTGAATAAAAATGTTCTAGAAGGCGTAGACGGGATATTTGACATAAAGAAAGTTTCGGAAATTGTATAAAAAATATATTTTACAAACAATTTTTTAAGCAAACAAGATTATAAATTGAGTAACGTATATCAAAAAATCATGAAAATATAAAGGAGGTAGCAGGATGGTTGATAAAAAGTATGATTTTATCATTGTTGGTTCCGGTGCAGGTGGTGCAACATTAGCAAGAGAATTGAGCCGTAAAAATCAATCGGTTCTGGTCCTGGAAAAGGGCAGTAACGAAAAGAAGCTAGGCACTTTCCAGGATTCTGCACGTTTTTATGATGCAAATAAGCTGACAAAAGTGCCCAAGAAATCAAAAGAGGGTGTGATTATTTGGAGAACTATCATGGCTGGAGGATCCACGGTGGTATCCTGTGGGAATGGAACGAGATGCCTGGAGAAAGAATTTGCCGATTTCGGTATTAAGCTTGATGAAGAATTATCAGAGATTGAAAAAGAGACAGATGTGAAACCCTTTGCTGAAGAATTATTATCGGAAGGTTCCAAAAGAATTATGGAGGCTTCAAAAGAGTTGGGATACAGGATGGAATTAATGCCAAAATTTATTCAGCGGGAGAAATGCGTTAATTGCGGACAGTGTTCCTTTGGTTGTGGAAGAGAAGCCAAATGGACTGCTTTAAATTACCTTGATGAAGCAGTGCATTTTGGAGCAAAGGTGTTATATGATACGCCGGTCGAAAAAATCCTTCAAGAAAAAGGAAAAGTAAAAGGAGCCAAAGGTTTCAGTCGAAACGGTGAAAATGAATTTTTAGCAGATGTGGTTATCCTTGCTGCCGGCGGATTGGGAACACCGGTTATATTACAAAAATCGGGAATAAATAATGCTGGTAAGGGTCTCTTCATGGATTTATTAATCAATACCTATGGTATTACCGACGGATTAAATCAAATCAATGAGCCTACCATGGCACTTGTGGACCATGAATTTCATAAAGAGAAAGGATTTATTCTTTCAACCTTTGTCAATCATCATCGAATGGTACGATTTATGGAACTTGGACCTAAGGGACTCTCATTACCCTTAAATCGAATGCTGGGCATCATGACCAAAACAGCAGATGATTCGGTCGGTTATATTGATTCGAATGGAAAGGTTTCTAAAACGGCTACCGAGAACGACTGGAAGAGATTAAATGAAGGGACATCTATTGCGAAAGAAATTTTGATAAAAGCAGGTGCTCATCCTAATTCCATTTTATTCTCAAAAGTGCAGGGTGCTCATCCCGGAGGGACGGCTGCGTTGGGTAAAATTGTAGGGACAGACCTGCAAACTGAAATTGAAAACCTTTATGTCTGTGATGCAAGCGTATTTCCCAGATCACCGGGAATGCCACCTATTTTAACGGTGTGTGCTTTGGCGAAAAAGCTTGCAAAAAATTTAACATCTTAATCAATGGGTTGATAATTATTGCCGAAAAGAATATTTTAAATTTTGTTATACAGAAAGAAGGATTTTTTTATGAGATGTAGTATTTTAAAAATAGTGTGAAATTTTCAATGATAGCATATATCTTTGTGATAGGTAAAATATAAAATCGTTTCAAGGAAAGGAGGTAGTTATGCCTGAATTTAATAGCCCATTTTCCGGACTTAAAAAAGATCGTAAACTTACACATGAAGAATTAATCCGTTCAATAAGATTTATGATTGCAGCCGAATATGAAGCTATTCAGCTCTATATGCAACTAGCCGAATCAACCGATAATCAATTGGCTCAAGAAGTATTAAAAGATATCGCGGATGAAGAGCGTGTTCATGCCGGAGAATTTCTTAGGCTTCTAAAAGAACTTGCTCCGGATGAAGAAAAATTTTATGCAGAAGGTGCTCAAGAAGTCGAAGAAGAAATAACAAAAGGAAATTAAAAGTAAGTATGTTTTTAAATAATGGATTTTAGTTTTGTTCCCTATAGAATTGTAAATATAAAACGAAATACTTTTTTCATATCCCTGTTTTATAAAAGAGGTTTTTAATAATAAAATACTTTAGGTTTTTTTCGTATTTTCATATTAAAATATTTACTGAGGGACCAAAAACCTATGATTGATTATATAGGAATTTTTTCAAGTAAAAGAGATTGAATAAATCATTTCATTATTTTCTTACTATTTCTTTTCATTGATATTTGTGACCTTGTGGGAGATAAAATGAAAAAATCTTATATTATGCTATTCTTAATCACTCTTTTTATGCTTATTTTTACGTTTTCTGCCTCTACCCAATTTGTTCAAGTCACTTCAGAATATGCTAATATCCGCCCCATGCCGAATACCGATTCAATCATTATCTGTGAAGCATTTGAAAATGATATCTTCGAATACGTAGGGGAAGATGATGATTGGGTAAAAATTGATATGTTTTCGGGTGAACTTCGCTATATCCATCATAGCCTGATTGAAGTGATTAATGGTGATATATCGATTTCTTTTTCAATAGATGGCTGTCAAAACTTGATGAAAAAATTCAAAGAAGCCGAAGAAAGGTCAGTGCTTGTATCCAATCATAAATACCCCTCAACCAATTCTGAAAACGAGGAAAAAAAACTTGAATTTCAAAAAATTCTGCTTGACCGATACATTATGGAGGTGTTCCAGGAATACAACCTTCAGCCTGCTGCCTATAATACAATTCTGTCAAAATGCATAGAGGAAACACTGGCAAAAACTCAAGAAGGTCCGGCTAAAAAAATCGAAGCAATTGAAACTGATAACAAAGGCAACAACAAAAATCTTAATGAATTATCCGAAGAGATAAGAAAGGAGATATTCAAAGAAATGGTGCAGTGTGAGGATTGGGCTGATATAGAAGCGATGCAATATTATTTTCCCGGATGTGAAAACTGTGCCAAATTCATTGAAACTGATATTGATAAATATATCGCTAAATTTACGGAATTAACCGATAGCTGCAAAGAAAACCTGAAAAATAAATATAATATCACCGAAGAAACCATGTTAGAAATATCAGCTGAAGCCTTAGAAAAAGGCTGGACAAAGCCGACCATGCCTCCAATACCTGATTGCTGCAGGTAGTTTTCCGCTCATATATTTTGTATTGTGAAATTACCCAAGGGAGATGGCTAGAAAATAAAAAGCCATTCGATATTATAGCTGAAGAGTTTTCTTTTTTGAATTATTTTCCAGAAAAAAAGGTTTTTTGAAAGATATGCGGTATTTTAAATTTATAAAGTGTTCGAAAGTGAACATTATCAATAATAATAAACAAAATATAAAAAATGTTATTTCTAATTATAATATAAAGACTAATTGCACATTGCAATGATTGTAATTAAGAAGCTCCAAAAAAATATTTATTAACTTTCCGTTTAAGCTAGCAAAACCTATTAAAGCTCCGGCATAAATCTTCCAAGAATCCAAATTGACAGATTAGTAGTTGAAAATAATTGCTATCTGGTTAAAATGCAAAATAAATAATCGATGTAATATTCCATATAATGAATCAGTGAATCATCCAATACGATTGATTCATCATGAGACAGAGAATAATGTTTTATTTGCATTTTACACGTAACTCATTACTTGTCAATTATTACACAATTAATCATAAGATTAATTGCAAAAAAAAGGAGGTGTAAATTATGGCAAAGGCAGGAGGAAGTATTAACATAAAATCCCCGGTAGAAAAAATCTTCAATTATATCAGCGAACCTACCAATCAACCGGAGATTTGGCCCAGCTTAATAGAGATTAAGGATGTGGAACGATTACCCGATGGCAATACCAAAAACCGGTGGGTCTACAAAATGGCCGGTATTCGGTTCGAAGGAACCAGTGAGGGTGTTGAATACGTTCCCAACCGGCACATTGTCAGCAAGACCAAGGGCGGCGTTGTGAGCACCCAGACATGGACGTTTCAGCCGGAAGGTGATGAAACAAAAGTAACCTTCGAGGTTGATTATACGGTACCAATCCCTCTACTGGGCAAACTGGCCGAAACCATCATCCTCAAGATGAATGAGCACGAAGGAGAGATAATCCTTGCAAATCTAAAAGCCAGAATGGAAGCATAATATCACAAGCTTAAACATGCACATCATGGCCAATTGAATTAAAATTCATATCAAATAGATACATTTTTATGAAGCTGATTTGAAAAACATATGGTGTAATATTAGTCGAAAATAAAGTATAAAAACATAAGCCATTGAATGAAAGGATACCAAAGTACCTTTTTATTCAATGGTGATTTTATTCAAAAATCATTTGTATTTTTTGGCACTGTTTTAATATGAGGAAGGATTTTCTTCAAGATTACAATTTCAATAAAAATTTTATACATATCCATAGGGAATTTAACGCTAAAAACCTTTCAATCTTTTATTGAAATACAAAACAGGAATATATTGATAAAAAGGAGGAAAGCAATGTCACTTATACCGGTGTTTAAAATAGGTTTATGGAATGCATGGATTATCGAGCCTTGTACTCTATTGCCCATCTTTGCACTTACCTTAACACCCTTAAAAAAAAGTGTGCCTCCAAATCCTGATATGTCGTCACTTAACAAGACCGATAGGAGAAATTTTGGTTTTTCCAGGTTAGTGATGTTTCTGCCTATAATATACTCCATTTTCTTACCCTTAAAATTAGGAACAATATGGTTCTCTATCGGATTTCCCATTATTTTGCTTGGCTTAATTCTTTATACAATAGTCTGGGTGAATCTTACTACTACTCCGTTTGACAACAAATTGGCTACCAAAGGGCTATATCGTCTTTCCAGGCATCCAATGTATCTTGCTTCATTTCTAATTGCTATAGGAGTGAGTATTGCCTGTGCTTCATGGCTCTTTTTATTATTTTCGATAATATCTATGATTTTTGCACATATAAAATATACGAGTCTGGAAGAAAATTTCTTGCTGGAGAAGTATGGTAATAGCTATCGCGAATATATGAACAGAACACCGAAGTGCTTGAGAATAACAAGAACGGGGAATAATGATTTGTAAGCACAGATGTCTTTGCTATTTTCCAGGAAATTTTAATTAAAACCAACAGTAGGAGAACAAAATTCTGAGTTAAAAAAGATAAAAATTCAAAAAAGGAGGAAGAATAATGTCTAAAGATTCTAAAATTCGGTGGGGTTGGCTTAAGGGAATGTATATTACACTATTCTAGTAGGCCTGCTTGGATTAGGAATGATTGTCAGCCTGAAACGGTAAAAACAATTTTAGGCTGGCCGGTTGAAGAACCAATAGCTTTTGGAATTATTGGCAGTGTCTATCTGACATTCGGACTTTTATCAATTTTTGGCTTACGATCTCCCCTTAAATTTGTGCCTGTCTTATTATTGCAGCTTTGTTACAAATTGATATGGTTTATTGGTGTTCTTTTACCCCTTTTATTTACTAATAAGTTTCCAAGTTTTGCTATACCAATGACTATTATATTTATCACATATATCATCGGAGATTTAATCGCCATACCTTTTTCTTATATTTTTGCTAAAGAGCCAAAATAGTAAATTAAGTTTTCAGCTTATTTCCTTATATAGAAAGTTCCAAATGCATCAAACAAAAGGAGCCAACCACTTCCAATCCTTTTAACCTTTAATAAGAAGCGTATTTATATGAAAAAGATTTTCCTAAAGTTAGTTATTTATTTCAATTCGATAATTCAAATATCCGCTGAAAATAATAAAGCTTGCTCCGATTACAGTCAAGAGGTCCGGAATTTCTTTAAAGAGTAATAGCCCGAAAATGCCAGAAAAGATGATTTGGGAATAACTATACAAGGAGACCAAGCTTGCTGGAGCCATTTGATAAGCTTTGGTAAGTGAGTATTGCGATATCAAAGCAAAAAGTCCCAGTAAAAATAAAATAAAAAGCTCAGAGGAGTCGGGTACGATGAAATTCTTTTGAAATAATAATATGATTGAACTGATAAACGCACTAATATAAGCAAGATAATTGATGATCACTAAATGATGGTCAGTCTTTCTCAAATGTCGTATGGTTATATGTCCGGCTGCCATAAAGAAAGTAGCAAGTAATCCAATAAAAGCAGGGAAAATATCCATCCGAAAACCGGGCTTTATGACCAGTAATCCTCCCAGGAAAGCGAATACAAAAAAGGGTATTTGTCGAAGGTGTAATTTTTCTTTCAGAAAGATTCCGGCAAGGAAAAATATAAAAAAAGGCCGTAATTGTTGAATAGTCATTGCTTCAGTTAATGGCAAATTTACAAAAGTATAAAATATCGTTAGCATTCCAATAATACCCATTAAACCACGAAACCACAGAAAGGGCTTATTATTGCCAAAAAAGGAAATATTCTTTTTTTTTAATATTATTGGAATAATTATCATGGTAGGAATATTTCTAAAGAATGCTATTTCTATAATGGGAAAATGTCTTACCTGTTTTACCGTTACTGCTATTAGAGCCATGCAGATGGAAGAAATTATTATAAGAAAAATTCCTACCCTCTTATTATCTCGAAGATTAATCTTGTCTTTTATTTTATGGCGACCACTTGTATTAATTGAACTATTCTCCTATTTATTAGCTAGCAGGTAAAAGTTAATCAGTTATTTTCCATATAAAGGAATTTTTATATTTAGCCACTATTATACTATATTCTTAAGAAATTTTCTCCTTAATGTATGAATTCTTATAGTCCTAATATGTAATTTGCACTTTACAATGCTATGCTCGCTTTGTTATTCAAAATCTGTAGTATTTTGTTAAAATGAGAATAGAGATACATATGATTTGTATAAGGAATGAAAAATGAATTAAACAGGATAAATTGTTTAAGGGAAAGTTAATTAAATACTTCTATCTATCGATATTTAGTAACTTTTAATAATCCTGCTCATGCAGAGGATTTTAAGCCTATACATATAAAAGTGGGAGGCTATATTAAAACAATCATTTGGTAATTTTCCAAAACTTTATGTCATAAAAAGGATTTTAATCTAAATTAAATTTTTTGATTTATAGCGATAATTGAAATATCCGCTCACTATTATGAAAATTGCTCCAATTATACTAAGCATATCCGGAATCTCTCTAAAAAACAGCAAAGAAAAGACACAGGCAAATATAATTTGAGAATAATTATACAAAGAGACTAAGCTTGCCGGAGCATATTGGTAAGCTTTGGTGAGGGTAATTTGCGCAATCAACACCACTATTCCGATTAAAGCTAAATTTAAATAATCGGATGGATTGGGAATCACAAAACCCTTTTGCAATATAAGTATTATTAAACTCACCAAACAAATGATATAGGCACGATAATTGATGATAACTAAATAATGGTCGCTTAATCTTAAATGCCTTAAAGTTACATGTGAGCCGGATATGGAGATAGCAGAAACTAATGCAACAATAGCAGGAAAGATATCTACCCGAAAACCAGGCCTGATAACCAGTAATCCTCCTAGAAATGCCAGTAGAAAAAATGGAATTTGGCGAAAATGTAATTTTTCTTTAAGAAAAATCCCGGCAAAAAAAAAGGTGAAAAGGGGATTTAATTGTTGAATCGTCAGCGCATCGGTAATCGGCAAGGCTGTAAAAGCATAAAAGCCTGCTATTGTACCAACCGTAATCACCAATCCGGAAAGGATTAAAACAGGTTTATTATTTCCAAAAGGAGGAATTTTTTCTTTTGCTATCATGGCAGAAACAATGACCATCATGGGAATATTTCTAAAAACAACTAATTCCATCAAGGGAAGATGTCTTACCTGCTTTACAAGTGCCGCGATCAATGCAAAACAAATGGCAGCCGTCAGCATAAAAAAAATCCCTATTTTATGATTTTCTTGAATATTGATTTTCTCTTTTATTGTTTCATTTTTATGGATAGACATATTCTCCTGACTATCTAAATGTGAAAAATATTTTTTAAATTTAAAAAATATTTGTATTTATCGACTAGTATACTATATTTTAATGAAATTTTCTTTATAATTACAAATATTTAACTCATTACAATAAAGATTTATATTTTTCATTTTAAAATTCGCATTTATTTATTTTTTTATCCTTCGGAAATTTATTCTTTCTCAGAGTATCGTATATAATATTTTGTAATATCTAATGTACATAATCACTGCTATGCTAGTGTGAGTATAAATAAATAGGTAATAAAGAGGAAATAGTACTCACAACTCAATAAAAATTTAAGGGAGGGCCATCATGAAAAGTGAAGTTGTGTCAATAATTCCAAATGTAAACAAATCATTTTTATCTTAAATATTTGGCCTTACAAGGAAAATGAATTTTCTGTTTGTTATCGAAAAATTGAAATAGTTTTTGTGAATTAGGCATGTATACTATAATGCAATTTAAACTATTGGGAAAATATCATACTTACGTTAAACCGGCTTTCTCTTTTGGTAAAGCTAATGGTCTGAAATTAAAAGCAGCAGAGGGATTCTCTGCTGCTTTTAAAGTAATCTATTAGTTATACCAGTCACCAAACAAAACACATTGATGGATTATTTTTCTACAGGATACCCTGCATCGGTCCAAGCTTTGTAATTCCCGATGACCCGATATACTTTTGTAAAGCCTGCATCAACCAGTTTCTGAGAACCTGATATGGAAGGACCATCTGCATGACAGTAAACCAGATAAGTCTTGGTCCCCTGTAACATCGGTATCGCTTTATCCAGGGCGCCACTACCTACCGGATAGTTAACTGCTTTAGGTAAATGACCCATAGCATATGCAGGTGATACGTCAATAGTCACTAAATCCGGCGTTTCCAACATGAGTTTCAGTGCTTCCTGAGGTGTAACATCCATATAAGGCTTAAGCGTGGAAATAGGATACCCTGCATCGGTCCAGGCTTTGTAATTCCCGATGACCCGATATACTTTTGTAAAGCCTGCATCAACCAGTTTCTGAGAACCTGATATGGAAGGACCATCTGCATGACAGTAAACCAGGTAAGTCATATCTTTATTCAGCATTGGTATTGCTTCATCCAGAGAGCCATTACCTACCGGGTAATTGACTGCAGTCGGTAAATGACCCGCCTTATATGCAGGTGATACGTCAATAGTCACTAAATCCGGTGTTTCCAACATGAGCTTCAGTGCTTCCTGAGGTGTAACATCCATATAGGATGTTTGCGCACTCACAATACTTGCACCAAGAACAAAAATCGCAAAAACTAACATCAATAAATATCTAGTAATTTTCATTTTAAATATCTCCTTCTTTTTTATATGCTACATATGATACTAAAAAAGTATCTTATAACAATATATATGATACAGTAAAAGTATCATTATGTCAAAAAAATATTTTATTTTATATGAAACACGACAGGTGAAGGTTTTTTGATAGCTTACCTTTTTAGGCAAAGGAAAGGATTCAAATCTTTACCTTTGACATACAAAATAATTAATTACCAAAAACAAAGATCTGTCCCACAATAATCCATGATAAAATTGATATATTTTATTATTAGTTTGATATGAGTTTAAAGCTGCCTTATAGTAGGAATGTAAGGGCCTAGATATTATCTTGAAATATTGCAAAAGAAAAGAGATAATAAAATAGTAACGCTATGCAATCAGGCTATCCTTAAAAATTTTTGAAACATAGAGACAAAAAGTCAAGAAATATATGATGCTTGTCTACGGTATGGCACATTTTAAAAAATATAGTAGAATATCTTGCTATGCATTATGCTATAGTAAAGAGAGTGTTTAAAAAAACAAGCGGGAAGATAGAAAATGATATTACAGTCTCGAGTCTTAAACTATAAATTATTTAAGAGGGAGATAATAGGTGATTTTTATGGCAAAAGCAGAATTTTATGCATTGAAAGACTATTATGAGTACTCTCCTGGGGAGATGAAAAAACGTTCAGCTGAATTTTATGAAGAAATGAAGAGAAGAAGAACGGTGCGCCAATTTTCAGATCGGATAGTGCCTCGGGAGATCATAGAAAATTGTCTTCGAACAGCAGCAACAGCGCCCAGCGGGGCTAATATGCAGCCCTGGAGCTTTATTGTAGTAACTGACCCTGCTGTTAAGCGACAGATCCGTAAAGATGCCGAAAAAACTGAGCGGGCGTTTTATCATAAAAGTGCGAACCGAAAATGGGTGAATGATTTGGAAGTCCTGGGTACTAATGAAAATAAGTCTTTTTTAGAAGTAGCCCCTTATTTGATCGTTATTTTTGCTCAACGTTATGGTCTTTTGCCGGATGGCAGCAAAAAAAGTCATTACTATGTCAATGAATCAGTAGGAATCGCCACAGGTATACTGATTACTGCTTTACAGCATGCCGGACTTGTTTTTTTAACTTATACGCCCAGCAGGATGGGTTTTCTGAATCAAGTCCTATCCCGGCCTTCGAATGAAAGACCCTTTTTAATGTTGGTTGTCGGTTATCCGGCTAAAGATGCTGTTTTGCCTAAAATAGACAAAAAGTCATTAAGAGATGTTGCCAAGTTTATTTAAAATTAAAATAGAGATACATCTCATTTTAAAGCCTTAATTTATCATTGAAAGGACTGGTGTTAGATACTGTCTTGAATTTCAACCTCAACTCTCCCCAAATCAATATTAATTTTTAAACGAAAGGAGAAGAAAAATGAAGTATAAAGTTTTAGTTACCAGGCCAATTCCTAAAGAAGGATTGGTTGAGCTTGAAAAACATTGTCAAATATTAATGCCTCCAAAGGAGGGTCCATATTATACCAGAGAGAAGATACTTGATTTAGCAAAGGACATTGATGCAGTGATTGTAGTGGGGGACAAAATTGATGAAGAATTTTTAGATAATGCTAACAAACTGAAAGTCATCAGTGCTTATTCGGTAGGTTATGATAATGTAGATATTTCTGCAGCAACTAAAAGAGGCATACCCGTAACTAATTTACCCGAGGCTGTTACAGAGAGTACTGCCGAACTAACCTTTGCTCTCATGTTAGCTGTTAGTCGAAGATTAATTGAAGCAGATCATTATATTCGCAAAGAAAATGACCGAAGATGGTATCCGTTTTTATTGATGAGCCATGAATTATTTGAGAAAAAATTAGGTATTATTGGTTTAGGTAGAGTTGGACAGTCTGTCGCAAGAAGAGCCAAAGCTTTCGGTATGCATGTTTATTACTATGATACAGTAAAAAAAGACTCTTTTGCCCAATATCTGCCGTTCAGAGAATTAATTTCTTCAGTTGATTATTTATCACTACATGTTCCGTATTATAAAGATACTCATTATTTATTGGCTAAAAATGAATTTAAAGCCATGAAAAAAAGTGCTTATTTAATTAATGCTTCACGCGGTCCGGTTATAAATGAATCTGATTTAGTTCAAGCATTGCAGGAAAAAGAAATTGCAGGTGCCGGTTTAGATGTTTACGAAAAAGAACCTGAAGTCACCCCTGAACTTATGCAATTTTTGAATGTCGTTTTAACACCGCATATCGGGACAGGAACTGCTGAAACCAGAATTAAAATGGCTTTGGAATCTTCCGACAATGCCCTTAAAATTTTAAAAGGAGAAGTGCCAAAACATATAGTCAATAAAGCTGACCTAAATCTCTGAAGGAATTAATCAAGGTGCGGGATAGTTCAATCTGGGGGTAATTTTTTTAGATGATAAAATAATTTTACTTAAAGGCGTGAACACGGATAAAATGGTCGTAAAATAAACAAAGTAAAATTTAAACAATGATAGGAGGATAAGGGTGGATAACATTCTAATCATTTTTCATTCTAAAAATGGAACTGTGGAAAAAATGGCGCATGCAGTAAAGAAAGGTGTTGAAAAAACGAAGGGATATTCCGTAAAGTTTAAAAGAGCTCAGGATGCGACCTGGCAGGATTTAAAAGAATCTGTCGGAATTGCTATAGGGACACCGGATTTTTTTGATTATATGGCCGGAACAGTGAAAGATTTTTTTGACCGAACTTTCTATCTCAGCCAAAGCAAAATCATGGGGAGTTTGGTTGCCGATGTCCCTTGCGTATTTTTTGCTTCGGGAGGGACAGGTGGAATGCCTGCAATCGAGAGTTTGAAATGCATTGCGGAAGCTTTCAAGTTTAAAATAATTGATTATGTAGCGGTCAGTCCTAAGCTAACAGCTGAACACCTGTTGCAATGTGAAGCATTGGGAGAGAAATTAGTAAAAGCTGCTTTAGAAAAAACGAATTAAGTCTTTACGACGTTTTGAATTGATTAATCTGCTCACTAGAAAAAAATATTAATTCAGGCCTTCTTTTCTAAAAAAAGAAAGCAATTAAAATAAAAAATGGTGTTAAATCCTTATCCTTGAGAGATAACTCCTTTCAGACTATTCTTTTTGCATACCCAGAACATCAAGATTTAATTATAAAATGCCATATATTATATCAACTCTCCTGGAAACCAGAGAAAAAATATCTTTGAGAATGATCCTGATCGAGATTCTTTTATTAAAACTCTGAAAGAATTATAAAATACTCATCAGGCTATTTTCCATAGTTATGTGCTAAAATTAAACGATTTCCGTTTTCTTTTGAAAACACCTCTTGCTATAATTAAAAAACATAAAGCGGTAGTGCATCGGAGTTACAGGAAAAACCTGGGGATAGATAAAAAGTATGTCAGGGTGTCATCAGGGGATATTGATTACATGTCATATTGTTATAACGGTTTGAATAATCGAGAGATTGGAGATCTTTTGGTTTTAGATTATAGTATGGTTAGTGTGGAAAGAAGAAGACTGAGGAAACGTGTTTGAAGGATACTGGAATAAGAAATTTATTTAGAAAGGCTGAAGAAAGGTGTCAAGGATAAAAATTCCCCGTGACATTCTCACACTTGGAGGCATAAATGAAAAAACAGGATTTAATTAGAAGCGCATCTTATTTTATAGACAATTCAAAAGACAATTTTATAAAAAAAGAAATTGCACTCTCTGATGCAGTTGTCGGGATGAAGATATTTAATGATCCTATTTTTGCCTTTGGGGATGCTGCTGATGAACATTTTTTAGCATTAAAAGACTCACCTGCCATTGGGAAACATTTCAGACTTCCAAAAGAATGGCTACCGCAGGCAATAACGGTCATATCATTTTTTCTGCCTTTTACTGAATCAGTAAGAAATAGCAATAGAAAGGATAAAGAATGGCCTTCTGAAGGATGGCTGCATGCGCGTATCGAGGGTCAAATACTTTTGGATAAGTTGTGCTTGTATTTAAAAAAAGAATTAATAAATTGCGGATACAGAAGTATCGTTCCTTCTTTAGATGAAAGGTTTTGGTCTAAAACGGGATATCACCTTGATTATTTAAAGACTGATAAACAAAATAAAAGTCTTCTTTCATTTACAAGTAATTGGTCTGAAAGGCATGTAGCTTTTGTGTGTGGACTGGGCACGTTTGGACTTTCAAAAGGACTTATTACTAAAAAAGGCGTTGCAGGTAGATTTGGAAGCATAGTTACGGACTTATATATAAAACCGGACAATAGAGAATATGAAGACATATACGAATATTGCTCAATGTGTGGTGCATGTGAAAAACAGTGCCCCGTTAATGCCATATCCATAGAAAATGGGAAAAATCATATTAAATGCTCTGAATTTTTAAATATAATTGCTAAAAAATGTGACCCACGATATGGTTGCGGAAAATGTCAAATCAATGTACCTTGTGAAAGCTGTTCTCCTAAGTAATCCAATTAATCCTAATATGCTGGTTATAAATTGTATTGGTAATACTCTTTCATTTTCTTAGTGATTAATCATATTCAGGTTTTAGCAATTAAAGGATGAAGAACCAGGTTATACTTCTCAGGTTACTAAAATACGAAAATTTAATTTTATTGCCACACTGATTTTCTAGAATAATAAAGATATAAATCTGTAAATCCTTTTGATATTTATAGGTAACTAAATTAAAAATATCTGTTAAAAAGGGATTCATTATGAAATTAGAAAGATTGACTTGGGTAGAAGTAAAACAATATCTGGCGTATAAGAAAAGTATAATTATACCTGCAGGAACTTGTGAACAGCATGGTAAACATTTACCCCTAAACACTGATACAATTCTTACAGAGTGTATTGCTGATTTTTTGTCAGGAGAAACCGGGATTATCACTGCCCCAACTATAAATTATGGT
>Ga0272441_10008529_pt1 | contig 16193 bp, 5 predicted proteins | sample SSMProp6N_FD_193582 | JGI IMG/M metagenome (GOLD analysis project Ga0272441, IMG submission 193582) | Marine sediment archaeal communities from Little Sippewissett salt marsh, Falmouth, MA, United States - SSM-Prop-6N | ecosystem: Environmental > Aquatic > Marine > Wetlands > Sediment ... | reverse complement strand
CTTGATGGACCAAATCTTGAAAAATTATTTCGAAAACAACTATTATATTTTGTAAATAAGTACCCAAATTATAGAAAAGTCATCTATGATTTCGGCTCCGGGACTAAAGAAACATTAAATAGAATTGCAGAAGAAAGACACTACAGAACATATGAACAATGGAGTCAGGAATTTTATGAAAATATGGCACTTTACGAAAAACCTACATTGGATGAAGGATTTGATGAGATAATAGAAATTAAAAATCACTTTGCCTAACACGGACAATGCTTTAATAAGCTTGTCACGGTTTTTGCTTAGCTCCTGTACCCAAGACAGCTTTGTAATGGTTCTTGTACAAGGACACGCTCATCTGCCCGCAATTTAAAATTCTGCACCGTGACAGCTTTCTGGCCCCGCTGGCGCGGGGTAACTTGACTCTGCCCGGTGCTTGCGTCGGGTAACGCCCACTAATCATACCGCAGATTAGTTGCAAGGGTGTGGACACTAGCACTTAATTAATACTAACATAAAATATCAATTATATGGAAGACTCTGAAGCAAAAATTAATGAGTATTTCTATCTTATTGATAGACATATTTTAAAACCTATTGAAGATCGATTAATAGATACAAGCTGTTATGCTACAATAATCCTTTTATTTGCTGCAATAGATAGCTTAGGCAAACTAATGCATCCAAATTCAAAAGCTGGAGCAGGTCTCAGGTTCAAATATTTCATTTCCTCTTTAGGGAAGAACTATGAAAAAAATAAAGACTTACTCTGGGAATTAAGAAATTCATTAATGCATAACGCGTTAAATTCCATTTCCTTCTTTGCATCCACTTATATGGGAGAGGATGAACACTTAGAATATTACGGTCCTAATAATATGATTTATATTAACACAAGAAAATTCTTCCGGGATTTTAAGAGGAGATTTAAAAGAACAAAAGATATAATCCTTAACGATAAATTAGAAATCGCTAGGATTGCAAATAGACTTGATTGGGCAGCTGATGAAACAGATTCTTATCTGTTTGATAAACCTATGACCTCCCCAGGGACAATATACTTTTTAATTGAAAAATAAAAACCCTACCACTAATACAGACAATGCTATGAAAACCATATTCTCTGATCTGATTAAAATTAATAGGTTTTACACATTTTTAAAATGAAACTAACATAACACATACGTCCTTTATTGCTAGTACAATAAAAGTATAGATAATTACGAAAAAGGTAATGCAATTGCAGTTATTATAGTAATTTTAATGTTCCTATTCGAGTTAGAAGAAAATTTTAGAAATAATTATTATGATGAGCAAAAAATTTGGGAAACTTGAAAAAGTAGATCTCAGAGAACTTTGGAAAGGTGAAGCAACTGACTTTACTCCTTGGTTATCTAAAGAAGAAAATATAGTCCAACTTGGTGAAGCAATTGGAATAGAACTTGAAGTTCAGGAACAAGAGCAAAGAGTTGGCCTATTTCGAGCAGATATTTTATGTAAGGATGTAGTGAATGATCATTTTGTTCTAATTGAGAACCAATTGGAAAGAACAGATCATACTCACTTAGGTCAATTGATGACATATGCCGCTGGACTAGATGCAGTTACTATTATTTGGATTTCAAAGTCATTTGCTGAAGAGCATAGGGCAGCTTTAGACTGGCTTAATAGTATCACTGATGAATCAATAAATTTTATTGGGATAGAGATAACTGCATATAAAATTGGAGATAGTCTTCCTGCACCAAGTTTTAATATCGTATCGAAACCTAATGATTGGTTTAGGAGTATTAAAACATCAACAAGCACAGCCCAAATAACTGAAACGAAACAGTTTCAACTTGAGTATTGGGAGGCTATGAAGAAGTACTTTGAAGAATCAAATACATACTTAAGATTTCCGAAACCAAATCCTCAACATTGGATGAATTTCTCTTTGGGTAAAAGTAACTTTTGGATGTCAGCAATATGTAATGTTAGAGATAGTTTCATTAGAATTGATGTTAACATTGCAGGAGATGGCGCAAAAGAAAAATTTAATATACTTAAAGACAAATTTGAGTCTGATTCAAAGAACATCTTTGGAGATGAATTGATATGGGATGAGTTACCAAATGCAAAACAATCAAGTATTTATTACAAAAATTATGTTGATGTTAAAAATAGAAGTCTTTGGAATGATCAACATGATTGGTTCAAACTTAACCTTGAAAAATTTGATAAATATTTCAGACCGAAGATTAAGAGCTTACAGGTAATATAATATGAATAATTTACAAGTAGGTCAAGTAGTAAAACTACGAAACCGACTCTGGCGGGTAGATGATTTCAATGAACATGAAATTGTTGCTTCTCCAATAGACTCAGAAGCACAGCAGAAGTCTTCCTTCCTGATCGATTTAGAAGATATCCAACCCGCTAAAATGGATAGGATTTCAAATGAATTGATCGGTCCTTATGCCTACCAGCAACTGCTGCTTAGAGCATATCGATTTGAGTTGCTTCATGGTTCTGCTCCATTCCTTAGTTTGCAGCGATCTGCAGTAATCCCCTATAATTATCAGTTAGTTCCTCTTGTTCAGGCATTGGAAAGACCAAAGACCCGATTGCTTATTGCCGATGATGTTGGTCTTGGTAAAACCATTGAAGCTGGTTTGATAATATCCGAATTGAAGCAACGAGGAAGGATAAAACGAATACTTATTCTTACTCCTGCTCACCTAAAAGACCAATGGAAGGAAAGCATGGACTATTTCTTCCACATCGATGCTCAGATTATATCATCATTCACTCGGAAAGAATTTGAAAGGAATTTGCCTTCAGGAACAAGTCCTTGGCAATATTTCTCTGTATGCATAGCTTCTTTTGATTATGCCAAATCCCCTGAGATAAAATATCATATTACAGATAACAAGTGGGATTTACTATTGGTAGATGAGGTTCATCTATGTGCGAGACCACATGCCAATCAGCATGCCACAAAACAAATGAAAAGGTATGAGCTCATTCAAGAGTTATCCAAAAAAATCTCCAATGCGATTTTCTTAACAGCTACCCCGCATAATGGTTACTCAGATTCTTTTGCATCTATACTTGAGATGTTGAATCTCGAAATTGTAAGCTATCATAATGGAATGGTGGCTCTTCACAAGTCCAAAGCAAAATATAATGTATGTCAACGCAACAGGAAAAAGCTGGATGAATGGTTTGTAAATTACAATTTGACATCTCCTTTTCCTGAAAGAAAATCTGAGGAAGTCAAAATCCAACTTAATACTAACTACTCAGATTTAATGGAAGAAGTGGCAATATTTGGAGATATGATTATTCGTGACAATGTTTCTGATAGGCGTAAAAAGAATGTCTCGAATTGGGTTGCTCTTCATTTCCAAAAAAGGGCGATCAGTTCTCCATATGCTCTTCTGAGATCATTGGAAAATAGATTGAATAATCGGGATGGGTTTGAGAAAAATGAAAAGATTGATGAAGACTTATTTTCGTTTGTTCATGATTCGGACAGCGAGGATGAGAGATTATCAGAAGAACTTGTAAACCATCAATTGGATAATGACGCTCAGATTAATCAGGAGGAGGAAATACTCAGGAAACTGATTGCTGAAGCAAAGAAAATTAAACCCAATCAGGATGATAAGCTAACAAAGCTGAAATCAGAAGTAATTCCTGAGTTATTCCAATATGATAATAAGATGATCGTATTCACCAAATATAAGGATACACTTGATTATCTGTACACTAACCTAAACTCAACTGATTACATAACTTTTGTCCTTCATGGTGACTACAGTCTTAAAAAGCGGCAGGAGATACTATTAGAATTTGAATATTCAGAAAAAGCAATCCTCATTGCTACGGATGTAATTTCAGAAGGGATAAACTTGCAGAGGATGTGCTCAACAATGGTACATTATGAACTCCCTTGGAATCCCAACCGTATTGAGCAACGGACTGGAAGAATTGATCGAATTGGTCAGTTAAAGAGCGAGGTGCAAGTTCGAACGTTAATCGTACTGGATAGCATGGATATGGATATCCTTGACCTACTAATTAAAAAGGCAGAGAGAATACGGGATGATCGAGGATATTCTGGAGCATATTTCGGGGATGAAAATAGCTTGGTAGGGTTAATAGAACAAGCAAGATTTCGGGATAGGAAAAGAAGAAAGACAAAACAACCTGACAAGTATCAATTATCCTTATTTGATGATAAAGAAACAAAATACCTTGATGCTGCATTTGAATCCAAATTTTCCGATCCGTTTCGAGAGGAGATAATTCAAAAAATCAAAGAAGAATCATTTTATGATAATATCGATATCTCTTTACCCGATATCGAGAAAAGATTGGAAGAAACGCATAAGATCATAGGGTCTCCTGAAGAGATTAAAAGTTTTGTGATCTCTGCAATTAATTACTTTAATGGGAGTTGCGTTCAGCAGAGAAATGGATTCTACAAAATCAAAGTGCCTGATACTATAAAGATTCCAAAATATAATACTGAGTTAACAAAGGTTTCTTTCAACCCTGAGGATGGGATATCTTATCCTGATGTGGTTGTCCTTGACCTTGGGAATCCTCTGATCAGAAAATTAATAGAAAAAGTTAAAGCTGAATTCTTTAATAATCCATCGGTATATGGAAGAACATCTTATAGGTATTCAGAGAAGGCAGAATCCGTGATTTATGAATACAACTTCTTAGTACGGTTTACTGCGGGTAGGATTCAAAAGAGAGTGATTGAAGAACTGATCACTTTTGGCATTGATAGTTTCTCTAGGGAAACTATACCTTATGAAAGTTTGAAAGAATTTACCTCCTCCGATTCAATTGAAGAAGTTAATACTCAACAAATAACTGAATATTTAAGTCTTGCTGTGGACGAAAAGTTATATGAAAAATCATTCAACTCATTACTCCAGCAAAGGAAAGACGATCTTATAAATGAGAGGATGGAGTTAGCAAGAAAGGTGTTCAAGGAAACGGATACATCTGAAGATGCAGAATGGGTTAAGGAAATCATGTTCATTGAAGAAGCATCGATTGACTTGTTGACCGTAAACATTATACTTCCATCAAAACTCTGATATTATGGCTGTTAGTTTTATTAAATCCAGTGGGAACATCATATCAGAAGACTTTTGTAAAATTCTGGCAGAGGATTATGAATCGTCCTATGTGAAAAATGCATCATTCAATGCGAAAAAGATAGAAGAAGATATAGCTGTCACCTTTGATCTTCTGAGAGAACGATGGGAAGAAATCCGTTTGGACATTATTGATAAGAAATTTGACACGACCCACCTCAGAAACAGGTGGTTGATTCGTGTATTTGAATATTTGGGTTATGATCAGAAATATAATAAGTCCTTTGTAAAAAGTGATGCAGGGATTGAATTCCAGCTTTCGCATATCGGATGGGACTCACCTGAAGCACCCATTATTCATATGGTTGGTCTTGAACAGGATTTGGACCTGAAGGATACTTCAAATAGAACCCATCCTAATAAGAGTCCGCATGACCTGTTACAGAACTTTCTGAATGTTGACAATCATAAATGGGGTATTCTTTCCAATGGGCATAAAATAAGAATCCTCAGGGATTTTCATCATTCAATTACCAAAGGGTATCTTGAATTTGATCTGGAGGGAATATTTGAAACAGCAAGTTTGAGTGATTTCAGGGTTATGTTCATACTGTTGCACCGTACCCGATTTGAGAATCAATATGAGCAGGATAGTTCGGAAGATAAATGCATACTTGAAACCATTTACGAAAAATCTCAGGAAACAGGGATCGAAGTTGGAAATAAGTTACGTGATCAGGTAAGGAATGCAATTGAAAGTTTGGGTAATGGTTTTATTCAAAACATTGATACAGAAAACTTAGAAACTGATTATCCAAAACATCTCTATGAAGAAATTTTAAATATTATCTATCGTATATTATTCCTGCTGTTTGCAGAGCAGAAGGGTTGGCTGCCTATCAAAAATGAAGTTTATGCAAAGACTTACAGTATCAATGCACTGCGGGAACTTTCCGAAAGAGCAGAACTGATAAACGATGAACATGATGATCTTTGGGCAGGATTAAAGATAACATTCAAGCTGGTATCCAAGGGTTATACTTTTACCGATGGAGACCATGTAAATGCTTTTGGGGGACAACTATTTTCAGAAAAAAAGATTAATACTTCTTATCAATATCGGCTTAAAAATAAGTTTCTCCTAACAGCCATTAAGGAACTATCTTATTTTGAACAGGACAAGGTAAAACATAAGATCAATTATGCTACTCTTGCCATCGAAGCATTGGGTAGTGTTTATGAAAGCCTTCTCGATTATGAACCGAGAATTAACAAGGAAGAAGAACAGATCAATGGGAAACTATATCCAAAAGGAGCATTTATTCTTGATGATCGGAGCACAGAGAGAAAGACCACAGGTTCATACTATACTGATTCCAGATTAGTTGCCCAATTGATTGATAGTGCCTTAGTTCCTGTGATTGAGAATGCTATCAATGAAAAGGAATCTCAAAAAGAAATGGAGGAAGCCATTCTGGATTTGAATGTCTGTGATATGGCAATGGGTAGTGCAGCATTTTTAGTTGCGGCTCTGAATAAGATGGGGGAAGAGTTAGCGAAAATCAGGAAAGGAGAGGAAGAGTTACCAACTGAAGAACAACTCAGGGAAGCAAAAAGGGATGTTCTACAGAACTGCATATACGGAGTGGATATTAATCCAATGGCAGTGGAATTGGCTAAGTTCTCGTTATGGATAACAGCATCTATGCCAAATTTTCCTTTGAGTTTCCTTGATCATAAATTGAAATGCGGCAACAGTCTTATTGGTGCGACTTCTGAATTAATCAAGAAAGGGATTCCAGTTGAAGCATATAATCCAGTAACACTTGATGAACCTGAAATTTGCAGACAACTTAAAGAAAAGGTAAAGAAGGAATTAAAGCAAATCGAGAATGAAGTTAATGAACCAAATAATCTTTATAAATCCTATGCCGATGAAAGGAGAAAAGAGCAATTAGAAGCCAAAAGAAAAAAGATATATGATAGTGAACAGGAAGATGTGGATGTTATAGAAGAACTGGAAGAGGAATATCATAAGCTTATTGAAGAAGAAAAGAAATACAAGGATTGGTTATTAGCAAATGCTTGGACATCAGCCTTCTTTATTAATAAAGAAAATAGTGAATTGAGTATTTATCCAACAAATTATACACTAATAGCCATAAATGAAAACGAATTAATTCTGAGTGAAATAATTAATGCAATCAATGAGATTGCAGATAGGTTCAAATTCTTTCATTGGCATTTAGAGTTTCCATTTGTCTTTGATAAGGGTGGTTTTGATTGTATTTTAGGTAATCCTCCTTGGGAGGTATGGGAACTAAAAGAAAAAGAATTCTTTTCTAATCTTGATAGAAATATTATCGAAGCTAAAAGTGGTGCTGAAAGAAAGAGACTTATTCTTAATTTACAAAGCTCAAATAAAGAATTATTCAACAAATACGAATTAGAAAAAAATAAATCAGATAACATTGGTAAGTTTTTTAATCATTCTGGCAATTATTATCTCACCGCACATGGCAAATTAAACCTCTATTCACTTTTCGCTGATCGTACATTTAAAAATATTTCAAAAAAAGGAAGAATTGGTTTAATACTACCATCAGGGATAGCTACTGATGATAATACAAAATTCTTTTTTCAAGAGATAATTAATGAAAAAAGGTTGATTTCACTTTGCGATTTCGAAAACAAGCAAAGGTTATTCCACAATGTTCATTTAAGTTATAAGTTCTGTTTACTAACACTTTCAGGATTTAGAAGTAAGTCAGAAATTGATTTTTGCTTCTTCCTGACAAATCCACAACAATTATTAGACAGATCAAGACATTTCACATTGACGGAAGAAGAACTTAGTTCTTTGAACCCAAATACTTTAAATTGTCCAGTATTTCGCAGCAATAAAGACGCAGTTATTGTCAAACGAACGTATAAAAGTCACAATGTATTATTAAATGAAAAGACTAATATTAACGATTGGAAGATTGATCTGAAGGTTATGTTAAACATGACAACAGCTTCAAATCTATTTATAAAACAAGATACACTATATAAAGCAGGAGCAAGATTGATTTCTAACCGGTTTTATCACAATGAAAAAATATTCTATCCTTTGTATGAAGGTAAAATGATTAGTCTATTTGATCATAGATCTGCATCAGTAGTTATAACTGATAATGTGGTAAGATCGGGTCAAGGTCAATTAACAGAGGATTCGTTAAAGAAAGATTTAGATTATGAACCAATACCACGATTTTGGGTAGACGAATCAAATTTTTCAGTTAATGAGAATTGGAATCATAATTGGCTATTTGTGTATAAGAAAGTTACTTCACCTACTAATGAAAGGACTTTTATTGGAACTATAATACCTAAATCAGCTGTAGCCGATTCTTTACTATTGATTCACCCTCAGGAAATCGAAAGAGCAACTTGTCTTTTCGCAAATATCTCAACTATTGTATTTGATTATATAGTTAGGCAAAAGATTGGTGGAGTTAATCTCACTTTTAACTATGTGAAACAACTACCAGTATTAAAACCTTCAGATTATAATGCTGAATTGTTTGAATTCATTAATTCAAGATATATAAAGCTATGTTATACATCAAATTCTCTTAAAGATTTTGCTAGAGACTTTGGTTATAATAATGATCCATATATGTGGCAAGATATAGAACGATTTAATACACAGTGCCAATTGGACGCTTTATTTGGAAGGCTCTATAAACTCAATAGTGAAGAATTCAGCTATATCTTAGATACCTTTAATATTATTAATAGGAAAGATATAGCAAGATTTGGATTTGCACGGACTAAGGATACTATACTAAAATACTTTGAAGAATATAAAATATAATAGATAGCATGAACCCATTCAAATCATTTGAGGACCTGAAATCAGCTTACAGTTCTTATATTCAGACTTTTCAGAAATTTAAGGATAAAAGAATTGAGGAATTCGTTGACTCAAAATCAATGGATGGAAAATTATTATGGCAAGATCCAATCATACAAATTTCAAAGCGTTTCAAGGATGGTAAGACATTGAACGAATATGTGAATGATGGAATTCTGGTTAAGAATTGTCTAAATGTATTTGTTGACAAAAACGGACAACCGATAAAACCCTATTATCATCAATCTGAAGCCATCGATATTGTCTCAGAAAAGAATCAAAACCTCATTGTTACAACAGGTACAGGGTCAGGTAAATCAATGTGTTTTTCCATACCTATCATTAATCATTGCTTAATTAAACATCAGAAAGGGACAAAAGGTATAAAGGCTATTATTATATACCCACTTAATGCATTAGCTAACTCACAGTACAGCGAATTGGCCCGTATGCTGGAAAAGACTGATTTAAAAATCGGATTGTATACTGGAGATACAAAGAACTCCCTTGAAGAAGCATTGAAAGCATACAAAGAGAATTTTGGAATAGATGCTGAACCAAAAAAATGTGAGATCATCCATCGATTAGGTATGCAGCAAAATCCTCCCGATATTTTGATCACTAACTATGTTCAGTTGGAGTTGCTCTTAACTCGCTTAGAAGATAGGAAGTTATTTGCTGAAGAATACAAAGAAAACCTGAATTTTTTGGTTCTGGATGAAATCCATACCTATTCAGGCAAGAGAGGAACAGATGTAGCTTATCTCATTAGAAGGCTAAAGCAGAAAACCAATACAAAAGATAGACTTTTGTGCATTGGCACATCAGCAACAATGGTAAGTGACAAGGCTGGCGAGAATCCTGAGGAGGTGGTTGCGAGTTTTGCCACAAAGTTATTCGGAGAAACATTCCTACCTGAAAACGTGGTGAAAGAGACAGAAGAAGAAACCGTTTTTATTAGTGGTGAGAAGTTATCCAAAACATTTGAAATTGATAATAAAGACCTTTTAGACTTTGATTCTGATAATAAGGATATTGTATCAAATGTTTATAAAGACTTAATTGGGAAGGATGTCATAGGAGAAATATCAAGATCGAATATTGGTGAATTATTGAAGGAATCCAAAACCGTTGGTTTCATTGAAGAAAAGCTAAGTGAAATAGGTAATTTATATACTTTCAATGAATTAGTTGACTTATACCAAAGGGAAGTTCGCCCTACGTTTAACTTAAAGGAATGTGCTGCAGAAATTCAAGCAGGTTTACTGCTTGGAATGACAGGAACAATTACCACAGAATCTGAAAAAGAGATACCAAGATTCATACCCAAAATTCACTCTTTTTTCAATCAGGGGAATGAGTTAAAAGGATGTCTTGCCAACGGATGTGGATATTTAAGTGATACAGGAGAGACAATATGCCCAAAATGCCAAAAGGAAGGAAGAGGTGAGTCAACCTTATACCCATTACATTTTTGTCGAACCTGTGGACAGGGTTATTATGGAGTAAAGTTCATAGATGATGTCCACGCTGAACCTTGGACATTTCAGGATTATGATACAGGAGAACAAGCAGGTTATTTTACCAATGAATTCCATTTTGATTATTCAGACTTACCTGAAACATGGTTAACACCGAAGAAAAGGGAGGTGAGGAAAAACTATCAGGAAAGAGTACCTGTCAATGGCAGTCTTGATTCTTCACAAAATACATTCCAACGATTCTATTATGATAATCCAGATGATATTGGTGTTTTCATACCACAACCACTTCCATTCTGCATCAACTGCGGAACAGAACACATAGGGAATGTGGCTGAATACACTAAGTTGTTTCTATTAAATAGTATTGGCAGGGCAACTGGAACAAATATTTTGGTTGAATCAATTTTGGAAAGTGCTGACAAGGATGAAAAGAAGGTAATCGGTTTTTCAGATAACAGGCAGGATGCAGCGTTCCAAGCAGGTCATTTAAACCATTGGTATTCACAGATATTCTTTAGAAGAATACTTTTAAAGGTAATCAATGATTTGAATGAACCAACCTATGTTAATGAACTTCCAAAAGAATTAATAAAATACCTCCAGCCTGATACAGGTAATGAAGAAAGCAGGCGGAGAAGGAAAAATTTCGAGAGGGTTTTCCTCAGATACCTTCATAACTTTTTGTTTGTTGAGATTCGTGGTACAAAAAAATTCACCTCTCGCAATCTCGAAGACGTTGGTCTGATAGAGATTGAATATGAAGATTTATTAGAATTAGCTAAGGATAAAACTGTAATTGATAAATATGAATCTATAAATAATTACGATCCTGAGTTGATCTACGAATTTTTAAAAGGATTCTTGGATGTATTTCGTTTTGAGGTAGCAGTCGCCCATGAGGATCTGATAAATAAAGAACCCTTTAGGCAGGAAGTAATTCGAAGAGTCGAGAATGAATATCCAGAACTTAGAATCTTTGAAGCGATCGAGGGTACTAAGGCGGGTGGATTTACCGATGGAGAACATAATGCTATAAGATACAGGTACACACCTTATGCACTGCGAAACTCACGCAAGATCAAAAATTGGATCAAAAAGTCTTTTGGAATTGAAGATGATAAAGCAGTATCGACTGTCTTTGATGATACATTGAAACTTTTGGAAAAGGAAGGGTATATCATCAAGAAAAAGGAAAATTATCAGGATGTTTATTTAATTGATCCTGAAGCTATCATGATAAAACTATCAGATCAGGAGCATTTAAAACAGTGTCCAAAATGTGATTCTAAATACTCCTTCAGGCACATCAATCATTGCATCAACCTGAAGTGTAAAAGTCCTCTTGAAGAGTTCGTAATTAGAACCGACTATTATTATGACAAATACATTTCTGATGAGCCAATACACTTATTAAAGGCAGAAGAACATTCAGGACAAGTTGGAGGGGACAAAAGAAAACAACGGGAGAATGACTTCAAAGAAGGGAAACTGCAATTCCTTATGAGTACTCCTACAATGGAATTAGGTATTGATATTGGAGACCTTTCCAGTGTTTTCATGCGAAATGTTCCTCCTAACCCAAGTAATTATACCCAGCGTTCAGGACGTGCAGGAAGGAGTGGACAGGGATCGATCATCACTACATTCTGTGGATCAGGAATTGGAAGAGGTGTTCACGATCAATATTACTTCAATCATCCTAAAGAAATCGTAGCAGGTAAGATTTCTGTTCCAAGATTTAATCTTGAGAATAAGTCAATGGCTGAAGCACATATAAATTCGCTTATACTTCAGTCAATCGATCACAAACTATACTCAAAACCGAATGAGATACTCGTTTTTGGAGATGCTCAAAGACTGATCCCCATGAATGAAACCTATAAGGCAGACTTAACTGGCTCTGTAGCCAAGCATAAGGATGTTATTGTTCAAAATGTTATGGATTCATTCTCTGATGAGTCAAATAAAATTATCAACGAAACTGAATTGACTGATCAGATAGATGCTTTTGTGGATAATCTCAATGGAGCATTTGATGATTTACAAGTAGATTATAGAGACAATGAAAAGGAGATAGAAAAGATCGACCGAAAAATTAGAGATGAGGGAGGAGCAGGAGATAATTACCTACAAGTAAGACGTAAAGCATTAGAGAAAAGGAATCAAAACATTCGGGAAGGTGAAGGTGAATTCTATGTTTATAAATATTTGAGTAGGGTTGGTTTTCTTCCAAACTATGCCTTTCCAAGAGCAATTACCAAGGTAAGGGTATATAACAAGGGAGAGGAAGAAGAACTGGTAAGGGATCAAATAGTTGGATTGAATGAATATGCACCATTGAATACCATTTATTATGATGGACAGAAGTTTACAATACAGGGTGTTACATTGGAAACCGACTACCAAAATCTTAAAGAATTAACCATTTGTGATACATGCCAACACGTTCAACTGTTAAAGGAAGGAGAAACGAAGAAATCGAATTGTCCAGAGTGCGGAGCACCCCTTGTTAGCGTTCATGCCAAGAAATCTATGGTCTTCCCAAGAATGCAAGCCACAAGGCAACTGAGAATAAGTGCAGAAGAAGAAGAAAGGGTAAGGAGTGGCTATGAGATTATTCATTCATTTAAAACTTCAAAAAATCATAAGAAAGTTAGACTGTTGTATAATGAAGAACAATTTGCAGATATTCGATTTGAGAGAAGTGCATTAATGTATCATGTCAATCGAGGGAACAGAAGAGACTTCATAAGAGATGGTACAGAAGGATTCACATTGGATATCGTTGATCGTAAATGGCTCTCACACTCTGAAATCTCTGAAAGAAACGATTTAAATCCCCAAGCTCTTTTATCTAACATTCTCTTGTTTGTTGATTCACGCAATGACATTCTGGTACTTACTCCATCAGAATATCGTGAAGGTGAAGAACAAGCATACAGTGAAACACTTTTAAATGTCCTCCTGCAAAGTATTTCAAATGTCCTAAATCTTGATGAATCCGAGTTAAGAGGATTTGTACAACCAGTGACTGATCAATCATCAAGGATCGTGATTTTCGAGACCTCTGAGGGAGGAACAGGAACACTGTCCTCCATTGTTGAAACAACATATTTGTTAAAGAAGATAGCCAATAAGGCATTGGAAATCCTTCATTATAACTCTGATGGAACTGATAAAGAAGATGCATGCGAAAAAGCATGTTATAACTGTATCTGCAATTATTACAACCAAAGGTTTCATTCAATATTTGATCGTGCATTGGTAAAAGAATTCTTGCTTCATTTGGTAAATGTTCAGGTTGACAGTCAGGAGGAGGATTATGAGAGTCACTATGATGAGTTAATAGATCAAGTTGATTCAGACTTGGAAAAGGCAATCCTTGTTCAAATAAAGGAATTAGGACTCTCTCTACCGGATGAAATGCATAAAGCGATCTTCAAAGATGATGTACCTATTGCAAGTGCTGATCTATTTTATAAACCAAGGACCTGCATTTTCATTGATGGACCTGACCATGATAAGGATTATGTGAAGCAACAAGATGAAGAAAAGAGAAACAAGCTGAAGAGTTTGGGGTATCGTGTAGAAGTGGTTAGGTATGATGAAGAAATAAATGCAAGAATAATTTCAATTCTGTAGTTTTGAATACATTAAAACCTGTATATGAGAGAGTTAGAATCACTTCAAAACATCTTTAAAGATCGTATTTTCAAAATTCCTGATTATCAACGTGGTTATGCATGGACTGCAAGGCAATTAAAGGATTTTTGGGAAGATGTTGTAAACCTTCCCGAAGAAAGGCAACATTACACTGGAATGCTTTCTTTGAAGAAAGTTGAGAGTAAAATCTGGAAGAGTTGGAATGAAGAGAAATGGCTTATCGAAGAAAGAAGCTATAAGCCGTTTCACGTTGTTGATGGTCAGCAGAGACTTACCACATTTGTAATTTTCATTAAAGCAATTAGTGAACTAATTCAAAATTTGGCTGAAAATGAGGGCAAGGAAGACAACGAAATATATCTTGGTTCATTTAGCCTTAAAGACATAAAGGAAGCGTATTTAATAGTTCAAAAACCCCCTCAATTTATTATTAGATCGCATAAGTTTAGTTATGAAGTAGATAATCCAAGTTTTGAATTCTTGAAGTATGGAGTTCTTGATGAACCTTTCGGGGGAACAATTCAAGAAACTTTTTACACCTTAAATCTTGATAATGCCAAACAATTCTTTCTGAATAATCTCAAAGAGTATTTTGAAAATTATGGAAGAGATGAGATAGAAGTTCTATTTAAGAAAGTAACTCAAAACCTCATGTTCAATGTATATGAGATCAGTGACGATTTTGACGTTTTTGTAGCGTTTGAAACAATGAATAACAGAGGGAAGAAACTTTCCAATCTTGAACTCCTAAAAAATAGACTGATATATCTCACAACCCTCTATGATCTTAATGAATTGAAAACTGATGAAAGAATTTCACTTCGTAGAACTATTAATGAATCTTGGAAGGAAGTATATTATCAATTGGGAAGAAATAAAAAGAATCCGTTGAATGATGACGACTTTCTTACGGCACATTGGATCATGTATTTTCAATACACCAGAGAGAAAGGGGATGACTATATAAGATTCTTATTAGATGATCATTTTTCTCCACAAAAAGTGTTCGAGAAAATTGACGTTGTTGAACACACTTTAGAAGAGTTTGAGGAAATCCGAGAAGATACTGGAATTGAACAAGAGGAAGCTGAAAATAACGGATTAGAGGAAATCATCAGGCAACAATCAAGATTAACCCCCAAAGAAATTGAGGAATATGTGCTCAGTTTAAAGTCTGCAGCAGTACACTGGTACAATTCATGGAATCCATTAAACAATGAAGACCTATCTGAAGAAGAAAGACTTTGGATAGATAGATTAAATAGAATTGGGATTGTATATTTTCGACCCTTAGTCACTTCTTCTTACTTATCAAATGATAGCTCAAGTTCAGATCGAATAGCTTTATTTAAAGCTGTTGAACGGTTTATTTTCGTCACCTTTCGTCTTAGTAGAGCATTTTCATCGTACAGGAATAGTGAGTTTTACAAAGCTGCAAGAAATCTAAGTAATGATGAAATAACAATTTCCGAAATTATCAATATTCTTGAAGAAAGGATGAATTTCTGCTTCAATCAGACCGATGAATCTGATGAAAAGAATTTTGACTACACCTATTTTCAAAAATTCATTGAGAAGAAATTTAAGAATGATGATTCTGGAGGATTCTATTACTGGAATGGCTTACGTTACTTACTGTATGAGTATGAAATGGAGAAAGTAAGAGAAAGGGGCAGTCAGAAGATTGATTGGAAATTGTTCGTTAAGAGTGAAAAAGATAAGGTCTCAATTGAACATATCTATCCTCAAACTCCAGATGACGATTATTGGGAAGAGATGTTTTTAGAATATGATGATACTCACAGAAAGTACTTTAAAGGTTCTCTTGGCAATCTACTACCCCTCTCGATGAGTATTAATTCAAGTATCCAGAATGATAGCTTTCCTGATAAAAAAAATCCTAAATATGACAAAAACGGCAATAAATTGAGACAAGGTTATAGTGATGGCTCACATTCCGAAATTGAGGTCTCACAGTATGAATATTGGGATGCAGATTCAATATTGGAGAGAGGACTAAAACTTCTTGATTTCATGGAAAGAAGGTGGCAA
>Ga0272441_10008528_pt1 | contig 16194 bp, 8 predicted proteins | sample SSMProp6N_FD_193582 | JGI IMG/M metagenome (GOLD analysis project Ga0272441, IMG submission 193582) | Marine sediment archaeal communities from Little Sippewissett salt marsh, Falmouth, MA, United States - SSM-Prop-6N | ecosystem: Environmental > Aquatic > Marine > Wetlands > Sediment ... | reverse complement strand
CAGCTCGACCGTGCCCTCGTAGTACGTCCCGGCAGTCGCGCCCTGCACGCGCCGATAAGTCACGCTGACGTTGCGCACGAACGCCTGCTCGCCGGCAGCGTCGTGAACCACCTCAAAGCTCAGCGTCCCGCAATCCTCGCACTCCTCTTCGGTCTGCTCACCCGCATCCCACGCGCCCAGCCACAGACCCTCCCGCGGCAGCGCCGGGACCTCAATGTCGCCCAGCCCGCAACCGGCAAGCAACAGCGACGCAGCAATTAGGGGTAGCGAACTCGCCAAAACGATCTTGCTTGTCATCACGGCCTCCCTGACATACATGCGGGTTTCGACTGCCTCGCTTTTGCCGACCATCCTAGAATAACGTACCATGCCCGCAATCGTGGCCGACAGCAAGACCATCAACGGGCAACAGACCCTCCGCGTGGAAGGCATGACCTGCGCCGGGTGTGCTGCCCGGGTGCGGCAGGCCATCCGTAGCGTGCCGGGTGTCGGCGATGCGTCCGTCAACCTGGCCACCGCGACCGCCCGGGTGCAACTCACCAGTCCGTCCGTGCCGACCGACGCGCTCGTCAAAGCCGTCCAAGCCGCCGGCTACGACGCCAAACCCGCCGACCAGACGCCGGCCGCCGTGTCGGTGCAGGCCCGATCCCAACAGGAGGCCGCCCAAAGCCGCAACCTCTTCCTGCTCGCGGTGGCGTGGACGGTACCCATCTTTGCCCTGCACCACTTCGCCAGCGGACTCATCGCGGCAGGCATCGGCTCGACGCTGCTTTGGCGAGCGGTGCAGATGGTCCTCCTGGCCCTGCTGTTAACCACGGCCGCCAGACCAATCCTGATCAGCGGCGCTCGCGCCGCGCTGCACCGCAGCCCCACCATGGACGTGCTGATTGCCCTGGGGATTGCGGTGGCGTCGGTCAGCAGCCTGGTCTCGACGGTGGCCGTCGGCTGGGCACGCAGCGGCGAGCTGGCCCATTTCATGCCCGCCTCGATGATCGCCACGCTGGTCCTCCTCGGCCGATGGCTCGAAGCCCGTGCCCGAGGTCGATCCAGCCAGGCCGTCGCCGCCCTGGCCAGCCGAGCGCCCGCCACCGCCACCGTCATCCGCGATGGGGAGGCTGTCGAATTACCCGTCGATCAGATCCAGTTGGGCGAGAAGATCCGTGTCGCCACCGACCAAACCATCCCCGTCGACGGGCGGGTCGTCTCGGGCGAAGCGGCCGTCGACGAATCGATGATGACAGGTGAACCGGTGCCGGCACACCGCGGCGCGGGCCAGAACGTGGCCGCCGGCTGCATCGTCGTCGATGGCGTAATCACCATCGAGGCCACCGCAATCGGCGCCGACACCGCACTGGCGCAGATCGTCCGCTTGGTCGAGCAGGCCCAGACCGGGCAGACGCGAATGCAGCGTCTGGCCGATCGAGTAGCTGCCGTCTTCGTCCCGCTCGTGGTGCTCTTGGCGGCGGCCACGCTGGTGGCGTGGCTCCTGTGGCCGGGTGCGACGCTGGGCGTGGCTCTCAGCCGATGCATAGCCGTCCTTGTCATCGCCTGCCCCTGCGCACTCGGGTTGGCCACGCCCGTGGCAGTACTGATAGCGACCGGGCAGGCAGCCTTGCACGGCATACTCGTTCGCGACGCGGCCGCATTGGAGGCGGCCGGGCAGGCCGACGTGCTGCTGCTGGACAAAACCGGCACAGCCACCACCGGCCACGTCACGGTGTCCGACGTGGCCCTCAACGAGGCCGAGCACTCCGAGATGGACGCCAAGCAAATGCTCCAACTGGCCGCCTCGGTCGAGCAACTCTCGCAACATCCTTTGGCCAAAGCACTTGTGATTAAGGCGCGCCAGTGGGGCCTCGTCTTGTCCGAGCCTGCCAACTACGTCAGCCACCCCGGTCTGGGGGCCGAGGGCACTGTCGACGGCAAGGCCGTCGTTGTCGGCAACCTTCGGCTGTTGCAGCAGAAACAGGTCGACACCGACCGGCTGACCGAGCTGGCCGCCGCTCACACCGCCGAGGGTCAGACCGTGGTGGCGGTCGCGGCCGACGGCGAACCTCTGGGAGTTATCGGACTTACCGATGCGATCCGACCCGGTATGACCGAGGCTGTGCAGGAGTTGGCCGGCTTGGGCATCGCGGTGGAGCTGATCACCGGCGATCAGCCTGCCAGTGCGGCGATGGTGGCCGCCCAGATGGGTGTGTCCACAGTACACGCACAGGTAACGCCCGAAGGCAAGATCGAGCAAGTGAGGAGACTTCAGGCCCAGGGGCGGCGGGTGGTGATGGTAGGCGATGGCGTGAACGACGCGCCGGCTTTGGCAGCCGCTGACGCGGGGGTGGCGTTTGCGGCCGGCACCGACGTCGCCCGTCACGCAGCCGACATTACCTTGGTCGGCGACAACCCCGCCTGCCTGGCTGAGGCCATTCGCCTCGCCCGCCGGAGTGTGCGGATCATCAAGCAGAACCTCTTCTGGGCGTTCTTCTACAACTTGGCGGCGCTGCCGGCGGCGGCGGTCGGGTGGGTACCCGCCTGGCTGGCGGCTGGGGCGATGATGCTCAGCTCTCTAACGGTCGTGGGCAACTCACTGCGCCTCGCGCTCGGGCAGACGAGTGGTGGTCGGCCAACGGCGGCGCCTGAGCAGCCGGGCGGCAAGGCATAAAGTGACTATCCATATTGTAATATAGTCGGTTCGTTGACCCTTCGGCACGGGCCTTCTATAGTCGCCGCGTGCATACAGCACCGGTGCTTTGAAAGCGACCTGAGTTACCCCAACCCCAGCAGGACCGAGAACCATGATCGACCTGTGCGTGATGACCAGCGTGTGCCCCGACATGACGGTGGATCAGACCATCGCCGCGATGAAGAAACACGGCTACAAGGGCCTCGAACCCCGCGTCGAGTGGGGGCATCGTCAGGGCATCGATCTGACGATGTCCGCCCGGCAGCGCGGCGAGCTAAAGGCACGCTTCGAAGACGAGGGATTGGTCATCGCCTGCATCGCTACCGGTGTGGGGATGGGCGTGGTCGACTCGGGTGCGCGCGACGAGCAGATCGGCCTGCTCCATGAGTACATCGACCTGGCCGGCGATCTGGGCTGTCGATACGTTCGCACGTTCGGACGCGAAGTGCTGGAAGGCGTGGAGATGAAGGCCGTCGTCGACTACGTGGCCGCCGGGTATCGGCAGGTCATCGAGCACGCAACCGACCGAAACGTCGTTGTGCTGATGGAGACGCACGACCGATGGTGCAACTCGGCCCACGTGGCCGCCGTCGTCGAACAGGTTCGCCATCCCAACATGGGCGTGCTGTGGGATTTCATGCACCCTCAGCGTTTCTGCGAGAAGGTGGAGTGCACGTTCGGCCACGTCGGTCATCTGACCCGCCACATCCACGCCCACGACGCCCGCTACGTCGAGAACAACCGGCGCACGAAGGTATGCGATCTGGGCAAGGGCGTATTCGACCACGCCACGCCCCTGCGCCTGCTCGAACAAGCAGGGTTTGAGGGTTTCTTTTCGGTCGAGGTGATCCACAAGCCCGGCAGCGATCACGATGCCGTTGGCGTCATGGCGCAGTATGCGCAAGTGTTTGCCGAGATCATGTCGAGCGTTCGAGGCACGTCGGGCTAACCTTGCAATCGATGTAGCCGCGCCCTACTCTGTGTTATTCGCTTGGCCGGCCGGGCTTTCAGATCGATACCGGCCTGGAGGTGGATCGTTGTCGCTGTTGGAGCAAATCGAGCAGATCGGTCAGCAGGCCCGTCAGACCGCTGAGCAGGCCGACGACCCGCAACAACTCGCACAGGCCCAATCGGCCGTGCTGGGGCGAAAGGGCTCGCTCACACAACTCCTGCGCGCGATGGGCACGCTCGAGCCTTCACAGCGGGTCGAGGTCGGCAAGGTCGCCAATCAACTCAAGCAGGAGCTGACCGAACTCTTCGCCGCGCGCCGACAGGCGCTCCAGTCGGCCGTCGACCGTCGCCGTCAGCAGGAGGCGGCTGCCTACGACGCGACGACACCCGCTCTACGCGGACAGATCGGCAGCGTTCACCCCGTTACCGCCGTGCAGTGGGAGATCGAGGACGTATTCACCCGGCTGGGCTTTACCGTAGAGTCCGGCCCGGAGATGGACAGCGAGTACTACAACTTCGACGCGCTGAACACGCCGGCCACCCACCCGGCCAGGGACATGCAGGACACGTTCTGGCTGAGCAACGGCATGCTGCTGCGGACGCAGACGTCGGCGGTGCAGGTTCGAGCGATGGAGAAGTTCGGCCCGCCGCTGCGCGTCGTCGTGCCGGGGCGATGCTTCCGCAGTGAGACGATCGACGCCTCGCACAGCAACACGTTTCATCAACTCGAAGGACTGGTGGTCGATTACGACATCTCGATTGCGAACCTGATCGCGACGATGAAGCTGCTGCTTCGCGAGGTGATCGGGCGCGACCTGCCGGTCCGGCTTCGCCCGGGCTACTTCCCGTTCGTCGAGCCCGGCTTCGAGTTGGATATGGCCTGCCAGATCTGCGGCGGCAAGGGCTGTCGCACCTGCAAGAACACCGGGTGGCTCGAGATGCTGCCGTGCGGCATGGTGCATCCGAACGTGCTGCGAGCCGGCAACGTCGATCCCCACGAGTACACGGGCTTTGCGTTCGGGCTGGGTCTTACGCGTCTGGCAATGATGAAGTACGGCATCGGCGATATTCGCACGCTTACCTCGCCCGACCTTCGCGGGCTGGTGCGCCCCGAGCTTCTCTACGGACCGCCCGTGGTATCTCCGGACGGCCGCAAGAAAGGTTGATACGGACGCATGCTGCTGTCTCTGAATTGGCTGCGTGACTTCGTCGATCTGCCGGACGAGCTGGACCCGCAACGCCTGGCCGAGCGACTCACCATGGTGACCTGCGAGGTGGAGGGCATCGAGCGGGTCCGCGTGGAGGCCGACGGACTTCTGGTCGCCGAAGTGCTGACCTGCAAGGCAATCGCCGGCACGCGCGATCTGTGGTGCGTCGAGCTGGACGCAGGGGGCAAAAGGCTGACGACGGTGTCCGCCGCGCCCGATCTGGCTGTGGGCAAAAAGCTGATCTACGCCCCGCCCGGGGCAACGCTGCCGCACATCGGCAAGGTGGGCCGCACCGAAGTAGCCTCTCGCCAGAGCGAGGGCATGATCGTGCCCGGCGAGGCGATCGGCATCGAGCAGGCTGCCCAGCAGGCGATCTTTTTGCCGCCGTCGACCGCAGTCGGTAGCAGCATCGACGCCCGCGAGTTGGAAGACTGGATCATCGAGATCGACAACAAGACGATTACACATCGACCCGATCTGTGGGGCCACTACGGACTCGCTCGCGAAATCGCCGCGTTCGCCGGTGTAACGCTCAAGCCCTATACCGAATTCATCGTGCCGGTCGAGCAGTTGCAGGACGCGTCGCTGCCCGAGATTCCTATCGTGATCGACGATGCGGACAAGTGCCCGCGTTATACGGGCCTGATGATCGACGGGCTGGCGCCGCAGCCCGCACCGCTGCTCATGCAGGCGCGACTGAGCCACGTGGGAATACGCCCGATCGATCTGATCGTCGATCTGACCAACTACATCATGGCCGAGATCGGTCAGCCCATGCACGCCTTCGACGGCGAGAAGGTTGCGTGCATCGAGGTGGCGGTGGCCAAACCGGGTGACCGTTTCACGACGCTGGACGACGTCGAGCGTGCCATGCCCGTCGGGGCGCTGATGATTCAGTCCGGGCGGCGCAACGTTGCGCTAGCCGGCATCATGGGCGGGGCCGACAGCGAAGTAACCGACCGGACCACGCGAGTGCTGCTCGAGTCGGCCAACTTCGACGCCCCGACCATCCGGCGATGCGCCGCCGCTCTCGGCCATCGCACCGAGGCCAGCGCCCGCTTCGAAAAGGCCCTCGACCCGAACAACACGGTGCTCAGCATCGCGCGGTTCGTAAAGCTCGCCGAGCAGGAGCTGCCCGACCTCAAGCTCGCCGGCCGCCTCAGCGACGCCTACCCCAAGCCGCTGCAACCGGTGAGCATCGACGTCGATCTGGCCTTCGTGAATCGGCTGATGGGTCGCGACGTCGAGCCTTCGCGCGTCGAGCAAATCCTGGGGGCGCTGGCGTTTGAGGTAACGCAGGCGGGCGAGGGCAAGCTTCGCGTGCAGTCGCCCAGCTTCCGCGCGACGCGAGACGTAACGATCGAAGCCGACGTCATCGAAGAGATCGCCCGCTTTGTGGGCTATGAGAACATCGACCCGCAGCTACCGGCTGTGCGGCTGCGGCGATTCGAACCCAACGCACTCCATCGGCTCGAACGGCGAAGCCTGGAGGTGCTCTGTCGATCGGAAGGCTTCGCCGAGATTCAGTCGTTCCTGTGGGACGACGAGTCGTGGCTGGCCGCGCTGGGCTGCGATCCCGGACAGCGAATCGGCGTGAGGAACCCGCCAGCCGCGGGCACGGACAAGCTTCGACGGACGCTGCTGCCCGGACTGCTGGCGGCCGTCGAGCGCAACCGACATTTCCTCGACGACTTCAGCCTGCTCGAACTCGGCAGCGTGTTCCTGCCGAAAGGTATCGAAGGCTGTAAGCAAGAGACCGAGTTCAAGCATCTGGCTCTGGCGTGCGTGCTGCGCGGCGGCAGAAAGACCGAGGACCGTTGCGTCGATCGCGTGCGGCAGGCGATCGAGAGTTGGGCGCGTCACGCACTGAATCGACCGGTCGAGTTCGCCCTGCCGGACGACGAAGCTCGCCTCGTGTGGGAACATCCCCACAAAAGGGCGGTCGTGACGGTGTCGCAGCGTCGCGTCGGCCGCGTGACCGCGGTGCCCGAAGCGCTCAAGACCCGCGTTCACGAGCATCTCGGGCGATGGTCGATCGCGCTGGCCGAACTGCGCTTGGACGCGCTGCTCGACCTTCCCGCCGTCGAGGTGAAACTTCGTCCCGTGTCCGCGTATCCTCAGGTGCAGCTCGACTTCAGCGTGCTTGCCGCAACGGAAACAAGTTTCGTGCAGATTCGGCAACGGTTGGAAACGTTCGAGCACCCGCTGCTGCGGCGCGTGACGTTCCTGGACAGTTACCAGGGCAAACCCCTGCCGCAAGGCAAGCGAAGCCTCACACTGCGAGCCTGGATCGGCCACGAACAGCACACCTTGACCGACCAGGATCGTCGCCACTTCGAACAGGCATTTACGCAATTCCTGGCTCGGAACGATCTGCCCCTACGCGCGTGACGCGAGCGAGTTGGCCATGTACAGACTGCTGCCGGTCGTAGCGGCTATGGGTTTGGGTTGCTGGGCCGCGACGGACGTGGCCGCCGACACCACCCTTGCCGGCCCGGTCGTGAGCGACCAGACATGGAGCGGCTCGGTCGTCATCACAAACGATGTAACGATTGAAGCCACCGTCACCGTGCAGCCGGGCACTGCGATCGTGTTCGCGCCCGAAGCAAAGGGTCGATCGATCGCGCTTGGCGTCGGTCGATTCGTCGCTGGCGGCCGCCTTATCCTGGCCGGCACAGAGCAAGCTCCCATCACCGTACAGACAGCACCCGATGCACCGCCCGCCCGTATGGTGGTCGCCGGCAAGGACGCAGCACCCCTGACCGCACACTGGACTGTGTTCACACGACTGGGCACCGAGACTGAACCGGCGGTGGACATCCAGTGCGGGCCCGGCGAGGCGCACGTGCGCATCGAGCAGTGCCGCTTCGATGAGTGCGGCGCGCTACAGGCCCGGCTTCGCGGCCAGGCGGCTCTGACGATCGAGGACTGTCGTCTGGAGGCAACCGTCGGCCGCACCGCCGTGCGATGTCTGGGCAGTGGATCGGCCGCCAAAACCATCCGCTCGAATCGGATCGACGCGGCGTTGGCGCTTTCCGGCCAGAACCTGACGGTGGGAGGCAACATCATCGTCGGACCTCGCGCGGCGATCGGTGTTCCCGCGCACGACCAGGCGCCGGTGATCATCCGCGACAACTTCGTACACAACACGACGGATACCGACGACGGCCGCTTCGTGCTCAGCTGCTACGAGCCCGAAGCAGAGATCGCCGGCAACGTCCTGGTGGGCGGCAGCTTCGTGGTCGAGATGGCCAGCCGGCACTTTCACGACAACGTGCTGGTTGGGGTGGCCGGGCTGAAAAGCAAGCTCGTCGGGTCGGCGACGACGCACCAGCTTGTGAGCAACCTGCCGCCCGACGCGGTGTTCGAGCGAAACCTGCTGCTCGGCCCGGCCTACGCCATGCTGGCCACGTCGATCGGCGCCCGCAACGTGCAGATACGGCAGAACACGTTCGACGGATGGGGCCGGGCCATGCGCGGGCTGCACCTGAACATGCTGGCGCGCGAGCGGGTGGCCGCCGTGATCCACAGCAACCTGTTCATGCGGCTGGCAGGCCCGGCCGTCGCCGCCGACCCCGGGTCGCCGCCACCTGTCGCCGAATGGTCCGAGAACGTGCTGTGCGACGTCGCCCGGCCGGCCAACGGTCTGACGCTGCCGACCACCCAGCCAATCGTCCCAGACGTTACACAACTACATCTGAGAGGACCGGCGGAAGGTTTGCCCGAGGCGCTCGAGAAGCAACTACTCGACGGGCAGATCAGCATTGCGCAGCTGCGACAGCGCCTGGTGAATGGTTACCGCCCGCAACCCGGCTCGCCCCTGATCGTCTCGGCTGGCGAGGGTAATCCGGCCCGCCACATCGGCGCGATACCCCCCGTCCCCACAAGCCAGCCATAGCAGCCCGCGCCGCAACCCGTCTGCACGCGAGCGAACCGTCCTAGAACTCCTGCTGACCGCGGGCGCCGGGCTACCGGGTCGACACACGTACAAGCGACCTGTCGCTCTTCTTGACAGTTTCGTAGGCGATGAAGTATCATTAGGTTACAACTGTCCAGGCGGCGCCCGGCCCGTCGAGGATGGCGAGGGCACCGCGGGAAGGAAGCGATCCGCAATGTCTGCCTTTCTCGCTTGGAATCTGGCTTGGGGACACAACGTTTTCATTTCATGCTGAAGGAGGAGTGGCTATGAGGCATCTCGTAGTAACCGGACTCATGCTGGCAATCGTGGCACCGGCGCTGGCCCAGACCGAAGTGCTACACTTACCGCTATCGCCGGATCCGCACGATCCTAATTACAGCATCACCTGGTGTCTCGGGTGGGACGGCGCCAACGCCCGAGCCAAACCCACGCTGAGAGGTTGGGGCGAAGGCTCGGAAGGCGTAGTGGCTGCGGTGTTCGATAAGACCGCTCTCCAGTCGGCGATCGACAGCACGGTGACGTCCTACGGCGGCTGGGACGCGCACATCATCGTCACCCAGGTGAACTGGATCACGACGCCTATTGCACTCCAGTTCACGCCGGTTGTCGGGTCGGCCGACGTCGGATCGAGCGACGGGATATTCGCGTACCAAGCCGACGGCCAGAACAGTCACCCCCTCTTCGGCGACACCGCCAACTGGAGGACCAATAGCGGGGGCGGCCTGTGGCTCGACGATCAGGGCACGCCCTACAACCTGGGTTGGAACGGTCCTGCCTTCCACGACGCCGTGTTGGCTGGCGCATCTCGCGGCGCGTCGAAGGTGGAGTATCCGCCCTGGTCGCAGTACCTGTGGACCGACATCGCCGACTCGTGGAACGTCGTCATCGACTGCACCGAGGCGATGGTCGAGCACTACATCAACAGCAACGCCCTGCTGTTGTTTGCCGGTGCTGTGGGCGACATTCCGGGTGTCACTGTGTTCGGCGCCAACCAATGGGGCGGGCAGGCGGATATCCGAGTGGAGTTCGCTCAGCCGCCACAAACGGCGCCGTGGATCTATGCCGCGCCAAATCGATTCAACCTGATGATGTCGCTGACCGATCCGGTGTCGGCGCCCCAGGGGGTCACCGTGACCAACGCAGGCACGGGCACACTGGCGTGGACGGCTGCCGAGGCGCCCGACCAAACGTGGATGAGCCTGGCCAACACCTCCGGCGGGGACGGCGATTCGTTCCAGATCACCGTGGACGTGACGTCGCTGGCCATCGGCGACTACTCGGGCACGGTCGAGGTGACCGACGCGGCTGCCAACAACAGCCCCGTCCCGGTCCAGGTGAACGTGTCGGTGTTCGCAAGCCAGTCGCCCCAGATCCAACTCGTGCCCGACACGCTGGAGTTCGTGGCTCCCGCCACCGATCCGATCCCGCCTTCTCAGGCGGTCACCGTCAACAACGTCTCGTTCGGCACGTTGGCCTGGACGGCCACGCCCGACCCGAACGCGGCCTGGCTTTCGGTCACGAACGGCACGGGCAGTGACGGCGACAGCTTCGACGTGCACGTAGATTCGACCGGCCAGGCGCTGGGCGTGCACACCAGCAGCGTCACGGTCAGCGACCCGAACGCATCGAATTCGCCGCAGGTCCTCCCGGTAACCATGTACGTGCAGGACCAGGACGCCGACATCGACAAGGCCAACAGCTACGACGATGGGTGGGAAACCGGTCCGGACGGCTGGGTGACCAACTGCAAGGTGATCCACGCAGCCTGGGTGGCCGGCGGCATCGGTTCGGACGGGTTCCTCGTGCGACTGGGTGACTCGATCACCTACGCCAACCCCTCCGGTCAGTGGCCCCGCTACGGCGCCGGCAAGACGGCCGACGATATCGCCATCTGCAACTGGATGCATGCCGGTGCCGGAGGCACGGGCAACGTCAGTGTCGACGGGTGGTACCTCTCGGCCCAGGACATGCCCGGCGGGCGCAGCTACACGGCCGAGAGCGGCATCCGGACGGGGCAGTACCTCACCGGCGGGGCCGACCTGCCGAGCATGGACGAGATGTACACCCTGGGCTTCACCAACCCCGACGGCAAGCAGTATCGCGACGCCGAGATCGCCACCATCCTGCTGGGCACCAACGACGCCAGCGCAAACCGTCCCACCTCGGAGGTGGAGACGAACCTCGAGGCGATCGCCGACAAGCTGCTGGCCAACAACATCATCCCGATCCTGATCACACTTCCGCCCAAGCGGAGCGACATGACCGACGTGACCAACTACAACGCGGCCATCTACAGCCTGGCGCAAAGGCGCCAGTGGCCATTGATCGACTTCTGCCAGGAGGTCTTGCGTCGCCGACCGGGGACGACCTGGGACGGCACGCTGATCAGTGGCGACGGCGTCCATCCCAGCGCCACCGGCGCCAGCTACACGTCGTCAAGCAGCCCCTATCTGAACAATGGCGAGCCCCTGAGCAACGTGGGCTACTTGCTGTACAGTTGGCTGACCGTGCAGAAGATCAAGGAGGTCAAGACCAAGGTGATCGACGCCGGTGCGGCAGCGTTGGTCTCGAGCGAGCCGCCGGCCGACGGCACGCTGCCCAAGACGCAGAACAATGTCATTCTGCTGACGTTTGACGGGCCCATCACCATGCCCGCCGGGCAGCCGATCAGCGTCTTCGGCGGCGGCTTTGAGGAAGGCAACGCGTTTACCTACTCCATCGAGCCCGACGGCGTGACCCTCAAGGCCGTCGAGCAAGGGCCGATGCTTACCAACCAGACGTGGTACCAGATCACGCCCATGGACCTGGACGTCGACTGGTTCTCGTTAGACGTGTGTACGCTTCAGGGCGACGCCAACGGCAGTGGCCGAGTCACGACAGCCGATTATTCGATGATCAAGGCCAACATGAGTCAATACACCGACGGCCGACCCGACCTCAACGGCAGCGGCCGCGTGACTACCGCCGACTACAGCGTGGTGAAGGCCCACCTCGGCGAGCGAGTACCGATCAAGCCGTAACCGCGCATTCGTCGTCTGACAACAAAGGGGTCCGGAATGGGTTCAGTCCCGTCCGGGCCCCTTTCTTCTGCGCTCGGGTGCGACCGCTGTACGGCCTGGCGCGAGGCGGGTATACAATCACTCAAGCCGTGCAAATCGATCGTTTTGGGAGAACGTGCGATGAAAGCAACCGAGTTCGTAGCGGGAGCACTGACGGGCGGCAAGGCATGGATGGCCGGCCTGCTGGCCGATCTGGAGGACGGTGACCTGGTGGCTGTGCCCACAACCAAGGGGGGCAATCACCCCCTGTGGGTAATCGGGCACCTTACCGCTTCGGAAGCGTCGATCGTCAGCGGCATGATCAAGGGCGAACAGCCCGACGTGCCGGACGGGTGGGGCCCGCTGTTCGGCATGGGCAGCCAGCCGGTGGCCGACGCATCGAAGTACCCCTCCAAGGCGGAACTGCTCGAGGCCTTCGAGAAGGTGCGAGCCGAGACGCTTGAACTGCTGGCCCGCCTGGCCGACACCGACCTGGACAAGCCCTCAGCCAACTCACCCAATCAGGAGTTGTTCGGCACGGTCGGCCGGTGTCTGGCCACGCTGGTGAACCACCAGACGTTCCACGTCGGACAGATCGCCGACGCGCGACGCGCCCTGGGGCGCAAGCCCGCGTTTGCTTGAGCCGCGGCCGACAACGCGGCGCACAACGCGGGCATCCGCGCACGCTCTACGTTCTATCGGGTCAGTTCGAGAATCTTGGCGATCACCCGCTCGCGCATCTGGTCTATGGCGCCCAGGTCCTTCGGCTGGGCATAGAAGTCGTACACCGTGTCGCGCCCGCCCGGGCCGCGAAGCTCGATGGCATCGGCTGAAAGCTTGTCGATAAAGCCTGAGATATCCGCGCCCTTGCTCTTGGCAACGTGCTTGAGCGTTTCGAGGTAGCGGCGGTCGTCCCACGCCTCGCGCACCGCCTCGAAGTAGGCTGAGGGAATCACGTCGAAGGGCGTCCGCCACGCAATCATCCAGTTCGAGCCCTGCGTGGTATCGAACCCTCGACCCCAGTCGTAAGCCCACAACAGCGAGCCGCGCGAGTTGAACGCGGCGAAGAAGAACCCGAACGCAAAGCGTCCGCGGTCGGGCTCGCCGGCCGAGCCCCCTCCGCTGTACTGCCAGAAATCCTTGTCGACCGCCCGCACCTTGTTGCCCAGGTTGGGGTCCTCGTGGATGGCGTTGGTGCAGAAGACATCAACGTCTTCCAGGAAGATTTCACCTTCGCGAACCGCCGGGAACTCCGACCGCGGCGGCTTGCCGTCGGGCCCGGGCACGTGATTGTGGTGGATCGAGCCGTACACGCGAACACCCGGCGCCGACTCGTGCAGAATGCGGCACGCATACTTGAAGTGATCCTTGATCCACGGACCGGCACCGATCACATCCGGATGATTCTCGCCCGGCTTGCGATAGGGCCCCTGCACCCACTTGGCCGGCTCGTCGAACGGCGTCATGACCAACTCGGGCCACCCGTTATCTTTCGCGTACTTCCACACCCGCGAGACCCACTCGCGGTAATAGGGCTCGACCTCGGGCAGCGTCTTGCCGCGGTTGGCCTCGCTGGCTGCGGTCTTGATAAACTCGTCGGACAAGTCTCTACGGGGATCCTCATCGCCGTGGAGGGCAATGTAGATCTCGCGCTCGATGCTGAGCGTCCGCGGGTAGCCGTACGGATTGCCCCCCAGGAACCACACCATCGCCTTGAGGCCATGCCTGGTAGCCGTCCTCATCCAGTGATCCAGTCGGGAAAAGTCGAGGTGCATCTTGCCGTTCTCGATCTTCATTTTCGGTGCGATCGACCACCAGATGTTGTACATGTTAAAGTTGTGCTCGCGCAGCACGTCCATCTCATGCGCGGGCACCAGCGCCGGATGACACCCACCCATCAAAAGCCCCGCCTCCTCCATCGTTTGCAGGCGGATGGGCAGCACTTCCACCTGCAAGGGTAGCGTGGCCTGGCCCTGGTCGGCGCGGATGGTCACCTGGCCCTGATAGCTGCCGGGCTTCGACTTAGCCGGATCGGTCTTCAGCGTAATCCAAAACCAATGCGACTCGCCCGCGGGCACATCGACCGGATAGGCCGGCCACAGTCGTTGAGGGAACATGGCCAGCGTCGATCTGCGGGCCCGGCGGTCCTGATGCTGGACGAGGCAGTACTCGGCTGTGCGCCGCTCGACGTCGACAGCCAGAGTCCCGTCAGGTCCCGTCAGCGGGCCCACCTCGAACACCACGTTCGTCAGCTTCTCTCTCGGTGCGTAGACGGCGAAGGCGGCGGGCTCGTATTCGTTCGTCGCCATGCGAACCGACAACGGTTTGGACGCCTCATCGGCCTGCGGCGCCGAGTTGTGGTAGATCACACTCATGTAGGAACGCACGTACGGCACGATCGGTCGAGCAGACAGCTCGGGTGTAAGCTGAGCCTGTTGGGGTTCAATGATTTGGCCGACCGGGCCCGGTCGTTTGCCCTGCACGCGGGCCACCCATTCGCGCGTCTGTTGGTTGTAGCGATTCTGGGCATCGGCAGCGAGCGGCCCGACGGTGATCGAGGCCACCGGCAGATCGCCGCCGGGTGACTGGATCGCCAGCCGGGTCTGGCTGGTGTGCGGGATGAGCATGACCATATCCCACGGCAGGGGTATGCCAGCCGTTTTCCACTGCCCGTCGGCCAGACCGCCGAACCGGTGCAGCTCGGTCAGCCCGTCGTAGCGCGCCAGCCCGGCAAACACCAGGAAACGCGCCGGCTCGTCCACCGTGTCCTTGTAGCGGACGTTCACTTGGTACATCCGCCCCTGCGCAGGCCGGGGCGACCAGCCCCACCAGCCATCTACATCTATAGTCGCCGGGGCGCCCTGGCGAACGAGACGACAGGCCACGCCGTCCACGGTCTGCGCATCCGACAACTCGCCCTCGACGATGCGGCCGGCGGCAAGCTGCGCGAGTTGAATATCCGGCCCCGGACCCATCCAAGCACATCCGACAAGGCCAAAAACGGCAAGAACCATAGTCCATCGAGCGAGACGGGCAGACATCACAGCTCCTCCTACAGAAAGGGTCCGTGCCGAGCATGCCTCCAGGCCGCCGGCAACAGGATAACCCGGTTACCCTCAAGAGAGGCCCGCGTCAAGATAGGGAGTACCATAGGACGCCGCCGACGCACAACTTCGAGCGGCCAGCCCACGGCGGCCTGTCAGATGGAACGAACTGTCCTGGCGGGTACTAAGAGCCCATAAAGCGTTGCGCGAATAGATCGACGTCGGCCAAGTCGCAATCGCCGTCGTCGTCCAGGTCGGCGTTGGGGTTGTCGGTGGGCACGTTGGGACCGGTCAGCTCGGCGGCCAGCAGGGCGAAGTCGTCGAGGTTCGTGTCGCCGTCGCCGTCCAGGTCGCCCGGTGAGGCCTGGATGTGCAGCCGAACACCCGTCTTGCTGATCGGCACGTCGATGATCGTGACCAGGCCATCGGCGTCGGCTGTGATCGAGCCCGACGCCACGACCGCCGCCGTGTTGATGTCGGTCACGCGGTACTGATAGAACCTGCCCGCCGCCGGACGGAACGTTTGCAGCCGACGCGGGGTGATATCGACCACGTCGCCGGTGATCGCGCCGCCCGGATCGAGCCGGATCGAGCAGTCGAAACTGGCCGTGGTTTCAGTAACCAGGCCGTCGAAGTTGTTGGCCGAGTTGGACCACTCCAGCTCTTTGTTGATCTGCCCCTCGTCGCCGTCACAGAACTGGTCGGACGGCGTGTCGTTGTTGTTTGAGTTGGCGAAGCAGAGAAGCGGCTCGTCGACGCGCCCGAAAAACATCGGGCTCTTATCCGGCTTGACGTCCGGCGTGTGTCCGCCGTCCTGCCACTCGCCGAACATCGGGTAGGCCGCCTGCTCGTACGGCGCGTCGTCCAGGTACCACGGATACCCCTGCGAAAGCCACTCGATCGTGTTGTCGCACGTGCCGTGGGCCGTCGTCATAAGCGTCACCGGCCCGCCGCGGTTGGCCACCATGTAGGCGCCGAGATTCTGGTGATCCCACACGTCGTCGGACACCCAGGCCGCATCGATCAGGTCGTACACCGGCAAAGCCCAGGCCACCTTGCCCCAGTCGTCCTCCACGCCGCCCTGCCAGTCGGTGCCGCCGAAGCTGCCGTCGGCCGTCGCCCAGTTGGTGATCCCTTCGTTACTCATCATCCCCGCCCATCGCTGGGGATGGTGCAGCGAGTAGCTGAACGCGCCCGAGCCGCCCATCGAACCACCCGAGACGTACATCCGCCCGGCGTCGACGTTGTAGCCGGCGAAGTTGGATGACAGCATCCACTCGAGAATCTCGTCGTAGAACGCCTCGCGGTAGTTACACACCTTCGCGCCATAGGCCGCCAGCGGCGGTCGCCCCGT
>Ga0272441_10008527_pt1 | contig 16195 bp, 18 predicted proteins | sample SSMProp6N_FD_193582 | JGI IMG/M metagenome (GOLD analysis project Ga0272441, IMG submission 193582) | Marine sediment archaeal communities from Little Sippewissett salt marsh, Falmouth, MA, United States - SSM-Prop-6N | ecosystem: Environmental > Aquatic > Marine > Wetlands > Sediment ... | reverse complement strand
ACTTTCTAATCGAAATAGCCTCTAGTCAAGAAATCTTGACCAACTGTTGAAAACAGTCTTTTTTCTGAAAATCGCAGCATCGGCACAGCGTTTTCTCCAACTTTTTTGTCTATGAGCAAAAAATGTGGGCAGACAAGAGAAAACAGAGTTTAATGCTTATATGTGGGTAATAGTTAGAGACAGAACGTAATCTACAATTGAGAACAAAGGTTGTTGAGGTTGCGAGAAAAAGTAGACGAAATCTTTAGAAAAGCTGAAGCTGAAGGAAGAAACTTCCTTCTTGAGCACGAAGCAAAAACTGTTTGTAAACTGTATGGAATACCAGTCACAGAATTGAAGATAGCAAAAACTCCAGAGGAAGCAGCAAAATTCTCTAAGGAAATCGGGTACCCAGCAGTCCTCAAGATAATTTCTCCTAATGTGCTCCACAAATTTGATGTGGGCGGAGTAATTCTTGACATCAATAGTCCCGAGCAGGCAAAAAAAACCTTCAACAAAATAGTGGAGAACGTGAAGAAACATAAACCCGACGCCCAAATTGACGGCATCCTTGTACAGGAAATGGCGCCCTCCTCAACAGAAGTTATTGTGGGAGCAATCAAAGACCCGCAGTTTGGACAAACTCTAATGTTTGGGCTCGGCGGAACATTTGTGGAAATCATGAAGGACGTGTCATTCAGAATCGCCCCCATCAATGAAGATGATGCACAGCAGATGATTTCGGAAGTGAAGGCATCCATTATCCTCCGAGGTTACCGCGGTCAAGCACCCCGCGACATAGATGCAGTAATGAAAATTTTGCTGGACACATCAAGGCTGATGATGGACCATCCAAACATCAAAGAACTTGACCTAAATCCTGTGATGGTCTACGAGAAGGGAGCAAAAACTGTTGATGCGCGGATTATACTGGAATAAACCTCATATTTTAGAACTCACATCATTTTCAGTTCCGTCAAAAGACACATTAAACTCAGAAAAACCATGATAAAAAAACCCATGCAATGGACGTGAAAGAATTTGTCTGACTCACCTGAACGCAAAATCGAAGCCCTAAACCAAGAATTAACTCCGCTCAAAGAAGAACGAAACAGACTGAACGATGAAGCAAAAAAGTGGGTTACCAAACGAGATGCCCTTCATGAAAAAACCAGAAATCTGCGACAACAAGCAAACAGCATCAAAGAAAAAAGAGACGCCTTAAACGAAAAAGTTCAAGAATTAAAAAACCTTCGCAGCCAAGTGATGGATAGACGCAAACAAAAATTTGACAAGATTTCGGAGTTAAGAGAAAAAATTAGAGAACTGAACGAGAAGATTCCTGGCGGAAACTTGCGGCAAGTACAGAGGGAAATTGAAGAGATTGACTGGAAGATTCAAACTAACTCCCTGCCAGTAAAAGAAGAACAGGAATTAATCAACCGGGTGAGGTATCTTGAAACCCTGCTTGTAGATCAGAAAAAGGTAGGGAAAGTTAAAGACGAACTTTTCAAACTGCGAGCCGAAGAACAAAAGTTTGGAGAAGAAGCAAAAACAATTCATGATAAACTTTCTGAATTGGCTGAACAGAGCCAAAAATATCATGTTCAAATGATTGAAATCCTAGAAAAAGCCCACGAACTCCAAGCTGAGGCTAGTGAAGCTCACCAAAAGTTTGTGGAAGCAAAAGAGGAGGCACAGAAAATTCACCAGAAATTTGTTGAAGTTCTTGGAAAAATCAAAAGTCTTCAGCGGGATTTGAAGGAAACCTCGGATAAGAAGCAGGCTGAACGTCAGAGCGAACTCAAGGATGAGCTGGAGAAACGGGCATTAGAGAAGTTGAAGAGCGGCGAGAAGTTGATGTGGGAAGAATTTCAGCTTCTGGCTGAGAAAGGTCTCATCTAATCGTGATAGATTCGATGTTGACGCTTTTCCAAGCATTCTTGAAATGAAAAAAGAAAGATAAGATTAAAGTGTTCCTCCAAGTAATATGCATTAATATAAAGGAGAGCAACCATGCCGACAGCAGCCAAGTCCGAGCGCATTCTTATTCTATGCGTTGATAGGGACGACGATTTAGGCATGAAAGCTGGAATAAACACGCCTATTCTTGGAAGAAAGGAAAACGTGAATGCTGCTGCTAGTCTAGCCCTCCGAGACCCTGAAGAAGCTGACGCAAATGCCATGTTCGAAGCTGTCCGCATTTACGACAACATGAAAAAGAACAACAAGGGAGAAGAGGAGCATGAGGTTGCAACCATAGCAGGATCTGACTTGCGTGGAATAGAGGCTGACAGGCAACTTGTAGCTGAATTAACTGAAGTTCTGGAAGCTTTTCCTGCTACAGACGTTATTCTAGTTACTGACGGTTACACTGACGAAATGGTGCTGCCCCTGATTGAATCTAGGGTACCTGTTACATCTGTTCGCAGAATTGTTATACAACACAGCAAATCCATCGAAGAATCAGCTGCTCTCTTTAGTCGTTATATGAAACTTCTTGTAGAAAATCCACGTTACTCCCGAATGATTCTTGGTCTCCCAGGAATACTTTTTCTAGTTTTAGGTATCCTATGGATGGCTAACCAGTTGACGTATGCTATACAAGCTCTTACACTGATTGTAGGCGGTTTTCTTGTTGTGAGAGGGTTTGGACTTGACAAACAGGCTCTAAACTTTTACAGATGGGTCAAAGAATACTCTCCGCCTCCCTTAGCTGAGCAGATATCAGGTTTTGCAGCGATTGCAGGAATCTTGCTGATTCTTGTTGGTGGCTACTTAGGCGGAACCGCAGTAGCTGAGGCGGCTGGAGGATTGGATGCGTTTTCATATATTCCGAGTCTTATAGGCGAGTTTTTCTTTGCTTCAACATATTTCATATCCATTGGCATATGCGTTATCCTTTCAGGCAGGGCAGTTCGCTGGTTCTTTGAACACGATTTACGGCTATGGCGCACAGTTGTAATCATAGTTGGGGTCGCTTGGTCTTCAGTCATGTTTGTTGAGGCTTCAAAGATTCTCATTGATATACCGCTACCAAATCCTGCTGATCCCCTTGCAGGTTACGGAACATTGATTTGGGCAATTGTTGGAGGCATACCCGTGATAGTGGCAACGGTCCTAACAACAATAGTGTTACGTAGAAGATACAGTAGTTACTTCGAAAATAAAGAAGATTCACTAGGGGATCTTGAGGAAAGCTAAAGCAACAAAGAGTTGCAGAAAATTGAAAAGTTTATTATCTGAATATCCTGTCTATATAGCCCAGCGCTCAGACTGAATTGGGAAAACCATAATATGACACATAAATGTAATGCTGGATTATAACCGTCTGTGGTAAAGATTATGCTTGAAGGTTTGCTCTCACTGCTAGGCATCTACAAGATATACGAAAAGTGGCTTTGGCTCCAAATCAAGAATGGAAAGAAGCCAGACCACATAGCCATTATCCTTGACGGAAACCGCAGATGGGCGTTCCATAAATCTCTGATTCCTTGGCTCGGTCATCGTCATGGCGCTGACAAGATTGATGAACTGTTAGATTGGTGCATAGAATTAGATGTAAAATTCATTACATTGTATGCTTTTTCAACTGAAAATTTCAACCGCCATGAAGAAGAGGTGGAGGAGCTTATGAGGCTGATTGAAGAGAAAATGCGTTCAATCCTTAAAAATGAGAAAATTTACGCAAACAAAATCAAAGTTAAGGCCATAGGACGGCTAGATCTCCTGCCTCCATCGATGCAAGAAGCGATTCAGCAAGTTGAAACGTCAACAGAAATGTTCAGTGACAGACTCTTAAACATAGCACTGGCCTATGGCGGAAGAGCAGAAATCGTTGACGCAACAAAAAAGATAGCAAAAAAAGTGAAAAAAGGCGAACTGAAACCCGAGAAAATAACTGAGAAACTCTTCGAACAATACCTGTACACCGCTCACATGCCAAAACAGGACGCTGACCTCATCATCCGAACCTCTGGAGAAGAACGCCTAAGCGGATTCCTGTCCTGGCAGTCCGCATACAGTGAACTCTGTTTCGTTGACGTAAACTGGCCAGACTTCAGACGCATAGACCTGTTGCGTGCAGTCCGAACTTATCAGAGACGGAAGCGCCGTTTCGGACAGTAAAATGTTTATCCTCGTTTCTTGGCGCTGACTATCGAAATCACGTCCCTGTTCTTCAGCACGTAGTCTTCTCCGATTCTGTTTCTCCCACGAATGTCGATAGCGTGAATGAAGCTGTCTCCCAGTTCGGTGTGGATTATGTAAGCGAGCTGCCGTGCAGTTGTTCCATAGGGCACAAGATAAACGTCTGGAAGCACCCTGCCCTTATGGTCGCTTAGGTGTTCACAGTCTTCCACAGGATAAACTGCAACCATCTGCAGAAGCTCAAAGAATGCCGTGTTAATTGCTTCTTGGACGCCAGTGGAGCCAAACTTGTACAGAATATGCTCCTGAATGGCATCTAACGCTTTTTTCTGGGCAGCATTGAGTTTTTCAGCATTTTTTGTGGTTAACTTGCAATCTCCAGGCGTGTAATCGATTAAGCCTTTTTCTCCTGCTCTTCTGAGAGCCAATTCTGCTTCTGCACTGCAAGGCACAACGGTGTATCCGCTTTCTTTCATGCGCTCAATGTTCTCTTCTGATGTGGGCAGGTCAATTTTGTTGGCGGCAATCAGTGTTGGCTTAGAGACGCTTCGCAGAATATCCAGAAAATGTATTATGTCTTCGTCGCTCCAGTGCTCTGGCTTGTCCATGTTAAGGTCACTTTTTCTTATGCTTTCTATTATATGGTACCGTTTGATGGATAAGCCCGTTAACCGTGCCTCAAGAAGAGACACCAAGTCGTCTTTCCCTGAACCCGCAGTTCTAGCCAGTTTGGACCAGTCCTTCTTCAGTATCTGATTCATCCACATGGTTATCTCATTTTCAAGAAACTTCACGTCTTCCATGGGATCGTGGGAGCCTTTTTTACACATTTTTCCTTCGCAGTCGGTTGAGCCTGAAGCATCAACTACGTGGAGTAGGGCATCTGCTTTTCTGACTTCGTCTAAGAACTGGTTTCCAAGTCCTCGTCCTTCCCATGCTCCGGGCACAAGCCCTGCCACGTCAATCAACTCAACTGGTACCAGTCTAATTCCGTCTAGGCAGAGGCTGTTTTTTGGGTTGTCTTCAACATTGAATTCTGTGTGGACGCAGGGGGTTCTTAGGTATCCTATTCCCCTGTTGGGTTTAATGGTGGTGAAGGGATAGTTTCCGATGTCCACAGGAATCAAGGTTGCAGCAGAAAAAAACGTGGATTTGCCTGTGTTGGGTTTGCCGACGATACCCAGCTTTTTGGAGTAAGATGGCGCACTCATAACTGAATCATTCCAGTTTCTCCTCGGCTCTAATCTGAGGAGAACTATTCATGCATTATATTGGTTTATCACGGGTAAAAGCTTTGTCAAATAGCACTTTCAGACTTTGAATCAGCAGATACAGAAAAGAAAGAACCGTTTTTCACTGTCCTATCAAATACTTTTCTGCATCTATGGCAGCTTTGCATCCTGACCCCGCAGCGGCAATGGCTTGGCGGTAACGGGGATCTGTCACATCGCCTGCAGCAAAGACTCCATCAATGTTCGTTCGTGTCTTTTCCTTCACTATAATGTAGCCTGCAGTGTCCAGTTCGATCTGATCCTTGAAGATTTCTGTGTTAGGATTATGACCAATGGCAACAAAAACACCATCACACTCCAGAACCGATTCTTCGCCAGAAACAACATTATGAAGCTTAATTCCCTCTACCATGTTTTTGCCCAATATCTCCTTGACTGTGCTGTTCCAAACAAACGAAATTTTTGGGTTCTCGAAAGCTTTTTCCTGAAGGAACTTAGTAGCCCTTAGCTTGTCCCTTCTGTGAATCACTTTAACTTCGCTCGCAACTCTGGAGAGTACAAAAGCTTCCTCTAGGGCTGTGTCCCCTCCGCCCACAACCACAACTTTTTTGTTCCTAAAGAAGGCAGCATCACACGTTGCACAGACTGAAACGCCTCTGCCCCTCAAACGTGTTTCGCTCTCCAAACCTAGCCATTTTGCTGAAGCGCCAGCGGCTATGATGACGGCTTTTGCTTCGTGAACCGTGTTTCCTACAGTTACTTTGAAGGGTTTGGATTTGAGGTCTAGAGAGGTGGCGTTTTCGAGGACGAGTTCTGCGCCGAAGCGTTCAGCCTGTTTCCGCATCTGGTCCATAAGTTCGGGTCCAAGGATTCCGTTTTCGAATCCTGGAAAATTTTCTACTTCTGTTGTAAGCATCAAATTGCCGCCCCACAGCATTCCTGTGGCAACAAGGGTTTTCAAGCCAGCTCTGCTTGTATAAATGGCGGCGGTTAAGCCAGCGGGTCCAGAACCAACAATTATTACATCATACATCATCAATCACTTCCAGCGAATATACAAATTACGCGCAAATATATCTTCACTTACCCTTTTTTGGTTTCCTGAAAACCTATTTTTCATTAATCTTCTACAATTAGGTTCCTAATATGATGCTTCCTTTGGTGCCCTTTTTAGGTTGTTTGTTACTTTTTTGCCACGTTGAATGTTTTTTCTGCTACTGAGACACATGCTAATAAGTCGTCAATTGTGGCTATAAGGGTCTGTAGTCGAGTTTGGCATTCTATTTTTGTGTCGACGTCGGAGCCGTTCCTGACCGTTTTGATGTGTAATCCAGGCGGAACTTGGATGTTGTCTGGGGAAACAGCTTTTGCTACTGCTTCTGCTTCTCGTTCATTCTGGTAGGATAAGCAAATTTCAGCTTCCATTCTACTCTCCCTCTAACTGCTTCTTCACCAAATCATTGACTGTTTTTATGAAGGCTTCCACATCTTTTATGGGTATCTGGGCTCCTGCCGCAACATCGTGTCCTCCGCCCCTGCCCGAAAATTTCTCTGATGCAATCTGCATTATTTCTCCAAGATTCAAACCCTTATTTGTTAGAGGTTCTGAGCCTCTGGATGACACCTTAACTTGGTCTTCTCCAGAGATGGTGGCGTAGGCGATGATAGGTTTTCCGAGTTGAGTAAGAGTTGTTGACAGTATAGTGCATACTGGACTGATAACCTTCTCATCTAAGAAACCATCCCCGCGCACAACATAGATGCTTTCCAGCTCCTCTAGACGTCCCTTCTTTTCAGTTACCCAACGCAGATACTTAGTGATAGTGGCTCTGTAATCCTGAATAACGGATATTGCCTCCTCCAGACACTTCTTACGGTCACCCATACAGATGGCTACACCTAATCCCGCTTTGTCCATGCGTCCAGTGGCGTTAAGGAGCACAGAAAACTCTCGAGCACTCCTGAGGGGCGTCCACGGCTCCTCCTTAGTCAAAGTATAAACTTCCCCAACCAAATCAAAAGCAGTGTCTCCAGCCATGCCCTTAGATACAAGATGGTCGGCGATGGCAGAAAGCAGCCTCTTCTTTTCTTCAGATGAAAGATCCCTTAAGGCCCGCCACTTATCATTCCGTTTAGGTTTAATCCCCAAATTCACAAGAAAGGCTAAGCTCTTGTCTTCTTCTCCACTAATTTCTGGAATAAAGGGATTTGTAGTGCGAGCAAGAGCCTGATGGATGGGACGGGTCTCCCTTCCAAAAAACAGCAGGTCCGTCTCAACCTCAAGATAGCCTGACTTGACAGCATCCTCTACTATGGTTTGGTTGACGCTTCCCAACTTCCGTTTCTTGTTTTTGTCCTGCAGGTCACCTAAGGCACCCACAACACCAAGACAAGCCAAATCAACGTTGTTTTTGTCCATTGCCTTGGCAGCAAAGTAGGCAACACCTGAGCCGCTGATTTCACGTGTTCCATCTATTTCGTGAATGTGAGGGTTAACTTGAACAAAACTGGCTGGAGCCTCTGCGGCGGGTGCATGATGGTCAAGAATAATCACATCCCTGCCAGCTAACCGTTCGCCTAGCAGGTCAAGATAACCGCTTCCCATATCAGTGAATATTGTTAAGGGAGCATTTTCTGTAGCGATTCTGTCGGCAACTTTCTCATCCATCCACCTTTCTAGACGCAACCGAAACCTTGCTTCTGCCCTCAACAACGCTTTTCCCATGATGCCTGCAGCTGATAAGCCATCAGCATCTACATGTGAATGCACATGGATGTTGTCGCCTTTTTTGGTGTGATCTAGAATAAGGTCTGCTGCCTCAGTTGCATCGTTTGTAAGGAGGGCAATCTGTTTCTTGCTTATGGCCAAATTAAACCCCAAAGACTAGAAGAGGGCAATTGCTTTTGGCGTGTATTTCCAGTCACCAGGGAGCACGCCACGTTTTTTGTAGTATCTGGAGAGCTTGTAGATTTTTGCCTCAGTTATCTGGAGTGCCCTCTTGTTGTGCAAGTCTGCCTTGTTTTTGTCGTAGTGAACATGAAGGCGTGTAGCCTGCCGTAAAAGATTCTCTAAATCTTCAGGAAGTGTCGAAACCATCTTCCTTTCTTTAAGTGTCTGCGTAATGGATTTTCCTGTGATGGGCGTAGCCAGGGGGATTCCATGCTGGTCACGAAGGATTATTCCAATCTTGCTTGGAGGATGTCCCTCTTTAGCCAGTTTCATAATTAGGGCTTCAACTTCTTCAGCCGTATATCTACACCATGTTGGTGGTCTCTTTGTAACAGGTCTTGTTTGATGGGACATTCCCTTTTCTCGTTTCGGCATATTACTCGCTTCTCCGAAGCTCCTTTATGGCGGAGGGGACGCGGGTATTTAAAATCTTCGTTTGCCAGCGCCAGAATACCATTCCGCAAACTTTCTCAGAGCCTTTCCACGATGAGAAAGCATATTTTTTTCTTCAGTTGTCATCTCCGCGAAAGTTCTGCCGCTGCCCTCATGAGGCTCAAATATGGGGTCGTAGCCGAAGCCAGACGTTCCCTGTTCTTGTAAAAAGATTTTTCCTTCCACCTTACCAACAAAACAGATTGGCTGCTCTTCGGGTGTAACGAAAGCAACAACTGATTTGAAGTGGGCACTTCGGTTTTCAATGTTTTTCATTAGTTTGAGAATGCCTTTCAGTCCAACTGTGTTGTAGACATATTTGCTGTAGGGTCCAGGAAATCCCTTTAGAGAGTCCACAAAGAGTCCAGCATCCTCAACAAAGATAGGCAATCCACAGTTCTTAACAGCATCTAAGGCACTGTATTTGGCGATGTTTTCGAGGCTGTCATCCTGAATCTCAACAGCTTCTACTTTGAGTTTTGCTGTTGCCAGCCTGTATTCGCTGAGGACTTGGCGGGCTTCCTGAAACTTGTGAACATTACTTGTTACAAAATAAGCTACTTTGCCCCGTGGAAAGCCTGCTGAAACCTTCGTTTTCATGTTGTCTTCATCCAAAGTCAAGGTTTATTTTTGGTTGATGTTAGGATATTTTTCTCGGATTTTCTGATCTGCTATCTTAGCTATCAACGCATTAGAGATTAGCACATATTTTGCGTCTTTGAGGTGCATCAGTTCTGCAGGTTTCTGGTCTTCGGTTACAAGAAGCAGATTATTTTCCGCAGCATACTCGGCAACTGTTCTGTCTTTTGCTCCCCGTAGCCCCGCCTCCTGAACCGTCAACACGTTCCAGCCTAAAATCTCAAAATACTCCTTCAAACCCGAATACATTTCATCAAGCAGAATCTTCAACAACCGGCACCTCAATGAACTTTTACACTAAGGCATAGGTATTAGAAGCTTTCAGCTTTTTGGTGCAGACCTCATTCTCTGTCTGCGACGTAGCGTCCTCTTTTTTCTATTTCCCGAATCTTTGCCGCCACCTTTTTTGCTTCTTCCTGACCCACAGATTCGGCGTATCCCTTCATAACTGTCCTGAAGCATTCTGTTGCGTGCTTGTAGTGGGTACTATGGAGAGCCCGCTTCATGAGATGCAGATCAACTCCCTTGGGCTCCAACTCCACTGACCTTTCGCTTAAGCCAAAGTCAACGAAAACAATTTTGTTGTATGGCGTCAGTATCATGTTTGAGGTTGTGAGGTCGCCGTGGATGATTCCGTGCGTGTGGAGGCGCCCAATCATCCTGCCCATGAGAGTGCTTAAGCGCAATCTCTCTTCCTTGGAGACAGTATTTAAGATTTCTTTGACCTGTTTTCCTTCCACAAACTCCATGACAATGTTTGCCTCTTCCACATCAACCCAGAGAATGGTTGGAGTGGGAACCCCCGCCTCCTTAGCTTTATGGATAATGTTAGGTTCATGCAATGTCCGCTGAGAACGAATCATTGTGTCCAGTTCTGAGTTCCGATATAATTTGGGGTGCCGCCGTTTCATGATGACTTTATGGTTATGCCACGTTTCCAAGTATAGGCTGGCTTCGGCGCCCTTTTTAATCAGCACAGCTTAGCCTCCACCCACGGCGCATAAACTTCCTCCAAGCGCCACTTCACATCAACATAACTCTTCTCTAATGGAGTAGTAATGTCGCTCTTGTACGCAAGAATCCCCGCCCAAGCAATCATGGCTCCGTTGTCTGCGGCAAGCTTCAAAGGAACAACACAGAATCGGGCATCATGCTCCTCCGCAATCACTGCAAGCATCGACTGAAGTTTCTTGTTGGCAGCCACGCCTCCCGTCAACAGTACCTCAGGTTTTTCGGTATGAGCCAAAGCCCGTTCAGTCACCTCAGTCAACATAGAAAAGGCAACTTCCTGCAGGCTGTAGCAGATGTCCTCTATGGAGCCCTTTTTTGATTGAAAGGCCGATACAGCTGCTGTCAGAAGACCACTGAAAGACAGGTCCATGCCCTTTACGGTGTAGGGAAGAGACACAAACTTTTCTCCTTTGAGTGCCAACTGCTCAACTATGGCGCCGAATGGTGCACCCTTTTTCTGCTGTAAACCTACTGCACGAGCAAAAACGTCCAGGCAGTTTCCGATGGCAATATCTAGGGTCTCCCCGAAAATGCGGTATCTGTGGGCTTCGAAGGCTGAAACTATTGTGTTTCCTCCAGAAACATACAATGTTACAGGGTCTGTGGCTCCTGTTGCCAATTTGCCGACTTCAATATGCCCCACACAATGGTTGACTCCCACCAAAGGAACATCAAGATAAGAGGCTAAGGCACGGGCTGCGGTTGCGCCAGTGCGGAGACATGGACCCAAACCTGGACCCTGAGCAAATGCCACCAAACTAATGTCTCTAGGCTTTACTGCTGCCGTTTCGAACGCTTCAGCAAGAACATTTTCTGCGACTTCAGCGTGATGTCTGGCTGCTTCTCTGGGATGGATTCCTCCTTCCTTTGGCGTGTACGAGTCGTTTGCGTTGGAGAGAACCTTTCCTTCAAAAGACACGACTGCGGCGCCGAAATCATCTGCCGTAGATTCGATGCCTAAGCAGTAAGAACGACCTGAATTCTTTGTGGTCAACTTTTTTTGTCTCCTCTAGCGGACAATTTTTGGTGTTTTTCTGTTTTTACAGAAAAGATATTGCTCTATGGGGGTGTTAAAACGTTTCGCAGTTCCTTTGAGAAAATTGCCAAAAACTCTTCTTTTTCAGTAATATGCCTAATTTGACAAAAACATACATCTTTTTATGCTTTAACGTGCCCATATAATATGACGACTATAAGGACAGACATTATATGCCAAGACGCAACGAACTCGAACACAAAGCCCTTGATGTTATTTCCAACAACGGAACCGACGGGGTGCTTCAATCTGAACTGTGGCGAGAATTGGACGCTACAAGCAGAGAAGGAAGCCGAATCGCCCTGAAACTGGAAACTAAGGGTCTGATTCTTCGCGAGAAGGAACTTTTTGAGGGCAGATGGACGTACAGGCTTTTTCCTAAGCGGAAACCTGCATCCCTAAACTCTATTATTGATTCTCCATGTCTGATGTGTCCAAACGATGCAAGATGCGGTGCATGGAGCCCAATTTCTCCTAACGAGTGCCCAAGGTTGACCATGTGGATTCTAGGCATAGACGAAGAGGAAACCGAAATCGAAGGGTCTTCTGGTGAAACATAGTTTTGCCTAATGCATGGGTAAATGAGCGGAAAAGAGAATATTATTACAGGAAAGCAAAAGAAGAAAAATTTCGTTCACGGGCATCCTACAAGCTTCTTCAGGCAGTAAAGAAATACAAGTTCATCAAGCCCGGAGACGTGGTGTTGGATTTGGGGGCTGCCCCAGGCGGATGGACACAAGCTGCCAGAAAACTTGTAGAAGAATCAGGTTTTGTGCTGGCAGTTGACTTGAAACAGATAGAATCCTTTGATGAATCCAACATTCGCACAGTTATTGGCGACATCTCTGAACCACAAACCGTCAAGGTCATTCTTGAGATTTTTCCCCATGCAGCTGACGTTGTTATCTCAGACGTTGCACCCAATGTGTCTGGAATCTGGGATCTTGACAATGCTCGTCAAATTGATCTTGCACAGCAGTCCCTGAAGGTAGCTGATTCTGTTCTGCGGTACGGCGGAAATTTCTTCGCGAAAGTGTTTCAGGGAAGCTCAACAAACCGTTTCATCAACGAGGTCAGACGGCAGTTCAGTTTTGTGAAAATGGTTAAACCAAGGGCTAGCCGATCAAAGAGTGCGGAACTGTATGTTCTTGGAATGAACTACAAAAAAAGAACATAATTAAGGATGAGAGCTTCGGGTGGACTTGGATCCCACAATTCTGTTATGCTGTTTCAATGACTATTTTTGTGGCGATTTCTAGCCCATTCCATTTCGAAAGTTCTTTCTGAAGTTGCTCCGATTTCTGAATCTTCTTTTTCTCCAAAACTTTTCGGAGAGCCACCAAAAGCGACTCTTTGGTGAGGTTTTCTTGCTGGATAATTTCTGCAACTCCTAGGTCAGAAGCTTTTTTGGCGTTGTTGTATTGTTCAGTGTGGCTTGGTGTAGGAACAAGAATTATGGGCTTGCCATAACAAATCGACTGGGACAAAGTTCCATGACCGCCACGGGAAACAACCACATCACAGGCTTTCAGGTAATCGAAACGGTTAGGAATCCACCCGTGAATAATCAGGTTTCCGTTATTGACAGGCTCAACTGAAGCATTCGGATACCCAAGAGACATAACAATCTGGTAATCGTCAGGAAAGTTGCTGAAAATCTGCCTGAGCAAGCCCGTAAAGTAGGCGCGTTCCTTTGCTGGTCCGCTGATTGGTGCAAAAATTAACTGTTTAGATTCGTCTAGCCCCAGCTTTTTTCGTAGCGCCTTCTTGTCTGGCAGATCGTTGGAGTGGACATGAAGAATTGGGCCGATGAACCTGAGTTTTTTGTGATAAGCCTTTGGAATATTCAAATTTTTGGTTGAGATAGTGTAAGGTGGAGGAAAGTCTGGAATCAGGATATGATCCACTTCTGCCCACACTCTTCCAACAAGTGTTAAGGTGGTGGCGTCTGCTATTCTGGCAAGCTTTAGGAACCTTGTTCGTCTGGGAATGAATACCTGAAACTGGTTCAAAATACATACTCTTGGGATGTCCAGCAGTTTTGCCGCCACAAGAGAGGATGCCCGCGAATCCGAAACCACAATATCTGGTTCAAAGGCTTGCATATAATTGATTTCAGCGTCAACTTGTTTTATGATTGTGTAGATGGTCAGGAAGGGTCCAGGATTCACGGTTGTTAATCGGAAGTCAATGCTTCCATCTGGCTTAACCTGAACTCCAATGTCTGGAGCTTCTACGGCTTGGAAGCCTTCCTGCTGAACGTACCTGAAGCCCTCACGGTACGTGGAAAACAGTATTTCTGCGCCTTCTTTTTTGAGCTTCTGAGCTATGGGGATGCAGCGACCAACATGTCCTAATCCCACGCCAGAGGGAGTAAAAAGAACGCGCATGTGTTGTGGTTTCCTCTAGATTGTTTTCTGTTTAATTTGCCCTTTAGGGGAGGCTTCCTCAAAAATTATCGCTTGGAACATGTATATCTTTGTATCCTTCAGTAACCAAGCATCAGGAGATAGTCCTGCCTTTATTGCTGTTTGACACAGAAACTCTTCTTCGTTCCAGTTCCATTCAACAGGCACTTGCGGCAAAAGCAATCCCTTGTAGTAGCCTCGTTCCATTATGAGTCCGTCGCGTCCAACCTTAATTTTTGTGGGATACTCTGTTGGCTTCTCCACTGTAACCTGTTTAGGGGGAGTTAAGACGCTGACCTCAAAAACTATGTTGTCCAGTTCTTCATGGGCGACTGGGGGAAAACGTGGGTCTTGGGTTGCAGCGCTGAGGGCAGCCTCTATCACTGCCTGAACCAAGGGAGTAGTCGGGTATGGAAGACCAATGCAGCCCCTCAACCGTTTCTTTCCTTTAATGACAGTGTTCAATGTAACAAAGACTCCGCACGACTCCATCAGCTCAGATGAAAGGTCTTCAGGCGCCTGAACGACTTTGCCACTTTTCAGGTACTCAGTTACTGTTTGTCTGGCTAGGTTTACGAGAAATTCGCCTTCTTCAAGGGTCAGCTGAAACGTCATGCTGTTTAGCCTCTGACTTATGCAACATGCGTTTCCTACTGTATTAAAGCTTCTTAACTTTCACCGTGTAAATTTAGCTCAAAAAAGCCAGTCTGCTGTCATGTTAAAAGTTGATGGTTTCTTCTTGGATTCCTTCCTTTGAGACGATAAGGAGGTCCACGCCGTCGCCGCTCATGGAGTCTCGGCTTATAGCCGATTTGATTGCCCGTAGCACCAGCGCTTTTGCGTCTTTTTGGGTCATGCCATCTTTGTATCCTTCTTCTAGCACTCCAGTTGCAATCTGGGCGCCTGTGCCAACAGCAGCATATGTGTCAGGCAAAACAGAGCCAATGACGTCAAGCACATAAATTGCTGGTCTTTCGTCTTCCATTCCGCCTACAATCGTTTGAGTAATCAATGGAATCATGCGTCTGCCGAAAAGCACGTTTGACATGACTTTGGCTGCTGCTCTAACAGTCATCGGTCTCTTTGAGTCGAATGAGAACAGTTTTGCTTGGGCTTCCACTTCCCTCGCCAGAATCTGCATGTCACCAACTAAGCCTGCGCATGCTGCACCGACTTGGTCAGCAATTCTGAAAACCTTCTTTCCGGTTTTGCTCATAATCATGGAGCCGTATGTAACTCTTTTTTCTGAAGCCAAGATTACGCCGTCAGAATAAACTAGGCCTATGGTTGTGGCTCCTGGCATGTAAAAACGTGATTGGGCTTCATCACTCAAATGTTATTCCTCCAGTTCAATGCAGTAATGACCTCTAGGGCACTTTTAAACTTAATTGATTTAAGTTTCGGAGAATTTAAATTATCCTACTTTCTGGAAATAATCCTTCAGTTCAGGTTCTAGTTTACTGTTTGGGTGTTACAGGCTGCTGTTTCTCTTTTCTAGAAAATTTTGTTAGCTTCCTTATTCCTTGCTGCGTTTTTTCTGCGAGTCTGAATTTTTGGATAAAAACAATCAACAGGATGTAAAGGAGAATCCATACAACAAAAAGTATTTCTCCATAAACATCATGGAACGTCTCTGCGGCACTCAGCCCAGAATTTACTCGGATGAAATAGTAGGCAATTATTCTTAGCACATTGACAAGGTATGTTCCGATTGCTCCAATAATGAAGTAAATCAGTTTGCGGAAACGTGACATGCTAGACTTCCTGAAGAGCAATAACATGATTAACGTGTAAAGAAACATGCTATGCACCCCAGCACATGGCCAAGCAATTCCTATAGATACTGAATTACCCGCCAAATCCTTTGTTCTGATAATCGGCATAGCAGATGCTCCCGGCGTATAGTAAAGCATGAATGTGTAACCTAAAAGGTCAAGCAGCATAACTGCACACGAAGCTGTGGGAAGCGCCAATAGCTGCAGAGGTTTAAGCACTCCATATGGAAAGATGGTGTCAGTAAGGTATATGGCGGTGATTCCCGCGATTAACCCTATTGAGATGCCAAATTTCTTCAAGCCGCTTTTTCCATATGCTAAGAGTATAGTTGCTGTGAATGTAACTGTGAACATAAGATATTCGAGTGACAGAGGCCAAGCTGCTGTAAGGATGTGCTCCCAATCCCCAAAGTTTGCTCTCCAGTATTCGCCGCGGAGAGCTTCTCCAAGTTGTATGATTGCTTGATTTAAACCCAAGAAGTTGACGCTTATGATGTAGATTATTGGAATAAGTGCGCATATGTAGGTTGCTAATATTTTGAGTTGGCTTTCGGGTTTGTTTTTTTTGTCTGTTTTTGCTTCTG
>Ga0272441_10008526_pt1 | contig 16196 bp, 13 predicted proteins | sample SSMProp6N_FD_193582 | JGI IMG/M metagenome (GOLD analysis project Ga0272441, IMG submission 193582) | Marine sediment archaeal communities from Little Sippewissett salt marsh, Falmouth, MA, United States - SSM-Prop-6N | ecosystem: Environmental > Aquatic > Marine > Wetlands > Sediment ... | reverse complement strand
GCTCGCTAGGGGAGAAGCCCGCTGAAGCGGGCTCACGGCAACCGCCACCCGGGACAGCCCGCGCTCGTGAGCCTTCGAGGCCGCGAAGCAGCCGTGAGGCGGTTTTGACTGCGCGCCGCCGTTCTGCTATCATTGGCGATTCGTCGGATACGGTAGGAGTGCGCCGCACACGCGCGGAAACGAAAGGGCGTTGACGCGATGGCCGAGAACATCACCACCCACACCGTCGGCATCATCATGAACGGCGTCACCGGACGCATGGGCACCCACCAGCACCTGGAGCGGTCGATCCTCGCCATCATGCGCTCCGGCGGCGTCCGCGTGAGCGACACGGAGCGCATCATGCCCGCGCCGCTCCTGGTGGGCCGCAACCCGGCCAAGCTCGAGCGGCTGGAACGGCTCGCACGCGACGCCGGCGTCAAGATCAAGTGGTCCATCGACGTCGATGCCGCCCTGGCCGACCCGGCCTACACCGTCTACTTCGACGCCCAGACGACCAACCGCCGCTACGAGTGGGTGAAGAAGGCCGTCGCGGCCGGCAAGCACGTCTACTGCGAGAAGCCCACCGCCATCACCACCGACCGGGCCTACGAGCTCTACCGCCTGGCGAAGCAGGCGGGCCTCAAGAACGGCGTCGTCCAGGACAAGCTGTGGCTCCCCGGGCTGGTGAAGCTGCGGACGCTCCTGGAGAATGGCTTCTTCGGGCGGCTGCTGTCGGTGCGCGGCGAGTTCGGATACTGGGTGTTCGAGGGCGACGGCGTCGAGCCGCAGCGGCCGTCGTGGAACTACCGCGCCGAGGACGGCGGCGGCATCATCATCGACATGCTCTGCCACTGGCGGTACGTCCTCGACAACCTGTTCGGCGAGGTCAAGGGCGTCTCGTGCCTGGGGGCGACGCACATCCCCGAGCGCCGGGACGAGAGCGGCAAGGCCTACAAAGCCACCGCCGACGACGCGGCCTATGCCACGTTCGAGCTGGCCGGCGGCGTGGTGGCCCACTTCAACTCCTCGTGGTGCACCCGCGTGCGGCGCGACGACCTGCTGACCATCCAGGTGGACGGCACCGAGGGCAGCGCCGTGGCCACCCTGCGCGACTGCGTCATCCAGCCCCGAAGCGCCACGCCGCGCTGCATCTGGAACCCCGACGTGGACAACCCCGTGGACCTCTGGGCCGGGTGGACCCGCGTGCCCGACCAGGCCCCGTGCGACAACGCGTTCAAGGTGCAGTGGGAACTCTTCCTCCGGCACGTCGCACTGGACGAGCCGTTCCGCTGGACGCTGCTCGAGGGAGCCAAGGGCGTCCAACTGGCCGAGCTCGGCGTGGCGTCCTGGAAGCAGCGCGCGTGGGTCGATGTGCCGGAACTCAAGGCCTGACCAGCGCCCCACGCCTGTTGAGTTCACCTACCCCTCCCCCTCGAAGGGGGAGGTGCCGGCTTGGGCCGGCGGTGAGGGTGAGTTGACACTCCAGACGAGCGCTTGCACTTGCCTGAATGTCATGTTACGATAGGCTATCAGAATCCCATCTGGAGGCGTGTGACATGCGAACTTCTGCGCTGCTGCTCGTCCTGCTTGTCTGCACATCCCTGGCATCCTGCAACCCTGAGCCGGCCGAGCCGGACACAAGCCGCCTCGCGCCCAGACCGTACCTGGAGAAGCTGACCTTTGAGGACCTCACCGCCAAACACCAGCCTCAATCGTTCACGATCTCGGGGGTCATCGCCAACCATGGCGACAGGATGGTCACGCGGATCGAGCTGGTCATCTGGTTCGTCGACCCCGACGGCGTCCTCGTGGGTTCATGGAAGTGCAACGTTGGCGCCCTGATCCTGCCCGGCCGCCGTTACCGCCTCCGGCAAACCGGCGGCTTGCACGAGGTCATCGGCCGTGGTGACGACCTGGCGGACACGACCATCGAACTGCGCGTGTCCAAGGTTCACGCGACGGACAAGTTCCCGGAACCGGTGAAGTAGCCGCCCGCGCCCATCAACCCAATCCCCAACGGCCGGGCAAGGCAACCATGAGCGCTCGCCTGCGCCAACACGACGTGCACCTGTCGGACGGGGCGCTGGCCCTGCGCCCCATGACCGAGGACGACTGGGACGTGCTCCTCGAGTGGAACAACGACCCGGAGGTCTTGCACTACTCCGAAGGCGACAACGTGACGGGCCGATCGCTCGAGGAGATCCAGGCCATCTACCGCGGGACGTCGCAGAATGCGTTCTGCTTCATCGCCGAACTCGACGGCCGCGCGATCGGCGAGTGCTGGCTCCAGCAGATGAACCTCCAGCGCATCCTCTCGCGCTACCCGGCCAAGATGGACCTGAGACGGATCGACCTTGTGATCGGCGAGAAGAGTCTGTGGGGGCACGGTTGGGGCACGCGGATGATCGCCCTCCTGACGGCCTTCGGGTTCGACACGTGCGGGGCCGACGCCCTCTTCGCCTGCGACGTCGCCGACACCAACCCGCGCAGCCGGCGCCCGTTCGAGGCCACCGGCTACGCCGTCGTCAATACGGTCCCCCAGCCCTCCGGGCGCAAGGCGCACGAGGTCTATGACCTCATGCTCACCCGGGCCCAGTGGCAGGCGCGTGGCCGTCCCGGCAACTGATCCGCGCAATCGCCCCGTGCCCCCCTTACCGCGGCTGGCCGCAGGCGGCGGGAAACCTCGTTCTCACACCCCCAGGTGCGCGTCACGGATTTCCCGAATTATTACTTGCCGTATCACGAGGGTCGTGATATATTATGAGTATCCGGGCCGGGCGTGACCAGCGTGGGTGCCATGCTCATCCCGATGCTATGGATCGGGACGTGAGCATGTGGACCGCTCGACGGCCAGCATGGCCACGCCCCTCGACGGGGCTCGGGAACTGCGTCAAGCGTGGCCATCGCACCAAAAAGAAAGGAGGCGCGAGATGGTTGCGAAGAGAAAGAAGAAGGCTGGGGCCAGAAGCAGGGGGCGCTCGACGGCAAGGAAACCCGCGAGGCGGGCCGCGCGGCCACCCGGCGAACGGGCCGCGGCCGCGCCGACGACGGGGAAGAAGAAGGCCCCGCCGGGACCCGAGGCCGGCAGACGCGAGCTGCTGGACATGGGCCAGGCGATCGCGATGCTGAAGACGACGCGGCCGACGTTTTACCGCTGGCTGCGGTCGGGCAAGCTCAAGGGCATGAAGGTCGGCCGCCAGTGGCGCTTCTGGCGCGAGGACATCGACCGGTTCCTGCGCGGCCAGGGCCCGCGGATCGACCTGCCGGCCGGCATCGGCCCGCTGCTGGGCCACCTGCGAGACCAGGTCCGGCAGTACGGCGGGCCTCCCCTGCCCTCGGGTGACAGCGGCGACGAGGCTATGGAAGCGGTCCGCCTGATGCTCCATCTGGCGGCCATAGCGCACGCCAGCGACCTACACGTGGCGGCGCAGTCGGACGGCGTGCACGTTCGCCTCCGCCTGGACGGCGTGCTGCACGCGGTGGCGACGTACGACGCGCGGCTTCATCCGGCGGTGGTTGCCTCGTGGAAGGCCACGGCCGCCTGCGACATTCACCAGACGGAGCTGCCGCAGGACGGCCGCATCCTGATCGACCTGCCCGGCATCCCGGACACCGTCGACCTTCGCGTGTCGTTCCTGCCGGCGTACGGCGGCGAGGCGGTGACCGCCCGGATTTTGCGGCGCGACGAAATCCACCTGTCGTTCGATCGTTTCGACCTCGCCCCGCCCGACCTGGAGAAGCTGCTGCGCCACATCGAGTCGCCGAACGGGGTGGTGCTCCTGACCGGGCCGACCGGCTCGGGCAAGACGACGACCCTCTACACGTGTCTCGGGCACCTGAACCGGCCGGAGGTGAAGCTGGTGAGCATTGAGGACCCCGTAGAGCTGGCGATGGACGGGGTGGTGCAGGTGGCGGTGCGGTCGCACCCGAGTCGCACCTTTCCGGCCGTCTGCCGTGTGGCGCTGCGGAGCGACCCGGACGTCATCATGGTGGGCGAGACGCGGGAGACCGAGAGCGCCAACCTGTGCATGCAGATGGCGCTCACGGGGCACCTGGTGCTGACGACGCTGCACACCAGCGATGCGGCCGGCGCCCTGGTGCGCCTGGTCGAGATCGGCGTCGTGCCGTTCGTGGTCGCCGACGCGACGCGGCTGGTCGTGGCCCAGCGGCTGGTCCGCAGGCTGTGCGCGGCGTGCAGCAAGCCCGGCAAGCCGGAGGCGAGCCACCTGGGCGAGGCCGAGCGTCTGGCGCGGGCCGGCGGCCTGGCCTGGGAGAGTCTGGAGAAACGGTGGCGCGAGCCCGTCGGCTGCAAGGCGTGCAAGTTCACGGGCTACCGCGGGCGGTCGATTGTGGCCGAGATGCTCGAGGTGACGCCGGAGATCGGCGCGGCGCTTCGCCGCGGGGCCGGCGCGGCCGAGCTTCGGACCCTCGCCGTCGGCCAGGGGATGACCACCATGGCGGCGCACGGCGTCCTGCGCGCCGCCGCGGGCGAGACGTCGTTGGCCGAGGTGGTTCGCGCGGCGGCCTCGCTGTGAGGACGCGGCGCTGGGCCTTGCATTGCGCGGCGAAGGCCGGTAAGGTCACACCTATGAAGGGAGAAGGGGGAAGGAACGGCAACGGCAAAAGTAGGCGGCAAGGGAGAAGGAACGGCAACGGCAAAGGTAGGCGGTCCATTGAGAAACAAGTGGAAGGGACACCGGCAATGAAGAAGGCGCTCATCATCTGGGGCGGGTGGAAAGGTCACGAGCCGGAGCAGGTGGCCGCCATCCTGGCGGTGCAACTGAAGACCAACGGCTTCGACGTCGAGGTGTCGAACGCGCTCGACGCCCTTCTCGACGCCGACAAGCTCGCCGCGACGGACCTGATCGTGCCCGAGGTCACCATGAGCACGATCACGAAGGAGCAACTCGCGGGGCTGCTCGGGGCCGTGCGCGCCGGCACGGGGCTGGCCGGCCTCCACGGCGGCATGGGCGACAGCTTCCGCCAGGAGACCGAGTACCAGTTCATGGTCGGCGGGCAGTGGGTGGCCCATCCCGGCGGCATCGTGCGCTACACCGTCAACGTGGCCGACCCTGCCGACGCGGTCATGCAGGACATCGGCGACTTCGAGATGGAGTCGGAGCAGTACTACCTACACGTGGATCCGTCGAACCACGTGCTGGCGACGACCACCTTTTCGGGCGAGCACGGCGGGGCCGACTGGATCGCCGGCTGCGTCATGCCGGTGGCGTGGAAGCGCCGCTACGGCAAGGGGCGGGTGTTCTACAGTTCGCTGGGGCACGTGGCCGCGGACCTCGACGTGCCGCAGGCCCTGGCGATCATCACGCGCGGCATGCTGTGGGCCGCGCGGTAGAGACACGGCACGCCGTGTCCGGTCGTTGCCGTACAAGCCGGCTGCACTGCGGGCGGACGCCGTTGCTGTGGTCGGCACCCACAAGCTCGCGTTGCTCGCTTGAAGGTGGCACCCGCCCCGCAGGGCGGGCGTGCCGAACGCCCATTGATGCACGGCGGCGCACAACGGCCGTCGTGGCACCCTCTATTCGTGGGAGACAGACCATGGCGGACATGAGCCAGTGGCGATGCAAGCACCGCGAGTTGATCTTCGCCTGCCGCGTCATCGAGGACCGTTTCGGCCGGGGCGCGGTGGACGCCGTGGCGGCCGAGCACATGAGAAAGGTCCGTGAGGCGTTCGCCCGGAAGGCCGCCGAGGCCGGACGCAACGACCTCGCGGCGCTGGCGCACGAGTTCAGCGCGCCGTCGGAGACGCACACCAAGGAGGTCATTCGCCAGACCGACCGGGTCTTCGAGGTTCGGATCACGCGGTGCGCCCACGCTGAGATGTTCCGCGAGTGGAACGCCGCGGACGTGGGCCTCAGGTTCATGTGCGCCGGCGACGAGGCGATGATCGCCGGCTTCAATCCGAAGATCCGTCTGGAGCGGCCCAGGCTGCTGATGAACGGCGACGCCTGCTGCCACTTCATCTACACGTTGGAGGATTGAGGCGCCGCCGGCCTCTGAGGCGTCGGAGGGCGGATCACAGGTCGCCCCGCACGTGTTGCGCCTGATGTCTCCCCCTGCGGTTGCTGCGGCAGGAAGCCAGGGGACGCGCAGCGATCAGGCCAGCATCTCGTCCATCATCGCCAGGAAGAGTTCGACCCTGGCGTAGTTGGCGATGGAGTTTGAGCTGCTCAGCAGAATGCCGCCCACCGGTTCGGCGGCCCAGATGCGCCTGACATCGCGCACGGCCCGCCGAACCTCGTCCTCGGTGCCCACGGACAGCGTGTTCAAATCGACGTTGCCGCTGAAGGCCAGCCTGTGGCCCCAGTCGCGCTTGAGCCGGCCCAGGTCATACAGACCCGGCGGCAGCGAGTGCAGACAGTTCACGCCGCAATCCGCGATGTCGCCCAGGATGGAGTTCAGGTTGCCGCAGGAGTGCAGAATGAACGGCAGGTCGCGTGCACGGCACATGCGGCCCAGTTCGGCGTAGACCGGGAACACGAACTCGCGCAGGTCCGGCGGCGACAGGAACGGTCCGGTGTTGAAGCCGAGGTCGTCCGACATCCAGAATGCCCTCACGCCTTCCGTGTCCATGCACCGCTGTGCCACGCCGACGACCCACTCGGCCCACTTGTCGAAGATCGCGGCCGCGAGCCGACGGTCATCGACCAGCAGGTAACAGAACGGTTGCAGGCCGACTGTCCAGGTGACCTTCGCGAAGTAGCCGCAACTGACGAACGCGTTCATCCCCATGCCGGCCGGGAGCAGCGCGCGGTAGGCGTCCAACGACGACAGGTCGGCCTCCTCCGGTTGCGGCCAGGGGAATCGTTCAAAGTCGTCCCAGTTCTGGACCGGCCCGGACTGTTCGTTGACGTAGCTCCGCTCGCCGGCGATGCGCGTGTGCCCGTCGCCGAAGACGTCGCCCGGGGTGACGAGGACGTTCACGTAATCGTAGGCCATGGCGTGCTGAAACGCGACGTGGTCCTCGGCCCGCCATTCTCTCATGGCGGATGCACCGGACGATTGCCCGTTCACGATGTCCCGACCCAGGACCGCGGCCACGATCTCAGGGTCGGCGTGCTGCTCGCCGGCGGCAAGGCGGTCGGGCGACCCGTCGCGCATGACCGACCGGCGAAAACGTTCATAGTCCGGTTGAGGGTCCGTGAGCGGAACTTTCACAGCATCCTCTCCAGCAGCGCGCTACCTGACGCGACAGGTCGCAGAGTGGGCACGCCGCGCCCGCGCGGAAGTCGGCTGCCTGCAAGCCGTTGGGCAAACCCACAGGAGCATCCCAGGCACTCGCAGGCAGCCGCCCTGCCCCTCGGCTCAGGTCGCCAGGTCCCGTTGGGCCGCTCCGACAATGCGCGAGAGCTCACGGTCCAGGTCATCGGTCACCGGTTCCACGGTGTGTTCGACCAGAAGCTGCGCTTTCCGCTCGGCGCATCGGGCGGCCATGTCCTGCCCGCCCTGCTCCCGCCAGGGATCGTAGTACTGCCGGTCCAGCAGCGCCGGGAACCACATCTCGGCTTTGAAATGGTCGCGCGTGTGCCTCTCGCCGATGAAACTGCCCCCGGGCCCCACCGCCTCGACCACGTCCACGGCAAACGTGTCGTCGTCGAAGGTCACGTCACGCGCGGCGCTCTCAACGTATGAGATGACCTCGCTCTGCATGACGAGCATTTCGAGCGAGGCCGCCTGGTCGACGCCGCAGATGCCCATGTGTCCGAAGATGTCGGCCCCGGCCGCGGCGGCCGGTTGCAGGGTCGCGGCGCACTCGATGCCGGCCTGGGCGTCCGGCAGCTTCGAGTCCGTCAGGCCCGAGTTGACGTAGACCGGCAGACGATAGTGTTTGCCCATCTGCGTCATGGCCACGCCGAAAATGGCCTGCTCGGGCCCGCCGAAAACCAGTTGCGTGGTCCGCATGTCAAACTGGTGGCACAGGCCGCCATAGCAGACCGGCAGCCCCTCGCGAACACACTGCGTGACCACGAGGCCGGCCAGCACCTCGGCGTTCTGCTGGGCCATCGTGCCGGCCAGGGTCGCGGGGGCCGTCAGGCCCATCTGGGCCATCGGGCCGATCATCACCGGCAGATTGAGCCGCGCCGTCTCGTACAGCAGATCGATGCCGTCGAACGGGAACCTGAGCGGGCTGATCGGTTCCAGCAGCGGGTAGAACATGGGATGCCGCGCCGCCTCGGCCTCGCTGCCGCGCACCGCGGTCACCAGCTCGACGAGAAACCGGGCCGAGGCCCGGTCGTGCAGCCAGAAGGTGACGGGCTTGGTGGTATTGCGGATCATCTCGGCGGCGACGGCCACGCAGCGCCACTCGGCGGGCAACTCGTGCGGGTCGGCCATGGAGCCCGGCATCGTGATCGCATCCAGGGCGTCGCCCAGCCGCGTCGCCGTGGCCACGTCGGCCAGCGTGGCGTAGCGCCGTTCGCCGCGCGGCCTCTCCAGCCAGGAGGCCTGCCCGGCCGCGCTGTTGTAGTTCCGCTTGCCCACGCCGAACGCGGCCGTCTTCGACAGATCGCGGCCATAGAGGGTGAACTGCTTGCCGCACGCGCCGAGGGCCCAGTCGACCAGGTCGGCCGGCATGCGGACCCGCCGGCCGTCGTCGTCCACGCGGGCGCCGAGGTCCGACAGCCGCGATACCGTTTCCTCGTGCGGCACCATCACGCCTACGCGGTCGAGAATGGCCAATGACGCCTCGTGAATCTTCCGGATGTGCCCGGGGGTCAGCACCGTGCACCGCATGTGCGCTTCCTTCCGTTCAGATGACCGCCGGGGGCGGGCCAGCCTCGCCGAGCATCTCGCCGATCGCGCGATCCATGTTGTCGAAATGGCCCGGCAGGGAGCGCTCGACGAAGAACGCCTCGGCCTCCGCCAGGCCTGCCGCCTTGCCAATCCGGCTCGCCATCGACCGCAGCCACGTGTCGGCGTGGCGGGCCAGCGTCTCGCGCTGGTCGGGCGTGACGTCAGCCGGATCGATCTCGGGGGCGAACATGCGGGCCAGAATGGCCAGCGTGTCCCCGAACTTCAGCGCCGCCGCCACCTTCACGTCGATGGTCCGCGAGATGTCCACGTAGCAGTTGGGCCGGCGGCCCAGTGTGCCCATGAACCAGACCTCCGACGGCGAGTGCGGGACAACCGCGCCCATAAGTTGGTCGGGGTGGAGCAGCGGGAACGCCGCGAACGCGGCCGCCTCCGCCGCCATGCGGCCCACCAGGTCGTGATCGGGATGCACTTCGTAGCGGAGCCACGGATCGAGTGTCAGCAGACGGTTGGGCCTGTACCGGCGCACCATGCCGACCAGTTCCTCGCGCAGGGCTGCGGCCTCAATGAATCCGCCGTCAGGATACCCGAGCGTGAGGGTCTCCTGGACGCCGAGGACCGCGTTGGCAGCCCGCAGTTCCTTCTCGCGGATGGCGGCCACGTGCTCCGGGGTCTGGTCCGGCCGCATGGTTCCCAGGTTGCCGCTGGTCACGCAGACGCTGGTGACATGATGGCCCTCGGCCACCCAGCGGGCCAGCGTCCCGGCGGCGAAGAAGGCCGAATCGTCCGGGTGAGGAAAGACGACGAGAATTCGCAAGGGCTCGGGCACAGGGGTCTCCTTCCAACGGCGGGTCGCACGGCGATCGCTCCGCTCCTGCACGGAGATTGCCGCCCGGCATCATATCCGCAAACGGCTTACCTTCGCCACAACTTGCCGTCAACGAGATGAGTCAGACGTCCCCGGAACTCCCCCGGAACTCCCGGAACTCCGGAACTCCGACGGCATGTCTTCTCCTGGGCCCTGTGGCTTCCTCGGCTTCGCGGAAACCCGGATGCCCGGCGAAGTCTATTGCGGCCGATCCCCAGCCGACGAGGCTCCGCGATTCGAGCCGCGGCGAGGGGGGCTGACACCCAGGGCCGACCATCGACTGTCGGGCTTCCAGGCGACAAGGTCGTTGATGAACAACAGGTCGAGGCCGGTCCGGCGGAACGCCCCGACAGCGTCAGCGGGGCTGTGAACGATAGGTTCGTCCCGACGATTGAACGAGGTGTTGAGGACCATCGGCACGCCGGTCAGGCGGCGAAACGCCTCGATGAGCGCGTAGAACTGGGGGTAGAGGTCGGCGTGGACGGTCTGCACGCGCGCGCTGCCATCTCTGTGCACCACAGCCGGCACACGAACCCGCCAGGCCGGCCGCACGCGCAGGGCGAACGACATGTAGGGGCTGTCCGCCACGTCTTCGAAGCACTCTCCGACATGTGGAGCGAGAACCGCCGGAGCGTACGGCCGGAATGCCGGGCGACACTTGATATCGGCGTTGAGGCGGTCGGGCACATCCGGGCGGCGCGGATCGGCCAGGATGCTGCGGTTCCCGAGCGCCCGCGGGCCGGCCTCGCACCGTCCCTGGAACCAACCGATGACGGCGCCCTCGGCGATGGCGCGGGCGGCCAGGCCGGCGGGGTCGTCGATCTGCCGCCACGGCACACCGGCAACCGAAAGCGCGGCAATGCAGTCTTCGCGCGTGTACCGGCCGCCCGTGAACGGTGAGGGATAGCCCGCGCCACGCCCGCGGCGCAGGCACCCATCGGCTACCAGGGCGGCTCCCAGCGGCGTGCCCGCGTCACTCGGCGAACTGGGGACGTAGACGTTCTCGAAGCCGGCCTCCCGGGCGAGCCGGGCGTTCGCCTGACAGTTCAGTGCGACCCCTCCGGCCACGCAGAGGTTCCGGGATCCGGTGCGCCGCCGCGCCGCGCGCGCAATGTGGAGAATCACCTCTTCCGTCACGGCCTGGACTGCACGTGCCAGGTCGCGGTGCCCGTCCTCGATCGGGTCGCCGGGCTTTCTGGCGGGGCCGAACGCTCTCTGGAACGCCGGGGTGACCATCTGCATCTCACCATAGCGCGCGAAGGACAGCCATCGCCGGTCCATTCGGAAGTCGCCTTCGGGCAGCAGGTGCACGAGCCTGCGGAATTGCGGCACGAGACGTTCACTGCCATAGGCAGCCAGGGCCATGACGGAGCCCTCGTCGTGCAGCGTTCGCCAGCCCAGGTGCCGCGTGATCGCCGCGTAGAACATGCCGAGTGAATCGAAGAACCGGTTCTTCCAGAGCGGGCGGATGTCGTCGCCCCGGCCGTGGAACACCGCTACCGAGGCGTCGTCGCCGAAGCCATCCATCACGACAATGGCAGCGTCATCAAAGGGGCAGTGACAGAAGCAGTTGGCCGCGTGGGCGAGGTGGTGCTTGACGTGGACAATCCGCGGCTGCCAGCCGAGCCGCCGGTTCAGCGTCCGTCCCAGCAGGCAGAACCGGCCGACGGATCGCACGTTCAGGTTTGGCGAGGCTTCGTCGCGAACCAGGCTCAGCGCGCCGGGAAAGTCTTTGGCCACCTCCCATGCGATGGTCCGCAGCAGTCTCCGCGGCCGCCAGGGAAACGCGAGCGTCGGCATCTTCGAGAACGGCAGGCCAAGCCGCCGGCTCATCTCGCGCAGGCCCATCTCGGGGAACCGCGCCGTCTTCTTCTCGCGGTTCAGTCGCTCCTCCTCGATGGCGAACAGCACCTCTCCGTCGCACACGGCCGCGACGCCCGCATCATGGGCGAAGGAGTTGATCGCGAAAACCGGCTCACCGGCCATGCGCCCGGCCCTTCCTTCATCCCCTGTTGGAAGCTTGCTTATACCTCGTGCCATGCTACAGCGTGCCGTGGGTTTCTGCAAGACAGCCGCTGACAGGGCGCTGACGTTCCGGCAGGTGTTCACGTAAGAAGGTCTCTTGCCGGCCCCGTGGCGCCAGTGTATGGGGGCGATTTCGGCGTGACGCTGATCGCTCCCCATCGGGGCAGCCGCGGCAAGCCACCGACCCAGGACGGTCGATCGCCGCGACGGCACAAGCGTCGCCTGTCCGCGGCCGTGGACGGGCCCGAGACGTCGCTCGCCGTCTCGCTCGCCGCGCCGCGAGACGCCTGAGCGGTGCCACATGGGCCAGGAGCGCCGGGGCTGCTGACCCGACGTACATGCCTGTGGCGTCGGGACAACGCCCGCCGTAGAATGCGCCGTGGCACGTCATGCCGTCTCGAAGGAGCACCTCATGAACAGTAGACCGCCTGTCGATCCGGTCGAGTCGGACGTTGTCCGCTCCGATCCCGCAGTCGCGCCGCAACCGTTCGCGCTGGTCATCTTCGGCGCCAGCGGCGACCTGGCCCGGCGCAAGCTGGTGCCGGCGCTGTGGCGGCTCTCTGCCCGGGGCGGCCTGCCCGACCGGTTCGCCGTCATCGGCTACGCCCGCACGGCGACCAGCGACGACGCGTTCCGCGCCGAGATGAAGGCCGCGTGCCTCGACGCCCCCGGCGCCGAGCCCGCCGGCGCGTCGCAGTGGAACGCCTTTGCACGCCGCCTGTCGTACGTCAGCGGCCGGTACGAGAATCCGGACGACTACGGCCGGCTCGACGAGGCGCTCCGCGGCGCGGAAACCGCCGCCGGGACAACCTTGAACCGCATCTTCTACCTGGCGACGCCGGCCGGCGCCTATGCCGACATCATCGCCGGCGCCGGCGGCTTGCCGCGCGGCCCCGGCGACCGGCGCATCGTCGTCGAGAAGCCTTTCGGCCGCAACCTCGACGAGGCCCGACGACTCAACGACCTCACGGCCCGACACTTCGACGAGCGGCAGACCTTCCGCATCGACCACTACCTCGGCAAGGAAACCGTTCAGAACATCCTCATCCTGCGGTACACCAACGCCATCTTCGAGCCGCTGTGGAACCGCCAGCACGTCGCCTGGGTTCGGATCACGGCCGCGGAGACGCTCGGCGTGGAATCGCGCGGCGGATACTACGAGCAGGCCGGCGCCCTGCGGGACATGGTCCAGATGCACCTCCTGCAACTGCTGGCCCTGGTGGCGATGGAGCAGCCGGCCAGCTTCGCCGCCGCCGACGTCCGCGACGAGAAGGCCAAGCTCCTCCGGGCGGTCCGGCCCACACCCGGCGACCTGGTGCGCCACGAGACCGTCCGCGGGCAGTACGGCCCCGGCCGCGTCGGCGGGCGCGACGTGCCGGGCTACCGCCAGGAGCGCGGCGTGGCCGGCGACTCCACCGTCGAGACCTTCGCGGCGCTGAGGCTCTGGATCGACAACTGGCGATGGCAGGGCGTGCCCTTCATCCTGCAAACCGGCAAACGCCTGGATCGCAGCGCGACCGAGATCGCCATCGGCTTCCAGTGCGTGCCGACGTGCCTGTTCAGCAACCGCGCGATGTGCGCCCGCATCGAGCCCAACGTCCTCGTGCTCCGCATCCACCCGCGCGAGGGCGTCCACCTGGCGCTGTCGAGCAAGGTGCCCGGCGAGGGCGCCGCCATCGGGCCCGTGACACTGGACTTCGCCTATGCGGACGTCTTCGGCGTGCGGCCGCCGGAGGCCTACGAGACGCTGCTCGTGGACGTGATGCGCGGCGACGCGGCCCTGTTCGCCCGGCGCGACCAGGTCGAGCTGTCGTGGCGGATCGTCGATCCGGTCCTCGGGGCCTGGCAAGCCGAGCCGCCCGGGGACTTCCCCAACTACGCCGCCGGCACGCCCGGCCCCGCCGCCGCCGACCGCCTCACCGCTGGGATGCATCACTACCGGCACGACGCGCCTTAGCGGACGAGGTACGTGTGTGGCGTGGGTGCCATGCTCACGCTTGCCGGAGCGGAGCGGAGGCCGCGAGCTTGTCGAGCGGCGTGAGCATGCAGACTGCCGGACCGCAGGCATGGCCACGCGAGCGTGGCCATGGCACCCCCGGAATGGGAGGTCCGACGGTCCACGCCAAACACGTACTCGCCTACCGCCCGATGCAGTACAGGTGCTTGAGGGTCCGGACGAACATCCGCGTGCCGCGGAAGACCGGGGTCGCCCGGAACGGCTCCAGCTTGTTCCGGGCCACCTCGCGGAACTCGCGGCCCGGCTCGATGATGGCCGTGTTGCCGTCGGAGTTGCTGATGAAAAGGAGCTTGCCGGCCAGGGCGATGCTCGGGAATGCCTGCTGCCGGCCGAGCTTCAGGTTCTGCTCGTAGACCACCTCGCCCGTCTTGGCGTCGATGGCGCTCAGGACGCTCATCTGCGTCACGGCGTAGATGAGCCCCTCGTGGATCACCGGCGAGGCGTAGTAGCGATCCTTCTTCGGCTTGGTCTGCCACAGCAGTTGCGGCGTCCCGTCGGTCGACGTCGGCAGGCGGAACGCCTTCCCGCCGTTCTGGATGAAGTACGCGATACCGCCGGCGACGATCGGCTGGTTGTAGGTGAGCTTGCACGTGGGGCCCGTGGGCAACTTCCGCCCGTCGGCCGCGAGGAGCCAGTCGCCGCTGTTGGTGAGGACGACCTTGCGGCCCTCGATCTCGGCCAAGGCAGGCGAGCCCCACAAGGGCGCGCTCTCCTGCCGCCAGACCTCCCGGCCCGTGGCGGCGTCCAGTGCGTGCACCGCCCGGGGGTGGACGATCACCTTGCCGTCGGCCAGGAGCGGCGAGGCGCTCACGCCGTAGGTGAGCGTCGGCTTCTCGGTCATGGTCGCCCACTTGCGACGGCCCTCCAGGTCGAAGCAGGTCACGACGCCCGTGGTGAAGAAGGCGTAGACGTTCGTGCCGTCGGAGACCGGCGTCGGCGACGAGTAGCCGTTCGCGCCATGCGTGTCGGGCAGGAGCAGCGCCTCGACGGGTTTCAGCTTCGCCTCGATCTCAACGGCCTCGGCCGCCAGCGCGGGCCGCTCGGCCTCCACCTGCTTGCGAAGCTCGGGAAGCTCTTGTTCGATCCGGGCGATCTCGTCGGCGAGCTTCTTCTGGAGTTCGACGTCGTCCTTCTTCTGCTCGGCCTGCTTCCGGGCGTTGTCGAGGGCCCGCGTCTTCTGCTTGAGCTGGTTGTCGAGGCGGCTGATCTTCCCTCGCACGCTGCGCAGGCTCCGGTGCGTCTTGTCGACGTCGATGGCGTCGGCCAGCTTCCTGAGCCGCGCCGACTCCTCCGGCGGCAGAGCGTCGAAGTAGGTGGTGCCTGCCTGCCAGAGAATCGCGCCGGTCTTGGCGTCCACGCAGACGAGCGTCGTCGGCTCGGCGCAGACGAAGATGCGATCGCCGACGAGGACCGGCGTCGCGTTGCCCCAGGCGGGCATCGGCGTCTTCCAGATGACGTTCTCGGCGGCCGACCACGACGTCGGCGGATCGGCATCGGGGTACTTCCCCGTCCAGTCGGTCCGCCATCCGACGATCTCGTCGCCCGGAAGTTGCGAGGCCGCCACCAGGACCAGCACCGCGACTGCGACCGTGCGCTTCAGTTTCATATCGTTTCCCTCATTTCCATACGCCTCACGCGCGATCCGGTCCACTTGCGGGTGCCACGGACAGGCCGTTCCGACCCGACGTAGTCGGGGCGGGGCGACTGTCCGTGCGGGGTCTTGCAGCACGGCCAGTCCCTTCGGGGCCTGGCCGTGGCACCCGAGGCGGCTTTTCTGTTGGTGCGTCCCCCTTGTTGCCCCTTGCGTCGCCGCCGGCGCGGGGGCAGGTCAGCCTTGAAACCCGTTTCCGTGAATGGGGTTCCGCGGAAGTCAGGGCGAGCGGTGCCGCTCGGTCGCCTCGCGCGACAGGCGGTCGATCTCGCGGCGAACGTAGTCCATGATGGCGTTGTACAAGGCGTCGGCCCCGAGGTTGGAACAGTGCCACTTGTCCTGCGGCAGGCCGCCCACGGCCTCGGCGATCTGCGTGTCGGCAAGCTCGGCCGCGTCGTCCACGTGCAGGCCCAGGGCCAGCTCGGTCATCGCGCTGGCCGTGGCGATGGCGGCCGGGCACCCCTTGCACTGGAAGCGGATGTCGGCGATGGTCTCCGTCCGGCGATCGACCTTGATCTGCACCACCAGGACGTCGCCGCACGTGACGTCGCCCGCGGTGCCCACGCCGTCGGGGTCCGCGAGGTCGCCCGCGTGACGCGGGTTGCGGAAGTGGTCCATGAGCTTGTCGCTGTAGCGTTCCATGGTCGGCGGATCGGTCGCGCGTCAGACGGGTGGCTGCGCCACGAACACCCCTTCCTGCTTGAAGGGGGAGGTGCCGCCTTGAGGCGGCGGTGGGGGTGGCGCGCGACACCCTCACCCGGCCCTCCGGGCCACCCTCTCCCTTCAAGCAGGAAGGGGCGTTATTGTCGTAACCTGTTTGTTTTCAGTAGGGCATAGAGGATGAGTTTGCCTTGAACCCACAGTCGCACACGCTCCAGAGTTCG
>Ga0272441_10008525_pt1 | contig 16198 bp, 14 predicted proteins | sample SSMProp6N_FD_193582 | JGI IMG/M metagenome (GOLD analysis project Ga0272441, IMG submission 193582) | Marine sediment archaeal communities from Little Sippewissett salt marsh, Falmouth, MA, United States - SSM-Prop-6N | ecosystem: Environmental > Aquatic > Marine > Wetlands > Sediment ... | reverse complement strand
CCCCGGTAGCCGACAGCGACACGTCGTCCGTGATCACGTTCCGTCTGATCGATGCTCTGAGCGTGTCGTTCGCCGACACCGTCCAGACCGAGATGCTGCCCAGCAACGGGTTGTCGTGGATCTCGGCGAACCCCCGACCTGAGATACTCACGGCGCCGCTTGCCGTGCAACCACTCATCCCAAGCCCATCGGTCATCGACGAAGAACTCACCTCAACGCTTGTCAGCGAACCCTGCATAGTGCAGTTGGACACTTCGGTGCGACCACAGCCATTGATGTGAATCGCCGTGGCGCTGTTCCCACCAAACTCGCAATTGTGCAACCAGAGAGAATCGCAACTGGCGAACGTGGCTCCATTGCCGCCGTTCCGATCGAGCACGAGTCCCGCGAGGGCCAGAGGAAGCGTCGCGTCCGACCACGAGATTCCATGACTCTCATTCTCCGAGAACTCGCTCTCCTCAATCGTTATCTGCTCACCGCCGATCTCGAGCCCCACGTATGCGTGTCTGATGGATGTGTAAGAGAGACGGCAGAGTGTGTCCGTCGCAACTGGCAGTATGTGGACTCCTCCCCAGTCACCTGGAGCCGGATAGGTTGCATCGGATCCGAAGCTCACGCCTCCACCCTCGACACCGTTCGACAGCACCCCCCCAAGAACTATGAGGTCCGCGAGGCCCGCAACTCCAAGGGAGTCATCAGACGTGCTTGCGCCTGCGGTGAAGACCACGTCGGTTCCTGGTTCGACTGTGAGTACCGCCCCGCACTGAACGACCACATCCCCCTCTACGAGGACCGTACCTGACCACGTCGTGTTCGTGGTTATGGACCCCGAGACTCCCTGTCCGTACAGACACTGCGGGAGCAGCAGGAGACCGGCGACTGCCGAGATCACGAGTGCTGAGCAATGACCCGTCAGAATTCGGGTCCACACGGTGGCGGAAGAATACATGGCGAATCCCTCTCCCCTGTGCTCGGCCAGTGTGAGCCGCCTGTGTTGCGAGTGGAATCTCAGGATCAGATCTCAGCACCCCGTTCCACGTGGTCATCTGTCAGCTTTGAGACGCCCCCACTGAGTATCTGAGGTCGAGCCATCACCCCACGCTCCCCAGACTCTCACCGGATGGGTGATTCTCAATCCGTGACGCATTGACTAGATTGTACAATAGGCGCCATAGCGGGTTCAACACGAGAATGCCCTCGCTCTAGCCGAACAAATGGATGTGCTCGAATGAATCTACACACAACTATGGCCACTATCCCTCCCAGCAACCTGCCGAAGGCGCGCTAGCGACGCGTCCTGGCGGTGGTTTCCAGCCACGCCCCCATGACCTCAGAGCACGAGCTCCGCTCAGCTGCCGCCACAGCCGCAGCCCGCCACCTGTCCCCATCCGAACCCCCTTACCTCCCTTTCTCCTTCGGAGGCCGTGTGCTCACGACCCACCGGGGTCGGGCACACAGCACGCGCTGCTTCGGGGGCACGAGCATGGACCAGCGAGACGCCCTGGCCAGCGGGCGCTTCAAGCGAGATCCAGCACGCTGGGAGACCGAGTTCGGGCGGTGGGTGGCGGACTTCGGCGTTCCAAGCATCGTGAAGGCACTCGCCCGCGACCCTGACCTGCGAGTCACTAACCAGGCTGTCTATGAGTGGCTCCAGGGCCATCCACCGCGTCCCGCGCGGGCAATGGCGCTCGTCGAGCTGTCGGGCGGGCGCCTGACCCTCGAGGCGATCTATGAGCACGGCCGTGAGATCCGCCGGGCTCAAGACTCCGCCGCGCCGGAGGACAACGCCCGGAAGGAGCATCGCCGATGAAGATCAACCTGCAGATCGACTCCGCTCAGCTCATCCTCCGCCTGCGGAACGGCCAGCGGCGGCTCGCCTACGCGGCTGTGAATGCCATCAACAACACAGCGAAGCGCATCCAGGCCGCGGAACGCCGGCGCGTCGAGGAGGAGTTCACGGTCCGCAAGAAGCAGTTCATCCGACGCGAGGCCGCGATCATCAAGCCGTTCGCCTCCGTGCGCCAGGGCAGAGCCTACGCCGAGATCGCGGTCGGGAAGAAGCCACGCCTCCTCCTCTCCGCCTTCGAGCGCGGAGCGGAGCGGAAGCCGTTCACCTCGGCGGCCAAGCGCGTCGCCGAGCCCGTGGTCGGCGGGCCAGCACGTCCACGGTTCACCCAGCCCGTCACGCCAGAGCTTCGTGTCCGACGGCTCCGCTTCGATCGCACGAAGACGGGCAAGCGACGCGTAGGCGTGACTCGGACCAGAACCTATCTCGTGCCGGAGGTCGGCATCTTCCAGCGCGTCGGTAAGGAGGCGTCTCGCATGGTCTACATCTTCACCCGCGGCAAGCGGATCAAGCCCCGGCTGCGGTTCGTCGAGACAGCCAGCAAGGAAGCGCGGAGATGGTTCCGCGATGAGATGGAACGCGAAGTCGTCAATGCGATCGCGAGGGCACGCGGGAAGGGACTGTGACCGCATGGTTCCTTCCGGGGCGACACCCTCGGGTGCCGGCGACCCCGGTTTTCGGTACGTGCGAGGCGTCCGAAACAACTTGCCAGTTGCCACTTGCCAGTTGCCCCTTGCTGGCATCCGAACGCGGTGAAAGGCCCAAGACAAGGGCATTATCGGCTGCCGGAGGGATCTGGAAGTGGCAACCTACGGGGTGGCAACTTGACTCAGTCAGGTTGCCACCTGTAACACCCGTGCCAGGCGAAGCAGAGAAGGCAGTCAGTGCGTTGAGCGATCTGAGTGGCGGGCTCGGACGCCAGTCACGGCACCACGAACACCCGTGGTCCATCGTTGAAATCTATCGTGAACTTGGCAGGTGTCTTGCCGTCCTTGTAGTCATCTGGCTTCTTCAGGAAGCGCCTCCGGAACTCAATGAACTCCTCTTCTGAGAGAGCCTCTATGGGTGCCCCGTCTTCTTCGTAGTGACCTGCATCCAACCAGAGATGTGTTGGGCCGAAGCGACCACACAGGGGGAGGACGAACTCCTGGACAAAGGGCGTATTCTCCTGATCAGCTCGCACCCAGATCTCTCCCGGCACCTCGAAGATGCGGAAGATGTCCTTCCTATCGAACACGAAGAACAGCGAGTCCACCAGCCCAACGGTGAGTTTGACCGCTTCCTCAGCCGCTGCTGAGTAGTCGTAGTCAGCCACGTAGTGAACCGCATCTGTCCTCAGGGCGTGCAGTCTCTTGATGGCCTCGCACTGCTCTCTGCTGAGGACGCGCCAATCGCGCAGGATTTTGCGCAGCCTTGTCCAATTCTGCTCGCGCGGCTTCTTGTAGATCCTCTTGTAATGAACAGATCGTCGGTAGTGCTCCCTGAGGCCGAATACCAGCCTATTCATCACCCGCTCAGCGAGGCAGCAAGCACCCGTCAGTGCCGGGTAAGACAACCCTTGGATGTACGCTTGGAGGACCTCCTCCGCCATCTCACGGTACTCGAATATGAGCCATAGACCCGGCCGCCTTACCTCCCGCCACCGAGCCAGCTTCTGCTCGAGGTTCATGGCTCCGTGTATGTGCTCCACTTGGGCGAGGAGTTGCGCCTCATCTAGAACGTTGGGTGTCGAATCAATGTAGAAGGACGAGAGCCTCCAGAATCTCGTGACGCGGGGACACGGCAAGTAGATCGTCTTCTGCTTCGGCAGACCGCGCCCGAATCTGAACTCGTGAGCCTCTCCGCAGCGGGGGCACCGCCCGATACCAACGCCAGTCACTTCAGTTTCATTGCCGGCAACGTCGATGGACACCCAGAGCTCCGAACGCAGGTTTCCCTTGTGTGAGGCGTGCTCGCTCCCAGCTCGTCAGTTCCCGTCTGAAACGTGTACTTCGCTTCGAAGGCTCAGAGCAGTGCGATGGGCCCTGTCGCCAGAGGCAGGTCTGAATCTCACTCGCTGGCCGGGCGTGCGTCTGACCAATCGTCGAAGTAGTGTCTGCAGTAGTGGTATGGATGTCGGTCTTGGAAGCGACCGAGATTGTCCATGGCAGTGACGATACGGCAGCGCGCCTTGCCCCCATTCTTCTCACCGCGCAACCCGCGGCCAACCATCTGCATGTACCGTACGGGGCTGAAGACCTGCCGTGATATTAGGATCATGTCAGTCTTGGGCGCGTCGAACCCGGTGCTCAGGACAGTGTGGTTGCAGAGCACTCGAATCTCGCCGCTCCGGAAGCGGTCCAGGAAGTAGCGGCGGGCTGCCTTGGGTGTCTCGCCGCTCACGGCCGCTGCAGTCACGCTCGCGTGATTCAGACGCAAGGACATCTCTTCGCAGTGCTCGACGGAGTTGGCGAATAGCAGCACCGAGAGCTCGCTCCCCTTCTGGATGCGCTCCACGAGACGCTGGCTTCGCTGAGCATCGCCTCCTAGGCGGCGGTTTATCTGATCCAGGATGTTCTCGAAGTCGAAACCCTCCCAAGGCTCGGGGAGCGCCGCGAGGCGTTCGACTTCCTCGTCCAGCAAACCCGCGCCGGTTTCCAGAGGCTCGTACTCGGCCTCTGCGAGTACGCCTTGGGCTCGCAGCCGCGAGTGAAGGCCCTCTTGGTCGTGGGGAAACCACCGACTGTCGAATCTCCTGGCAAGTCGCTGGCTCTCTTCGTCATCGACTCGGAATGGAGTGGCGCTGAGACCAAGAATGGGCGGCTCGTCCTCGTCATCCCCAGGGCGTCGCGCCCCCGCAGCGTCCAACCAGCGCAGCAGGTTGGTGTAGCTCGGTGTGATGGCGTGGTGGCACTCATCCACAACGACCAATCCAGGGTCTCGCAGCCAAGCCAGCGCGTCTCTTCCCATACGGCTGTTCAGGGTCTGGATGGATGCGACAACGACCAGGGGTTTGTCTAAGTCCTGGACCGCCGGATTGGGGTTGCCTCCCCATAGGCGTACAATCCGCAGCTCAGTATCCCGCGCCCCCAGGTTGATCCAGACCTGGCGGAAGGCCTGCACGGCCTGTTCGCAGAGTTCGTCTGTCTGGGCTACCCAGACAACGCTGCGCCGGTCGCCCTCCGGCTGAAGGACGAGCCTGACGGCTCCATCCACCGCAACGCGCGTCTTTCCACCTCCGGTCGGTAGACTGATCACGGCGCGTCGCCGGCTCGTGCCGCTGGCAACCAATGCACGCATTCCCTCCAGCACCTCTTCCTGGAAGTCGTGTAGCGGAGGAAGCTCGATGGGACCGCTGATGAACTCCTCCGCCTCTCGGCGAGCGTCTCGGGACGCGGCGAACGCATCGGGAAAGCCGATGCTCGCGACGAAGGCTCGCGCCTCAGACGTGTTCCATCTGGACGGCGGCTTCAGCCCCTCTGCTTCCAGAACATCCTTGAGGGATGGCAGCGTCGCCGGGCCCAGCTGCGCGAGTGTGAGTGCCGCTAGCTCGTGCGGAGTGCAGGTTGCCACGAAGTCCAACTCCTTTAGGCTGCCCAGCGCCTGCATCAGTGGTTCCCTGCGACCACCCACTGCCCGCAACAGTTTCTCGGCCAGTGTCGCACCCTCAGCAACATGGGCGCGGAACTCATCAACCCGCCCGTCCCCTATGCGCCGTAGAGCCTCCTCTGCCGGGCAGACGAGCCAGCCCGCTCCGGAGACCTCCCCAATCAGAAGAGCTGTCCGGTCCGCGCGCGAGTGCCCGGACAGCTGCGCTGAATCCAGCAGCAAGGTGCCCTCCCACATCAGGCACGGCACCGGCGCGGACTCGGCGTCGATCCGCAATCTCAGATCCGAGACCTGTCGGCAGATCATTGGCTCTGCCGCGTCATTCCGGAGCACCTCATCAAGCTCTGGAACTGCCGAGGACAGCAGCTCCGAAGGACCGACAGCGCTCGTCCATTCGGGGCTCACGACCTCCGATAGATTGCGGGCACCTCTGCGTAGCCAGAGCTCCAACGCTGCTTCACTGAGTGTTACTACGATGCGCTCGGGAGCCCGCGTACGGCGGGCGAGATCGGGAGAGCTTGTGACGAACACCTGGGCAAGCGGGACATCACCGGACTCGCCTGGCAGCGTCTCTGGAACTACAGAGTCCTTTGCGGCAGATGCCCAAAGATCTTCGAGGGAGTCATCTGCAACAGCCTCTGGCGTGGCAAGAGACTCGATCAGCGTACGCCACATGGACTGCACCTCTGTCTCGGCTGTGGGATACGAGTCGCTGGCGCGCTCGAGCTCATCGATTGCACACGACAGGCTGTGCGAGGGGAGTAGCCGTGCCAGCACGGGCTCGTGCCGCCTGGCCACGACCGCTCCAAGGCACGCTGTCACGTCTCCGATCTGCAGTTCGCCATGCTTGAGAACGAGCCACAGAAGCGGGTGAGGAACGTCGATCTTAGGATAGACTGACATCGTCTTGTGACCGAACCTGACTCGCTCTTTGAACTCCTCCTCACCAACCGTGGAGAGGAAGTGGTCCGTCAGCCTCGCGTTCGGACTCCCACTCAACTCCAGCAGCAGGCGCCAACCCTTGGGCATTGTCAAGCCACCCGGTTCGAGGTAGCTCCACGATGCGGAGTTGCTGTGAGTGCTCTTGTAGGTGCCCCGGGAGTGTTCTAACCACTCATCCAGCCCGCCGTCCTTGTGCAGCCACTCAGTGCCGTCGGGGCACTCTGAGATGCCCAGAGCAGAGATGGCCGCGCTATCGTCGCCGTGCATACCCGGGTCAACGAGCATTCCCTGGTTCCCAGCGGCGTCGTCCTCACTTACCAGAATGCCAGGGAGCAACACCCTGTCGGGTGTGGCCCATTCCCCATCACGCCGCAGTACGCAGATACGATCGCTGTGCGCCTTGATGAACTCGTCGCGCACACTCACAGGCGCGAGGCGTAGCCTGCTCCAGAACTCGCACCACTCAGCATCCGAAGTGGTATGCCAACCTGGTAACGACTGCCGGAGCGCCGACTCCCAAACGTCATCGTCGAGCGCAGGCACCTTCATGACGTCCGTGAGTATGCGTTTGGCCTCGGCATCGTCCCACAAGGCCGAGGCGACGACGGCGCGACCGGGCACGCTTACGGCGCCTGGAGCGAGCACCAGCTGGCCGGGCGTCATCAACTCCCCGTCCTGCGAGGGGATGATGGCCAGGTCCCAGCGGATCGGGTTCCACTCGTCAGGCTTGCAGTCTCGCGAGTACGCCTCTGCCAGCTGCAGGACTTGGACAGCTTGCCCGGTATCGGCTGTCGCAACTGCATCGAACCATTCCTTCACGCTGCAGATGTCCAGGTTGGGGCAGGATGAGTCGGTGGACTCCTGCTGGTGCAAGCGCTCCGCAAGCGCGCCCAGGCGACTACCGCGCTGACGTTCGACACACCCAGGATGGACGAATCGCGCCTGTTCATCGCGATCAGCGAGCGTTTGCCATCGGACAGCGAGATCGACGCTATCCCGCGGATGTCGATACAGGTCACGGGCGTGTCGTAGCGCTCCTGTGGCATCGGGAATCACAACGGCGTCAGGAAGTGCCGCCCAGATCCCATCTACGAGAGTAGCAGCGTCTTCATCCTTCCGCTCCAACCTCCTAGGAAAGGCATCCAGTGGCCGGGCAGGATCTTCCAAGGTTGATAGCGACGGGAGCGCTTCGACGATGATGCTTGCCGCTGCGTACATCAGCGCCCGGTTCCATTCGCCCGCAATAATGGCGTTCCTGTCGCTGTTCAGCTTCCACGGCGCGTTCACGATGCCCGGTAGATACGTTGGCGTCTGCGTCGGAAAAAACGCCCAGAAGCGTCCAGCCTCCTCCGGCCTGCCCTCAAGCGGGACCGCCCAGGCCACGGGCAGCCGTCCCGAGTCACGGGAGTGGATGTGGGTGGCATCTGCCAAAGCCCGATCATCGGTGACTGCAACATAGCGGCTCGCGACGTGCCACAGCGAGGTTTGACGTCCGTCATGCAGCAGCTGATTATCGCCCTGAGGCTCAACGGCGAGTTCGCGGGCTGGCTCGTCGTCGTCATCAAGCACAAGTGCGGTCGGCGCTGGAAAGAAGAGCAGGAACTCAGCGGGGAAGGTCCGAATCTCCCTCCGGAGATGCTGAAGAGTCTCAGGCCGTCCGATCTCAACGCGCACGACAGTCTCAGCCCACGTCAGCTCTTCGAGAAGCCTGTCGCTTCCACCCTCGTCTTCACCCAATGGCCACGCCAGCCGCAGGCCTGGTGCTTTGGCGACCTGGAACTCTCGTCTCAGTTCTTCTCTGCACCTCGCGGGCTCAAACCGCATGGCTCCGTTTGATTTTGTAAAGAGGTCGATCCGCTCGCCAATCCCCAGCAGTGACTTGAAGCCGAGCCCGAACCTCCCAATCTGGCTGCCCCGCTTGGGCGACGAGTGCGAGCTGAGCAGGGCCTGGACCCCTTCTTCGCTAAGCGGGGCGCCAGTGTTGGCAACGTAGAGGAAGGACCCTCTGATCATCACATGAATCAGATCACATCCGCCGCGGGAGGCGCCCGCATTGTGGGCTTCAAGAATCGCGTCCGCCCCGTTCTGTATGAGCTCCATGATCTGACGATAGCCGTAGCCACCGGCGAGTACGGTCTCTTCGATTCCGTAATGCTCTCTGATCAGACTGGGAAGCTCGGTGTACGCTCGCCTCAGACGCTCGTTGTGCTGCTGAAGGAAGAGCCTCATGGAACTGCGTTACCTCCTCTGCCCGCTCGCAGGGCCGGGCCATCCTGGGACTGGACAATCATGTTGACTGTCTCCCCTCTCCGCGCCCGGATCGTGACCGCAGACATCCGACCCCGATGTGTAGTCTCAGCCGACAGGCTTCTTGCCTGACCTCAGGCGCATCGGCGAGACCAGCGGTTTCAACCTGCACGAACCATGTCTGCGTGTTTGATTCCGCTACACAGCAGATCTGATCAAGAGCGTCACGGCGGCCGCGACGACTTCGCGCGCATCGCCCTCGAGTACATCGTACGGACTCGCTCCCGAATCGGCTGCACGCCACTCGATTCCATCCTCGTGGCCAGGAGCTCGGAAGTGTGCGAGCGCATTACGAAGCCGCCGGGCGCGATCAAGCGCTTGGAGCTCTGACTCCGTAAGCCAAGAGCGTTCCTTGGCCTGATCCAATAACGTTGCGATCCTAGCGCGCTCCATCGCATCGTCGCCTGAGCCATATAGCCTCGCCGCAAGGAGACGCTCCACTAGGGCGCAGCCGAGAATGGCCGCAGCTAGGAACTGGCCATAGATGAAGCAGTAGCGAGTCTCCTCGAACAAGAAGTGACTCAGTAAGCCCCCAGGGAACAGCAGCGTGCCGTCGGGCGGCAACAGTGTCGTCACCCACTCCAGACGCTTCGCTCTGTCGCCCCGGCATGCCTCATCTTCTTGAAGCACCCAGCCCAACGACTCCGCTCCTGCAGCACCCATTACTTGCCCGCCTAACCTAGCAGCGCGCATCTCGAATAATCGGGTGAGATCTGCGCCCCAGTTCAGCATCCGCACTCGGCAGTTCCAATCCCGAGCATGTTATGCCACCTCAGAGTTCGTATCAACATCGACGTGATGCTGACAACGATGTCACGATGGCGGTGTTTCCGGAGCATTGACAGCTGCCTGGCAACCTCCTAGACTGCGTCTGAAGACAGCAACAGGCACTCAGCTCCTGCCTATTCTGCGACGGCACGAGACCGTTGCACCATGGGCGGTCCGAGTGCCCCCGATGGGATGGGATCATGACTGTGTAATCGACTGCACGGAGACTGAACTTGGATGCTAGAGAGGAACTCAGACGCGCGCTCAGCGATGCTGGCTTCGAGATTGCTGATACCTGTTTCGAGGCCATCACACTTCGACCTGAAACCGCCCGTCTCCGAGAGCTGCCTGCGCTGCCCGACTGTGAGTCCAGCCGCCTGCTGATCAACTTCCCCGACTACTTCGTCGTACATCGACGCGCGAAACCAGACCATGGGGTCCTGTTCATGTCGCTTGCGCGACACGCTGAAGGCCTGTCGGATGCTGCCTCAGGGGTTCTGGACACGTACTTCCCTGAGTCGGTAGCCGTTGTCAGCCAAGCTGCCGATGGCCAGCTCTTGGCCAAGTGGCATGGCACCGACGAAGAACCCGAACCCCTAGCGGAATTCCTGAGAGCAGTAACCGAGGCATGACAACAGCGCGAGCCGACCGAGGCCCCTTTGATAGTCCTCTCCCCAGAACAGAAGGCTGCCGTTGAAGCCACCGACAAGAGGCTCTGCATCCTAGCCTGCGCAGGGTCAGGCAAGACAACAACCCTGACTGCCAGAATCGCCCGCCTAGTCAACGATCTCCACGTAGATCCATCCTGCATTGCCGCAATCACGTTCACAGTCCTAGCCGCCGACAAGCTGAAGTACCAAATCGCTCAGAGAGTCACGGACAAGTCTGCACCGTCGAAGATGTTCGTCGGTACAATTCACTCGTTCTGCCTGCAGCTGCTCGCCAGCGAGAGGATAATGACGGCTGAGGCGTTCGAGCCGATCACTGAGAGCCAGCAGTTCATCCTCATGAGCAAGAACTGGCATGAATGGGGTCTGGATGGCGTTGCACCGGGAATGCACCGCACAACTCTCATCGAACGCCTTCTGGTTACCTTCGACATCATCAAGATGAATGCAGTGGATCAGAAAGCACTTGAAGTCCACTACCCCGAGTTGACCAGGGTGTTTGGGCTCTATCAGGGGTTTCTCGCTGATGGGGGGTATGTCGACTACGCCGACATGCTCGTTCAGTTTCGCGATCGCCTGCTGAGAGATGACGAGTTCAGAAGCAGCGTCCTGGGTACGTACTCCTACCTCTTCGTAGACGAGTATCAGGACGTTGATCCCGTTCAAGCGGGAATCGTCGAGATCTTCGGGGGAAGTTCCTCGGTTTGCGTTGTCGGAGATGACGACCAAGCAATATACCAGTTCAGGGGGACCGATGAGAGGAACATCCAGCTCTTCTCAGACAACCCCGGCTGCCGGACGCTGCCGCTCTCTACCAATAGGCGTAGCCCTACCAACATACTCCACGTGGCCCAGAGGACGATTGCAGCTGTTGACAAGCGCCTTGCCAAGGATATGAGAGCCACATGCGGAACGGGTCTGGTCGAGGCAAGACGCTTCGCAACCATTGCCGAGGAGATTGGGTTCATTGTCGACACGATAGAGTCCTACATGGCTGATGGACGAGCATCCAGCTATGGGCAGTTCGCCTTGCTGCTCAGATCGATGACGTCTTATGGGGAGCTATATGTCTCAGCACTTCGCGACGCAGGAATACCCTACGTCGCAAGGGGTGCTCGCAGTCTCTTCGCGACGCAGGAAGTTGGGATGCTCGTCAGCGTAGTTGAGTGGCTTGCGAAGGACAGCGATTCCGTTGACGATCTGCAGCTCCTGCAACCCATCGTCTCCGCGTCAGCGGACTTGGCGAGGCTGCAGGGCCAGGCACCGGCGTCTTCGCAGCTAGCGAAGACCCAACTTCTCGAGGCTGGGTGCAGCGAGCGAGACTGCATTGTTCTGGAGCAGCTCCATCTTCTGAGAGCCCGCTACGAGAGTGGGCGTTACGGGTCGCTGCTAGAGCTCATTCACATCGCGATTGCCGCATTGCGGTTGATGTCACCAGATTTCGACGACAGCGTTCACTACAACGTTGGTCTCTTCACACAGATCGTCGCGGATTACGAGGGAATACAGGGGAACCGCAGCTTCCGATCACTTGCAGCGTTTCTGGCCAGCTACGCGAGCAGAGCGTACGACGAGGCGGCGCCTCTCGATCGGCTTGTCACAGCAGTGAACGTGTTGACAGTCCATCAGGCCAAGGGCCTTGAGTTCGACTTCGTCTTTCTGCCGATGCTTGTGCAAGGCCGCTTCCCGCTCGAGGGCTCATCCAGTAGGTGGCTGATAGACGACTCACTCTTCGACTCTGATCGATACCACACGACGCTCGACAACGAGACACGGCTATTCTATGTGGCCTGCACGAGACCAAGGAAGGCGCTGTACCTGCTGGCTTCCGAGGATGTGGGCCTGAAGCGAGAGAAGAAGCCCTCTTCCTTCTTCATTCAAGTCGCAGAGGCTGACTTGCCGGAAGCGAACGAGGAGCCGGACAGACCAAGTCACATTCCTGAGACGGAACGCTACTTGGTAACAGGCTACTCGGCACTGGAGTACTATCTCACCTGTCCCTATAGGTATCAGCTCATCGTGGAGTTCGGTGCCGAGAGCCCGCGAGCGGTGTACTTCCAGTTCGGCAAGCTCATCCATGATGTTCTGGCGCACATAAACCTCTCTCGAATCGCCGACAGCCCCATTTCCGTGGATCAAGCGCTCGGCTACATAGAGGAGAACTTCACTCGTTACTACAAGACCACCAGCATGAGGGAGTACGACGTCAGGAGCCAGAAGGTGCGCGCGAAACGCATCGTGCGCGATTACGTCACCAGCCGACGTTCATGGATCGATGCAGTGTCAGATGCGGAACGCGATTTCGCGTATGTAGCAGATGACGCCCTAGTGAGAGGGAGATACGACGCGCTGCTGAGGAATGACCGTGGGAGATACTCAGTACTCGATTACAAGACTGGGCATCCTCACGCGGGCCTCCGTACTGACTTCCAGATGCAGTTCTACGCCCTCGCCGCAAACGAGCAGCTCGGCATCGAGGTGGACGAGGCGATCCTGTGCTATGTAGAGGAAGACACGCCCGTGGTGTTTGAAGTCTCTGACAACTTCCTTGAAGATGGGCGGACCAACCTGCGGAGGACGATTGCGGGCATACTAGACCAGGAGTTCGACCCAACACCGCGGAAGGACCTATGCCGACAGTGCGAGGTCAGGAGACTATGTGTTCACCGAGCCTAGTAAGTCAACGCCAGATGCTGGCGTCAGTCCATGGAACAGGAGACCCCGCCTGTGGATGAAACACTTGAGACAGGAACGCATCACTTTCTCGATCGCATGAATCTGACTGCGCGCTTCGAACAGACCCTAGATCCGTTTCTTGGAGACCACGGCTTCGAGGTCATGCCCTTTGGCCAATCCGTGCTCTTGGGTGAGAACACTTGGATAGCAAGTCGCTTGAAGAGAATCGCAATGAAGAAGAGCCTCGCGGCGTTGATGGTGAAGTTCTCCCCGGACTTCATTGTCGTGAAGGGGGACCCATCACCTCTCCTCTTCTTCTGTGATGTGAAGGCGAGTATCACGCCCGTCTTCTTCGGATCTCAGATCCAGCGCATCCGACTCCACAGTGACCAACCTGGTCTCCAACGTTCCCACATAGGCGAGATAGAGAGGGAAGCGTGGTTCTCATACAATACCTTCTACCCAAGCAATGAAGTTGCGATCGTAGTTGCTTCTCCGTACTCGACTCGACCAGTCTTGGCAGAGTGGGTCTCGAACATTCGCTGTCTGTGGTGCTACTCAGGGGAGAAGCGGAATGGCAAGCCTGTGCCTTGGGATTGCAGCAAGTGCTCAGTGAAGACCAAGAAGGGGTTTGGCGTGGTCGTCAACGAGGAAGCAGGAGGGAGCGGGACACCACACACGAACATCGACTTCCGGTCAATGAGAACTCTGGACGAGTTCCTACTTCAGGAGTTCAACGTGACCGTTGACAGAGACTTGTATGAGGAAGCTGTCGTTGGCTTCGTGAAACAGTGGCCACTCAACAAACCCAGAGGAAGTGTCACGTGGAAGCAGTTCAACAACCCCATCCGAGAGCTGCGAGAGGAGGGCTGTGCCTGGCTGGAATACCGCGTCGAAGAGAAGATGTTCGACGACTATGACGAGTTCGATGCGTACCTACACGAGTACTGGGAAGAACACAGAAAGAGCAGGAAGTGACTTAGGCGTCCGGCTTTTTGAATATGAGCAAGAACTCGTGGACCTTGTTCACCCTGAACACACTAGGGTAGCCTAGCGACCTCAGGTTGTTGTACTCATGGCGCCGGTCCCAAATGATGATGTCATCATAGATGAACCCTACTTCCTGCAAGCGCTGAGCTAGATCGGAGTGCAGCGGATAGAATCGGTCCTTCTTCCTCAAATCCATGACGTTCACGATGCAGTACATACCCGGCTTCAGCACCTCATACACACCTGCGAAGACCTCGCCCAGCGCACTCAGGAATTCTTGGTAGTCGCGAACCCGCCCGAGATCTCCCTTCTCGTCTCCGTAGTTCCTTATGTTCTTGTAGTCTGCCGTCCGCTTCTGCAGCAGGATATCCCAGTAGGGTGGAGAGGTTAGACAGAGATCCACCGAGTTAGCATCGACCAAACTTGCCAGCTGCCGCGCATCAGCATTGTGGATTTCGTAGCGGGACTTCTCGAACAGGTCGGGTTGGGCAAAGCGCTTCTCCGCAAGCTCGATGTACTCCCGATTCAGCTCCAGACCAATCCCGTACTTGCCACACTGGCATGCGGCAACCAGAGTCGACCCGCTGCCCATGAAGGGATCCAGTACGCGCAGATCCTGAGAAGTGGTGAAGCAGCTGATGACTCTCTTCACCAACATCTCGGGGAACATCGCAGGGTGCTTGAGCCGTCTCTCGTCGGGCGTCTTGCGGATGTCGCTCCAGACGCTGATTGAGTAGCGTGCCCAGTCGGAACCGTTCAGGTCATTCGCCCGCCTCTTCGCCACATAGCCCCCCTTCCAAACCCGTAATGAGTTGAAAAGCGCAGCTACTCCAGATCCACATACGTTTCAACACCAAGACCACCACTTCATGCAAGTTCGTGCCACTGCCTCGACCATTAGCCGCCGGAACTACACCTCAGTTGCCCCGAGCCGACCCACGCGTCTGGCCGAAGAAGACAGACCCGTGTTCCGACTCGATTGTCCGCAGGCCCTCAGGACGCATTACCATAGAATTGCCTCCAAATAGGGCCGCATCACTGTCTTGACGCGGCACAGGGAGGCATAACCCATTAGTTCGTCGACTCTAATCATCCCCCGCTCCCGATAGTGGCGGAGCGCCTCCACTGCCGTGTCCACGCCAATCCTGTTTCTGAACTTGAAGCAATCAGCGAGCGTCTTCTCTGACCCGTAGATGTGCACTCGCACGCCATCGATGTCGTGCGTCTCAACGCCGGCAGTGAAGGAGTCGCCGCCGAATCGATAGGTCGTGATGGGAGGATGCTCCAGTCGTGGCTCATTGGCCCCGCTGGGGAGCGCAACGTGCACTTCGTGAGGTATCTGGGTCGTCAGCTCATGAAACGAGAGCGCGGAGATGAGGCAGATCACGCCCCTGGGTATCCGGGTCGCGACGGTCACGAGGTCTGGATTGCTGAGTGGCGCGCTGCTCGCGAGCCGATAAACGCCTCGGCTGACTTTCTCAAGTAGTCCTGAGTCGCGCATCGCGTAGAGCGTGCGCGGGTGAATGCCTGAGCGAAGCGCCTGCGCAGTTCGGAATACTCCCCCGTGCTCTCTGAAGATCTCGGCTGCCTTGTCGATCTTGTCACCCTGCATCGGGGATGCCTCAAGTCAGAGTGGATAGAATTGTCAAAGGATGCTCATATCCATAGGTGATTCTATCCATTCCGATCGATCTGTCAATACCGGAATACGCGCCGCCCGGAAGTGGGTGCCTGCGACGTCTCTGTTCAGCTCGTGTCCAGCCGTCGATGGGCCGTCTGAGGGTGTGGATCGACCGCAGAGTGGAGGGCAGGAGGGGTAGCACTGTGACATCGAGTTGCTGTTGAAGGCAGAAAACGACAGGAAAACTGTCACTTCTCGCGCCAAACAGCAACAGGAAGGCGGCTCAAGGACTGCGCTGCCACATCGGCCTAGTCTAGGCCTGCCACGGGCACCAGCGCCCCGTCTCCTCTTCGACACCGTCGCGGGCCGTCAACAGCACACCTGGAGCGAGCACTTCGTTTGCAGAAGTTAGCGGAAACCGCTAACTTCTGCGAGTGAACTGCGCGGCTGGGCATGCAGACGTCACGATCTCTCGGACTTCCTTGACAACTACCGAGAACTCGCAACTTCGGTGTATGGTCAGACCATACAATTGACCGGTCATACCAGTCATATCGGTCATACGGGCCATATCGATCAGGACGGAATCGGCACCAGCGTCCCACGCCGGACCTTGAACCTCACCCTCACGACCTCCGTGCTCCGCCCCAAGGTCCTCTTTTGGACTTCGTAACGGGCCCCCGCTACCAACGAAGAACCGCCCGGGCCTTCCAGGTCCGGGCGGTTCGCCTATGGGAGCCCTCGGGAGCAATCCCGGGGGCGTCATCTGGAAATCGCGAGGGGCTCAGAGGT
>Ga0272441_10008524_pt1 | contig 16199 bp, 11 predicted proteins | sample SSMProp6N_FD_193582 | JGI IMG/M metagenome (GOLD analysis project Ga0272441, IMG submission 193582) | Marine sediment archaeal communities from Little Sippewissett salt marsh, Falmouth, MA, United States - SSM-Prop-6N | ecosystem: Environmental > Aquatic > Marine > Wetlands > Sediment ... | reverse complement strand
GAACAGGGCACTGCGGAAGATCGTGAGGAGGATGCGCCCGCTGCTCAAGCAGGTGACCCGAGGGGCGCGCAGCCGGGAGTTCCAGGCGGTTTTGGAAGAGCTCAAGGCCATCGAGATCCACTACCGGCGCAAGGAAAACCAGCTGTTTCCCTACCTCGAGCAGGTCGAGTTCACCGGACCTTCCAAGGTGATGTGGGGGAAGCACGAGGAGATCAGGAAACAGCTGCGGGAGTTCGAAGATGCCTATCGGCAGGAGGACTGGAGCCGGTTCGCGGCCCTGGGCCGGGGTTTGCTGCGGGCCGTGGGGCGGATGATCTTCATGGAGGAAAAGATACTCTTTCCCACCTCCCTGAAGAAGCTCTCGGAGAAGCAGTGGGCGGAGATCCGACGGGGCGAGCCGGAAATAGGCTGCGCCTGGGTCCAACCCGGGAATCTCTGGGATCCATCGGTGGTAATCGCCGCCTCCGTGGCCAAAGAGCTGGGCAAGGCTACAGGCAAGGCGAGCCCGGGCACCGCAGCGGATGGAGCTATGGGCACCGGCACAGCGCCGGGCGCTGAGGAAGCCGGGGAGATCCCCCTGGATGTGGGGAAGTTGCTGCCGCAGCAGATCAATCTGATGCTGAGGAACCTTCCCATCGACATGACCTACGTGGATGAGAACGACAGGGTCCGCTACTACTCCCAGGGGCGGGAGAGGATCTTTCCCCGCAGTCCGGCGGTGATCGGGCGGGCGGTCCAGAACTGCCATCCTCCAAACAGCGTGCACGTTGTCGAAAAGATCCTGGAGAGTTTCAAGCGCAAGCAGAAGGATACGGCCGAGTTCTGGTTGACCCTGGGCGGCCGTTTCATCCATATTCGCTACTTCGCCCTCTACGATCAGGAGGGAATATACAGGGGAGTGGTGGAGGTCAGTCAGGATGTTACAGATATCCGAGCGCTCGAGGGACAGAAGCGGCTGCTGGACTGGTAACGGCGGGGAGGGCCTGCCTACCAGGGCAGATCCAGGACCTCGGTGAGGAATCTCATGAACGGTGCGGCTGCGCTGCACAGCCGGGCGTATCGGTCCGGGAAATCCGCAGCGCAGGCCTGTTGTTCGGAAAGCAAAACGTGGGCGATGAAGTCCTTTCGCTTTAAATCCTCGATCTGGGGATGATCGGGATCGTATCCCTGCGGGGCTCGCTTGAGGGAATCTCCGCCCAGTTCGTACAGTCGGTTGAACTCCGGATCGGTCTTGGCTCGCAACCAGTCCCTTGGATTAGTAGCGATCGTCTCGCGAATCCGCCCCAGGGCGTGAGAATCGGGGCGCCATAGTCCGGCAGCAGCGAAGACATTGTCCGGCTCCAGATGCAGGTAAAAACCCGGGGCGTGAACATCCTTGCCCTGTTCGTGGCGGAACTGGATGCCGCCGTGGATCTTGTAGGGACTCTTGTCCGGGGAGAAGCGCACATCCCTGTAGATGCGGAACAGGGACCCCCCCACCGGGCGAGGATCCGCCCGGAAGTGACGGCTGATCCGCTCCAGGGGTTGCTGGAAATCCATGATGAAGCGCTGCAGGGGCAGGCGAACCTCCTGTTCGTAGCGTTCTCGGTTGCTCTGGAACCACTGCTTGTTGTTGTTTCGCTCGAGCTCCCGGAAGAAGGCGAACAGTTCCGGTGTTATGGGTGCGCTGTTCATCTTTCTCCCCGCGTCTTCACCTACTCGCCGGAATCCCAGATCAGGGATGGATTTTCCTGCTGACCTGCCCGCGCCTGCGCGGACGAAGAATCGGCCAGATAGCTGTAGCGCCGGGCAAGCTCAGGGGAGGAACTGCGGACTGTGTCCAGATATGAGGAGGCTCTGGCCGGCTCCCCCTTGCGGTTGTGGTACAGAGCCAGGAAGACGTTGAGCAGAGCCGAATCCGGATCCCGTTCCAGGCCGGCCCGGGCGACCTCCGCGGCCTGCTCCAACTCCCCCCGCAGCAGCTTCAGGTTGGCCAGGTTGAGATAGGCTGCGGTGAGGCTCGGTTCTTCGGCCAGGCAGCGGGACAGCGCAGCTTCGGCTTCCCGGTCCTTGCCGAAACGGGCGTGGAGCACGCCGATCTGGTTGCGAACCCTGGCCGCCGCGAGACCTCTCTGGTTCCTCAACCTGTCTTCCAGCAGATCGAGGCTCTCACTGTAGAGGGTGTTCTCCACCGCCTCTACAGAGCGATTGAACACCGCGCTGACCTCCCGATCCGGGGGCTCGAATACGCCCAGGTCGGTGGCCGGCAGGGGCAGGGGAGGATAGCGATCCCGCTGTTCCCGAACCGGAAGAAACTCGATCCGCCCTCGATGTTTGCTCACCAGCTCCGAGGCGCTCCTCCAGGCCGGGAAAAATCCCTCCTCCAACAACGTGGTTTCCACGGGAAGCCAGATCGTGCCCTGGTGAACAAGAGCCTGCAGGTTCCCATGGCTGAACAGCCAGCGATTCTCCTTGGGTTCCCCGGTGTCGAAAGCCAGGAATACGTGACCGGGAGAGGTCATGACGGCCGTGCCGATGCCCACCGACTCCAGAAGGGAACCGAGCAGAGCCGAGGTGTCATCGCAGTCGCCGGAGCGGATCAGAAGGGTGGTGCGGGGAAAGCGCACCGTGTCCACCACCGCGGCTTTGCCCAGCACCCGGGAGATCGGGGAATCCGGGTCCTCGATGTAGGTGATCCCGTAACTGCCAAGGGCGTCGCACACGCGGATGCCCCGAAACAGGCGGTTGGACAGACGGTAGCGTTCGGCCACCTCGCCTATATCGGAAACCCGGTGGGCGAAGGTGCTGACGATCTCCTCGTTGGGCATGATGAAGGCGGCCAGCTTGGCCGAGTCATCCCACACCAGGGCTGTCTTCCTGTACAGCATCAGGGATTCGACCTTTGAGGTCTTCTCCTGGCCTCCGGTAGTCCTGTAGCTGACCTCGATCCTCGCCTGCACGGGAAGATCTTCCTGCAGATCGAACACCGATGTGTTGAACAGCACACTGAGATCCAGCTTCGCCCTCTCCCCGGCCTTCAATCCCGGCAGGGGAGCGGATTCGGTCGGGAAGTCCATGTAGCCCTCGATGAACACACTGGCGGTCAGCTCCCGCACCTCCTCATCCAGGATGTTGTGAACCGTTACCGTTCCCACCGGCCGGGTCCTGTACTGTTGCATCAGAGAGGGAAACAGATCCTCGATCTGGGCGGCGGTGATGGTGATGCGTCTCTGGCTCTCGTCGAAGAGCAGTTTCAACTCCCGGCGTTTGGCCTGGATCTCCCGTTTGCCCGGATCCAGATTCAGGATCTGTTCGAACAGCTGCATGGTCTGGGTGTAGTCCACCCGGGCTGACTCGGGTCCCAGGGTTTCGAGGGCCGCACGGGTCCGCTGTTCCATTTCAGCGGCCCTGGCCAGCAGCCGGGCCAGCTCGATGTGCTCGAGTCGGTTTCGAGCCTCCGAGGAGGAAGGCTCGATCTCCAGGATCTTCTCCCACATGGAACGGGCCATCTCCATGGATCCGCTACGCTCGTACAGCTCGGCCTTGGCTTTGAGCGCAGACACATCATCGGGATCGCGGAACAGGCGCTGGTTGGAGCGAATCAGCTGTTCTTCGCTCGGGTTGCGTATTCCCAACCGCTCGCCGTAAGCCCTGTCCAGCAGCTTGATGATCCTTCGGCCCTGCACATCGGCCAGGTAGATCAGTCCGGTTTTCGGATCCGGGGCGACCCAGGCGTGGGTGAGGTTGGCAAACTCATCGGGCCCCAGCAGCTGGTTGGTGCGCCACAGGGGCACGCCGTTGCGGCGGAAGCGGTACAGCCATCCCTGGGCGAAGAAGATGAAACTGCCGTCCGGATACACGGTCATCTGGGTGGGAACCGGCTTGTCCGGATCCAGGGGGATGACCGAATCCACCAACTGGCCCTCGGTCGTGTAGATCCGCACCCTGCGCTCGGCAACCGAATAGATCCAGATATTGCCCTCCGGTCCGCTTGCCAGGGCGCTGTAGTACAGATTCGGCTGGGTCAGGAACTCCACCTTGGCGGGCCGCCTGTTCTTCAGCTGCAGGGTCTGCTGCTGCCCGGCGTGGGCCGCCAGGGCGCTTCCGTCCGCCAGGGCGACGAAAGAACCCATGTACTCGTTTCCGATCTTCCAGCTCTGGGGCTTCAACCCGCTGCCGAACCACTTGATGACCTTGCCGCTGCTCAGGTTCTTGAAGAAGATCGTGCCGGCGGGGGTCACGGCAACCACGTTGGCGTAGCCGAGCTCCCCGTTGTCGTACAGTTCTCTGCCCGGCTGGTCGATGACCCGGAAGGTTCTGTCCATCTCCAGGCAGACCGTGGAAGTGCCGACCAGGATGTGAGAATCCCCTTTGATCGCCGCGGACCAGGGGGCCAGCATGCCGGCTGAACCGAAGAGGGATTGGGAAATCAGATCCAGAGGGATCTCCTCCACGTACACCGGAGGCGCTTCAAGCTGGCCGCGCAGGTAGTCGTGGAAGGAGCTCCACTGGTAGAAAATCGAATTGGTGAGGTGAATCGCGCTTGCCGATGTAACCGATCCGAGAACCGGTACGGTTTCGGCTTGGTTCCCGTCCCGGTTGCGGATCATCCGGGTGCTTATCACGCTGTCCTCTCCGGAAAAACTAACGCTCACCGTTACCGAGTAGTCGGCCCGATCACCTCTCTGATTGTAGTCCACGGTGATGTGCTGTGCGTACAGATCATTGCTGCGGGTTACCGACCACTGGATCACCCTGCCGATCAGGGCTCTGTTCTCCGGGGAGTCGGGATAAACCTGCGGCTTGAGAATCGAGATGCTCTGGACCGAGGTGTTCTGGGCGTCCACGCCCGGGGTAAACAGCACGCCGAGGATCCCGAGGACGATCAGGGCCGGCAGGGCCCGGGGACTCAGGAACCGGGGCATCCTCCTCATGCGGCGCCTTTCGAGCTGACGTATTGGATGCAGACCGCCAGCACTTCCACGGCGCTGCGGATCTGCTCCAGAGAGGGCAGGGTGGGGGCGATGCGGATGTTGCTGTCCCGGGGATCCTTCCCGTACGGCCAGGTGGATCCCGCTTGTGTGAACTTCACCCCCAGTTCTCCGGCCAGGGAGATCACGGCTTTTGCGCAGCCCGGTTTGGTATCCAGGCTCACGAAGTAACCCCCTTTGGGTTGCGTCCAGGCGGCCATCCCCGTGTCGCCCAGCTCGCGCTGCAGAATTTCCTGGACGGCCCGGAACCTCGGAGCGATGATGCGGGCGTGCTTGTCCATATGATTCAGGATGCCCTGCATATCCTTAAAATATAGCACGTGGCGGAGCATATTTATCTTGTCCGGTCCGATTGTCTGGGCGCGCAGCCTGCTGCGCAGCCAATCCATGTTCTCCCTGCTGCCGGCTGCCAGGGCCAGCCCCGCTCCGGGCAAGGACACCTTGGAGGTGGAGCCGAAGATCAGCACCCGATCCGGATTGCCGGCCCCCTTGCAGGTCTCCAGGACGTTCTTCAGGGCAGCCGGGCCTGCGCCCAGATGATGAACCGTGTAGGCATTGTCCCAGAGGATCCGGAAATCCGGCGCCGCGGTGCTCATGGAGGCCAGGCGTTCAACCGTGTCGTCTGAGTACACGACTCCCGAAGGATTGCTGTACTTGGGAACGCACCACATCCCCTTGATGCTCGCGTCCCGCCGAACTCGATCCTCTACCTCATCCATATCCGGGCCGCTTTCGGTGAGAGTGACCGGGATCATCCGGATTCCGAAGTGCTCGCACACGGTGAAATGTCTATCGTAGCCGGGAACCGGGCAGAGGAACTTCGTGTTATGGCCGAACCAGGGTTTGCCCCCGCCCGAGGTGCCGTGGGTCACGCACTGGGCCACGCTGTCGTACATCAGATTGAGGCTGGCGTTGCCCCCGATGATCACCTCCTCCGGGCTCACCTCGAGGTACTCGGCAAACAGCTGCTTGGCTTCCGGGAAACCGTCCAGGCCCCCGTAGTTGCGGACATCCAATCCCGAGGGGGTGCGGTAGTTGTTCTCATCCACGATTGTGAGCATCCCATTGCAGAGTTCCAGCTGCTCCGTCCCGGGTTTCCCCCGGGTCATATCCAGGGACAGCCCCTGCTTGCGAAAATCCTCTATGCGTTCCTTCGGGCTTTTTTTGCTATCCACCAATCGAATCCTCCTTGAATTTTCCACACGCTGCATCGAATCAACACGACAATACGGGAATGGGCGGGACCCGTCAAGTTTTACAGCCAGGGAAGGGTGTCCAGGTCCAGGTTGCCGCCGGACAGGATGATGCCGACACGTTTGCCCCGTGCTTGGATCCCTCCTTCCAGTATGGCGGCAAAGGGCACGGCCGCCGACGGCTCGATCAGGATCTTCATCCGTTCCCAGATATGGCGCATGGCCGCTAGGATCGATTGCTCCTCCACGGTCACGATCCGCTGCACGTAGCGGCGGATGATGGGAAAGGTCAGGGTTCCCAGGGAGGTGCGCAGCCCGTCGGCCACGGTTTGGGGGTTCTCGGAAGGGTAGATGCGCCCGTCCCGTACCGAGCGGAAGGCATCGTCGGCGCCCTTTGGCTCTGCGGCGATAACCCGCACCTCAGGCCGCAGGTAGGCGCAGGACAGGGCTGTTCCGCTCAGCAGGCCGCCGCCGCCCACCGGGGCCATGACAATATCCAGATCGGCAACCTGCTCCAGGAGCTCCAGAGCGCAGGTGCCCTGACCGGCGATGATCCCCGGGTTGTTGTACGGGTGGATAAAGGTTGCCCCGGTCTCGGCCACCACCTGTTCCAGGGTCTGTTCTCTGTCGGCCTGGGTGGGAGGGCAGAACACGATACGCGCGCCGTAGCCCCTCACCGCCGCCACTTTGACCTTCGGGGAGTTCTCCGGCATCACGATGTGGGCGGGGATGCCCCGCAGGCTTGCGGCCAGAGCCAGGGCCTGGGCGTGGTTTCCCGAGGAATGGGTGGCCACTCCCCTGGAGGCCTCCTGGTCGGAAAGGGAGAACACCGTGTTGGCCGCGCCCCGGAACTTGAAGGCCCCGACTTTCTGCAGGTTCTCGCACTTGAAGAACAGCTCGGCTTCGGCCATGGAGTCGAGACTGGAGCAGGTCAGGACCGGGGTGCGGTGAGCGTAGGGACGGATGCGTTCGGCGGCAGCCCGAATGGCTTGAAGATCCGGTGCCCCCGGTGTTTGATTTCGGTTCATAGTGGAACAAGTCTACACCACGGCGGTTGCAGTGGCAAAGGGTTGTTAGGCGCGTGCCCCGTGGAGGTTGGGCGGCTGTCTGTATTTGACGGATTTACTCATGAATGAGTAAATTCCTATCATGCAGCTTACCCTTGAGGTGCCGATTGTCATCCCCAAAAACGCGGATTGTGCCCACTGCCGCCGCCGCTTGCAGGAGATGTCCGCTCGGCTCAAGGGGGTGGATTCGGCGGAGCTCTGCGAGCAGGATAGCACCCTGCACCTGCGCTTCGATTCCAACCTGGCCAGCGCCGCTGCTGTCGAGAAGCAGGTGCGTGAGCTGGGTGTCCAGTTGGATAGAAGCTTCGCCCATGACATCTTGAGCCTGGAAGGATTGGACTGCGCCGACTGCGCCAACACAATCGAGAGGATGCTGTCTCGAAAAGAGGGAGTTCTCTGGGTCGCCGTCAATTTCCCGGCGAGCCAGATGGAGGTGGAGTACGATCCGGGGCGTATCGATGCGGCGCAGATCGGCAGGGAAATCGGCCATCTGGGATACACCGCTTCCAGGCCGACAGCGGATCACCGTCACACCGATGTTTTCTACATCCCCGAGATGGACTGTGACGAGGAGATATCCCTGATCCGGAAGAAATTGAACGGCCTTGAGGGGGTGCTCGATCTGGAGTTCAACCTCGTCTCCCAAAAGCTCACAGTCGCTCACGAAATTTCTCCTGCCCGCATCGAAGAGGCCCTGCGGGAGATCCAGATGACCCCGCAGAGGCAGAAGGTGGAGCAGGAACCGGCTCGGGGACTCTGGGCTGCCCATAAACGTCTGATCCTGACGATCGTCTCGGGCCTGCTGACGGCAGCGGGATTTTTCACCTCCCTGGCCGTCGTGGAGCCGTGGATGTCGATTTCCCTGTACGGGGCTGCGATCGTGAGCGGCGGATGGATGGTTGCCCGTAAGGGATTCCACGCCCTGCGCACCCGGACCCTGGACATCAATGTTCTCATGACCCTGGCTGTGATCGGGGCCGCGGCTATCGGCGAGTGGCTGGAAGGGGCCAGCGTGATCTTCCTCTTCGCTCTGGCCAATCTGCTGGAATCATGGAGCATGAATCGGGCCCGCCGTTCGATCAAGAGCCTGATGGAGCTTACCCCCAATGTGGCTCGGGTACGGGATGGAGCAGGGCAGCGCAGCGTACCGGTCGAGGAAGTTCGCATCGGGGATATCCTGGCCGTACGGCCCGGGGAACGGGTTCCCCTGGATGGCATGGTAGTCGAAGGTTCATCCGAAGTCGATCAGTCCCCGATAACCGGGGAGTCCCTCCCGGTGTCCAAAGCCGGGGGAGATGAAGTTTTCGGGGGCACGATCAATCGCGGCGGCTACCTGGAAATCCAAGTGAGCAAACTCGTGCGGGACACCACGCTGTCACGGATCATCCACAGCGTGGAGGAGGCCCATTCCCGCAAAGCCCCTTCCCAGAGCTTCGTGGATCGCTTTGCCCGCTATTACACCCCGGCGATCGTGCTCATCGCCGCCCTGATGGCCGTGGGTCCGCCGCTGATAACCGGAGCGGCCTGGGGCGTGTGGTTCTATCGAGCCCTGGTGCTGCTGGTGGTGGCCTGTCCCTGTGCTCTGGTCATCTCCACGCCGGTGACCATCGTCAGCGCCCTGGCTCGGGCGACCCGGGACGGGATCCTGTTCAAAGGGGGGATTTTCTTGGAGGCAATCGGGGCGGTGAAGGCCTTCGCCTTCGACAAGACCGGAACCCTCACCTACGGAAAGCTCGCCGTCAGTGAGGTCGTGGCTCTGAACGGCGTGGATGAACAGACAGTTCTCCGCCTGGCCTCGGGAATCGAATCCCGCTCCGAGCATCATCTGGCCGTGGCTGTGCTGGCGGAGGCCGGCAGCCGGGGGATCGCAGCGCCGCAAGCCTCCGAGTTTCTCAGTATGCCGGGAAGAGGAGCGGCGGCCACCGTAGAGGGGAGCCGCTATTACATCGGCAATCACCGCCTGTTCGAGGAGATGGGCTGGTGTTATCCCGAGCTGGACGAGCGTTTGGACGCCCTTGAAAAGAGGGGAAACACCGCGGTGATTCTCGGGGACGGCCGCACCATTCTGGGTATCATCGCCGTTGCCGATCAGGCCCGGCTGGAATCCGCGGCCGCGCTGGAGGATTTGAGGGAGCTCGGCGTGAAACAAACCCTGATGCTCACCGGGGACAACCGATCCACCGCCGGGGCTATCTCCAAGAGCATCGGCATGGATTCGTTCCGGGCGGAACTGCTGCCGGAGGACAAGGTGGCGGCTGTACGGCAGTTGGTGGACGAGCACGGCGCCGCAGCCATGGTCGGGGACGGGATCAACGATGCCCCGGCTCTGGCAACCGCCACGGTGGGCATCGCCATGGGGGTTGCCGGAACCGACGCGGCCCTGGAAACGGCGGACGTGGCCCTGATGTCCGACGACCTGAGCAAACTGCCCCTGGCCGTTCGGCTGGGCAGGAGGGCGCTGCGGCTGGTCAAGCAGAATATCGCCTTTTCCATTCTCCTCAAAGCCGTGTTTATTGCCCTGACGCCCCTCGGGCTGACCACCCTGTGGATGGCGGTCCTGGCCGACATGGGGGCGAGCCTCCTGGTTATCTTCAATGGCCTGCGGGCCCTGGGGAGAAAAGTGTAGAGTATCGGAATCGATCTGTAGGCTTGTCCTACAGAAGCCGATCCACCTCCTCGGCAATCGTAAGACAGGTGGTCAATCCCGGCGATTCGATCCCCACCAGGTTGACCAGACCGGACAGGCCCCGTTCTCCCTCCTCCTGTATGATGAAATCCCGAAAAGGCTCGCCCTTCCGATAGAGCTTGGGACGGATCCCGGCCATATCCGGGGCCAGATCCTCGAGCTCCAGGAATGGGAGGAATCTCCGCGCTTTGGAATAGAACTCCTCCTGCCCGTCCTCGTCGACCTGGTAGGAAATCTCATCCACGTACACGGCGTTGGGCCCGATCTTCAGCCTGTCGTCCAAGCTCAAGACAGCGTGGGCCCCCAGGTGGATCGGAGAGGGAGTGGGATAAACCAGGCGTCCCACCTTGCCCAGGTGGCGGCTGGATACGCTGAAGTACTCGCCCTTGCACGGATAGATACGGTAGCCTTCGGCGTCCACGTCTATGCCGGCCATCCAGGCGATCCTGTCGGCCCACAGCCCGGCGGAGTTGATGACCACGGCGCTTTCAAGCTGCAGCTGCTCCCCATCGGTGTCCTTGATCTCCACAACGTATCCGTCGACGCTCTTTTCCAGGGCGATCACTTCGGTTCCGTAGGCCATGGTGGTGCCTCGAGACTCCGCCGTATGCTCGAAATACCTCATCAGCTGGTGCGAGTCGATGATGCCGCTCTCCGGGCTGTACAGGCCGGAGAGCCCGAATGCGTAGGGCTCCATGGCCTCGATTTCTTTGCCGGAGATTATACGAATACCGGCCACTCCGTTGTTCTTGGCCTGTTCGAAGATACCCTGCAGCTGCTGGTCTTCGGATTTATCCGTTGCCAGGATAATCTTGCCGGTCTTCCTGTGCGGTATTCCTTCCTTGCGGCACAGCTCGTAGAGCATCGGGTTGCCCCGGATGCAGAGCGTGGTCTTGAGCAGATCTTGTGCGTAGTACAGCCCGGCGTGAATGACCTCGCTGTTGCGTGAGGAGGTTTCCCGCCCGAAGCCGTCGTGGCGTTCCAGCACCACGATCTCCTGACCTCTCCTCGTGCGGGACAGGCGCTCGGCCACGGCCAATCCAACCACTCCGGCGCCGATGATTAAGATATCTACTCGATCCACCGGCCCATCATATTGATCCTGTCTCCCGTGGACAACCCCCGGATTTGCTAATCTCGGCCCCGTGTGTAATACTCACTTTATGGAGGTCGAGATGGAAGAAAACGCCAAGTTGAGGGAACAACTCGCTTTCCACCTGTCGGGCCGGGGAGCCCACGTCGATTTCGATGCGGCGGTGGATGAGTTTCCTTTCGATCTGACCGGAGAACAGGTTCCGAATCTGGCTCACACAGCCTGGCAGCTGGTTTACCACCTGCAGATTGTGCAACGGGATATCCTGGAGTTCTGCAGAAATCCCTCCCACGTTTCCCCGGAGTACCCTTCAGGGTACTGGCATCAGAATCCTGCCCCTGAGAGCGAGGAGCAATGGCTGAAGACGATCGCTTCATTCCGAGCGGATTTAAAGGACATGATCGATCTGGTGAAAAATCCGGATAACGATCTGTTCGCTCCCTTTGCCCACGGAAGCGGTCAGAACCTGCTGCGGGAGGCGATCCTGGTCGTCGACCACAACTCCTACCACATCGGACAGCTGGTCGACATCCGTATGCTCTTAAAAGCAGAGATTCGGGATTGGTAGCGGAGCCCTAAAGATCCTTGCCGTACAGGCGGTAAGTTTTGTAGATCCTGGCGCCCCAGTTTTCCATGGCGTTACGCATGGGAAGGTTGTCCTCCAGGATCCAGGAGAACTCCCCGCGGTGGAATCCGTGTTTGTTCCCGCGGGTGTAGGTCTCGTAGTACAGAATCGCGTCCAGCCCCATGCCCTGGAACTTCTTGCGGATTCCCAGATTCAGCACCCGCAGCATATCGGTTCTCTTGGAGTGCCAGAGCAGTTTCACGATACCGAAGGGGAACAGCCGGCCATTGATGCGCTTCATGGCCTGATTGATATCGGGAAGAGCCAGGGACCAGCCGGCCAACTCGCCGTCAACGTAGGCGAACAGCACCAGGTCGGGGATGGCGGCCATTTTGAGATCCGCCGCCATGTACTCCAGCTCCGCATCGGTCCAGGGGACGAAGCCCCAATTTCGCTCCCAGGCATCATTGTAAACGGACTTGATCAGCTGGATCTCCTGTTTCAGGCGCCTCATGTTGACGGGCCGTATAGTCACTTTTTTACGTTTCCGTACAATTTCCGAGACTCGCTGGATCTTGTCGGAGATAGGGACGATGTCCTCCATGTAGTAGGCGTACAGGTCGTGGGCCTTGGTCAGTCCGAACTCTTCGACCATCTGCACGTAGTAGGCCGGGTTGTAGGGCATCTGCAGCACCGCGGGCTTGTCGAAGGCGTCGATCAACAGGCCCAGGACGGTGTTCGTGGAGGGGTTGGTGGGACCGAGCATCCGGTTCATCCCCCGTTCACGGATCCACTTGGCCGCGGTTGAAAACAACGCCTGCGCCACCGTTTTGTCGTTGATCGATTCGAAAAAACCGAAAAAGCCGCTATGCGCCTTCTGAAACTCGTTGTAGTTGTGGTCGACGATAGCCGAAATCCGGCCTACCGGCGTGCCGTCCCGGTAAGCCAGGTAGTTCTGGCTCTCGCTGTGAAGGAAGAAGGGGTTTTTCTTCGTGTCCAGAGTCGTTCTCTGTTCGACAAGGAGAGGCGGTACCCAGTTTGGATCTTGCTTGTAGATCTTCCAGGGTAGTTTGATAAAGGTCTCGAGTTCACGCCTGCTGGTGATCGGGAGGACCTCAATCGGTTCTGGCATTCGGTGTGCTCCTTGGTGCAGTGCTCCTTGGTTCAGCTATTTTTACAGGCAATTCTTCATATTGTCAAATGCAGAAAACGCCCCAACGGAAAATCTCGTACGTGAAGCGGCTGCTACACATCCAGAATCACGGTCGCTCGCCATATCCGATTCTCTCGGACCAGATTGAAACGGTAGAAGGTGACGGCTTTCACGTCCGCACCCAGCCGGTGAATCTTCGTATCGACGGATTGACCGCCGGCTCGTGCTTCGAGCTTGGCGGGTTTGCTGCTCTGCTGTTCCCATTGAATTCGACAATCCTCGATTCTCAGCAACAGACCCTCGGCGTCCTTGTAGTAGATCAGTTCCTGAAGAAAGTTGTGGAGCAGTAGATCCAGGCTCGCTTCCTCAAGGGCGATGCTGCGTTTCTGCACGGCGGCGAGGGCGGCCGGATTGCGGATCATCACCTGCAGGGTCGCCTGCCAGGCGGCGGTGAACAGTTGCTCCAGGGTGGCGCCTCGAGCCTCGAAAGCCACATCGGCAACGGTAAGATCGTCCAGGTAGCGATAAGGCATCACCACGCCTCATCATCCTTTTACATTACCGACCGGGACAAGCTTCACCACCGGCCGGCTCAGTCCGGCGGCTGCGGTCGCCTCAACCACCCGGTCGATGTCCTTGTAGGCTGCTCCGGCCTCCTCTGCCAGACCGGAGTAGGACACGCTGCGGATGTAGATGCCCCGATCCCGCAGACGCTTCTCCAGGTCCTGTCCCCGGAACTGCTTTTTGGCCTGGCGGCGTCCCATGGTGCGTCCGCTTCCGTGGGCCGTGGTGTAGAAGCTCTGCTCCCCACTCTCGACACCGGCCAGCAGGTAGGATCCGGTTTCCATGCTGCCGCCGATAATCACCGGCTGCCCGGCCTCCCGGTACTCCTTCGGAATCCCCTCCATGCCGGGGGCAAGGGCCCGGGTGGCGCCCTTGCGGTGTACCAGCAGGTTTCGTCTCTTTCCCTCGAAGGTGTGACGCTCCACCTTGGCCGTGTTGTGGGTCACATCGTAGATCTGGTGCAGCCCCAGATCCATGGGATCTCTGCCGAAGATCTCGGCGAACACCTCCCGGATCCGGTGGAGGATTATCTGGCGGTTGACGAAGGACATGTTGATGGCGCAGTTCATGGCTTTAAAGTAGTCCTGGCCCTCCTTCGAGGTGAAGGGAGCGCAGGCCAGCTGTCTGTCCCCTACCGGTATGCCGTATTTGGACTGCATTACCCGCAGGAAACCCTGCAGATAATCCGTGGCGATCTGATGCCCAAAGCCCCGGCTGCCGCAGTGGAACATCAGCACCACCTGATTCGGGCGGTCGATTCCGTAGGCGCGGGCCAGTTTCTCATCCAGGATATTCTCCGGTTTGGCCACCTGGATCTCCAGGTAGTGATTGCCCGATCCGAGCGTACCGATCTGTTTGTAGCCCCGCTCCACGGCCCGTTCGCTGACCTTGGAGGCGTCCGCGTCCTTGATGCAGCCGTTTTCCTCGGTTCGCTCCAGATCTTCCTGGATGGCGTATCCCTTCTTCAGGCACCACTTCATGCCCTTTTCCGAAAGGGTGCGAAACTCGCTGCGGGAAAGCTCCAGCGGTCCCTTTGCCCCCACTCCGGCGGGGATGCGGACGAACAGGCGGTCCACCAGCCGATGCAGCACGGGTTGAACCTCCTGCCAGGTCAGGGAGGTTGCCACCAGGCGCATGCCGCAGTTGATGTCGAAGCCGATCCCTCCTGGTGAGATCACGCCGGTCTCGGTGTCGAAGGCGGCCGCTCCCCCGATGGGAAAGCCGTAGCCGCTGTGGCCGTCGGGCATGCAGAAGGAGTAGCCCACGATCCCGGGCAGGGTGGCCACGTTGGTTGCCTGCTCGAACACGGAGGCGTCCATGCTGTCCAGCAGCTGTTTGCTGGCATAGATACGCACCGGGACCCGCATGCCCTGTTTGTAGGATCGCGGGATTTCCCAGAGGTTTTCGTTGATCTGTGCACAGCCGGCCGGCGCCATACCGTAAATTTAGTGCTCCGGTTACGGTGAAATCAAGACATCTGATTGTATATAATAGAAATTGATGAGCTATCGGAGAGCGCCGATCCTTGTTTTTGCCGTTTCCCTCGTGGTGGCCTGCAGCGGCCGCCCCCCTGCCCTGGAGACCATTCCGTTGCAGCGGAGAGCCAACCGCTATCCCATCATTCTGGTCCATGGCTTTCTCGGCTTCGGCCGGGAGGAGCTGTTCGGCTTCAAGTACTGGGGTGGATTCAGCGATCTGGAGAAGGAACTGCGGGAGGCGGGTTATGAAACCTGCACGGCCGCTGTAGGCCCGGTATCCAGTATTTGGGATCGGACCTGTGAGCTGTACGCGTGCATCAAGGGCGGCCGGGTCGACTACGGGGAAGCCCACTCGATCCGGTTTGGGCACGATCGCTACGGAAGGAGTTATGCCGGCCTGTATCCGGAGTGGGGCGAGGTGGATCCGGAAACGGGCAGGATCAGGAAGGTCCACATCGTCGCCCACAGTCTGGGCGGGCCCACCGGCAGAGCTTTGATCCAGCTGCTGGAGAAGGGTTCTCCGTTTCCGGGCCAGGGGGATCATCCCCTGTTCCAGGGAGGAAAATCCTGGGTGTGCAGTCTGACCACGATCTCTTCGCCCCACGACGGCACGACCTTCGCCTACAGATACAACTGGGATCAAGCGCTGATCAAGCCGGCCTTAACCTTTCTGATCTCACTGAGCTCCAGCTCTCCCGATCTGTACTACGATTTCAAGCTCGATCAGTGGGGGTTGGCCCGCAGGCCCGGGGAGGATTTCTACTCGTATCGGGATCGGGTGGTTTCCAGCGACATCTGGACTCGTTCCACAGATACGGCCTACTGGGACGGCTCCCCCGAGGGAGCCATTGAGCTCAATAGTTGGGTTCGGGCTCAAGCCCCGGTATACTACTTCTCCTGGGCAACCGAGGCAACCTATCGCGACCCCCTGAGCGGAACGCAGGTGCCGGAGGTCGGGGTGCCCGGATCCATGGCTTCGATCGCCCGATTTGTCGGCTCATACTCCAGGGAGGATGAACCGGATCTGCCCATCGACAGTTCCTGGTGGCAGAATGACGGGATCGTCAACACCAATTCGATGGATGGGCCGACCCTGGGATCTGCGGACAGAATACAGCGGCTCAGCGCAGAGCCCATACCGGGACAGTGGAATTACATGGGAGTGCTGGAATCCACGGATCATCTGGACATCATCGGCATTCCCGTGGCGGGCAAAGAACTCAAGGATTGGTACCGCTCCCTGGCTGCTCTGCTCGCCTCTCTGCCGGAGGTCGGGACAGCAGAATAGATCCGCTGCAGCCGAGAACCAGGACCAAACCGGCGGTGATGCCGAACATCGGGCGGATGCCCAGGGTTTCGGCCAGCGCGCCGCTTGCCCAGGGCCCTATGAAGATCCCCGCGGCATAGACCGATTGATGCAGTCCCATGGC
>Ga0272441_10008523_pt1 | contig 16201 bp, 13 predicted proteins | sample SSMProp6N_FD_193582 | JGI IMG/M metagenome (GOLD analysis project Ga0272441, IMG submission 193582) | Marine sediment archaeal communities from Little Sippewissett salt marsh, Falmouth, MA, United States - SSM-Prop-6N | ecosystem: Environmental > Aquatic > Marine > Wetlands > Sediment ... | reverse complement strand
GCTTATAGCCCTAAGATAGTAAATCGTCAATTCATTTAGAGGAGGGTCTGTACCAAGGGAAAATGAGTTATCTGAGGATATTTCCCAAAGATCTGGAAAATCTGTAAGGGCGAGAGGGGACTTGCCCTTACGGGCTCGTTATCCTCAATACGCTCCCCTCTGGAAATACCAAACCCACATGGCCTTAGGACCAACGGAGGATTACGCCTGCGGCGTGATCCTCAATACCCTCCCCTCTGGAAATACCAAACCCTCATGGCCAGAGGCCATGCGGGTTATTGTTTCCTTTCGTAATGCTCAAGCGAGCTTGGCATTCCTTCAGGAAACAATAAACCCCGCAACTTTCGTTGCGGGGTTTGGTGCTTGTAGTGACCGCGGGAGGATTCGAACCCCCAACCCTCAGAGCCGAAATCTGATATTCTATCCAGTTGAACTACGCGGCCTTAAGCGGGCGCAATTTACATAAAATAAACTTCCTGAAACCACTTGGCTGTGAAATGCCCGCTTCTTCCCAATGAAGATCTGTGCCTTTATTTATTTAACTCCCGCCGCACCAGATTCGCAATGGTTTTTCCATCTGCGCTGCCGCCCAGTTTTTGGGTGACTACGCCCATCACTTTGCCCATATCCTTCATAGATTCGGCACCCAGGTCGGCAATGGTGGCCTGTACTTGTTTAAGGACTTCTTCCTCTGAAAGTTGCTCGGGGAGGAAACGCTCCAATACGGCGATCTGCTCCAGTTCAGGGGACGCGAGGTCATCCCTACCCTGTTCGGCAAAGATAGCCGCACTGTCCCTGCGCTGCTTTACGAGTTTCTGGACCAGGGCAATTTCTTCATCCTCGGTCATTGTTCCGCCCCCGCCTTTATCTGTTTTAGCTATTAGAAGGGCGGATTTAATCGCCCGTAGCGATTCCAGTGCTACCGTGTCTTTCGCCTTCATAGCTGCTTTTAATTCCTGCATTACCTGTTCCTGCAAAGCCATTTTTTCAGTATTAAATTAAGTGTACGAAGATAAAAAAAACCCGGGAAGCGCACTTCCCGGGTCTCTGTCAATAATCTCCTGCTTCAGGCAGTTAATCTACATTGTCGTGGAGGAAGGAATTATTAGAACGCAGTCGCAATTCATCATTGCTGTCTTCGCTCAGCGTAGTGCGCGATACTTTCCCCTCTCCGTCAGGCGTCTGGTTTAAATCCACACCCTGGCGCTTATAGGCCGGTTGTTTTTCAATTTCATCAATATTGGCCCGGTTGTGCTGGAATTTATAATTAAAGTCTTTGAGCTTACGCCTTCTTTCATCGGCCCGCTCCTTTAAGATTTCAGAAATGGGGCGGTCTGTGGGTTCCTGGGTTTCCGGGGCGGCCGGATTCTCGGGCTTGTCCGCCACCTTGTGCTCAAATACGAGTTCCCCCCCGGTCAGTTTCGGATCGTAGTGCTCTGCCTTGGAAGTGGCTCCAGTCAGTTTTTTTTCCAGATCGAGATACTCATCGAGGCTGTATCTGGTTTCCCCGTCTTTTTCGTATTCCAGCACCGGGGTAATTTCCACGTGGTCGCGGACTTCCATATCATTGAGATCTTCGCCCAAATCAAAAGTAATGACGGTTTCCTTCTCCTCTTCCTCAGGGACTTCATCTTCCTGCTTTGGCGCCAGGGGCATATCAAAAGCAAGGGCAAACTGGTCCTCTTTTTCAGCTTCCGGGGATACGACCTGTGGATCGACCACTTCGATATCCCGGATCAGGTCTTTTGAATCAACAAAGACAAAGTCCTCTTCAGAAGGCTCTGCGACCACTTCGTCGTAAAACACATTGAAGTTTCTGATAAACTGGGTCGTCGGAACCAGATCCATCTCGGGCTGCTGTACGATTGCCTCTGTGAATTCTTCTTCCAATTCCAGGGTATGTACTACCTTTTGTTCACTCAGGTCCTGTTGGGCCTTTTGCTCATCTTCCAGGGTATGGATGATTTTCTTGGACTCTGTATTGACTATTTCATCTTGCTGATCGACGTTAAAACCCGTAGCGATAACGGTAACCGCAATGGCTTCCCCGAGGTTTTCATCCTCCCCTACACCCATAATTATGTTGGCGCTATGCCCGGCCTCCACCTGGATATGGTCATTAATCTCCCCAATCTCATCGATGGTGATCTCCTGCGAACCGGAAACGATCAACAGGAGTACATTCTTGGCTCCTTTAATCTTGTTGTCGTTCAACAGAGGGGAATCCAGGGCTTTCGCAATGGCCTCCTGAGCCCTTGAGGAACCTGAAGCCATAGAAGAACCCATAATGGCCGTGCCGCTATTGGAAAGCACTGTTTTGGCATCCCTGAGGTCGATATTCTGGGTAAAGTGGTGGGTAATAACCTCGGCAATTCCGCGTGCTGCCGTGGCCAGGACCTCATCTGCCTTCGCAAACCCGGCCTTAAACCCAAGGTTTCCGTATACCTCCCGCAATTTATTGTTATTGATGACGATCAGCGAGTCCACATTATTCCGGAGTTTTTCAATTCCCTTCTGCGCCTGGTGACACCGCGTTTTCCCTTCAAACTGAAAGGGCATGGTCACGATACCCACCGTGAGGACATCCATTTCTTTGGCCTGCCTGGCGATTACGGGAGCGGCACCCGTACCAGTACCCCCGCCCATTCCGGCAGTGACAAAAACCATTTTAGTGTTGGTGGATAGCATTTGTTTTACCTCTTCCATGCTCTCCAAAGCAGCCTGCTCCCCTACCTCAGGATTCGCCCCCGCGCCCAGTCCTTCCGTCAGGGTAACCCCGAGCTGGATTTTATTGGGCACAGAGCTGTTTTGAAGCGCCTGGGCATCGGTGTTGCAGATCACAAAGTCCACACCGTGAATCCCGGCCTGGAACATATGGTTGATCGCGTTGCTTCCTCCTCCCCCAACGCCGATGACCTTGATGACGTTACTTTGGTTTTTGGGTAAATCAAAGGTGATGTTATCCATTTCCATACATGTTTATTTTATTCGTATTGCGGTTTTACTTTAAGACCTGAGGTCCCTTATTCAGCATTGTCTAAAAATTCTTTAAGGCGGTCTGCCCAACGGTCGAGGACAGATTTGCGCTCCCTTCCCATCGCGGCGGCCTGGCTTTCTGTCTCGGCGACATTCTCCAGAACGAAGTCTTCATTGGAAGCCTCAGCACTGGCCTCTTCCTTCCGCTTCTCATTGCGGTGTTTGTTCTCTACAGAATTCATCAGCAGTCCCACAGCGGTGGCATAGGTGGGGCTGGCTATTTCCTGATCTGAATCCCCGGCCAAATGCTCGTTCGGGTATCCGATCCGGGTATCCATACCGGTAATGTACTCCACGAGTTGTTTCAGGTGCTTTAACTGGCTGCCTCCCCCTGTGAGTACGATTCCGGCGATAAGCTTCTTCTTCTGATCTTCATGGCCGTAATTCTTGATCTCCAGATACACCTGCTCAATGATTTCAACTACACGGGCGTGGATAATCTTCGAAAGGTTTTTAAGGGAGATCTCCTTAGGTTCCCGTCCCCGGAGTCCCGGAATGGAAACAATTTCGTTGTCCTTGTTTTCCCCGGGCCAGGCCGAGCCAAACTTTAACTTCAGCAATTCTGCCTGTTTCTCGATAATGGAACACCCCTCTTTGATATCTTCGGTAATCACATTCCCCCCAAAAGGAATGACTGCCGTGTGCCGGATAATCCCATCCTTAAAGATGGCCAGGTCGGTGGTTCCGCCCCCGATATCGATCAGGGCTACGCCCGCTTCCTTTTCTTCCTGGCTCAGTACGGCATTGGCCGAGGCAAGGGGCTCCAGGGTGATATTATCCAGGTCCAGGCCGGCACTCTTAATGCACCGCCCTATATTCTTAATCGAGGACACCTGCCCCACAACCACATGGAAGTTCGCCTCAAGGCGACCTCCGTACATCCCGATAGGCTGTTTGATTTCCGCCTGCCCGTCAACCTTGTGCTCCTGAGGCAGTACGTGTATGATCTCCTCCCCGGGAAGCATGACAAGTTTGTACACCTGGTTGCAAAGCTTTTCCAGGTCTTCTTCTCCAATGACCTCTTCCGGATTTGGACGGGTGATATAGTCGCTGTGCTGCAGGGAGCGAATGTGCTGCCCGGCAATTCCCACAGTAACAGAATCGATTTCAATACCGGAATTCTCTACCGCCTGGTCTACCGCCTGCTGTATGGACTGGATCGTTTGGGTAATATTATTGACCACCCCCCGATGTACCCCCAGGCTACGGGACCGCCCGATCCCGAGGACCTCAATTTTGCCGTACTCGTTTTCCCTGCCGATTATGGCCACAATTTTTGTGGTACCAATGTCAAGACCTACTGAATAATTCTTTTGCTCCATGGCTGCATTAAATTTTTGTACAAACTACCTGGTTATCAAATTCCAGACTCACTACCTGGTACGACATCAGGGTATTTTCCAAAGTCGCCTGAGCGTAGAAAGCTTTAAAATTCTTAAACTTTTCCGCCAGGTCGGAGGTATCCCCGAGGCGCACCACAAAGTGCTCTAAACGGAATTTTAAATGATAATCGGATTCCCCTTCGATATGGATACCAATCACATTCTTACTGAGAAAGGGATCCTGATTTATAAAATTTAAGATCACATAGGCATCCTCGAGGGTTTTGCCAGTGATTTCACCCGTAATGATTGGGACTCGTGCAGAGTGACTGGGAGACAGGGGCATTTTCATGCCCTCATCATCGAGGTAAAACGGATTGGCTCCCGCTACACGACCGATGGGTTTGCGCTGCGTAATTTTTGCGTACAGGTCACCGTCAACAGTAAGATATACTTGGGCATTTTTAACCATATCAGAGGTCTGCAAGACCGACTCTATAGTATTCAAAACTACCCCTTCTTTGGGTGCATTCCGGAGCAGGCCATATTTTTGTATTAACAATTTATTAACCGAACTCTCCGTGAGGTAAAAGTTCTCCCCTTCCTCAAATGCAATGTGCACCTCTTTAATTTTCCGATCTGAACTACGCACCTCAGAAAAAGCATAAAGTACTGTAGTACAGCTTATTAGACCTAATAATTTTAAAACATTCCAGTTAACTCGCATCACGTAAAGCTTTTTTAATGAATTGGGCCTGCTGACCGATATCCCCGGCACCCATGGTGACAAGCACCTGGGGCTTTCGCGCCCTGATTTCAGGGATTAAATCGATTTTGGACACCATCTTTTTATTCGAATTCTCAATTTGTTCCAGGAGCCATTCTGAATCGATGCCTGCAATGGGCTGCTCCCGGGCCGGATAAATATCCATTAGCCAGATCTCATCAAAACGGGAGAGGCTCCGGGCAAAGTCCCCTCCGAAATCCCGGGTACGGGAAAATAGGTGGGGCTGGAACACAGCCAGAATCCGGGCCGAAGGATAATTCTCCCGCAGGGCCTGGTAGACCGCATCGATCTCCCGCGGATGATGGGCGTAGTCATCCACATATATTTGTTGTTCGCCTTTGTGCATTACCGAGAACCTGCGTTCCACACCCTTAAAAGTTCCCAACCCGCGAATCAGGGGTTCGGGATCTTTCGTCACCTGCATCGCCATCGCAAAAGCTGCCAGGCTATTGAGCAGGTTATGATGTCCCGGTTTTGAAAAACGCACCTCCTCAAATTCCTGCTGAGGCGTTTGAATACTAAACACATATCCGTCTGCATCCTGGCGCAGATTGCGGATACAGAAGTCTGAATCGTCTTCGATACCATAACTCAGACCTTTTAGGGGGAGTCCCTTGCGCACGAGCAATGTCCCCCCGATTTTTAATTTTCCGGTAAACTCCCTGAAGGACTCTTCCAACGCCTCCCCGCTCCCATAGATGTCGAGATGATCGGCATCCATAGACGTAACACAGGCCACTTCAGGGGTCAGCCACAGGAAGGAACGATCGTACTCATCGGCCTCCACAACGGTAAACTCAGTGCCTTCCAGCACGAAATTGCTGCCAAAGTCTTCAGAGACACCCCCCAAAAAAGCAGTGAACTCAAGGCCTGCTTCATGGAGCAGGTGCGCCAGGATACACGATGTCGTAGTCTTCCCGTGCGTCCCTGCCACAGCCAGGCAACGGCTGTTGCTGCTGATCAGGCCCAGCACTTCTGCCCGTTTTTTAATCTGGAAGTGCCCGCTGCGGAAATAATTCAATTCCGAATGTGAATCCGGAACAGCGGGGGTATAAACGACCAGGGTTCCCTCCGGGGTACGAAATGCCTCGGGAATTTGGGAGATCGCATCCTCAAAATGAAGGGCGATCCCCTCTGATTCAAGGGTGTCGGTTAACGGTGTGCGTGTTTTGTCGTAGCCGGCCACAGGTTTGCCCAGATGTACAAAATACCGGGCCAGGGCCGACATACCAATGCCCCCCGCTCCGATAAAGTATATCCGCTCAATTTTATTCATGGCTCTTTGCTTTATAAAGGAGCACTTCAATTTCATCGACTATAGCCGCCGTGGCACCGGGCTTTGCCAGTTCTTTAAAGGCAGCACCCATGGTCCGCATACCTTTGGGGTTTGCGACCAGCCCCTCCATTGTTTTTTCAAAGGATTCCTCCAATTCGGATTCCAGCAACATCACTGCTGCTTTTTTCGCCACAATGGCCTCCGCGTTTTTACGCTGATGGTCTTCGGCTACATTGGGGGATGGTATAAACAATACCGGGCTGCCCACCAGGGCGAGTTCCGATACAGAACCTGCACCGGCCCTGGAAATAATCAGGTCTGCCGAGGCTAAAGCGGTACGCATATCCTTGATAAAAGGAGTGACCTCTACCCCGGGAGCCGTATACTTTTTATAGGTTTGATAATAGCCCTTCCCGCACTGCCACAGGATTTGAAATCCGAGTTCCTGCAGAAATCCGAGTTCCGCCTCGATTAACTGATTGATCCGCCGGGCCCCCAGGCTACCCCCCAAAACAACCAATGTCTTTTGATCCTGATGTTGGTTTAACGCTCCTTTGGCCTCTTGTTTATCGGGCAGGGACTCACTTAATTCAGTCCGGACAGGATTCCCGGTAAACCGGATTTTCGCCTTTGGAAAAAAGCGTTCCATCCCCGGATAGGCCACAAAGATCCTCTCCGCCCTGGCCGCCAGCCACTTGTTGGTAATTCCGGCAAAGGAATTCTGTTCCTGTAATACACAGGGTATCCCCCTTGAGGAGGCCATTCGCAGTGTTGGCCCACTGGCAAACCCTCCGGTACCGATAACCAGGTGGGGTTTAAAATCTGTTATGATCGCATTTGCTTTCATCAGGCTCGCCAGCAGTTTCACAGGAAACAGCAGGTTTTTCAGTGTTATTTTACGCTCCAGTCCGCTAATCCAGAGTCCTTTGATCTCATATCCGGCCTGAGGCACTTTTTCCATCTCCATCCGATCGCTGGCCCCTACGAAAAGAAACTGTGCCCGGGGATGTCTGCGCCTGAGCTCATCGGCTATGGCGACAGCGGGATATATATGTCCTCCGGTTCCTCCTCCGGAAAGTAAAAACCTATAGTTGTCCACTTAATACCTCCAGAGGGTTTTCCTCTTTGTTTTTATCCGTTATTTCTTCATCCATCCGCGGGTTCCGGCTCGCGCTCAATACTACTCCGATCGCCATACAGGTCATCCAGATAGAGGTTCCGCCACTGCTAATCAGGGGCAGGGTCTGCCCGGTTACCGGAAAGAGCTCCACCGCCACAGCCATATTGATCAGGGCCTGAAAGATGATCGGCAGGCCTACTCCCATCACTACAAGTTTCCCGAAGACCGAGGTGTTTGCATTGGCCACCACCACAATCCGGAAGAGGAGCAACAGGTAGAGGAACATCAACAAAAAACCTCCCAACAACCCGTATTCTTCGACAATGATGGCATATATAAAATCCGAGGAGCTCTGCGGGAGGAAATTCTTCATCACGCTTTTTCCAGCCCCGTTGCCCATTACACCCCCGCTGGCAATGGCAATTTTGGCCTTCTCGATCTGGTAATCCCCTACCCCGTCCGTACCATCCCAATAATGCTCCACCCGGCTCATCCAGGTATCCACACGATTTGGAAATACATCCGGAATAGCTTTGGCAAGGAGTACAAAGAGGGCTAAGACGGCCAGGCCTGAAACAACAATCCCAATCAGGTATTTTAAAGGATACCCCCCCAGAAAACAAAGGGTGAGTACCATCACAAAAAGGATGGCGGCAGTCGAAAAGTTCGCGGGCAGGATCAACAGCAAGATCACACTTACCGGCAGCCAGAGTGGGATAATGCTTTCCTTGAATGATATTCTGCGATCCCTTATTTTAGATAAATACCGGGCCACGTAGATCATAAGGGCTACTGCAGCCAGGTTTGATGTCTGAAAGGTAATTCCCACAACGGGCAAATGAATCCAACGGCTGGCGTTGGCCCCTTCAATAGTAGTTCCCTGGGCCAGGGTATAGATCAATAAAAGAATGACCACAGGCAATGCGATAATCGAGAGCCCTTTGAAATAATGGGTGGGAATCTTGTGCATCCCGTAGATAATCCCAAAACCGAGAATCAACAACATCCCGTGTTTCAGCAAATGCCCGATAGTGGTCCCATTTCCGACCACATAGACCAAATTACTACTGGCGCTGTAAACAGGCAGAAAGGAAAACAGGGCCAACAGCGCAACCACTGCCCATATGGCCTTATCCCCTTCCAGATGTTGTAAAAACGCCTTCATATTTATAGAGATTGAACGGCTGATTTAAACTGATTCCCCCGGTCTTCGTAGTTCTCAAAAAGGTCGAAGCTCGCACAGGCCGGAGAAAGCAAAACAGTATCCCCCTTTTTGGCAATCTTATACGCCACTTTTACAGCTTCCGACATCGCATAGGTCTCCACGACCAGATCCACGACGTTCCCAAAGGCTTCTACAATCGGTGTGTTGTCCATTCCCAGGCAGATGATCGCCTTGACTTTTTCCCGTACCAGGGGCAAAAGCGATCGATAATCATTGCCTTTATCGACACCGCCAACGATCCAGACCGTGGGGTTTTTCATGCTATCCAATGCGTAGTAGGTAGCATTTACGTTGGTGGCCTTAGAGTCGTTAATGTATTGTACATGCTGAATCTTAAGTACTTTTTCGAGTCTGTGTGGCGCGCCCTGAAAAGTGGCCACACTCTGGCGAATCGTCTCTTTGCGAATACCCAGCAATTGGGCCACAGTAGCGGCGGCCATCGTGTTCTTAACATTGTGTTGCCCTTCCAGGGCGAGGGAATCCGTGTTCATTTTCAATACATTATTATTCGTTCGTATTTCAATTTGGTTCTCGTTGAGCATGCCGCCTTTTTCGAGGCGCTTTTCAAAGGTCTGCGGCCAGGTCTGCGGCCGCATAGTGTGAGGGTCTATTTCACGAGCCAGCACCGGGTCATCCAGGTCGTAAATGAAATGATCGGCCTCGGTCTGATTCTCAAAAACCCGCAGTTTGGATCGGATATACAATTCCATCTGATACCCATACCGATCCAGGTGATCCGGGGTGATATTGGTGATCATTGAAATATGCGGGTGAAAATCCCGAATCCCATCGAGTTGGAAGCTGCTGACCTCGAGTACGTAATACTCCCGGGGCTCCCGGATAACTTTTAAGGCAAAACTGTCCCCGATATTCCCAGCCAGACCCACATCCAAACCCCCTTCTTTTAAAAGGTGGTAGGTGAGCATGGCCGTGGTGGTCTTGCCGTTGCTACCGGTAATGGCGATAAGCCGGGCCGAAGTAAACCAACTCCCGAATTCGATCTCTGAGATTACGGAAATCCCCGCCTCCCTGATCGCAACCACTACAGGAGCTGTATCCGGGATGCCCGGACTTTTTACGCACAGCCCTGCGGTAAGCAGCCTGGCCTCAGTGTGCCCGCCTTCTTCCCATTCAATTTCATGCTGTAAAAGAACGTTCTTGTATTTCTCTCCAATCTGGCCGAAGTCTGAAACAAACACTTCGTACCCTTTCTCCTTTCCTAATATCGCGGCGCCCACTCCACTTTCACCGGCCCCCAGTATTGCCAACCGCCCTTTGCCCATTACCGAATTTTAAGGGTCACAATGGTGATAATGGCCAGCAGGATCCCGACGATCCAGAACCGGGTAACAATCTTACTCTCGTGGTATCCCTTTTTCTGATAGTGGTGGTGCAGGGGTGACATGAGAAATACACGCTTCCCCTCACCATATCTTTTTCGGGTGTATTTGAAATAGGACACCTGTATCATCACGGAAAGGGATTCTGCGAAAAAAATCCCGCACAGAATGGGAATCAGCAGCTCCTTGCGGACGATCAGGGCGATTACCGCAATGACGCCCCCAATGGTCAGACTCCCCGTATCTCCCATAAAGACCTGAGCCGGGTAGGCGTTATACCATAAAAACCCGATGAGGGCCCCCACAAATGCGGTGATAAAAACAACGAGCTCACCTGCCTTTGGAATAAAAAAGATGTCCAGGTATTCCGAAAAGATGATGTTCCCGGACACCCAGGCGAATATTCCCAGGGTCAACACGATAATCGCAGAGGAACCTGCCGCAAGGCCGTCAATACCATCGGTGAGATTCGCCCCATTGGAGACCGCCGTGACAATGAAAATCACTATGGGTATAAATAAAAGCCAGGCGTACTGCTCAGCCCCATCTCCCATCCAGCTGATCCAATTGGCATAATCGAGCTGGTTGTTCTTAAAAAAGGGCAAATTGGTCACCAGGGACTTGACTTCCCCCCCCTGCACCTGCTCCAACCGATAATCCGGGGTAATGACCGAATAGTTCTTTTCCCGAACGGTGACATCGGGATGAAAGTAGAGGGTGGCTCCTACAATAAGCCCCAGGACAACCTGTCCGAGCACCTTAAACCTCCCTTTTAACCCTTCCTTATTCTTTTTAAAGATCTTAATGTAGTCATCTATAAAGCCGATAACCCCCATCCAGAGCATGGTTACAATGAGCAGGATGACGTAGATATTGTCTAAACGGGCAAAGAGCAAAACCGGGATAAGTGTGGCGAAAATGATTATGATCCCACCCATAGTTGGGGTTCCCGCCTTTTCCTGTTGGCCTTCCAGGCCCAGATCGCGAACGGTTTCCCCGACTTGTTTGCGCTGTAACATGCGGATGATCCGTTTGCCGTAAACTGTGGCCAGTATAAGAGACAGGAGTACTGACATCCCCGCCCTGAAGGTGAGGAACTGGAAAAGCGAAGCCCCGGGAAACTGGTACTCATTTTCCAAATACTCAAACAGGTAATACAACATCTGTCCTTTGCTTTTATTAATACAGGCCTGAGCGCTTACGCATTGGCCTCTTGTTTTTCCAGTTCTTCCCTGGCAATCTGATAGTCGTCAAAATCGCGACGCACCCCTTTTATTTCCTGATAGGTTTCATGTCCTTTCCCGGCAATCAGTATGATATCCCCGGGGGCGGCAAGCTTACAGGCGGTGCGTATCGCCTGCCTGCGGTCCTCGATGGAAATGATTTTTCGGCTGTTTTGGGCTTCTACCCCGGCTTCCATCTCACGGATGATTGTCCCGGGATCCTCAGATCTGGGGTTGTCTGAGGTCAAAATTGCCGTATCGCTCATCTGAGAAGCGATATGCCCCATAACCGGACGCTTAGACTTGTCACGATCACCACCACACCCCACTACGGTGATGACGTTTTCATTTCCAGTCCTCAACGTGTTGATTGTTGTCAACACATTTTTAATCGCGTCCGGCGTGTGGGCATAATCGACAATTGCCGTTACCTTGTTTTTTGAAACAAAGTGCTGAAAGCGCCCGTCCACGTTTTGCAACTGGCTGATGCCCTGCAAAATCTCCATGGACTCAAGCCCCAATAGGCTGGCTGTCGCGTAAATCGCCAGGATATTATAAGCGTTAAAGGCCCCGATAAGCTTTGTCCAAACCTCGTGTTCCCCGATTTTGAGCAGTTGGCCGTCCAACTGCTGTTCCAGGATTTGAGCCCTGAAATCCCCATAGGTTTTCAAGGCATATGTGAGTTTTTGTGCCCGGGTATTCTGAATCATGACCAGGCCGTTCTTGTCATCTGCATTGGTAAGCGCAAAAGCCTGTTTGGACAGGCCGTCAAAGAGTTTTTTCTTGGTATCCCGATAGGCGGCAAAGGTTTTATGATAGTCCAGGTGATCGTGGGAGAGATTGGTAAATACAGCCCCTTCAAAATGCAACCCCTCCGCCCTTCGCTGGGCAATTCCATGAGAGCTGACCTCCATAAAACAGAATTCCACACCCGCCTCATTCATAAGCGCCATGTGCCTGTTGATCGTCAGGGCATCCGGGGTGGTCAGTTTTGTTTCGTATTCCACATCGTCCACCAGTATCCGAATGGTACTTATCAGCCCTACCTTATACCCTGCAATTTTAAAGAGCTGGTACAAAAGGGAAGTAACTGTGGTTTTGCCATTGGTCCCGGTGACGCCAACCAACCTTAAGTTCTTTGAAGGGTTACCATAAAAATTCGAGGCCATGATTGCCAGGGCCTGCTGACTGTCCGGAACTTCCACATAGGTCACCTCATCCATCAGGGTTTGCGGAATTTGCTCACAGATCACTGCCCGGGCCCCCATTCCTATAGCCTTATCCATAAACTTGTGCCCGTCGGCCTCAGTGCCGCTTATCGCTACAAAAACATCCCCTGACTCAATCCGCCTGGAATCAAAACAGATTTCCCGAACCCCGATAGCCGTGGATCCGCTGACCGCTTTAATGGATACTCCAAACAACAAGTCTTTGAGCTGCTTCATGAGAGTTCCAGAATAATTTTTGTGACTCCCTTCAGGTCTGTCCCCTTGGAAACCGACTGTTTTTTCACCTTGCCATTCCCGCGAATTTCTACCTCCACCCCGAGATTCTCCAGCAGGGATACAGCATCCATACCACTCATCCCCTCCAAATCAGGGACCTCCAAAAATTGTTGTTGTGCAAGGGTGTAATACCCGGAGTACTCCTGATCCAAACCGGAGGAGGCTACAGCCAGGTTCTGCAGGCGGGTCTCCACGGGTTTGTTTGAGGTGATTTTGCTGGCGACAGAATTAAAGACCGGCCCTGCGACATCCGCCCCGTAATATCCGACGCTCTTATCGGGTTCATGGATGACTACAATACAGGAATACTGGGGGTCGTCCGCTGGGAAATAACCCGCGAAAGTGGAAATATACCCCAGCTTATCCGGGTCCTTTGAGGCGTAATTTTTCTGGGCGGTACCTGTTTTACCGGCCAGGGATAAAAACGGAGATTCCAGGCCGTGTCCCGTCCCATCGGGACTGGCGACTACATTTCGCAGTAACTGTTGAACTTTCTGAACGGTCTGTTGTGAGCAAATGGCGGGATTCAGGACCTCCTTATCAAAGTGGGCTACCGTCCGGTTCCATTCCCGTACTTCTTTTATAAGCCTGGGGCGCACCAGTTCCCCGTCGTTGGCTATGGCATTGTAAAACGCCAGGGTTTGCAAAGGCGTAAGGGATACTTCGTATCCATGGGACATCCAGGCCAGGGAAATACCCGACCACCCCTTTTCACCAGGACTCCTTATAACCGGTATACCTTCCCCTTTTATGGGCATTCCGAGTTCTTTGTCGAGCCCCATGGCCCGGAGACGATCAGTAAATTCCGAGGGGTCATCCTTATAATTTTCATGGATCATTTTGGCAAAGGCAGTATTGGAGGAAACCTCAAAGGCCTTTCCCACACTGATTTCCCCATAACCTCCCCTGCGGGAATCCCGTACAACGCGATCGTAAATCCTCCAAATTCCTTTTTCGGTATCGACTACCGTCCCGGTATCGAGCTTGCCATCTTCCATAGCCGCTACCAAAGACATCAGTTTAAATGTCGATCCGGGCTCGTGGGATTCACCAATAGCGTAATTCAATCGTTCGTAGTACGTATCCTGTTCGGTACGGCCCAGGTTACTGATCGCTTTAATCTCCCCGGTGGCAGTTTCCATGACAATTACACTCCCGTGTTCTGCCTTGTAGTGCTCCAATTGGGCAAGAAGGGCGTGGTGTGCGATATCCTGGATGTTGATGTCGATCGTTGAGATCACATCATAGCCATCCTGAGGCTCAATGATGTTGTCCAGACCAATAGGCTTCCACTGTCCTTTGGCAATTTTCTGTTTTAACCGCTTGCCCTCAATACCCCTGAGGTAGCGGCCGAAGGCACCTTCCAACCCTACGCGGGTGGCATATCCGTTTTCGTCAAATCGCTCGTAACCTACGCTGCGTTCGGCAATTTTTCCCAGAGGATGTTCCCGCACGATTTTCTGCTCGGCAATGATACCTCCTTTGTAGGGCCCCAACTTGAAAAGCGGAAACTCCTTAATGGCTTTATATTGTGTATAATCGAGGTTCCGGGCGATCAGGGCATAGCGATCTTTGGAAGCCCGCGCTTTTCTCAGGATGCTCTCGAAATGCGAAACCGGTTTCCCGAGCATTTCAGAAAGGGCCCTGGAAAGGGGCCCCACCCCGGCTTCAAAATTGGCTGCAGATACCGTGACCGCGTCAAATCGGATGGTGTATCGGGATACTGAAGTGGCGAGCAGGCTGCCATCCTCCGAATATAAGTTGCCCCGGGTAGGTTCGATGGTGAACATCTTTTCTGTTCGTTGCATGGCCAGCTCCCGGTACTTATCGCCATCAGTGGTTTGAATATTGACCATTTTAAACATAACGGCCAGGGCGAAGAGGAACATCCCTCCGGCGACCAGATACAAGCGAATCAATATGTGTTTTGGGGTAAAAGACACGGCTAAGGTTCGGTTTTTGCTACAATTATTTTTACAGGTGGTGATTCCGCAGGCAGGAGCCCTTTGGGGGAGACGTTTTCGCGAATCGTCGATTCCAGTTTAAGGCGTTGTACCCTGGAACGGACTTCTACAAATTCGCTCCGCAGTTCCCTTACTTCTTCATTTAAGGCAGCTATATCGTGTACTTTGCGGTCCGCCGAATGTGAACTGGCTATCATTACGGTCGCAAGAAGGGATATAAAAACGATAAAAAGCCAGTTTCTGGGAGCATCCCCACTCACCAGAAATCGTCCTTTAAGCAAGGCTACCAGGTTTTTTTTCATCGGTTATTTATTAGTTTTTATTGCTATTCGCTCTCCAACACGCAACCGGGCACTTCGTGCACGCGGGTTGGAACTGACTTCCTCTGCTGATGGTGTGCCGGGCTTGCCAACGGCCTTAAAAGGGGTCATGGGGTTCCCGTAAAAATCGGTAGACACGACACCTTCAAAATTTCCACTCCGGATAAACCGTTTCACCATACGATCCTCCAGGGAGTGATAGCTTATAAGGCTCAACCTGCCACCTATACGGAGCAGTTCAACGGACTGCTGAAGCAACTCCTCCAGGGCAGTCAACTCCTGGTTGACCTCTATACGGATCGCCTGGTAGGCTTGTGCCAAACCCTTATGCTCTTTCCCCCGCTGCAGGTAAGGCCGCAACACATCGTTGAGCGCCCCTGTGGTTTGAATAGGCGAGTTGGCCCGGGCGGCCACAATGGCCCTTGCCATAGCTCCTGCCCGCTTCAATTCTCCGTAGCGAAACAACACTTCACGCAGACGGACTTCGGGATAGGTGTTTACCAAATCCCTGGCAGACAACGCTTCTTTTTGATTCATCCGCATGTCCAGCTCAGCGTCGAAACGCGTCGAAAAACCGCGATCCGCCTGATCGAACTGATGGGACGAAACCCCGAAATCCCCGAGGATACCATCAACTTTCAGAATGCCATAGAACTTCAAATACTGTCGTATAAACCTGAAATTGGCGCTGATTAATTCAAAGCGACTGTCGTCAGGTTGGTTGGCCCGGGCTGCTTCATCCTGATCAAAGGCAAAAAGCCTGCCCTCTGGCCCCAAACGTTTTAATATCTCAACACTGTGCCCACCTCCTCCAAAGGTGACGTCTACATATACACCGTTTTCCCGAATCGCGAGCCCCTCCACAGTTTCATGGAGTAATACCGGCTTATGATATGGTGTCTCCATCATCCCCCATCACCTCTTCAGCCAGATCGGCAAAATCAGATGCCGTTTCCTCCAGCACCTGCTCGTACGCCTCCTTATCCCAGATTTCTATAATATTGATCGCGGAACTCAGCACTACTTCCCTGCGAATTCCGGCTACCGCCATAAGGTTTTTTGGGATCAGCAAACGCCCGGTGG
>Ga0272441_10008522_pt1 | contig 16206 bp, 9 predicted proteins | sample SSMProp6N_FD_193582 | JGI IMG/M metagenome (GOLD analysis project Ga0272441, IMG submission 193582) | Marine sediment archaeal communities from Little Sippewissett salt marsh, Falmouth, MA, United States - SSM-Prop-6N | ecosystem: Environmental > Aquatic > Marine > Wetlands > Sediment ... | reverse complement strand
ACCCAGCGGTCGGCCATCCGGAACCCCTGGCCGTCGCGGAGGGGCAGCTCGAGGTCGACGAGCTCCCCGCCGACCTTGATGGTCCCGCCGCCGGGGACCTGCTTGGTTGTGATCTTGCTGCGGACCTTGACGGTCCTTCGCCCGCCGTACAGGTCGTTCAGGTCCATCGTGACTGTGCCGGAGCCGTCCTTGGCGAAGTCCACGTGCGTCAGCCGGGCGCAGTCGTTGCGGACCTCGTCGTCCGACAGCAGGACGACGTTCTCCTGCTCGCGGACGCCGTTTCGGCTATCGGAGCCGGTGTTCCAGTAGTGCCCCAGCCCCATCAGCCGGAACGTGCCCGCGTTGGGGTGGTTCCACCCGCCGACGGGCTGGGCCTTCAGGAAGACCTGTGCGATGAAGTCGTCGCCACCCTTCCACCCGTCCCGGAACAGGTAGAAGCCGAACGACCGGGCTTGCCAGTTCAGGGGCATGCACTGCGAGGGATGCACGGGCTTGACGTCCAGCGGGTAGTGCAGGAAGGCCATCGCCAGGTCCAGCCCCCGGGCCTTCGGGTCGAGGCAGCCGATCACCGCGTCGGTCGAGTCGGGGCCGGTCACGCCCGCGACGTGGTTCCAGGCCCACAGAAGCCCGGGCTGGTAGCGGTCGGGGGTGATCGGGAAGCCCGCCGCGATCCACGCGGGGCGGAAGTCGGCGCTGGTGGAGAGCTTCTGGTGGCGGGTCCGCTGCCTGTCGCCGTCGAGGAAGACCTGCTGCATCATCTTCCGCACCATCAGCACGTTGATGTCGTCGGCCGGGGAGGCGTCCTTGCCGAACATGTGGAAGTACAGGTTCGCATAGACGAGCGGGTACCACGTGGCGATTCCCGCGTACCCGCCCGTCTCGGCCTGGAAGCCGCCCTCGCCGACACCCAGGCGGTAGTGCCGCAGCATGTGCATCCGCCCGGCGTGGAAGGCGTGGAGCTTGGCGCGGTCTCCGCCGCCGCTCTCGGCCCAGGCAAGGTGTTCGGCCTTCCAGCGGGCCAGGGCCTCGGCGTACTTGTTCCGCAGCTTGTCGATCTCGCCGCTCTGCTTGAGCAGCATCGCCTGGAAGCCGCCGGCCTTGAGCATCTCGTCGGGTGAGGGAGGCTTGACGGGCTTGGCGCCCTTGTCGCCGTAGACGGCCAGGCTGCCGATCGCCATCGACCCGCGCCCCGGGCCGTAGTAGTTGCTGCACGGGTGGTAGTTGGCGAAGGAGATCGGCAGGACCTTCTGGAAGAAGGTGATGTACCGCATCATCCGCTTGTCGATCGCCTCGCGGAACTCGGCCGGCCAGGCTTCGTAGCACAGGTCGTAGGCCAGGGCGGCGGCGACGAACTTGTGGCCGACGCCGCCGGAGCCCGCCCCGCCGGGATCGGGGCCGAAGTTGCCCTCCATCGCGGCCAGCGCCTGCCGCGCGCGGTCGGCGAAGTCGGCCTCGCCGGTGAGCTGGTACAGCACGCCGAGGCTGACCATGTCGCCGGAGGCCTCCGCCCGCGCGAGGTACGCCCTGCCCAGCGGCGTCCTGAGCTTCTCGCGAAGGGCGGGGATCTGATGCTTGCGGAACAACAGCCGGGGGCGCTCGATCGGGTCCAACGGCTTGTAGCCCTTCAGCCGGACCGCGCGGGTGGGCCGGTGCTCGCCGAAGGCCTGGCCCGTCAGCTCCTGGTCCTTGAACGTGCCCCTGTACGTGCCCGCGAGCTTGCTGTCGGCGTTGCGGCTCAGGTCCACGTCGAACCGGGCGATTCCGCCGGGGACCCACGTGTCGCTGCCGACCGTGATCACGAGTTTGAGGCGCAGCTTGCGTGCCGTAGCCTCGGCCTCCTCCACGACTCCGAAGTGGTCGCCCTGGTTGTACCGCAGCGACATGCCTGTGACTGTCTTCCACGTGCCCCGGGTGCGCTCGAGTTCCAGCACGAGGTTAGGGCGGATCGGCCCCGGCTTGTCTCCCTGGAAGAGGGCCTCGGTCAGAAAGAGCTGGTACTCTCCGTCGACGGCGCCCGCAAAGGCGGTCGCCGCGGCTGCTGCGAAGGCCCACGTCGCGACAATCTCGCGTCTCATCGCGTTACCCTTCCGAGTATCCGTCCAATGTCATACGGAGCGCGTCGACCGAATGGCGGCGCGCTGCTTTGCTTGGAACACCGCAGCGGTCCCGATCGGCCGCACGGGCGGAACCTGTCCGGCGCGGGCCGATTCAAGCTTCCGGGGCCTGCTTGCCCCGCGTTGTTGGATTGGCCCCCGCGGCCGAACCGTTACACGAAAGGAATGCACCGTGGTTCGACGACGCGATCCGATATGGCGCATGTCGCTGTTGGTTCTCGTGCTGGCGGTCACCATCGTCAGCCAGAACGCCTACGGTTTCAGCCCGGGACGGTACTGGTCGGAGGTCCGGACCTGGTTCCGCTCCGGCGGGAACACCATGTGGTTTATCCTCGCGTGCAGCGTGGTGACCGTGGCGTTCACGCTGGAGCGCCTGATTCGGCTGCGGCGCGGGCGGTTCGCACCGGCGCGGTTCCTCAACGAGGCCCGCGGCCTGTGGAAGGAGGGGCGGTTCGACGAGCTGATCGAGCGCTGCCGCAAGAGGGACCACCCCCTCGCCCGGGCCGTGCAACTGATGGCCGAGAACCGCAACGTGCCCGTGGCCGACATCCGGGCCATCGTCTCCGACGCGGTCAGCACGGAGCTCCAGATCCACCACCGCCGCATTCGCCCGCTGATGCTCAGCGCGACGGTCTCGCCGCTGCTGGGGCTGGTGGGGACCGTGTCGGGCATGATCGGCGCGTTCAGCCGGTTCCGCCTGCTGGGCGAGACGGGCGACCCGACAGTATTCGCCGGGGACATCTCGGTAGCCCTGATCACCACGCAGGCCGGGCTGATCGTCGCGATTCCGACGCTCGCGCTGGCGTCGCTGTTCGGAGACCGAACCAATCGCTTGGCCGACGAGCTGGACATGGCCGTCCAGCAGCTTCTGATCGAGTGGTTCGTGAACCCCGACCGCAGCGCCGCGGCCGCCGCCTGACACACCGGAGCCGGGGAGAACCGAAATGATCGGCCAAGGCGACAAATCCGGCGGGCCGCAGTCGGCGGGGCAGGCCCGCAGCGACTGGTACGAGCTGTACAAGCGGCTCGTACGCTCGCGGCGGGTGCGGTTGTTTTTCCTCCTGGCGTTGCTGGCGCACGTGGCGCTGGCCGTGGCGGTGTCGCAACGGTTCATCTACGAGGCCCTGGCCGTCGGCGAGCGGGAGGAGGTCGAGGCCCTTCCGTGGGAGCTGGAGCAGGCGCTCGACGACTTGGCGGGGATCTACCGGAACTACTTCACCCAATCCTACAACGAGCTGGTCGAGATCCGCGCCCGGCTGGACGAGATCCGCTCCCAGGCCCTCGCGGCCATGCAGACCGGCGACGCCCGCCGCAAAGCGATGATCGAGCGCGGCGAATGGCCGGACCCGAAGAAGCCCGACCGGTCGATCCGCTACAAGCCCCGCGTCGACGCCGTGCCCGAGCCGGTTGCGCTGGCCCCGGCCCGGCCCGCCGACGAGATGTCGCTCTACGGCCTCTACAGGGCGCACCAGCCCATCGAGCGCGAGGTGCGGAGGCTCTTCGAGCGCTACCATGCCCTGCGCCTCGCCGAGGATGAGTTCGCCATCCTGCCGGTGAGCGAGGCCATCGAGAAGACGCACTTCAGCGACCCGCCGCGGCAGGACATCCGCTTCCACGAGCAGTTCGGGCGGGTCAAGTCCTCGTTGGGCCCGGAGTTCAAGCAGTACAAGCGGATGCTCGTCAACGCCTATCTCGAAACGCAGGACATCCTCGAGACCGCCCGGCTGATGCGGGATGAGGCGGAGGGCAAGTACGCCCTGCCGGGCACGTCGCTGCTGTTCGGCGATTCCGTGGACATCGTCCCCGCGCCCGTCCCGTACGAGGGCGACTACCTCAACCCGATGCTCCTGGAGCAGCGGGACCTCAAGCAGATGATCTCGCCCGAGGTGGTCTTCGGCGTGCGCATCGGCCGCACCGAGCCGTCCTGCTACGTCGTCAAGTACGCCGACGGGCAGCCCAAGCGGGTGCGTGTCGATTGGATGTGCGTGGACCGCTGGTACTACGTCGGCCCGTTCCAGCACCCGGGCCAGGAGCGCCGAATGATGCAGCTCGAGCACAAGTTCCCGCCCGAGCAGCACGTCGATCTCGGGCAGGTCTTTACGGGCAAGACGGACCCGGGCACGGGCAGGCCCCGGCGGATCCGCTGGAAGTACCGCCGGTTCGGGCCGACGATCCCCGACCGCAACTGCGGCAAGCCCCACAAGGTCCAGGGCGACGCCAGCCACGACCTCTGCTGCATCCGCCCGTACGTGATCGACAACGAGCGGCTGGGCGTGTGGTACTTCTACACGCTGATCATGTCCGACCGCGACCAGACGGTGCTGGGCTCGTTCGCCAGCGACGATTACGGCGTGTGCTGGATCAACGGCAACCGCGTGTTCCAGGCCCCGCCGATCACCCGCCCGTGGGTGCCGTTCTCGCTCCAGGACTTCCGCAAGGTACCCCTCCGCGAGGGCGTCAACGAGGTCCTGTTCAAGCTGGAGAACTCCAAGGGGCGGACGGGCTTCAGCATGTTCCTGATGACCTACCACAACGAGGCGCTCATCCGGGCGCTCGACGAGATGCGCAGGCAGGCCGGGAAGAACTGACCCGCCCGGGCCCGCCGCGGCCGAGAAGGCAGGAGACCGACGCAATGGGACTGGTCCGACGAGACGACAAGCAGGGCGAAGGCGGCGTGCCGATGACGTCGCTGATGGACCTGGTGTTCCTGCTGCTGATCTTCTTCATCGTCACCGCGAGCCTCAAGAAGCCGCAGAAGGCCCTGAAGATCAACATGCCCACCGCCGTCCACGCGACGGACGTGCGGCTGCAGGAGGAAGTGGTCATCTCCGTGACCGAGGGCGGCGAGCGATACATCCATGACGGCGTCAAGTACAACAACCAGGCGCCCGTCTCGCGCAGCCAACTGATGGCCGTGATGAACGAGGTCGCCGCCAAGCGGCGCAAGGGCCGCAACGTGGTAATTCGCCTGGATATCGACCAGGCCGTGCAGTACACGCATCTGATGGACATCCTGGACAACCTGCACTTCCTCGGGCTCGATTCGGTCTATTTCCGCAGCTACAGCCCCAAGGCGGACGAGCATGCGATCGGCGCGGACTGACGCGAGGCCGCTGTGCGGCCGGGCGGCGGGGGCCTTTCTTGCGGCCGTCGCGGCCGCCGGGCTTGTCGGCTGTGAGGCAGGCCCGGCCGAGCCGGCCAATCCGGCCGCGGCGCGATGGATCAAGCAGCTGGAATCGGGCAACGTGGAGGAACGGGCCGAAGCGATCGCCGCGCTGGCCGGCATGAGCGGTCCGAGTGTCGTTCCGCCGCTTTTGAAGACGGCCCGGACGGACAACCAGTGGAACCTGCGGGTCGAGGCCATCCGCGCGTTGGCGCGGGAGGGCGTCGTTCGCGACCCCGGCCCGTTGATCGCGCTGCTGGGCGACCCGAAGAAGGAGATTCGCCAGACGGTGTGCGAAGCGCTCGGCCGGCTGAAGGCCCCCGAGGCGGAGCAGGCCCTCGTCGAACGGCTGCGTGACGCGGACGCCGGCGTCCGGCTGGCGGCGATCCGGGCGCTGGGTCGGCTGGGAGACGCCGGGCGCGACCGGCTGAGCAAGCTGCTGGAATCCGGCACGGTCGATGAGAGGCTAGCGATCATCGAGGTCGTCGGCGTCGAAGGCGGCGAACGGTTCGGCGCCAAGCTCATTGGGTTTCTCAAAGACCCGCGATCCGACATCCGGCGGGCGTCGGCGGATGCTCTCGGGCGGCTGGGCGACCCGAGCGCAGTGGGGCCGCTGGCCGAACTGATCCGCGAGCCGATCCCCGATACGCAGGGCAAGGCGAAGCGGATTCTCCAGCGGTACATCTCCCGGACCAACCACGCGGGGCTCAAGGGCATGCTGACCGAGGCCCAACAGGCCGACTTTCCCTTGCCCGTGCTGCGCGAGCACCTGGCGCGCGAGTGGTGGGAAGGCATCACCAAGCCGCTTGCCGCCGCCATCGCGGAGATCCAGCAGGAGCCCAGACTTACCCGGCAGGTGGCGATGACGTCGCTGTGTCGCATCAAGGGCCCCGAAGTCGATGCCGCGCTCGTGGGGCTGCTTGGCGACAGGGACCCGGACGTCGTCGCCCTGGTCGCCGACGTGATGTCCGAGCGGATGCCGAAAGTCCTCAGGGAGCTTGCCGCCGACCGCGCACGTCCCGCCGCGGTCCGGGAACAGGCCCTTCGTGCCCTGGTCCGCCGACACGTTGCCTCGGAGGCAAAGAGCGATACGGAGAGACTCGCGGAGGTCCTCCGCACCGGGGCCGCGCCTGCCGAACCGGCCGCCGCCGCGGCCGCGCCGCTGGGCGAGGACCTGCGGGGGCTTCTGGAGGCGGGGCTTGGCGATCCGAGCGAGGCCGTCCGGGCGTACTGCGCGGGTCAACTGGCCGCCCGCAGGGTCCCGTCGGCCCTGCGGCCGCTGAGGGAGCTGCTCAAGAGCAGCGACCGGGCCGTCAAGCTCGCGGGCGTGAAGGGCTTGAAGCACTTTACCGACTCGAAGGCGGTGGAGGACCTGCTGACCATCCTGCGCGAGACGAAGGCGGCCCGCGGCGAGCCGCCGGTGCGCGAGCTTCGCCGCGCCGTGCTGGCGACGCTGGCCGCGACGGGCGACAAGCGGGCCGTGAAGGACGTGATGGCGATTGCCACCGATCCGAAAGCGCCGCTGTTGGTGGAGGCGATCAACGCCGTCGGCGCGCTGGGAGATCCGAGCGTGGGCGAGGCGCTGCTTGCGCTTCGCGAGGCGCTGAGCGAGGAACTGGCCGCGGCCAACAAGGCCAAGGACAGGGAGCGCGCAAGAACGCTCTCCGGCGCGGGCAGCGCGGCGATCCTGGCGCTCGGCAGGGCGAAGGCCCGCCGGACCGTCCTTGCGCTGATCCAACTGATGCAGGGCGACCCCCGGCGGGGGCCGGTCCACGAGGCGATGGAGGCGCTGGGCGAGATTGGCGACCCGGGCGCCGTCGAGCCGATCATCCAACGCCTGCGCACGGGCCCGCACCGCAAGAAGCTCGATAAGCACGCAAACTACACGACGCAGGCCGGCATCGAGGCGCTGATCAAGCTCGGCGACGCTCGGGCGGTCAAGCTCTTTGAGCAGTACGTCGCCCAGCCGCCCGACGAGCCGACCTACAACTACGCCTTCGACGCCCTCGGCAGGCTCCGAGTCCCCGAGGCGGCCGAGCTTCTCACCAGCTATCTGCTCCGCGAGGACATGGACATCGCGGTCAAGTCCGCGAAGGTCGGCCCCGCGCTGGCGGCGCTCGGGCCCGTGGCCAAGCCGGCGCTGCTGCGGCTACTGACCGACGCGCCAAAGAAGCCCGAGACGTCGACGTACGACGCGGGAGTGTTCGCTGCCCAACTGCTGGCCATGCTAGACGAGCGGGCCCTTCCCGACCTGGCCCGCGTCGCGAAAACGGCGGAGAAAAGGCACGTCCTCGGTCGGGTGGTTGTCGCGGCGGCGAACATGCGATCGGTCAAGGCAGTCGGACTGCTCGCGAGCCTTCTCAAGCACGGCGATTCGCAGGTGCGGCTGTGGGCGGTGGGGGCGCTGGGCGGCTTCGTCGCGAGCAAACGCGACGCCGCCCGCCCGGTCCTTCAGGCGGCCGCGAGCGGCCAAGATGCCGAGGTCGCAAAGTGGGCCGCCGACGCTCTCCGCCGGTGGGACGCGCAAGCGGCGCCGCAGCCGGCGTCGCGGCCCGGCCGGGCGAGTGCGCAGGGGGTGTCAGAGTGACTGCGCCGAGCCGCGGTCTGCTGGCGCTGCTGTGCAGCGGCGCGGTGTTGACGGCGGTCGGCTGCGGCCGGGAGCCCGAGACGCCGGAGCAGGCCCTCGCCGATCTCGCCGACAAGCTGCGCCCGAAGGCCCGCGACGGCTGGAAGGTCGGCCGTGTCCGCGACGTCTTTTTCCCCGTGCTGGAGGAGCGCGTGGACGTGGGCGACCTGCATCCGTACCGCGAGGCGGCGGACCCGAACGACGTTATCGTCTGGCGGGCCGGTCCCGTGCGCCTTCAGGCCCGCTCGGACGGCTCGGTGCCGGACGCGAAGCCGGGCCACGTCTACTTCGTCCTGAGCCGCAAGGCGCTGATCCCGCCCGAGAACTACCGCGCCGTTTGCGGGAACAACGACGAGGCGCTGCGGCAGCGCAAGTGGCTCGTCCGCGACGTGGCGCACGTCGCCAGAGACGCCGACGGCAAGCTCAGCCCGCGCGGCGCGGCCGAAGCCGTGCAGGTGGCGGCCTTCGGCGCGAAGTACGACAAGCTCCCGCCGTACGACGCCTTCCTGCCGCAGTACCGCTACGCGTGCGTCGGCATCCGGTTTCGGGATTACCGCACGGTGCTGGTCCCACTGGCAAAGGACCATCGCCAGGAGATGAATCAGACTTACGTCGAGATCGCACAGGTCCTCGCTGCGTACGGGCAGTAGCTCGCGGCCGGACCGACGTGCCAGGAGTGATGCAATGAGCGACATGCGTTCCGGGGCCTTCGTGGGCCTTCTCGCCGCATTGGTGCCGCTCGCCGCGGGCGGTACGGCTGGGGCGGAAGGCAAGGACCTCGCCGAGCCGCCTCATTGGCCCGTGGGTCTGCGGCTGCCCGAGGAGCTTGCCGGCAAGCGGCCGGGCAAGGGGCTGGCCAAGGCCGACGTGCTGGTCTGGACGCCCAAGAACGCCAAACGCATCCGCGCGATGCTGCTGATCCCGGCCAACAGCGACTCCAAGATCTTCGGCGAGCACGCCGCCCTGCACGAGGTCGCGACCCGGCGGGAGATGGGCATCGTCTACCTCCGCCAGTTCCAGACCGGCATCGAGCACCGCACCGACGCCCCGGCCGAGCCCGGCCGGATCCAGAAGGTGCTCGACATCGTCGCCGGGGCGACGGGCATCGCCGAGTTCCGCCACGCGCCGTGGATCACGTTCGGCAAGTCGTCGCGGGGGGAGTTTCCGTTCCGCATGGCCTGGCTGTTCCCGCAGCGCACGATCGCGTCGGTATCCTACCACGGCGAGACGCCGACTTGGCCGATGCTCCCGTGGGCCAGGCCCCAGAACGAGACCATCCTCGAGGTCAACGCCAACGGCGAGACGGAGTGGGGCGGGACGTGGTTCAACCACGTTCGGCCGTCGCTGCTGAACTACCGGGCGCGAACGGGTTGGCTGTGCCACCAGGTCATCGCCGAGGGCGTCGGCCACGGCGACTACCCGGACGTTCACGGAAGCAAGGGCTGGGGCAAGCCGGTCCCGGACGGCGTCACGAGCGTGCTGCGAATCTGGGACTACCTATCGCTGTTCATCGACAAGGCCCTGGCCCTCCGCGTGCCGACGGACACGTACGCCACCGACGGGCCGGTGAAGCTCAAGCAGGTGGACCCGGCCGGGGGGTATCTGATCGACCCGTTCGCCATCGAGGAGCTCTATCGCATCCCGCACCTGCCGTTGGAGGAAGGCCCCGACGGCTACGTTCTCGGCGGCAAGGACGAAAGCCCCGTCAGCGGGTACGCCGCGATCGCGCCGCCTCAGGGCTTTGCTTCGCCCGAGGGCGTGCCGGTCATCAGGCCGAATACGTCCCGGCAGGGCCTCGACGACTGGGTCCTGGCCACGCTGAGCTTTCCGATGAAAGCCGACCCCATGCTGGAGCTGGGGGACCTGGCGAAGCTCACGCCCAAGCCGGGGGACACGGTGACCATTGACGGCAAGACCGCCACGTTCCGACGCATCGAGCCGAAGCACGTCGCCAAGGAAGGCGGCATCGCGCTGGGCACGGGGCTGCGGCCGGCGAACAAGTTCTCGATGCTGGCGTTCACCGTGCTGGAGATCCCCAAGCGCAAGCACTACCGGCTGGTGGCGCCCTTCACGGCCGCGACGCGGCAGCAGATCGTCCTCGGCGGAGTGCCCGTGCGCCACAAGCAGGTCCTCGAGCTCCAGCCCGGGCGATACCCGCTGCTGATGGTGCTCCGCATGACGGTCACATGGGGGCGGGTCGGCCCCTGGCTGGAGGACGTGACCGACGCCGACGTGGCCCTCGGCCGCAAGCTCCAGGCCGACGCCGACAAGCGCGCCGCCGAGTTGGCCAGGACCCGCGCCGCCGGGCCGCCCGCGCCGGAGACGCTGATCCACAAGGCCACCGACGTTCCGGCCGCCCGGCGCAGGAAGTTGTTCTGGGTCGCCGACCGCGAGCTGGCGGCCGCGTGGCTGAAGCTCCACGCCCAGCACAGCCAGACGCTGGGAGCGAAGTAACGCGGCCGGGAGCGGCGCGGTCTTGGAAGGAGATTCCCGTGAAACAGGTTCGTTGGGTTGTCGTTGTTCTGTCGGTTGCCTCGCTGGCCGGGACCGCGCGGGCACAGATGAAGGACATCCCGCACCCGTTCCTGCTGTGGACGCGTCAGGAGGCGGCCGCACTGCGCAAGCGGATCGAGACCGATCCGATCGCCGGGAAGCAGTACGAGCTGATGCAGGCGGCGCCGCGGAACGGCAACCCCACGATGCTGAACCTCTTCAAGTACCTGGTGATGGGCGACGAGGCCGCCGGGCAGCGCGAGCTGAAGGTCCTGCTGGGGTTTATCGGCGCCAAGCCGGTGCCGATGACCTGGGACGTCGACCCCAAGACGCTCCAGTGGAACAAGGGTATGCCGTCCTACGGCGACCGCCACATGCGGGACGAGCAGACGCTACACACGCTGCGGTATGACGTGCTGTACGACCGCCTCACGCCCGAGCAGCGAAAGGGCGTCGAGAAGGCCATGCGGGACTACATCGGCTTTCACCTCGACGGCCACAAGCCGTGGCACCCAGACTTCCGCTACGACCGCACGAGCTGGCTGCCGAACATGCACTGGCCGCGGGCGATCGGCACGCACCTGATGGCCGTCGCGCTGAAGGACGCCAAGCTGATCGACGCGATGTTCCGCTCGCAGGGCGGCTGGAAGTGGTTCTTCGACGGCTACATCGCCGACGAACGGTTCTACATGGAGGAGTTCGGCAAGTACTACTCCAACATCGGCACGATGCTGACGTACTGCGAGGCCCTCGAGCGCCTCGGGCTGGGCAAGTACGGCTACGGGTATACCGGCGCGAAGGGCGCTACGATGCGCAAGTACCTGGAGATGCCGATCTGGATCGGCCTGCCGCGCCAGGAATGCCCGCCCGGCGCGACGCCCGACTACCCCGCTGTGGAAATGGGCGACGCGGGGGCGCTGGGATTGGTCCGCGGTTATCCCCCGGCCCCGGCGGACCCGAAGAAGAAGGCCAAAGCCACGGGCGGCAACCGCTGGTGGTCGACGTCGCACATGAACGGCCCGCTGCCCAAGATGCAGCTTCCGATGTGGTTCGAGATCGGCCACCGGCGCTGGCCGGATGCGGGGTTCGACTACTTCCTCGCCCAGCTCCGCAAGCCCGGCGAAAAGCTGTATCTGCCGACGCTTTACTACGGTCTCGGGCCCATCGACCCGGAGAAGGTCACTCCGCCCCCGGCGCCGTCGTACGTCAGCCGGCAACGCGGCTTCGCGCTGCTGCGCGCGGAGGAGGGCCCGGCGTACTGGCAGTCCGACGCGCCCGTTGTCGCCCAGCAGTTCGGCATGTACTACGTTCACTACGTCCACGACTGCTTCGCGATGCTCGGCTACTACGCCAAGGGCCGGTGTATCTACAAGCGCATGGGCCGGCCGAAAGGACGGAAGGGCTACGCCGGCGGCGATCCGTGGAAGGACCACGTCCGCGGGCATTGCGGCGTGGTCGTCGACGGCCGGCAGGCCCAGCCGGTCGACCGCGGCAACCACGGCTGCGCGAACCAGCGGATCCGCGAGGGCCTCGCCCCGAAGGTCAAGTTCTGCGCGGTCCAAGCGGCGGGGGTCTATCCGGACGTGGACCAGGAACGGGCCCTGTTCCTGACGCGCGAGTACCTCCTGGACCTCTTCGCCCTCAGCAGCTCAAAGCCCCGCGTGTACGACTGGCAGGTCCTGGCGGTCGGCCGGGCCGTCGGCGTGGGCGACTGGCAGCCGCTTGACGCCGTTAGCGACGACGCCACGCGGAAGCGCTTCACGAAACCGCACCTGTTCTCCACGAAGCTCACTTGCCCCGACGCGGCCGGCTGGTCCGTGGTGGTCATGCAGGACGACGTAGCCGCCCCGCGCGGCGTGGGCGTGCGGCTGTCCATGCTGGGCGAAGCGGGCACGGGGATCCTCGTGGCGACCCCCCCCGGCGTGGACGAGGGCAAGGGCACGGCCGTGATGGCTACCCGAACCAAGCCCGCCACGGTTTTCGCCGCACTGCACGAGCCGTTCGAGGGCGGCAAGGCGAAGGCGCCGACGACCGGGTTCGAGCAGATCGCCCAGAGCGACCGGGGCATCGGCGTCCGCATCACCGCACCGAACGGCGCCGTCAACGACCGGGTGCTGCTGGCCTACAGCAAGTGCGCGGACAAGCCGATCATGCTGTCCGGCGGCGGCGAGTCCTTCACGTTCTCTGACCACCTGTGGCTTCGCGTCAGGGACGAGAGCGTAGAAGTCCACGGCAACCTCCGCGCGATGGAGCTCAAGGTCACCGGGTCGCCCAAGCTGCTGGTCAACGGCCGGCCGACTCCGGCCCGGATGCGGAACGGGCTGCTGGTCTTTCCTCGTCAGTAGCATCCACCCGGTTCCCATGGCCTCCGATTTGTGCGTCAATGGCGTCAGGCCGGCGGGAGCCACGGGGTAACGCCATGGGAACGACACGTCGCGAGTTCCTGAAAGCTTCCGCCCTCGCGGTGGGGGCGGCGGCACGCGTCCCCGCGGCCGCGGGGACGCCCCTGCCGGTCTGCAAGCTCAAGAGCATCGAGCGTATCGACTATCGCTATCCGTTCGGCAAGGGGATGCGGGAGCGGGCGGTCCTACGGCTGACGACGACCGACGGCCTCGTTGCGGGTGTCCAGTGCGGCGGCAAGGCCGGCTTGGCGCCGCTGCGGAAAGCCGTGGCGGACATGAACCTCTGCGACCACGCCGCCGTGTGGAAGGCGATCACGACCGCCGACGTTGGCGACGGCTGGTTCCGGGCCGCGTTCGACATCCTCTGCTGGGACGCCCACGCCCGGGCGGTGAACAAGCCGCTGCACGCCCTGCTGGGCACGAAACGCCGGCGCTACCGGCCGTACGGGGACGAGCGCTGGAACGTTCGCCTCTCGCCGGATGAGTACGCGAGGCGCGTCGCGGGCACGTTCGCGCGGCAAGGCATTCTCTGCACCAAATTGCACGTGCCGGGCACATACGCACTGTCCAGCGATCGCAAGGGCGACAACGGCGTCAAGGGCCTGCCGCTGAAGACGGTGCTGACCATGCTGCGGAAGGTGCGTGAGGCCGTCGGGGACAAAGTGTCCCTGGCCTACGACCCTCACCCGCAGAAGGCCGCGGCGCTGAAGCTCGCGGACGCTCGGACGATCGCGAAGGTGCTCGACGAGCTCAGGTACGAGTGGGTCGAGTGCCTCCTGCCCCCCGAACCGGACCGCATGAAGGAGTGGCTGGTCCTTCGCAAGGAAGCGAAGCTGCGGTTTCAGCGGGAGGAATCCCCCGGCCAAACGGCCGAGGAGGAGATCCGCTGGCTTGAGGCCGGGGCAGTCAATCAGGTCACCTGGGACTGCCGTTTCGGCGGCATCACGAAGTTCCTGGAGATCCTCGCCTGGGCGCGCAGCCATCCGGGCAAGGGCGTGGTGTTCAATCTGCACTACAGCCAACCGGCCCACCAGCAGCTCGCCGCGGCGCTGACCGACGCCGAGCAGCCGTGGGTCGAGGCCGTCCGCCCCAAGGACCGCTACAGGGACGGCTGGACAACGATCCCCCAATGGACCGGCGTTGAGGGCATCGACTGGGCGTTCGTCGAGAAGCACAAGGTGTAATGATGGAGAGAGGGTAAACCATGCGGATGCTGTTGCTGAGTTGCATCGCGGCCGTGCTGCCGGCCGCGGCGGCGAGGGCCGACAACGCCGTCGCGCCCGGCGAGGTGATCGTCGAGCCGCCCACGTTGATCTGCCTGGGATTCGAGTGGCGCGTCGAGGGCGACGAGAACCACAACGCCACCGTCGCCGTCGCCTATCGCAAGAAGGGCTCAACGACTTGGCGCCGGTATATGCCGCTGTTCCGCACCGGCCGGGAAAGGACGGTGGACTACGGGTACGGGAACTTCGGCGATCCGCACCACGACAAGCGCTACGTCATCCCCGAGGCCCTGATGGGCAGCCTCATGGACCTGGAGCCGAACACGGCCTACGAGGTCCGCCTGACGATGGCCGATCCCGACGGCGTCCGCGGCGAGGCCGTGCGGGTGCTCACGCTACGGACCTGCGCCGAGCCGGTCCCGGCCGCGGGGGGCGAGGTCCGCCACGTCTATCCGCCTGGATACAAGGGCAAGAAGCTCGAGCCCGCCTACCGCAGCATCATGCATGCGGTCAACGGCTTCCATCCGTGGTGCGACTGCTATCAGACCGTCCACCCCAATCGCGCCCCGCCGGGAACGGTCGTCAAGCTGCACGCGGGCACGTACAAGATCGACCGCTTCAACTACCGCGAACCCACGCAGCGCTGGCTGCACGGTGCGATCACGCTCGTCGCCGACGGAACGGCCGAGAGGCCCATCGCCATCGTCTCCGCCGGGGACGGCGAGGTCGTCATCGACGGCAGCGGCTGCCATAACCTCTTCAACGTCATGGCGGCCGACTACCTGCATTTCGAGGGCCTGACGATTCGCAACACGGACATCGCCTTCCACGGCGGCTTACAGGGCGTGATCGGCTGCAAGGGGCTGACCGTCAAGGGCTGCTGGATCGAGGACGTCACCTACGGCGTGCTGGCGCAGGACGGGCGAAGCGAGGGGTTCTACATCGCGGACAATGTCATTCTCGGCCGGAATCCGCACGACCGGTTCAACCCGAAAAGCGGCGGCGCGTGGGGCAAGACCAAAGGCGGCTATGCAGTGAACGTGGCGGGCAAGGGGCACGTGATCTGCCACAACTACGCAGCCGACATGTGGGACGTGATCAACGTCTTCACCTCCAGCCTGGCCGACCCGGCCCTCAGTCAGCAGAGCCGTGCGATCGACATCTACAACAACGACGTATTCAACGCGACGGACAACTTCATCGAGGCCGACGGGGGCTACGCGAACATCCGCATCCTCCGCAATCGCTGCTTCAACTGCATGGCCTCGCCGGTGTCCGTTCAGCCGGTGTACGTCGGGCCATCGTACTGGATCCAGAACGTGTTCTGGAACACGTTCAGGGGCCGCTCTGGGATTAAGCCCGACGGCAACACGCAGGTGCTCGTCTACCTGCACAACACCACGTCCTGCCACATGCGGACGCCGCGCGTGGAGTTTTGGGACATCCGCAACAATCTGTTCATGGGCCCGGCGGAGATCCGTTCCGAGCGCGAGCGCCAGCGCGGGCCACGAATCGCCTGGTACGCGGCTCCGACCGGGGCGGGGCGCGCGATCGATCACAACGCCTACCGAACCGGTTTGCCCGCCGCCAAGCCTTGGCGCGTAGGATCACAGGAGTTCGCGACAATGGCGGAGATGGCCCGGGCGACCGGCTGCGAGGCCCACGGCCTGACGGTAAAGGGCTACGGCGATGTCTTCGAGGACGCCGACGAGCCGACGCATGCGTTTAGCAACAAGGACCCGCTGGTGGGGCCCAAGGACGTGGATCTGCGCCTGAAGGCCGATTCGGCGATGGTGGACGCCGCCGCGGCGATCCCGGGCGTCAACGACGACTTCACGGGCAAAGCGCCCGACGTCGGCGCGTACGAACGGGGAAAGCCCATCCCGATCTACGGCCCTCGCAGCGGAGGGTTTCTGGAGCGATTGAGGGCCTTGCGCGAGGACAAGAAGCCGCGCAAGCCATGAGAGCGATTGCGCTGCAGGGCCCGCAAACGATGGTCTGCCTGCCCCGGACACCGGCGCCATCCGGCACGCCGCATGGGTAGTCTGCTGGTGCCGCTGAAGGCCTACCAACGGTAGTAGCGGTACGGGTCGTCGCCGCGTTCGAAGTCGTCGCGCCAATCGGGGCAGTAGAAGCCTGAAGGCGCCTTCTTCGGCGGGAGGCGGAGGGGCATCTCCAGCTTGGG
>Ga0272441_10008521_pt1 | contig 16208 bp, 15 predicted proteins | sample SSMProp6N_FD_193582 | JGI IMG/M metagenome (GOLD analysis project Ga0272441, IMG submission 193582) | Marine sediment archaeal communities from Little Sippewissett salt marsh, Falmouth, MA, United States - SSM-Prop-6N | ecosystem: Environmental > Aquatic > Marine > Wetlands > Sediment ... | reverse complement strand
GTTTTCATGGATGATGCGAGCCGATTGGATCGGCATATTCAGTTGCAAACTCATCGCGGCCATAACCTCTTTAATTCTCCTCTTCAATAAAGGCCAGTTCTCCGGTTTTGTTGGCTTCACGCAGCGGCTGTACAATTTCTTCGCGGGCGTCCAGAATATCCTTTTTTCGTGGACTGCCCATGAGTGAGACTTCTTCTTCGATCATCTCTTTCATGCGTTCGGAAATGTTTCCGTTGATCTTTTCGGCAATCATCGCATCGGCTCCCTGCAGTGCCCTGGCCAATACCGAGGCCTCCACCTGTCTTAAAATCTCCTGCAGGGACTTGTCTTCAATTTTCGGGATGTCCTCCCAGGTGACCATCAGCGCCCGAACCTGATTGGCGGCCTCTGTGTCTTTACCCTCAATCGTTTGCAACAGGGCGTCGCGTTTTTCCTTGCTGAGTCCGCCCAGCACCAGGGCGATTTTTCGCAGGTTGGCGGTGGAATCGTCTTCAGATGCTTCTCCGGCCGGCTGCTGAGATTGCATTTCGATAAGGTGTTTGTGGACCGTTTCGCCGATCCGGAGAATCGTCTGCCGGGAGACGGTGGTGGCCTGCGCCATTCGCCAGACGGTCATCTGTGCTCTTTGCTCGTCCAGACGGCTTAGTACCGCGGTGCCCAGCTTGGGCGGAATCTGAGATAAAACGATGGCAATGGTCTGGGGCGATTCGTTCTGAAGAACAGACGCTAAGTGAACTGGCGCCGCTTCGGCGATGATGATATAGGGGTCGCGCTGGATCACGGCCTGCTGCATTTTGTTTTGAAGCTCGCTCGCTTTTTCTTTACCGGCGGAATCCTGCAGCAGGGTGCTGACAAACTGCTTGATATGCAGTCCTCCGGTTTTAGGGCGGGTTAATTCCGTATAAAACTGTTGTGCCACTTCGGAGACCTGTTGGGTGTTGGTTTTGCCGGTAAGGTCCAGTTGTGACAGTTCCATGGCAATTTTCTGGATCACCTGCTGCGACTGGCCCTTGAGAAGCCCTGTGGCAGTGGCCGCATCAAGTGTTGTCAGTAAAAGGGCCGCTTTTTGGATACCGGTGAGTGTCATGGGTTATGCGTCCTCTGAAAGCCAGGATGAAAAGAGTTGGCGAATCTGTTCGGGATTTTCACGAAGCTGCCAGCTAATCTGATTTCGCATGGCTGCCTTGCCATCATTGTCACCGCTGGTCAACATCGGGCTGCCGGACAGTGGAAGCGTTTGCAACTGACCGGAATCGTTTGCCGGGGGATTGGCGTCGGCGGCTTGTTTGCCGGCGCGGGTGAAAATTTTCAAAACCAGCAATCCGCAAATCGCAAAGATGCCCATCGAGGACTGACGTGCAATTTCAGCGTAGGGTGCCAGTTTATCCAATGTTGTCGGTTCGTCATTAAAAACCGTTGCCTGCGGCCGGTTAAATGCAACATGCTTGACGCTTAAGTTTGTATCCGCGATCAAATCGGGTCCGACGGCAACCCGAACAATCTCTTTTACGTCCTCTACAGTCATAATCATTTCCGGTTCGCCTGTTTCGGCGGCAGCGGTTTGATCGCCGGATTCTGCATCGACGGTCGCCGCGATTTTTTCTTTGGCCAGATCAACGATTACGGCCACGGACCAGGCGGAAACTTTACCGGGAACGGTGGCGGTGGTCGTTATGGTTTCCGGGATTTTATTCGTTGTTGTCGTTGTCCCGCTTTTTTCTTCATTGCCCGCCTGGGTTTCATTTCCGTTTTCATCAACCGTGGGGCGTTGGACAGTTGAGCTTTCCTCGATAATCTCTTCTTCGGGAATGCCTTTTTCGTAGGTCGTTTTAACGACGGTTTCCTGGGTCATATCCAACGTGGCCTGGGCGATGACGGTTGCCCGACCCGGTCCCAGGACCGCTTCCAGGGACCGCAGGATGTTTCCGCTCATTTCCTGTTCGACGCTGGACTTGTAGTCTTTGTAGCTGTTGGCCCCGGTGACCAAACCATTGTCCGATGCCTGCGAATTTAACATTCGGCCGTTGCTGTCCGTGACGGTGACATTTTCGGACTGAAGGCCTTCAATGGCGCCGGCGATCAGATTTGAAATGGCATTGACGGTACCGGCGCTGAGTTGGTAGCCGGGTTTTAGGCGGAGCATCACGGAAGCCGTTGCCGATTGGCCTTCGGAGACAAACATCGTCTGTTCCGGACGAACGATGTGGACGCGCGCAAACTCGACGCCCTCAAAGACCTGAATCGTGCGGGCCAGTTCCCCCTGGATGGCCCGGTTGTAGTTCATTTTTTGAACCATCGGGCTGACGCCGAGTTTTTCATTGTCAAAAATCTCATAGCCCGCTTCGCCGCTGCGGGGCATCAGGCCGTCGCGTGCCAGGGACGCACGCAAGGTGTAGATTTGATCGGCGGGCACGTAAATACTTGACCCATTGCCGCGTACTTCATAAAGGATATCCTTCTCGCTGATCTTTTCGGTAATCTTGGCGCTTTCTTCAATACTCAGATTACCAAACAGAAGCCGCATGTCAGGACGGGCGGCCCACCTGGTCAGGAGCGTTCCGGTCAGGACACACGCGATGACGATGGCCGCCAGCAAGGCCTTTTGGACCAGGCCGATTTTACTCCAGATTGTATTGATTTGTTGAAACAGTCCTGTACCCCTATCTATCTATTATCTATAGGATTAAAATACCGTTATTGCTGTCGGAAGCATCAGATTTGCATCCGCATCGTTTCCTTGTACGCTTCGACGAGTTTATTACGAACGCCCACGAGCATCTTAAAGCTCATGTCTGCTTTGGCCACATCCGCCACAACCGAATTAATATCCTGCTGTTTACCGCTTAACAGATCAACAATGGATTGGTTGGCCTGGCCCTGCTGATCATTGACTTTCTGAAGGGATTGCTGAACCACATTTCCAAAATTACTCTGTGGCTGCTGCGCGGGTTGCTGAGAAGGACGAAGGGCCTGCGTTTGCTGCAGATTTGAGATATTGGGATTAAATTGTACGGACATTTTTTTAACTCCCTGTCTTTATCTTAATAATTCCAAACTGCTTTCAACCATTTTCTGATACCGTCTCAGAATGGCCGCATTGGCCTGATAAGCCCGGCTGGCCGCATTCAGATTGACCATTTCAGATGCCCAATTCACATTCGGCATGGACACATAGCCGTCTTCATCCGCGTTAGGATGACCAGGGTTAAGCACTTTCTGAAACGGGCTTTGGTCCTGGACAATATCTTTAATGTCCACGCCGCCGATGCCGTCATCGGTATTCGCCTCAAATTCGGCAATCAGCCGACGGTAGGGCTGCCCGTCGCCGGCATCGGTGGTTTGGATATTGGCCATGTTCGAGCCGATCACCTTCATCTGACGGTCATAGGCACGCAACCCCGATGTCGCGATGTCAATTGTATTGAATGAGTTCGGATCAACTTTCATGGTTTTGGTTTCTTTCTACAAATTAGAGCTTCATGGCCTCGTCCATTTGCTGATATTTCTTTTTCAAAACCAGCATATAGGCCCTGTGTCGCAGGGAGTTTTTGGCCATTTCCCCGACTTCGGTATCCAGCCCCACATCACTTCCAAATTCGTTGATAGGGGTGTCTTCGGGCTGAAAAACCTCGGGTTTTAGGGTGTCCGGATCAAACGACCCCTGTTTGTCCAGCGCTTTTGCCAGAACTTCTTCAAAATTGATTTCCGACCGGCGAAAACCGTCGATGTTGATATTGGCGATATTATTTGCAATGGTCTGCTGCCGCAGGGATTCGGCTCTCATCCCCGCGGTTAGAAGGTCCATCACAGTCGAATCATGAATCACGATTATTTCTCCAATCATTGTTCGGATTAAATAAAACCACACACCTTCACGGTAGCAAGAATTATGCCAAAACAGTGAAATAGCGATGTGACCCCGATTTCTGAATCAAAAACAGTGTTTTTTTGGGTTCGAGCGGTATGCGGCGAAGAAAAAGAAGTCTTTCAATGCGTTTGTTTTTTTGACAAACCTTTCAAAGGTGTCTAAAAAACTAAAAAAACATTAAAATTGCTCAAAATCCACGAAATATAACCCTCAAACGGATATATTTTCCGGAAAAGTACGTATAAAAAATGAGATTGCCTCAAAAAAACGAGCGGTTGAAAAATGCCTGTTAATTTTATAACTACAGTAATAATATAAAGTTACAACCTTTACGGAAAATGCGTGAATAGGGTGGCATATTTTTTGCTCTATTGAATTGGGTACGAACAATTAAGAGAAAATATGGATATTACGGGAGTTTGCAGTATATGCCGGAAGCGACTTTGCTTGCACAGAAGTTAGGATCGGTTAATTTGTCTCACGAAACAGGCAAAAACCTTGAATCCCATGGTTTAAAGGATCGATCACGGCCGAATCGGGCTGATTCTGCGAAAGACGGTGAGAATGCCGAAAAACCGAGCCGGTCTGTCCAGAATGAAGGCAGGGGGCGCAACGATTTTGATAAGGTTCTGTCGCGGAAGATCGACGGGCAACGTGAAAAAACTGTCGATGAGCATTCTCAGCGTAAGGCGGATGCGGAGGAACCGGTTGTAGAAAATCCGACGGAACAGACAAGCCCTTCAACTCCCGTCTCTGAAAATAATCTCCTTGAAAATGAGGATGAACAGATCGTATTTGAGCTTGCGGTTGCCGAAATAAGCAATCCATCGGAAAATACGGACAATCCGCAAACGGCCTCCATTGGGGGCGTTGCTGTTGAAGCAGACAATCCTTCCGCTTTGATTGCGGGTGTTATTGGTGACGCTGAGACCCCTCAAAATCAGCCGAATACCCAGCCGTTTGCTCAGACGCAGGGGGCGGCGGTTACTTCGCCGGAATCGCAGAGCAGTCAAGGTCCGGAAAAAACGACCGCTCTAAATAGTACCGGCGGAGCGGAGGCGCCTGTGGATGAAAAACAGGCCCAAGTCCCTAAACCGGCCGCGATAGACAATAGTGCGGGACCCACTCAGGATAATAATGATACAGAGGGCAAGCAGCCCCCTTCACCAGAGGCCCCGCAATCGGATCAGGCGAATCGGGACAAACCGGTTCATCTTGGCGCTGTTGTTCCTGTCCAAAACGCTCGAGGGGAACAACAACGGCATTTTCAGCCGCAATCAGATACCCCGGCAGCAGCGGGGCCATCTCAGGGGAAAACGCACGACATTAAGGAGTCCAAAACGGTTCCACTTGAAGCGGTGCCTGTCTCCGGCGAGCACGAAGGGGTTCCGAAAGGGTTTGAGATACGAAATGTGCAATCCATGCTGCATGCCTCTGACTCATCAGAAAATGCCTCTCTTGCCGCATCGGAGGCCCCTGCCCGTACCGGGATTCATGTCATTGTGCCGCAGACGGAAGCCGCAAAACCGGTCGATCAGATACTGCAGCACTTAAGTTCGGTCAGTGTGTCCGGCCCGCAGCAGCGAATTCAATTGACACTGACCCCCGAACATTTGGGAACCATTCGTATCACCTTTAATCGGACGGAGGAAGAGGTCGTTGGGCTTCTTGAAGTTCAGAAAAACCAGACGCGCCGACAGGTTGAACAGGCCCTTCCTCAACTGATTTCGGCGATGCAAAATAACGGTGTCCAGGTGCGGAGAATTGAAATCGTCCGGTGGGATGCCGGCCTGGGCGGGATGGAAGATGAGGCCGCCAATGGGTCGGATTATTCGGCGTCAGGCCAATTTCGTGATGAGTCATCGACAAATTCTTTCGAATCCGAGAGGTTTGGGCGTCCCGGCTCTCTCGGACGCGAGCAAAAATCTTCGCGATTTGATGAAATTTCCGGGCAGAAAAGTCCGATATACAATTCAGGCATTCCCGAAAGTGGCTTAAATCTGTTTATCTGAGACACCTTATGGGACGATAGGAAAAATACCTATCTGTCGTCCAATGGAGCTGAAAACTTTAGGGAAAATTGCCCAATTTCGTGATAATGAATAAATTTCTTTGATTTTAACCTTAAGAACAGGCAGGAACAGACGAAAATGATGTTGAAGTTTGAAATAGATTCCATTTATAAGAAAGCAATGATGCAGGTTCAACCATCTGACAATTTGGTGAATGCTTATACGGCCAAGTCGGCGCAGGACGCTCAGCAGCGAAAAATCGCTCCAGCGGATGCGATCATTAACGAGTTGGGCGATGAATTTACTTCTGTTATTCGCCGCTCTCTTGGGCAGTATCAGGTGGATAGTTCTGAAAAGATCCAGCAGGCCAAACAAGCAATCGCCGAGGGCCGGCTCGATACGCCTGAAGCCATCGAATCCGCGGCCGAAAATCTTCTTTTGTTTGGCATCTAATTACCAATCCCACTAAAAAACTGCGATCACTGCGCGGCTATGTTTTTTTCCCAAGTTATACCCTGAAGGGAATAAAACAGCCGCTTTGACGGTGTAGGTCCGATATTCAATTCATATCCCGTGTCTATCGAGTTCCGTGCCGCATGATCTCTTCGCTGCGATTTCGTATGCAAGGGGCCAACACCTTTCTGAAGGTTTTTTGTTTACTTCACACAATCAGCGACTTCCGCCACTGCGGCAGACAGCAATTTTTTGGATGCCTTAGAAAGTGTTCTTTTCAGCATCCGATAAAAAAGCTGAATAAAAGGCGTCAAGCTTGCGTTTTTACCATTTTTTTCTTCGTCCGGATAAATGATTTAAGAGATCCTGAGGTACTCCGATAATGGATTTAGAACCGATGAGAAGAACACAGTTTTTATCGGGTTGCCAAAACAGGTTGAAATCAGCGGTTAACTAATGGATTATGGTAAATTGTGGTAAGGAGACTGTATTATGTTAGCGATTAAGAACAACATTATGGCCGAGAATGCCGCCAGGCACCTCGGGAAAAGTTACGACGCCTTAGCGAAATCGGTAGAGCGGTTATCTTCCGGTTTAAGGATTAACAGCGCCAAGGATGACGCTGCGGGTCTGGCCGTTCGCGAGTTGATGCGTGCGGATGTTGCTGTAACGAAGCAGGGTTCACGAAACGCGCAGGATGCGATCAGTATGCTTCAGACCATGGAAGGCGCTCTGGGGTCGATTGACTCGATCCTGATTCGATTGGCCGAGTTGGCCGAACAGGCCGCGACGGGGTCTTATTCCGACCAGCAGCGAAACATTATGAACAACGAATTTACACAGATGGTCGCTGAGATCAATCGTATTGCAACAACGTCAAGCTTTAACAGCGTCAACATGCTCAACAGCGCTTCGGGCAACATTAGTGTCCACTTTGGCGTCGGATCTTCCATCACCGTAAACTCTGTTGATGTTCAGACTTCGGCGCTGGGTCTTGACAGCGCTTCTGTCAGTACGGCGGCAAATGCCGCGACTGCCCTGGGTTTGGTAGCCACCGCGATCCAACTCAAGGACAGTGCACGGGCCAGTTTCGGTTATATGATGAACCGTCTGGAAAGCACCAACGAGGTATTGAATATCCAGGCAGAAAATATGATGGCTGCAGAATCACGCATTTCGGACGTTGATGTGGCGACGGAAATGGCTGCCATGACGCGTAACCAGGTGCTTTCACAGGCCGGCGTTGCGATGTTGGGACAGGCCAACTCCATGCCTCAAATGGCATTGACCCTTTTACGAGGGTAACGTCATAGACTTCTTACCATAATACAGGGGTGGCCTGGTACCGGCAATAGCCAGCCACCCCCGTATGGTAGGGGTCCTGTCTTCTTCGCATCTTCTTGAATCAATCGAATGAAGGGATTACTATTCTGGAGTTCCGGGATGAATGCTGCAATCGCCTATCAGGAAACGGCCGTCACAACACAAACAAAAGGAGGATTGATCGTACTACTGTACAATGGGGCGATCGGTTTTCTTAAAAAAGCCGACCAATGCATTGATCAGGAGGATATTGCCGGCCGGAATCAAAACATTCATCGTGCACGGGATATCATCTTCGAGTTGAACAGTACGCTGGACCTTGACAGGGGAGGGCAAGTTGCCCAGAACCTGCGTTCGCTATACAATTTCATCTGGCGGTATTTGGGTGATGCGAATGTCAAGAATGACCGTCAGATGCTTCAAAAAATGATTGCCATGCTGAATGACTTAAGAGACGCCTGGCAGGAAATTGCCTGACGGACGAAAGGCGCCCTCTTTCAAAACGACCGGGTTCCGAAGAACATCACCGGTTTCACGAAAGTGCAGGATGCAGAAATCTTAGTGCAAATTTCCTCTTTTTGCCTTCCTGCCCGATAATAAAACAATGCGAATGATTGATTGGTCAATCAGGTGATGCAGAGATTGCATAACCCCTACATTCATCATTTTTTATCATCTCTGACAGCCGATTATTTTTTTTGAAATCGGTAAAAAATTTTTTACGCTGCGGTTTTGAGGTATTACCGTCATTCCTCTGTACACTATCGGTCCTTTATGGAACGGTGGTTTTAAGCCATGATGATTGCCTTAAGCCCCTTTCTGTTGCCTCGATAATAATTTCGTAAGAACCCGTGGAACAGGTTTTTTTGAAATCAAAATGGATTGTTAACGAAAGGGGCCCAGATAGGGGACTCACAACTTTATTTTTTTAGGAGACACAGCGTATGTTAGTAATCAAAAACAACATTATGGCACAAAACGCAGCACGGCATGTCGGTACCAGTTATGACAATCTGGCCAAATCGATCGAACGGCTCTCTTCCGGTCTTCGGATCAACAGCGCCAAAGACGACGCCGCAGGGTTGGCGGTTCGTGAACTGATGCGGGCGGACATTGCTGTGACACAGCAGGGTTCGCGCAATGCCATGGACGCCATCAGTATGCTGCAGACGATGGAAGGCGCCATGGGCACCATCGACTCGATTCTGATTCGGATGAAAGAACTGGCTGAACAAGCCGCGACGGGTTCTTATTCTGATCAGCAGCGAAACATTATGAACAATGAATTCACACAGATGGTCGCTGAGATCAATCGTATTGCAACAACGGCCAATTTTAACAGCGTCAACATGCTCAACAGCGCTTCCGGCACCAACACGATCCATTTCGGCGTCGGATCATCCGTCACAGTAAACTCTGTTGATGTTCAGACTTCGGCATTAGGTCTGGACAGCGCTTCGGTCAGCTCAACGGCAAATGCTGCGACTGCCCTGGGATTGGTGGACACCGCGATCCAGCTTAAGGACAGTGCTCGCGCCAGCTTCGGTTATATGATGAACCGCCTGGAAAGCACCAATGAAGTCCTGAACATTCAGGCCGAAAATATGATGGCTTCTGAATCACGCGTTTCGGATGTGGACGTTGCGACCGAAATGGCTGCCATGACACGCAACCAGGTGTTGGCACAGGCCGGCGTTTCTATGCTGGGCCAGGCCAATGCAATGCCGCAGATGGCGCTGAATCTTCTCAGATAAGCAGTAAAGACAGGGATGAACGAATGAACAGAAGGCAGTTGCGGTCAATAAGGCGGCAACTGTCTTCTGTCAAGTCTCTGAAGAGACGCACGGAAGCAGATGTTTTCCGGTCTTATGAGAGGGGCGATGACGATATTTCACTTTGGGGAATCAGGATATGAATGGAATCAAGGTTTATCAAGAGACGGCTGTTTGCACTCAAAATCGCGGACGGCTGGTCGTGATGCTTTATGACGGTGCGATTAATTTTTTGAAGCAGGCCATTGCGGACCTGGAGCGAGAGGATTATGCCTCCAAGGGAATTCGCATTGCCAAGGCAACGGATATTATTATTGAACTCAACACCGTCCTGGACATGGACAAGGGTGGGCAAATCTCGCAAAATCTTCGCTCTCTGTATAATTTCATGTACCAGCATCTTTCCCAGGCCAATCTCAAAAAAGATGCCGCGATGATTCAGGACGTAATCAATCTTCTTCAGGAATTGAAGCAGGGCTGGCAGGCCATTTCTGAATAATCACTCAAACGGAGGGGTGGTTACTTTCTTTCGATTTTCGGGGGCTTTCATTTTCTGCTTAGCGGTGCCTGCGGAATGTGTGAAAATCTGACATCTGAACAGAATCGGGATATTATGAACCTTACCAAACCGTGTTATTGGGGATGAAATCCCCGTTTTTTCCTTGTGGCACATTTTTTGCTGTCTTGAAACCTGTCGAAATAGTGCGCCTTTTGCGTGCATGCTGGATATATGAGACAAAGCGACAGGATTATGGCGGAAACCAGAGAGAATAATGTCGAACAACCGGAGCTGAATCAGGCAGCGGACGATTCGGGAATCGCTGCTGAAAAGCTTGCGGCGGGGGTGTCCCAAGAGAAACCTTTACAGGGGCAACGCTCTGCAGACGGCTCATTGTCCGAAAGTACGCGACGAATTATTATCGCTGCGACAAAGCCGAGCCGGGGCTATCGTCCCTCCCGGGGGGCTTTAGTCGGGGCAGGCATAGTATTGGTTGGCTTTGTTCTCTTTCAAATTATATATCATCTCTGCAATCCGATTGGTCCCGCAGAGGTTTCAGCCCAATCGGCCCGGCAACCGCAAGAACCGCTGACACTGGTGCACGATGGCTCGTCTCAGAAAGAGGCGCCGGTATCGCCGGATGCGTCAAATATCCTCATTGACACACAAACCGCAAAGACCCTGGACAAAGCGGTTTCGCTTCAAACAGCCCAGTCTCTATACCAGCGGCAGGACTATAAAGAAGCGTATTATGTATATGGCAAACTCCGGGCTAATATAACCGGCAACGGACTGAAACAGCAGTGTCTCAGAGACTGGCTGAGTCTTCAGATGGCGTTGTCTGCTCAAAAAACAAAGGATCAGGCCCTGATGGGGCCGTTGTTTACAGAGGCCCTGCAAAGTCGGTCGCTCGTTGTGCGGGCGATGGCCCATTATCATCTGGCGTTTATTCAAAACCGCCATCAGCAATTTTATGAATCGCGGAACCGGGCCTACCAGGCATTGGCTCTTTTGAAATCGTTTGAAAAACACATGCCGGTGGCCATGGAAGCGGATTGCTATTTTATCGCCGCGGAGGCCCTGACCCGTCAGGTTCTGAAAATGAACGATCTGAACGCCGAATTGCCGACGGCATCCTGGACGGATTCGATGGAACCGTATGCATTACCAATTACGGACCAGCGGCAGCTTTCTGAGTTGCTTATGTCCGGTATGGAGCAAATGGACGAAGCGGCGCTGATGCCCAAAGTGGACTTTTTTCCCAACCGGAAAGCCGGTGTTCAGTGGTCTGTTCTCTGCAAGGATGTTCCGCTGGAGCAGCTTTTTTGGGGATTTGCTTCGGAAGCGGACCTTGGAGTCAGTTGGGGCAGCGGGCCTTCTAATCTGCGTACTCAACCTGTCACCATCTATCTTCCTTTTGTCGATCGATTGTACCTGGCCGAGGTTATTGCCGCCAATGCCGGCCTGATTTGGCAATACGACGGCCAAAAGGGAGTGATTCATGATCCGGCCGGCTATAGCGATTTCAGCGATTTAAAAGGGGTACTTCTTAAAGAAGCGATTGCCATGTGGCAGCGGTTTCAACTGCATTATCGAAGCGACCGGCGAACACCGAATGCGCAATACTGTTTGGGACGGCTGTATGCTGTGGCCGATGAGACGCCGATGGCCCTTGGTTCCTATAAGCTGCTGACGGCCCAGTCTGAAAGCAATGCGTTGGTTCCCTATGCCCTCCTTGGCGCCAGCGAAATCAAAACCCGGATGAAGGATTATGCCGGGGCCAGAGCGGATTTGAATGAACTGCTGGTCCGGTTCCCCGATTGTATGGTGGCGGATGAGGCATTGCTGAGTTTAGCTGAGACAACACGCATCAGCGGCCTTTATCCGGAAGCGGCGACATTTTATGAGCAGGTCATTCGTCTGAATATCAACGACGAATCCCGCCGGGCTGCTTTGTTGGGACTTGGGCAATGTGCGTTTGCGTCTGCGGACCATCAGGCGTCGGTCCAGTGGTTAGGTCAGGCCATTGAAGCCATGGCGGGCACGTCGGATGACCGTCTGGGTCCGGCTTATCTGATGGCGGGGCGGTCATTTATTGAGCTGAAACAATATGAAAAGGCCGCCGCCGCGTTTCGGATGGCATTGGGCGGTGTTCTGGACAAGCGTGACCATGTACAGGTTGTGCTTGAACTGGTCCAGGCCGAGTGTCTGCGGGAGAATTATCTACAGGCGCTGACAATCCTGGAAAGCATTCCGGACGAAAACTTAAATCAGGAAGATTTGTGCCGGATACTGATTGCCAAGTCAGCGATATACCGGGCCGTTGATCTTCCGGATACGGCGATTCCGTTTTTACGGCGGCGTATTGAGTTCATCGCTGACGCTGCTTTGCGTTCGAAATTAACACTCGAATTAGCCGAGTGCTATCTGCTCAATGGCGATCTTCGTGTTGCACAGAAAGAATTGGAAGATGCCATGTATGATTTGCCGCTTGGCTATGATACGCAGCGCGGCGGTTTTTTGCTGGCAAGGATTGCGTTTCAACAGGGTCAGTATGAGAAGGCCCAAACGCTGTGTCTTGGAACACTGCGGACGCAGATTGAAGACGAATCCTTTCGTGCAGAGGTTTTGGGACTGCTGGGGCAGATTTATATGAAACAGAACGATTATAATAATGCGGCGCTCGCTTTCGCGGGCGCTTTGGATCAGGACACGGTGCAATGAGGGTTCAGGCAGCCATCACACTTTGTTTAGGAATCGCGGCCGGTCTTTACGGTGCGTCGCCGGCGGTACAGGACACCGGGGAACCCGCCGTCGTTTTACAAAAGGAAACTCCGGCTGAGACGCCGATTTTACGCGAAACGGTCCGGACGAAACCGGATTATCGCGACCTGCGCCGGCAATTGCTGCGGGATCAGATGGAATGGGTCGAGGAACCCTCTTCTTCGTCGAAAGATGATGCGCTGGACGACTTGATTCGCCAATTGCGTTCGCTGGAAATCCCCCAAAAATCAGTGGCGCAGGAACCAAACGAGCCGCTGCCGTCTGCAGCGGATGCCGCACCGGATCCCGCGCTTCCCGAAGCGGCGTCGGCAGGAGAGAAACCTGAAAAAACGGCCTTGAAAAATGATCTGATCCTTGCGATTGAGAACGTTGATACGGTTGTCAGTCCGCTCCGGTTGGCGGATGTTCTTTATCGTCAGGGCTATTATGAGCCGGCCTTCAAGAGCTACTGTGCGGCCGAAGAGCATCTTGCTGAGGACGAAAACCGCACCGCGGACCATCAATGGATATTATTTCAAAAGGCCAATTGTCTCCGCGACAGTGACCTCGACGGGGCGGTACGGCTTTATCATGAGTTGATTAACACTTTTCCGAATTCTAAATGGGCCGCTGTGGCAAGCAGTCGGCTGAAAATGATCGCATGGAGCCAGGCAAACCCGGTGAAGGCATTGCCCGAGGTCGGAACCCATGACGCAAACAGACAATAACACATTCTATCAGGCGCTGATTTTGACAGCGGATTCAAAGCGGGCCGGTACGCTGCTGGAGGTATTGGCCAAGCGGAATTTACGCGGCACCGTTGCGGTTACGTTGAAGTCGGCGAAAATGCTGCTGGATCGTCATCCCTGGAACCTGATCTTTCTCAGCACGGAATTTGGGGCGGTTTCTGACCGGAACAATGGCTTTGAGATTGCCCGGCACATTCGCCAGGAGCATCCGGAGATGCCGATTGTGATGAGCAGTCCGATGGATTCATCCGAACACGCTCTCAAGGCCATGCGGTTCGGCTGTGTCGATTTTCTCACCGAACCGCTGACGCCCGATGCGATTCATACCGTGTTGGATACGTATTTGCCCAATCATCCGACCCATGTGATGGAAACGGTTTACTCCGACGACCGGAAAATCCTTCCGATTATCGGGACCAGCGCCGTGCTCCGGGAAACGGTCCACATGGCCCGGTCCGTTGCCCGGACGGCGGCTCCGGTCCTCATCAGCGGGCCCAGCGGAACCGGCAAAGAACTAATCGCGCAGTTGATCCATAATCACAGCCGTCGGTGTGACGGGCCGTTTGTGCAGGTCAATTGTGCGGCACTGAATGAATCCCTGTTGGAAAGTGAACTGTTCGGGCATGAACGCGGCGCCTTTACCGGTGCGGTTCTGTGCCACCAGGGTCGGTTGGAACGCGCGCACGGCGGGACGCTTCTGCTGGATGAGATTACCGAAACACCGCCGGCTTTTCAGGCCAAACTGCTGCGGGCGCTGGAGCAGATGTCTTTTGAGCGTGTGGGCGGCCATGAAAACATCCGCACCAATGTCCGGATCATCAGCACGACCAATCAGGACATCCACCACCTGGTTCAGAGCGACCGGTTTCGGGCGGATCTGTATTATCGACTTGCGGCAGTCCGGCTTCAAATTCCTTCGCTGCTCGAACGCCGTGAGGACCTGCCCGATTTGATCTGGTGGTTTGTCAATCAGTTCGCGCATGAAGCCGGTCGTGTGATTACCGCGATCAGCCGACAAACGCTTCAGTTATTTCAGGCCTATCACTGGCCGGGCAATATCCGCCAGTTACGCAATATGGTGCGAACAGCCATGATCCTCGGACGGGGTTCAACCCTCTGCGTGACACAGGTACCGTGGCTGGTCGAAGAAATGAAACACATGCCCCAGGCGGATGGGCTGCTCCCGACCCAACTGGGGCAAACGCCCCTGCAGGAGATTGAGCGTCAGGCCATTTTGGCGACATTGACCCGGGCCGACGGCAATCAGGCGCAGGCGGCAAGAGTTTTGGGCATCAGTGACCGAACCTTGCGTGAGAAAGTAAAAAAATACCGTCAACATGAATTTACGATGGCGTAGCCGCCGGGAAAGAATCCGACATGGCAAAAGAAAAAGAAAAAGAAACGGAAAAAGAAGAACAAAAACCGGAACACCCGCAGACAGAGACCCCCTCGTCGGGCAGCGGGATGACGCTTTATACCTGGCTGATCCTGGGGGCGGTGACTTTAGCCAGTTCCGGCGGCGGATTTGCGCTGTCGCACCTGATGGGGGTGACACCCCCGACCGGTCTGGAAATCGTCGATGAAACGGCGAATCAGGAGGACGCGATTAACGTCATGTTAGCCAAACAGACCGATCAACGGGTATGGGTCGAGGAGTTTGAGCCGGTTCTGGCCAACCTGGATGAACCGGGCGTGACGCGCTATGTCCGTGTGACGATAACGCTGGAAATGAGTCCGGAACTGGATGAAACCAAGGGTCGGGAGTTCATGGCTGCCAAAAAAATGTTGGTGCGTGACTGGATGACCACCTATCTGGCGGGGCTTAGCTTAGAGGATGTTCGCGGGTCGCGAAACTTAAACCAGATCAAAAAAGATGTGCTTCAGCAATGCAATGAACTGTTGTTTCCAAAGAGTCAGCCCTTTGTCGAGCGGGTTTTCTTTAAAGAATTTGCTGTCCAGTAAGGCAATCGGAAAAAGATGGATATAGGCCGTGAAAAACTGATCAATTTAATGAACCGGATGCGTTCACAGGTTCCTCCGGAATCGGCAGCGGGGGACTGTTCGGAGGTGTCATGGACGGTACCGCACCGGTTTGGCGCCGACGCCATGAAGCGTATGACGGATTTCGCGGATGTACTGGCGGAGTTTATACGGCGCACGCTGCATTCGGTGTGCGGCAGTGACGTGGAGGTCAAACCTGCCGCGGTGACCGAGCATTACGCGTCTGTTTTGGCCGAACAGATTGATCGCGACAGCAACAATCATTATTTCCTGCCGCTTTCAATGTCGGGAAAAAAGGCCGTGGGCTTTGTCGGGCTTCCGTTTGAAACCTGTACACGGCTGATTGCCCTGACATTGCGTGACCCGGAAGGTCAAATCGGCGAAGAGGATCGGTTGTCGGCGTTGGAGAAATCCATCCTGGGGGATATTCTCGGTGCCGTGACCGATTCGTTGCGCGAAGGGTTTTCGGTCTATGGCGAGATCGTTCTTGAAAAAGCCGATACGATGGTCCATGGAGAATGGCCGCTGCCGTTTCAACAGCTTGAAGACATGTGTCAGATTTCATTTCAGGCCGGTGACGCGGAAACGCGGTTGGACATATCCCTGTATTTGTTAGATGAGGTGGTGGATTCGGTCGCCGGTGTTCCGACGGTACGAACCACCCCCCAGCAGCGCCAAAAAATGTCCGAACAGGTGATTGAGTGCATGGCGGACGCCGTGATGGAGGCCTCTGTCCGGCTTTGTCCGTCGATGATGGCGTTCCAGGAT
>Ga0272441_10008520_pt1 | contig 16208 bp, 9 predicted proteins | sample SSMProp6N_FD_193582 | JGI IMG/M metagenome (GOLD analysis project Ga0272441, IMG submission 193582) | Marine sediment archaeal communities from Little Sippewissett salt marsh, Falmouth, MA, United States - SSM-Prop-6N | ecosystem: Environmental > Aquatic > Marine > Wetlands > Sediment ... | reverse complement strand
GGTTTGAAAAGCGTCCACCATGTCGGACCAGCACTCTGGTGTATTCTCATCAGGTGCAGATCCGCCGCCTGATAAAACAGCGCCGATATAATAAGATCATATATCTTCATCGGTAATGCCTTCACGCTCTATCAGAACCATTTGTCCCACTTTTTCATCGAGTGTCATCCGGGGTCGAAGATCCTGAATCCGTTCTTCAACGGTTGCCGATGAATCAAGATAGGTCTGTGTAAAGCCCGTTCCGGCCCAAAATAAGACGCAGCATGTTAACAACGCTGTCTTCATTCTACACTCCCTGATTGTGCAGGGACGAACTTTATAATGTAATTAATATTTTGTATTGTATCCAATCTTATTAATCAATGAAATTTTTATTTAAGTAAAACCATTTTCCGTGTCTGAACATATTGTTTAGTCATGATTTTTACAAAATAGATACCGGATGCCTGACAACGGGCATCCCATATAACCGAATGGGCACCTGCTTCCATTTTTGTATTCACAATCATTTCAATCAGTCGTCCGCGTATATTATAAATAGCCACCTTCACATCCTCAGGCTGCCCGATAGAAAATTGAATATTTGTTACAGGATTAAAGGGATTGGGATAATTCTGTTGAAGCTGGTAGACAAATGGTCGGCCATTTCGAGTTCCATTAATTCCGGACATCCCGCTGAAGTCACCGATGGCAAGGGGGCCCAATTCAGTAATGCCGGACCTTGCCAGTGTCATTGGTTTTGATTCCAAATCACAGGTATAATCTCCCTCGCCCAATTCTTGCATATCCGACAGACGAAATATTTTTAAACCATCCTCAGTATTCCTTCGGAACGCAGTGCTTGCATGTGTATTCTGCCAACCTAATTGAACCGTGTAATCACCACCTCCCGGTGTCACTTCCTGAATGTCGTATTTCAATCTTACCCGCCCTCCATCTGGTGTAATGTCATCATCCTTGACTACACTCACAGAAAGGGTGTCGAGTTCACCTGCATTGAAGATCCAAACCGGCGCATAACGGGAGGTTCCCACAGGAAATAAAACTGTCGAAGAACCGACAGAATTCAGCCAGAGAATGCCTCCGTCTTCGGTATTGATATAGTTATCAGAATTCGCATTGATAATCTCGTCTGCTGTAAATGTGAATGATCTCAGTACGAACTCGCCTTGAAGATCAAGCAAAGGCACATAACAGGAAGCATGCAACTCAACTTCTTTCTGATTTGCAATGACCAGAGAGTGTGGCCCGTTTACCTCGGGCAGTTCCATATCGGCTGTTGTTTGTTTCGATTCTCCTGAATAGCGAAGCGAACCATCGGGACCATATTGAATTTGATAACTGTCCGAAAGAATCGATCCCTCGACCATATTCAACTGTCCGCTGATGGTCAGATTTTTGGACAGCGTGACTCCTTTGCTGTTATTAATCATCAAATCCGGGATTTCTGAAGGGATCTGATCTCCTGTGACCTGCTGGGTGACTCCATTGAATCCGAAACTTGCACCGGGTTCATAGATTCTTGTGCCTGTATTGGCCAGAGAAGCATTCAAACCATCTTCATGACTGGTAATCAGCATGGCGCCTGATTTGAGTGTAAACCCTCCGTCACCTTCCAGAATATTTTCGCCTATGTCCAGGGCCGCACCGCTGTCTACCTGAACGGGCAATCCGCCTGAGCCGTAAGTGACATTCACAAGAGTCAGGGTTTGTGCTTCCTCGATATTTTTTAAGATAAACAAAGCACCTTCCGGATTGGCATTTTGAGTGGTCGCATTTTCGATGGATACATGCCCTTCAAGATTCCATTGCGTTGTGCCTGAAGTGCCCTGGGAACCGAGGCATACTGAAAAACTGCCGCCTGTGATATTGATATCTCCCCTCTGATCGATTAAAATGTTTGTATTTGCCTCATCCGTGCATGTGGATGTAAATTGTCCGCCTGACTGAATGATGTCTCCGTTTATTTCAATATAGACGTTCTTGCCTGCAGCAGGCGCGCACATCTGCCAGATTCCTGATCCGGTATTTTCAATGATAATATTACCCTCAATCGTATTTCCATCCCAGTTCAGACTTTGATTTCCTGTTTGTTCAGAACTCTTCCAGGTGATATTATAAAAATTCTGGTTTCCGTTGGAAGGCGCTTGCGACACTACGCTGTTAAGGACGCAATTCGATCCCTTTCGCCAAATGGCCGACGGAATCATACCGCCGTCCTGTTGATGAATATATATGCTTCCATTGATAAAATTGAGAATCGCCTCTGCGTCGTTTAAAATCGTACCATAATTTTTCACGCAACCCTCGACCTGCACATCCGGTCCGACGTCGTTGCTGACAAACAGGTTGATGCCAGGATCCACAACCAGAACACCGCCGGCATTGATGCAAAGCTGATCCACTGTATCCAGCGTAGTCACTGTCATGGTATCGCCTTCGAGTATTGTAATCCGGCCGTCTTCATATCGCGGCGACCGGGGAGCGGGAGTGATCCAGTCCGTGCCATTGTGCAGGGACCAGTTAGCGGGATCGTGCCAGTTCCCGGACTGAAAAGATCGGAATTCCCCGGCCGGATAGTAATAGTCTGTGCCGCTGTCAAAAGCCTCGACACTGTAATAATAATCGACACCGTGATTTAAACTGTGTATGGAAATACTGTCCGCATCATAGACCATATAATTGTTGTATAATTTATCCGGATCAATACCATAGTGTACAATATAGCCGTCTGCATTATCCACAGGCGTCCAGCGAATAACCGCATCTCTGCCATCAGAAGGATCACGCTCCACTGTATAATCCGTGACCGGAGTAAAGACCGCTTGTTCCGAGTTCCCGAAAATTCTTAAATCCCGCATTGCAAAACAACCATTGCCGGGAGAAAAAACGTTGGTACATTTGACGTAACGGGTGTTTATTGGCTGAACCAGTTCAAAATAATCATGCGGCACGTCTTTCTGATTTTGACTTTTATCCGCTAATATTTCCCATTGAATACCATCAGCGGAATATTCAAGCAGATATTGCTCATAAATATCGACATCGCGTCCGCGAACCAGGTCCGGATCGGTATTGTGCTCGGCAAAATTTACCTGAACCGCTTCAACGCTGCACATGGTTCCCAGATCGATCATCATCCATTCTCCGGGGTCACCTGTCTGAGCGCTCCAGTATGTCCGGACTTCTTCATCCACAGCCAGCTCAATACCGTGATCTTGAATATAGGAGGAAGCGATGGCGTATTTTTTATGAGAAAGCAGCATCATCCCCGCAAAACCGTTCTCGACCATGTACTCTTTTTCACCGGGATAATAGTGCGGATAGTCTCCGAACACCGTATTGCACCGGATTTGTCCGTCTTCGTCAAAGCCGACCGGGAAAATCCCCATCCGGCGTTCGAACATATGTTTTACCGAAATGGTCATGGTGCCGATGTGCCAATACTGGCCATACTTGTCCTTGAACGTGTTGCCGTGTCCTGCACCGCAGATAAATCCGGTCGGCTTGAAAGCGAACGGGCTGTAGGACGCATATTCGAAGGGTCCGGTGGGCGAATCCGCCACATAAATGCCGTCCGCGTAGGTTTTAAACTCGGTACCGGGACCAGCATAATGAAGATAATACTGACCATGATCTTCGATCATCCAGGATCCTTCGATCCAGGGTTGCTCATCCTGAAGATTGGTGTCTCCCCTTCGTTCCCATCCGTGAATGGATGCTTCCGCTCTTAAAATTTCGATTTCCGTTCCGATTTCCTCAAAGGTCACAGGATCAAGCTCCACAACCTTAATAGGACCAAACTGGTTTAGGCCATGGTACATATACAGCCGAGCGTCATCATCCACAAAAAAGGCGGGATCTCCGTAGGAAGTGACAGTGGGCCCCTTTTCCCAGACACCGGACCGGGGATTTCCGCTCTTGTATACATGACCGCTGCCCGACGGAATGTAAAACAGCGAATCCCGCATTTCGACAATGGCAGGCGCGTAACTTTCGATATCCAGCACGCTGGGCACAATAAGCTCCCAGTCGCGAAAATCCTCGGAAACCCAGTATCCCCCGGAACGTGAGGCGAACAAGTAATACACATCCTGATAAACGACGATAACAGCATCGGCGGCTTCTCTCGAGTCCACAGCATCCACCATAAACCGATAATTTAAATTCATGGGATTGCAAAAGGTGCGCAGATTTTTTGCAGGCTGTGAAAACAGACCATTTACTACTGAAAAAATCCCAATGAAAAGCAAACCGGAAAAAAGTTTCGCACGCATTACAGCCTCCTTAATAGTATTGAAGTTGTTTTATATTGAATATGTCTGTTTTTGATTCGATATTTGAACAATATCATTTTTAAAACCGCCGATCGAATTATTATGGATACAATTAAATAGTGATCAATACCGATCCGACTAAATTCAGTTCTTGCCGTTGTATTTCTACACTTTCGATGCAAACACACCCTTCCGGGCTAACGCAATCTGTGTCTCAATATAGCCCATCGGCGTGCCCATATCCAGTCGGCGTCCCCGGATTTCCATTGCAAATGCTTCTCTGCTGGATGACAGCTCCCGAAGTGCCGGAGTCAGCTGAATCTCTCCGCCGGACCGGACGTCCTTGTTAACATGATTGTTCAGAATATGCATAATGTCCGGAGACAAGGCATAAATACCAAAAAATGTGAAGAACTGTTCTTTGGGGAGACCCGGTGTAACCAGATATTTTCTTGCGGTCTCAGGATTCGGTTTTTCTATAATTTCTGTTACCTGATAAAGCCCGGTTTTTCCAGTCACCGGCTGACCCGTCAATGTGCCGAACAGATGTAGTTGTTCAATGGGCGTACAAATCACTGGAAAGAGGGTTTTTTGGATCTGGCCGTATCCCTGAAGTGTCTGAGCAATGCAGGATATTTCAGTTTCGGACACATAGACATGATCACCCAAAAGTAGAAGAAACGGATCCTCATGCACAAACTGATGCGCACACCACACCGCATGACCGAAGCCTTTCTGTTCGGTCTGTTCAATGTACGTAATCCGCGCTTTCAGATTGCCGAGCAAATCGGACTGAAGCAGACCCCAAGCCTTGCCTTTTTCCTCAAACGTCCGACGATCTTTGGAATTCAATTCGTTGAAATGTTTTCTGAATTGTTCCGACTCCCCTGGATTTACCACAATACAAACATCCTCAATGCCTGCCAGCACAACCTGTTCGACGATAATCTGAATCACCGGTTTGGAAACGCCGTCAATATCCACCAGAGGAAACATCTCTTTCTGAACCGCATTGGTTGCCGGATAGTGGCGCGTACCCCTGCCTGCCGCTGTGATAACCGCTTTTTTAATCATTGAGCGCTTCCCATGATCATCATGAAATGAAGAACCATTTTATTTGCAATTGAACATTGAATTTCTCTATTATCCTGAAAACGGATTTTCTTTTGGATAGCGCATTCCAGCAGGTTGATTGAAGGAAATATCTTCAACACCCAGCATTTTTGCGGCTTCAAATAAGAATTTTCCGGCATGCTTAAAGGCAACGGCTGTGTGATGGGGGAATTTTTTTTCAATAAGCACATGCCGGTAAAATCGTCCCATTTCACGAACCGCAAACACTCCGATGCTGCCGAATGATTTCGGATTGATGTTCAGTACCTCTCCATCCGCCACATAAGCACGAAGAAACGTGTCCGCTGTGGACTGCAGCCGGAAAACCGTCATTGCTCCGGCTCGAATCTGACCTTCCAGTGTGCCCCGGGTAATATCGGGATCCTGATCCGGTTCCATCAAACGATGCATAATAAGCTGAAATTTCATGTTATATCCGGCCATGCAGGAGGCTGGTGTGTTCCCGCAATGAAATCCCATGAAAAGATCGCTGGATTTATAGTCCCCGACTTCCTTTTTGTTGTCATTGATCATATCATATGGGACCGTGTTGTTGATATCCAGCAATGTGGGAGGAAGCTGGCTTGCACAGGCACACATGTATTCACTGAGCGTTCCATAAATATCCACCTCACAGGAAACGGGAATTCCCCGGCTGGCAAGACGTGAATTAACATAACAGGGAACAAATGTAAAATATTTTTCAAACGATGGCCAGCACTTATTGGCAAAAATGCCAAACTGAGAGGCTCCCAGATTCTTTTCCATGAAATCGATCAGGGCCACCTCATACTGTGCCAGTTTTTTCAATATATCCGGATATTGATTGCCACTCCCCAGCTCCTGCATCATTTCCTGTGCAACGGATTCAATGCGACTGTCTCCTTCAGCCGATTGATAAATATCATACAAGTCCAGTTCACTGTTCTCCATAATCTCAATACCCAAATCATATAAAGGTTTGATTGGCGCATTGCAGGCGAAAAAATCCTGGGGTCTCGGACCAAAAGCGAAAATTTTCAACTGTTTCAGACCAAGCATGATCCGACTGATATGCTGAAAATCTTCAATCATTTCAGCCACTTCCTCCGGGATACCTACAGGATATTCAGGAATGTACGGACGGAGTTCTCTTAAACCAATATTATACGAGGCACTTAACATTCCGCAATAGGCGTCACCCCGGCCGTTAATCAAATCTTCACCTGATTCTTCTGCAGCCGCTGCGAACATAACCGGTCCGTCAAATTTCTGTGCCAACAGCGTTTCCGGGCCTTCGGGTCCAAAGTTGCCCAGATAAATCACCAGTGCATTTACGCCCTGCGTATCAATTTCTTGAAGCGCTTTTAAAACATCGGCTTCATTTTCGACGGTTGTTTCAAGCTCAACAATCGAAATTTTGCTTGAATGACACGATTTTGTAACAAGGCTCCTTCTCTTTTGAGAAAGTTCAATTGGAAAACAGTCACGGCTGACTGCGACAATGCCCATTTTCACTTCAGGAATATTCAACATAATATTACCTTTCATCATATCGATTATTTTGTGATTACTTATCATTCACTTGATTTAATAGAAACCGTGATAAAATGTCTTGCTGGTTTCATCCGCTTCTCTCGGCCAAATCAATTCACATCAATCCCTCATTCTGATGTTCAATAAGCGGTGTTTCTCTTTTCCCGGATGGCCTTCCACTCGGTCTCAGTCTGCCGGCCGTCAATATCGTCTATTGACTTTATGACTGCCCATAATAGGCATTCCTGCCGTGCTTTCTAAAATAATGTTTGTCAATTAAGCTTTGCTTTAATCGGCCGCATTCAGGATTGATTTGTTCAGTATAAAGCGCCATTTTAGCCAGTGCTTCGAGAATAACCGCGTTAAATACAGACTTTGCTGCTGTTTCTCCCCAGGCAAACGGACCGTGTCCGGTCACCAGAATCATTTGTACTTCCAGAGGGTTCATGCTTTGAAACGCTTGAACAATCTGATGGCCGGTTTCCTCTTCATAATCTCCCTGAATGGCCATATCTGTCATCAGGGCTGTGCAGGGAATATCCACAGCCAGGTGATCCGCATGTGTGGTACCGTAAACCGGTATGGCACGTCCGGCCTGAGCCCACGCAGTGGCATAGGGTGAATGTGTATGCGTGATGCCGCCGATGCCTTGAAATTCACGATAAAGTACCATATGTGTTTTGGTATCGGATGAAGGATTCAGACGGCCTTCCACAACATGATTTTCAAGATCGACGATCACCATATCCCTGGCTTTTAAATCCGCATATGGCACACCACTGGGTTTGATGGCAAACACACCGCGGTTCTTATCCAGAGCACTGACATTGCCGAATGTATAAATCACGATTTCCCGCTTGGGAAGCTCCATATTGGCTTCCCAGGCTTCTTCTTTCAGACTCTGATAACGGCTCATGATAATATCTCTTTTTCAATAAACGCACCCAGACGGGAATACTGATAATAGAGTTTTTCATACTTTTCTGCCTGATCCGGATTGGGATGATACTGATGTTCAAATCCGCTTGATATGGCTTTCTGAGCAGCTTCCACATTTGGATAAATACCTGCTGCAGTGGCCGCAAACATAGCCGCGCCCAATGCACAAGCTTGTTCAGACCGGGTCACCAGGATCGGACGATTCAGAACATCGGCCAGTACCTGCATCACAAATGGTGACTTTTTAGGGATACCGCCCAATGCGATAACGCCATCAATGGGTACACCTTCATCCGTAAAACGATCGACAATCTTTTTAGCTCCAAAGGCCGTGGCTTCAACCAGAGCACGAAATATTTTCGGTGCATCCGATCCTAGACTGAGTCCCGTAACAGCGCCTTTGAGAAGCTGGTTCGCATCCGGAGTACGCCGTCCGTTCATCCAATCCAAAGCCACGATGCCGGATTCGTCAATCGGAATTTTCATTGCAGCTTCTGTCAGCTCCGGAATAAGGCGTTCGGAGGTTTCGGCAATCAATTTTTCACGTGTGTCTGCATCAATGAGTGTGCTCGATCCGACAACCTGTTCCACCGGGAACATGAGTATCTGCTTGAACCATGCGTAAATATCGCCAAAGGCAGACTGCCCGGCCTCCATTCCAAGCATACCGGGTACGACTGATCCATCGACCTGGCCACAGATACCTGAAACCAATTTATCTCCATATTGATCCATGGGGGCAATCAATACATCGCATGTGGAGGTTCCCACAATTTTTGTCAGATAAAAAGGTTTTGCACCGCCGCCAACTGCTCCCATATGCGCATCAAATGCACCCACGCTGACAACAACATCCGGTTTCAGCCCCAAACGAGCCGCCCATTCTGCAGTCAGTGTTCCTGCGCTCACGTCACTGGTTTCGGTTTTTTCATAGAGTCGTTCCCTTAATCCAGCGAGAAGCGGATCAAGCTTGACTAAAAACTCCTCTGACGGCAGCCCGTCCCAGGATTCGTGCCACATGGCTTTATGCCCTGCTGAACACCGCCCCCGTTTTATGGACCTGACATCCCGGACACCGGTGAGCAGTGCCGGAATCCAGTCACAATGTTCCACCCAGGACCAGGCAGTTTTTCTGACTTTGTCATCCACGCGTAAAACATGAAGGATCTTGGCCCAGAACCATTCAGAGGAATATATGCCGCCTTCGTATTGTGTATAGTCAACCCCCCCCCACGAACGGGCCAGCGCATTGATCTCTCCGGCCTCTTTGACAGCCGTATGATCCTTCCACAGGACAAACATAGCATTTGGGTTTTCCTGAAAATCCGGCATTAATGAGAGCGGTGTTCCGGATTCATCCACAGCGATGGGTGTGGAACCGGTCGTATCCACGGCGATGGCCTTTATATTTTCTGCGATACCTGCCGGTGCCTGCCGAACCGCTTCATTGATTGTATATTCCAGACCTTCTATATAATCCAGGGGGTGCTGACGAAATTGATTCCTGGCAGGATCACAGTAATGCCCCCCCTTCCACCTTGGATACTCGAAAATCACATTTGCAACTTCATCTCCGGTCATGGCATTGACAAGTACCGAGCGAACAGAATCTGTTCCGTAATCCAATCCGATTACATATTTATCCTGAGGCATTCTCTGTCCTTTTCTTACAATTTTCTAATGACTTTCCGTTTTCATTCAAGCAAATTTTTTATTTTTTAATATCAAACCGATGTACTGTTGCATGCTGATAAACATCACCCGGCCGCAGGATACTGGAGGGGAAATCGGGCCGATTCGGAGAATCCGGATAATATTGGGTTTCAAGACAGAGAGCGCCATGTTTAATGAAGGGACCTTCCAAAAAATTACCGCTGTAAAATTGAATACCCGGTTTCGTGGTCAGCACATCCATAATCCGACCGCTGCCGGGATCTTCAAGCCGGGCTGCAGGCGCCAAACTGTCCTCCAGTGTATCGATCACATAACAATGATCATACCCTCCCTGTACTTTATCAAGGTCCCGCCCGACAGGTTTGGGAACAGTAAAGTCCATGGGTGTATCATGAACAGAAGCCATTTCTTTCAAAGGAATGGCGTTTTCATCGACCGGTAAATAGCGGGATGCAAACAGTTTCAGGATATGATCCTTGATGGTTCCTGAACCGGCCAGATTCCAATAAGCATGATTAGTCATATTGATGGGTGTAGCCTGGTCGGAGGTTGCTTCATAATCAATTTTCAACTCATTATCATCCGTCAAACGGTAAGTCACTTTCACATTCAGATTACCGGGATAGCCGGCTTCGCCATCCTGACTGAAATAGGTTAAAGCAACACCCACTGCGTGAGCTTCTTCAATAGACTCCGCATCCCAAATCTTTTTATAAAATCCATCAGGACCGCCGTGCAAATGATTGGGTCCGTCATTGATCGGCAGGCGATACGCCTTTCCCTCAAGCGTAAATCGACCCTCGGCAATTCGATTCGCATACCGTCCCACTGTAGTTCCGATAAAAAATGAATCGGTCTGATATCCTTCCAGAGAGGGATAGCCCAACAGAACATTTCCGATCTTACCGTTTCGGTCCGGCATATCCAGTGAAACCAGAATTGCTCCATAACTGGAAATTTTTGCGCTCATTTGATTATTGTTGACAAGTGTAAATTGTGACACTTTACGATTGTCAAGTTGTCCCCATTCAATACATTGGATTTGCATGAATTCTCCTTTCAATAAATATTTCATAAAATATCTGGCTCATGTTTCATACAAAGCCATGTCAATTCAACTCATTATAAACGTATTTAAAGATGATTATATTGGCGATGATACAGCATATTCTCTTTTGTAACAATATCCAAAGGGAGCGGAATCTTCATTTCAACTGACTCTTTCGTAACCAGGTGACGAAACATTGTATAGATTGCCTGATATCCCTGCGTTTCAGGCCGTTGACTGATGATAAAATCGATCATTCCCTTTTCCAGCCAATGGGCATTCGCGTCAATCAGGTCGTATCCTATCAACGCGGGCTTGGGAAAAAGAGACAATTGAAAAATGACTTCCGCGACCTGATAGGTTAAAGCATTGGTAACAAAAATTCCATGCAAACCTGAATGATGATGAATAAATTGATCTACCATCGGCAATATGCAATTCGGATCATCTCCTATATTTGCGTCTAATACTTGAATATAATAACGATCGATCTCATTAAAAAAATCAATAAATCCTCTTATTCGCGCATTGATGTGATAATCATCCGGAATAACCTTTATCACAAGAAAAGAACCCGCAGAGGGAACCAGCCTCATCATAAGCTCTGCGGCCACCCTGCCGCTCTGAAAGGCGTCCTGATTGATCACGGAAAGCGGTGATGTATCGGGAAGATCGGAATCGAAAAAAAGATAGGGACAGGTATCAGGAATATTTTTTAATAATTCTCTCGTCGCATTCGCCAGAATGGGAGCGATGATCAATCCGTCCAGTTTTTCATGGATCATGGCATGGATGGTGTGATCGAATGAATCATGACTATATTTATCATAATAGTAGAAACGTCCCTTCACCTGATTGCTTTTTAATTCATCCAGGGCTTTTCTCATACCGTCCGCAGATTGCGACCAGTATCCGCCGTCCTGTGCTTCTTTCGGCATAAGAACACCAAAATGAAATATGCGGCTTAATTTCAGATTGCGTGCAAAAAGATTGGGTTTATAACCCATCTCCTGAATAATTTTTTTAATCTTTTGCGCCGTTTCCGGTGCAACCCGGTTTCGTCCGTGAATAACACGGTCTACAGTTCCAATGGACACATTGGCCCTGTCTGCAATTTCTTTGATTGTTGTCATAAAATAGCGTTAACGTTAACGCAACAACATAATAAAAAAGAGCAAATAAATCAAGAACAAAATTATATCCCCCATTTTTTTATTTTAAACTGAACATGAAATCGGGTTCCACCGACCACTTCCCAGGTAAATTTTCCCTTGAGCTGCTGCTGAACAAGAATATCAACAAGTTTTAAACCCAGTGCTTCACTGTCTTTCGATTGCATTTCATCGGATAATCCAATACCGTTATCCTCAACAGTCAGCTGCACATCCCCCTTATTTTTTTTCATATAAATCTGAATACAATTCTTAACCTTCCGTTTCTCAGGAAAGGCATATTTGATCGCATTGCTGACGAGTTCATTGATCACCAGTCCGCACGGTACGGCCTGATTGACCGGTAAATAAATCTGATCAATGTCCATATTCAACTGGATGTTATCCGTGTCGTCTGTGTAACTCGCAAGTAAATCACGACTGAGATCATTAAGATATATCTGAAAATCGATCTGGTGCAATCCTTTGGTTTTATAAAGCCGCTCGTGAATAAGTGCCATAGCCCTTACTCGATTTTGACTTTCTGTAAAAATATTTAATAATTCAGGGTCTTGAATACGATTGGATTGCAAACTCAAAAGGCTGCAAATGATCTGCATGTTGTTTTTTACCCGGTGATGAATTTCTTTCAGCAGTACTTCTTTTTCTTGGACACTGGTCTGTAATTTATCTTCAGCCAGCTTGCGCTCCTGTACCTCCACATTGAGCATTTTATTCATATGCTCCAACTGTAAATTACGATTGTGCATCGATTTAATCCGTAAACGATGCCCGGTAATAACCATGCTGAAAATAATAACGATCATAAGCACTCGAAACCATACAGCATTCCAAAACGCCGGTCTGATCACAATTCGCAGGGATACGCCTGCCTCATTCCAAATCTTATTATTGTTCGATCCCTTTACGCGAAAAATATATTCACCCGGTGGTAACCGGCTGTATGTCGCATAATGCCTGTTGCCGACAAAGTTCCACTCCGATTCCAATCCTTCCATGATATAGGCATAATTATTTTGCTCCGGTGACGTAAAATCCAAAGCAACAAACTCAAAAGACAATACATTTTCATCGTGCAAAAGATAAATGGCTTTGGTTTCGGTAATGGAAGATTCAAGAATATTTCGATTGTTCTGCCAGTGGCCGATGGGTATGGATTCATTGTAAATTTTAAAATCAGTAATGAAAACAGGCGGTATGAATTGATTGACTCTAATATCATCCGGATGAAATGCAGTCATCCCATTAATGCTGCCAAAATAGAGTTCGCCGTATTTCCCTTTGCAGCACGAATTGACATAAAACTCATTACTCGGCAGACCGTCGCTCATGGTAAAATTTCGAAAAACTTCGGTTCCTGGATTAAATGCAGAAATGCCATGAGTGGTACTAATCCAAAGCAAACCATGATCATCCTGCAAAATTCCCTGAATAGCATTGCTTGGCAGACCATCCTGAACAGTGTACTGTTTAAAACTCTCCGTATCCCTGTCAAACCGGTTCAGACCGACAGTAGTCCCAATCCAGAAAATACCCGATCTGTCTTCATATATACTGATCACCTTGTTTCCGCTGATACTTTCAGGATTCTTCGGATCTTTTTGGTAAGATTTGAATGTCCCTGTTTCTGGATTATATCTGTGCAATCCACCTGTTTCAGTACCAATCCATAATATTTTTTTTGAGTCTTCAAAAATGAACCAGACGATGTAATCGTTAATGGTCAATGAATCATTGGGAATGGATGGATACCGAAAAAATGTATTTGTATTATAATCAAATCGATGCAATCCACCGTAGTAGCTTCCTACCCAGACCTGCCTTTTTTGATCTTCGATCACAGTAAAAACATTATCATATGCCATGTTATATTCATTGGTCGATTCGAATGGAAAATTTTCAAATAGCTCCTTTTCCATATTGAACCGGCTCAGACCCATTTCCGAGCCGATCCATAAATCGTCATTGTGACTTGCACTTACCCATCGGACAATATTACTACTGATGCTATTTGGATCATTGGCATTGTGGCGATAAACACGAATTCTGTCATTCGTCCGATTAAATCGAATCAATCCGCTGCCCCAGGTACCAATCCATAGAATATTTTCATTGGAATTTGGATCCTGAAAAATTGTATTGATTGTATTGGATTCAATATTAAATACGGGATCCGCCAATGTAAAATAATTAACAAACTGCGTTTTACGCCGGTCAATTTTGTTCACACCGCCAAAATCCGTTCCAACCCACAACATACCGGAACGATCTTCATATATATCATATAGGGCATTGCTGCTCAGACTTTTGTAATTATTAAATTCATTCTGAAACCGAATGAATCGGTCTTGTTTCGAATCATAGAGATTCAAACCGCCTCCGTAGGTTCCCACCCATAAATTACCTTCACGGTCATTTAATATGGCATGAACGATATTATGGCTCAGACTATAAGCATCATTTGAATTAAATTGATATCGTGTAAACCTTTTTTCAGCTTCATTAAAGCGGCATACGCCCCCGCCCCAGGTGCATATCCATAAATGATGATTACTATCTTCTGTGATCTCAATAATCAGGTTCCCACTCAAACTGTTACCATCATCAGGATCATTGATATATCGAATGCTTTGATTCTTTTCAGGATCAAATAAATTTAATCCGTCATCTGTACCGACCCACATTCTTTCTTGACTGTCTTGATATACAGTGCGAACACGACTGTTACTTAACGAAAGCGAATCTTCCGGATTATATCGATAATTGATGAAATAATCTTCATCCTGTATGTATTGACTCAAACCATTGTCCGTAGAGACCCACAACACACCCGATCGGTCAATGTAAAGATGCCGAATCCTGTCATGTGCAAGACTGTGAGGATCATCGGGATCATGATAATACCGAATAAAGATTTCACGATTTTTATCATAACGGTTCAGACCTCCTTCAGTACCTACCCATATGGTTCCCAAATGATCCACAACAACAGATCTGACCACATTCTGACTCAGACTGGTTGTGTCTTCCGAGTTATAAGTATAGGTCTTGAACTGAAATCCATCATATCGATTCAAGCCTTCATAGGTTCCGAACCACATAAAGCCATCGTAATCCTGAACAATCGACAATACACTGCTTTGAGAGAGTCCTTGTTCAACGGAAAGTTGATCGAAAAGCAGCGAGAAAGATTGCCCTCGGAGCAACTTGAAAAGAATCATAAGCAACACAATAACATCATAACGTTTTATGGTAGGTGCTTTCATCATTGTCTAATTATTATATTTAAAAAAATCATTTAAAAGGCAGTGAAATGAATATTTAGGTGCAAAAGATAATCGAATATCTTATACAAAGACCAATAAATTGCTGTTTATTGATATATTTATAAATTTAAACACAAATGATCCTGTTATCGCTCAGGCTGACGCTGTCATTAAAAGTCTTTTCATAAACAATAAACTCAGCATTATTATATGATAACTTCAAAAACCATACCAAAGATACCGGCATTTAAGCATTTATTTTCAGTAAGCATACAATCGATCCGGAGATGGAACATGAGCCATAAATAGTCATACAAATTGCAAAGCATTGAAACAAACAAAAATGCAAAAACTTAATGCATATGATCCAGACAGTCAAGTGCAAAAGCATAAGACCCGATTCCAATAGCACGGCTGGTTCCCAGGCTGGAAATTCCCACTCCCGTTCGCTTGTACGGATCATAAACCAGATTTTTCTCAGTGCCTGGAATGTTTATTTTACTCACCTTCCCCCGAATAAAATTATTCAATTGATCAGGATCGTTAAGATTGAAAGCATGCAGGACGGGATCGATTTCTCGGCTCCCATCAAGCGTGTATAATGGCCGGTTCATTTCTTTGATCAGTGAAGATATAAAAAACTCATACGCACCTGATAATCCGCCGCCAATCACGACCAGCCCGTCTACAACAGATACAATCGTCGCCAGTGCGCTCCCTAAAACTTTTCCAAAAATATGAAAGGTTTTTATTGCAGCTTCTTGATTGCCTTCCATCATCCCTTTTGCGATCTTGAAAATATCTTCTGGTAAAGGAGTCTCTTCAGACGGAACTCCTGTAAATTCAGCATAATTACGACGAAGCGCCCGAATACTGACACCTTCTTCCATAAAAGACGCCGAATGCATAGGATGACGTATCGCCCAGACTTCTGCTGCTGCCGAATTGTCTCCCCTGTGCATTTTATTATCAACAACCAACCCTGCTCCGAAACCGGTCCCAAGCGTAATACCGAATAAATTTCGATACACCCGCGCATTGCCGGTTTTCTCAATCATCCGATTGACGTATGGAAGCAGGCCACAGAGAGCTTCTCCGTATGCAAATAAATCACCGTCATTATTAATAAAAACCGGAAGCTGTAATTCTTTCTGAAGTATCGGTCCCAGAGGAATACCCCCCCGAAAACAAGATAAATTCGGAA
>Ga0272441_10008519_pt1 | contig 16208 bp, 12 predicted proteins | sample SSMProp6N_FD_193582 | JGI IMG/M metagenome (GOLD analysis project Ga0272441, IMG submission 193582) | Marine sediment archaeal communities from Little Sippewissett salt marsh, Falmouth, MA, United States - SSM-Prop-6N | ecosystem: Environmental > Aquatic > Marine > Wetlands > Sediment ... | reverse complement strand
AGACGGCTCAGACAATCAGTCGCCGTTCTCAACTGCTCATCCGGGTTCCGGCGCATCATTTTCATGCACCGTGGCGGCCCGGACCATGTGCGTTTAGCACTGCCTCTGGTCGCAATCATCTCGTCCGATCGAAGAGGAATCTTTTGAGTTTCATTGAAAAATTCCAAATCACAATGACCAAAATTCAAAACGTCAAAAATGCTCGCCGGCTTCTGTCGGCGAGCATTTTTAGTCGGAGATGGTTTTGCTGAGGTTGGGGACGGTTTCGGGGCGGTCGCGCAGCATGTAGCGGCTGTCGCCGTCGCGGCGGGTGACGTTTTCGTAGACGCCGTCGTCGCGCTTGACGAGTTTCGTGAAGCCGAGGTTGCGCAGGTCACCGTTGCTTTTCGGGGTGTTGATGAAGTTCAGGGACATGATCTTTCGCACGGCAGCCCCGCAGTCCGGGCACTGGGTCAGGGGGCTCTCCTCGAGCGACTGTCTGGTCTCAAAAACCCATCCTCTTTCACAGGGGGTGTCCAGATGTTCATACTCGTAAATCGGCATGATCCGCCCTTTTGCAATTTGAAAGGCTCAGTTGCAATTTTTGAGAGCCTCTCCTTGTCGTTGTCGTTGCGCGCACGAAATAAGTGCCTTATGTACCTAATATGCGCTTTTTAAGCTTGACTTTGAAACCGTTCGTGAAATGGCATTGTAACAAATGACCCGACCTTGTTCAAAGGTCATAAAACCACACGGTGAGCCTGACAGTTCACCGTGTGGTTTTTTCTCCGCTAATCGGCTCGGACGGCATCGGCAACTTTAAAGCTGAGAGGTATTATACGCGAAAGCCGACGTATCGGCAACCGCTTAGTACATGTCGTCATCCATCGGCGGCGCGGCCGACCCTTTCTTCTTCTCCGGCTTTTCGGTGATCATGGCCTCAGTGGTAATCATCAGACCGGCGACCGACGCAGCGTTCTGGACCGCGAAACGGACCACCTTTGTGGGATCGATCACCCCGCCCGCCAACAGGTTTCCGAATTCGCCGGTTTCGGCATCGTAGCCGTAGTCATCTTTATTTTCGACCACCTTGTTCAAGACGACCGAGGGTTCCATTCCGGCGTTTTTGACGATCTGCCGCAGCGGTTCTGCAAGCGCCCGTCTGAGAATTCCGACGCCCAACTTTTCTTCCCCTTTGGCTTTGACGGAATCCAATGCGCCGATGCAGCGCAAGAGGGCGACGCCGCCGCCCGGCACGATACCTTCCTCGACGGCCGCACGGGTGGCATTCAAGGCGTCTTCCACCCGCGCCTTCTTCTCCTTCATTTCGGTTTCGGTGGCGGCCCCGATGTGAAGCACGGCCACGCCGCCGACCAGTTTTGCCAGGCGTTCCTGAAGCTTTTCTCGGTCGTAATCCGAAGTGGTTTCATCGATCTGGGCCCGGATCTGCTTGATGCGGCCCTCGATGGCGGCTCGTTTGCCGGCGCCGTCGACGATGGTGGTATTCTCCTTGTCGATCTTGACCGTCTTGCAGCGACCGAGATCGGCGGTGGTGACGGTCTCGAGTTTGACGCCCATCTCTTCGGAGATGACCTGGCCGCCGGTCAGGACCGCAATGTCCTCCAGCATGGCCTTGCGCCGGTCGCCGAAGCCCGGGGCTTTGACCGCCGCCACCTGAAGGGTGCCGCGCAGACGGTTGACGATCAGCGTGGCCAAGGCTTCACCCTCGATGTCCTCGGCGATGATCAGCAACGGTTTGCCCTCGCGCGCAACCGCTTCCAGCAGCGGGACCAAATCTTTCATGTTGCTGATTTTCTTTTCGTTCAACAGGACGTAAGCGTCGGTCAGGGTGACGGTCATTTTCTCGGGTTGGGTGACGAAGTAGGGTGAAATGTACCCGCGGTCAAACTGCATCCCTTCCACCACCTCGAGGCTCGTCTCCATGGCCTTGGCTTCCTCTACCGTAATGACGCCTTCCTTGCCGACCTTTTCCATGGCTTCGGAAATCAGATTGCCGATCATCTGATCGTTGTTAGCCGAAATCGAACCGACCTGCTTGATTTCGTTTTTGTCTTTGGTCGGTTTGGACTGCTTTTTCAGGGCTTCGACCACGGCGACCACGCCCCGGTCGATGCCCCTTTTGAGCGCCATCGGGTTGGCACCGGCCGCCACCAGTTTCTGGCCTTCGCTGTAAATGGCCTGGGCCAGCACCGTTGCGGTTGTGGTGCCGTCACCGGCTACATCGCTGGTCTTGCTGGCGACTTCCTTGACCATCTGGGCGCCCATGTTTTCAAATTTATCTTTCAGGTCGATTTCCTTGGCCACGGTGACACCATCCTTCGTGATCGTTGGAGAGCCGAAGGATTTTTCGAGGACCACATTTCGCCCCTTGGGGCCGAGCGTGACCTTGACGGCATCTGCCAGGGTATTGACACCCTTGAGCATACGCTCTCTGGCCGAAGTTCCAAAAGAAATCATTTTCGCAGGCATTTTTCTTTTCCTCCATTTTTGTATCGGATTATTCCAAGACGCCCAGGATGTCGTCTTGTCTCATAAAGACATGCTCGACGCCGTCGAGTTTTATATCCGTACCGGCATATTTCGAGAACAGGATCCGGTCGCCGACCTTCACCTCCGGTGCCACACGCTTGCCGTCTTCCCCGACCTTGCCGGAACCGACAGCGATCACCTTACCTTCTTGCGGTTTTTCCTTGGCGGTATCCGGTATAATGATGCCGCCGGATGTTTTCTGCTCTTCTTCGACCCTGAGAACCAGCACCCTGTCATTCATCGGTTTGATTTTCATTTCTCCCAAGTCCTCCTGATTTAGAATTTATTATTAAATTAATAAGTTATGAAACATTTCATGGCTAAATTCTAAGCACCATTTATTGCCTGTCAAGTGGCCGATTTTAAAATAATCATAGGCCTTTTTCATTCGGCGCAAGGGTTCGAAAAAAACACCGCCACGCATCCCGATTCAGGCTGTTCTACCGCCTTGCAATCGATTTTCATCTCTGTTAGGAAGGATCAGTTTTCCTGAGAAGTGTTCGTCCAGAAATGGTAGATTTCGGCTCCGGACAAGACCGCAGCGATTTTGCAACCGCAGGCGTAGCGGCGCTACGGCGAGGATTTCAAAGAGCGAGAACACCGGCCCGGGTCGAAAAATGCCGTTTATGGATGGACAGTGAGAAGAGTCGGTTCGATTCTGTGCAGATCCGCCCGAAGACAATGATGGGCCGTGCAGGGGAGGAGAAATGACCCGAGTGGCTGTGGTGGGTGCGACGGGATATGCGGGCGCAGAGTTGGTGCGCTTGCTTGCCGGTCACCCGCACGTCGAGTTGACCGTTTTAACATCCCGCAAATATGCCGGCCAGAGCTTTGAAAGTGTCTATCCGGCCATGTCCGGAGTCGTGCAGTTGAGCTGCGAGGTCTTCGACAGCCGTCGGGTCTGTGAACAGGCGGATGTGGTTTTCACGGCCCTGCCCCACAAGCTGCCGATGGAAATCGTACCCGGACTCATCGACCAGGGCAAGAGAGTGATCGACCTTTCGGCCGATTTCAGGTTTCGGGATGCCGCGCGATACGAGGCACATTATCAGCCCCACACGGCCAAAGACCTTTTGGCCAGCAGTGTTTACGGATTAACCGAAATATATCGGGACGAGATTCGGACGGCCGCCCTCGTGGGCAATCCCGGCTGTTATCCCACCAGCGTCCTGCTGCCGCTCGTACCGCTTGTTCGGGATGGGTTGCTGGATCTGAAAACCCTTATTGCAGATGCCAAATCAGGTGTGAGCGGTGCCGGTCGCTCGCCGTCTCTGACCACACTTTATTGCGCGGTGAGCGAATCGTTCAAAGCTTACAAAGTTGCCGGTCACCGGCACAATCCCGAAATGGAGGAGGTTATCGGCCGGGAGGCCGGCCAGTCGGTGACGCTGACGTTTGTGCCGCATCTCGTGCCGATGTCACGCGGCATGCAGACAACCATCTACGCCAACCCGGTTGCCGGCGTCGAGCGCGGGGACATCGAGGGCTGCCTGAAGGAATATTACCGCGAACGGCCTTTCGTGCGTGTTCGTGACGACGGCCAATCGCCGGACACCCTCAACGTGCGCGGGACAAACTTTTGTGACATCGGTTTTGTCCTCGACGGGCGCAACAACCGCCTGATTCTCTTGTCGGCTATAGACAACCTGGTCAAGGGAGCGGCCGGACAGGCGGTGCAGAACATGAACATCATGCTTGGCTTACCTGAAACGGCTGGATTGATGCAGGTTCCCTATCCGTTGTAGTCGGCGGGCTCATGCTGTTGCCGTTGCCGGCAGGAAGGGCGTAAACGTTCACAGGGCACCGCATCTGCTTTGTTGTCGGGCACTTGAAGTACAAAAGTACGTCTGCGCGCCCGACGCCTTGCATCTGCGGCACCCTGTAAACGCTTACAATTAGGTGGTTTGAAGCGCATCGGACTTTGCAACCCTGTGAACGGTGAAGGAAGGGCTAAAACGGTCGCTGCGGTTGGCATCGGTTCTCAGTAAAACAAGAACCCAATAACTTACGCCAGGAGGTTCTTGACATCGATCGTGTATTGAAATAGGAGAGACCGGAAATCATATGGTCCCACCCGCTTACTTGGAAACACACTAAAAAAAGGAGGTTGACGATGTCGGCAAAGCTCATCAAAGGCACGGAAATCCGCGAAGAAATCCTGGAAGAAATCACGGCAGAGGTTGCCCAAATCAAAGCAAAGCACGGCGTGGTTCCCGGGCTTGTCACGATTCTCGTGGGAGAAAATCCGGCCTCCATCTCTTATGTGACCCTCAAGATCAAGACCGCTCACCGCGTCGGCTTCAAAGAGATCCAGGACAGTCAACCTCCGGATATTTCCGAGGCGGACCTGCTGGCGTTGATCGACAAGTACAACAAGGATGATTCGATCAACGGCATTCTGGTCCAGCTGCCGCTCCCCAAACACGTCAATGAAAAAAAGGTCCTCAATGCCATCGATCCGGATAAGGACGTGGACGGTTTCCATCCGGTCAACGTGGGGCGCCTGATGATCGGCGGCAGTGAGGTCAAGTTTCCGCCGTGCACACCGGCCGGCATCCAGGAAATGATCGTTCGCGCCGGCGTGGAAACCAGCGGCGCCGAGGTGGTGGTGGTTGGACGTTCCAACATCGTCGGCAAACCGATCGCCAACATGATGGTGCAAAAGGGCCCCGGCGCCAATTCGACGGTCACCGTGGTTCACACCCGCACAAAGGATCTCGCCGCTCATTGTAAGCGGGCCGACATTCTGATCGTGGCCGCCGGCGTTCCCGGATTGGTGAAACCGGAGTGGATCAAGCCGGGGGCCTGCGTTATCGACGTCGGCGTCAACCGCGTGGGCGAAAAGGTCAGCGAAAAAACCGGTAAAAAAATCGCGATCCTGAAGGGCGATGTCGATTTCGATGCGGCCAAGGAGATAGCCGGTTGGATCACTCCGGTTCCGGGTGGTGTCGGACCGATGACCATAACCATGCTCATGAAAAATACCCTCAAATCCCTCAAATTCCGCTTGGGAATTGCCTGAAGACAGAATGACAGTTCATGGGGGAGGCGACCGGCCTTCCCCGTGGCCTGCAAACCAAATTATACCTGACACATTTGTTGAACGAGGTCTACAAATCCTTACGCGTGCGCGTCCTTGACTGGCAGAGCTTTTCGATTTCATTCCTGGCATTCTTCTTGACAGGCAGCGAGGCATAGGGTAGAATTTATATAGCTTAAAAAATGCAAGGGCAAAGCCACCGAAAGGCGGCGACGCAAAACCATGGGTCTACAGCCGTGAGGCCAAGATTGCCAGGTTGCCAAAGTCAGTTTTTATGCGCCTTTGGGTATTTGGCCCAAAGGCGTTTTTTTTACTAAAGCATCGGCCGTCGATGGCCGATACTGCTATCAGGAAACGACGGAATAAACGGTTCGCCAAATAGTTGAAGTGGGATGCCCGGTGAAGAGGGCTGTGAGGTTCGGGTCATCTGGGATTCACGGAAATCGAGATAATATACTGTAATTATTATAGGATATATTTACCATGCGAAAAAAAATCTCCCTGGTTATCCTGAGTAATTCCGGAGCTTCAGCCAAACAGTTCACGATTTCTGCCATGTTTCTAAGAGTGTTCATTGCCGGCTGCCTGATTGCCGCCACCGCTCTGGGTTACGATTATTACCGCCTGAAGATATCAGCCGTTACCGCGCTTAATAACACCTTTCAGCTTACCAACCAGACCGATGAAATCATGCGCCAGCGCGAGCAGATCCAGGAGTTTGCTGAAGAAATCTCGACCCTTAAGACCAAATTGGTCGCACTCAACGATTTCGAGAAAAAAATCCGCATTATTGCCAACATCGAAAGCACGGAAGAACAGGACAACCTGTTTGGTATCGGTGGTTCGATCCCCGAGGATCTCGACACCCAAATCCCGTTGACCCAGAAACACAACAGCCTGATGCGGGAAATGCACGAACAGGTCGGTCAGCTGCACCTCGCCACCCACAATCAGGATCAGAATTTCGACACCCTGCTGAAACGTCTTCAGGATCAGCAGAACCTGCTGGCCTCAACCCCGGCCGTGCGGCCCTGTCCGGGATGGACGACCTCCAGTTTTGGTTACCGGATATCCCCTTTCACCGGGCGCCGGGAGTTTCACAAAGGCTTTGACATCGCCAATCGCAAGGGAACCCCTATTACCGCTACTGCTGATGGGATGGTTGCCTTTGCCGGATCTAAGGGATTGCTGGGCAATGCGGTTGTCGTCGACCACGGCCACGGTATGGTGACCCGTTACGGCCACCTCGAAAAAGTGATGGTCAAGCGCGGCACTTCGGTCAAGAGGGGCGACACGATCGGCTTGATGGGCAACACCGGCAGAAGCACGGGACCTCATGTGCACTATGAAGTCCACCTGAACGGCATTCCGGTCAACCCGGTCAAGTACATCCTCAACTAATCCCGTACCAAAATTTCTCCGATCACGGCTCAGAGAGTCGGCATCACCCCTAAGAGAGGGGTGTCGGCCTGTCTGTAGTGTCTATTCAGACATAAATTGTCTTATCCATTGTCGACCGCTGCTCGATATTTGAAGCCTGGGGACATGACAATGTGCATCGGCAGTGTTATTTGGGTTTCAGATTTCAGGGCGTGCCTGCCCGACCGCTTAAAGTAATGCCAATTATCAAATTACAAGCACCAAAATACAAATAATTTAAATTGCCGATTGCACCTCTCAAAACGCCTTTCGCCGGCTCTTGGCGATATTGACCCCGGGATCCTGAATAATTAACGTTTTAAGGTTGAGACCACAGGTCCATGTGCTATAATCACCCACCTCGGCCAGCTTTGAGGTTTGTTTTTTTACCCGGGAGGTTTAAGCCATCATGCTTTCAAGTTTTCTTACCAAAGTGTTCGGCAGCAAAAACGAGCGGGAGTTAAAGAAGCTCCAGCCGATCATAGAACAGATCAATGCCCTCGAGACCGATCTGAAGGCATTAAATGACGAGCAGTTAAAGGGTCATACCGCTAAATTCAAAGAGCGCCTGCACAACGGCGAACCGCTGGATGACCTGTTACCGGAGGCTTTTGCTGTGGTCAGGGAGGCGTCGCGGCGCACCCTCAACATGCGCCACTTCGATGTGCAGTTGCTTGGCGGTATCGTTTTACATCAGGGCAAAATCGCCGAAATGAAGACCGGTGAGGGGAAAACGCTGGTTGCGACCCTGCCGGCCTATCTGAACGCCCTGACCGGCAAGGGTGTTCACATCATTACGGTGAACGATTATCTGGCCGGCCGCGATACCCGATGGATGGGAACCATCTACACATTTTTGGACCTGACGGTCGGGACCATCGTTCACGGCCTGGATGATGCCGAGCGAAAAAAGGCTTACGGGGCGGACATCACTTACGGTACCAACAACGAGTTTGGTTTCGACTACCTGCGGGACAACATGAAGTTCGATCGCCAGAGCCTGGTGCAAGGAGAACTTCACTACGCGATCGTCGACGAGGTCGACAGCATTTTGATCGATGAAGCCCGGACGCCGTTGATCATTTCCGGGCCGGCCGAACGGTCGACCGATTTGTACTACCAGGTCAACAACATCATCCCGCGCCTCAAAAAGGAGAGCGACTACTCGATCGACGAAAAGGCCCGCACCGTCGTTCTGACAGAGGAAGGGGTGGCCAGGGCCGAGAAACTGCTGCAGGTCGACAACATCTACGACCCCAAGCACATCGAACTGCTGCACCACGTCAACCAAGGGCTCAAGGCCCACACTCTGTTCAAGCGCGATGTCGACTACATTGTAAAAAACGGCGAGGTGATCATCGTCGACGAGTTCACCGGTCGACTCATGCCGGGAAGGCGTTACAGTGAAGGGCTGCATCAGGCCTTAGAGGCCAAGGAAGGCGTCAAGATCGAAAACGAAAACCAGACGCTCGCCACGGTCACCTTCCAGAACTACTTTCGAATGTACGACAAACTGGCCGGCATGACCGGTACCGCCGACACCGAGGCGGTCGAATTCAAAAAGATATACTCTCTCGAGGTCATGGTCATTCCGACCGACAAGCCGATGGTCCGCAAGGACTACTCGGACGTCATCTACAAGACGCGCCGTGAGAAGTACAATGCGGCCATCGACGAAATCGTCGAACTTCATCGCAAGGGACAGCCCGTTTTGGTGGGCACCATTTCGATCGATGTGTCCGAGCAGGTCAGTGACAGCTTGAAGAAAAGAGGCATCAAGCACACGGTGCTCAACGCCAAGATTCACGAAAAGGAGGCCGAGATCATCGCCATGGCCGGTCAGAAGGGGGCGGTGACCATATCCACCAACATGGCCGGGCGCGGCACCGACATCGTTCTCGGCGAGGGGGTGACGGAACTGGGGGGTTTGCACATCCTCGGCACCGAAAGACATGAGAGCCGCCGGATCGACAATCAGCTCCGAGGGCGTTCCGGCCGCCAGGGTGATCTCGGCTCTTCACGGTTTTATCTTTCCCTGGAAGACGACCTGCTGCGGATTTTCGGCGGTGAGCGGATCACCGGCATCATGGACCGGCTCGGCATGCAGGAAGGCGAACCGATCGAACACGGCCTGATCAGCAGGGCGATCGAAAACGCCCAATCGAAGGTGGAAGGCCACAACTTTGAAATCCGTAAACAGTTGCTGGAATACGATGATGTCATGAACCAGCAGCGCGAGGTGATTTACCGCCAGCGGCGCGAGGCGCTCTTCGGAAAAGACCTGAAGTCATCCATTCTGGAAATCATCGAGGAAAAGTCGGAGGAGATTGCCGGCGGTTTTGCCGACGAACGGGCACCGGCCGAGGAGTGGGATTTCAAAGGTCTCAACGAAGCCGTGTTCAAACAGTTTAACTTCCGCCTGCCAACCTTAGAGGGCGACACACTCGATGGGCTCACCCAGGAGGGCCTGGCCCAGTTGATCAACGACGAAGCCGTCAGGATCTATGAGGAAAAGGAAAAAGCCATCGGGCCGGAGGATTTCCGCCAACTCGAGCGCATCGTCATGCTCCAGAACGTGGACAATCTCTGGAAGGATCATCTGCTGTCAATGGACCACCTCAAGGAGGGGATCGGTCTGCGGGGCTATGCCCAGCAGAATCCGCTGCTGGTATACAAGAAAGAGGGGTTCGAGATGTTTCAGGAGATGATCGCGAGGATAAAAGAAGAAACTCTCGGGATCCTTTTCCGGATTCAGCTTGCCGAACCCCAGAAAATGAAAGAGATTCAGCGGCCGCGGGAACAACAGCTGACCTATTCGGGGTCAGGAGAACCGCAAAAAAAGAAACCGGTAAAACGGGCCGATAAAAAAATCGGTCGCAACGCTCCTTGCCCCTGCGGCAGCGGCAAGAAATACAAAAAATGCTGCGGGAAATAGGGGTCTGTCGAGAGCAGTAATCGGAGGCTGGCCTACCTCATACAGCGGCTGTCAGAGGCTATTTGCGTAAAGAATTGCCGGTGGACTCCCCGCCTTGATTTTGGTATTATAAATATATCCGGGTGTCGTTCCGGATAAAGACAAGGTTTTTGGGCGCAACCCTTTACAAGGTTCAAACCAAGTGCTTATATTGAAAATTAATGGTGAAAGGAGTTGGGGATTTGCGCCAGTTTCGAGGCTGAGCAGGTGTAGTTGATGATATTCCCGGGGCTTGTCTGACGCCAGGGTTTGTGAACCGAGAGTTTAATACCAACAGTTCACCGGTACCCCTGATCTAAACGGCATCACCGAACGATACAATAACTTTGCATCGCGCGGCGCAGCACTGATACCCGGCATTCCGCAAAAATCCTCTTTCCGATGGCCGTATGTTTCCCGGGGTAATACGTTTTTTTTGAGGGAATAAACATGAGCGAGTACAATCCTGAATTCGAAGGAGACATCGCTTCAGAAACGGAAACGGATCTTACTGAACCGCCTTTTTATCGGGTGTTGCTCCTCAATGACGATTACACAACGATGGATTTTGTCGTGGAGGTCCTCAGATCTGTCTTCAATAAATCGACGGAAGAGGCCACACGAATTATGCTCAATGTCCATCATGCGGGCGCCGGACTTTGCGGCGTTTTTTCCTTTGAAGTTGCAGAAACCAAAGTGGATACCGTTCATGCCCTGGCGAGGGAACATGGGTTTCCGCTCAAAAGCACCATGGAGAAAGAATAAAAGATGATAAGCAAGGAACTCAGCGTAACCTTGGGTCTAGCCGTGCGGGAAGCGAAAAAGCGGCGCCACGAGTATGTGTGTGTCGAACACATCCTGTTCGCCATTTTGTACGACAGCGTCGGCATCGAAATAATCGAAAACTGCGGCGGCAACATTGAGAACATGAACAGGGCTCTGGAGGAATTTTTCAACGAAAAACTGGAACGGGTTGCTGACGGCACCGAATACGTGCTTCAACAAACCATTGCTTTTCAGAGGGTGATCCAGCGAGCGGTCAATCACGTCAGATCGGCCGAAAAGCAGGAGGTTGAAGTCAGCGACATCCTGGCATCCATTTTTCTTGAAAAAGATTCCCATGCTGCCTTCATTCTTCAGCACGAAGGCATTACGCGTCTGGATGTTTTGAATTTTATTTCGCATGATGTGTCGAAATCCCCATACGATGCAGAGCAGGAGGGTTTCGCACCCACCGATCGGCGCGACAAGTCGAAAAAGGGGGATCCGCTTTCGATGTTCACTGTAGACTTGGTTAAAATGGCTGCTGATGGGAAGCTGGACCCACTGATCGGCCGTGAGCTCGAGACCGAACGCACCATGCAGGTCCTTTGCCGCAGGCGCAAAAACAATCCGGTCTTCGTAGGGGATCCCGGTGTTGGCAAAACGGCGATGGCAGAGGGTCTGGCCCAGAAAATCAATTCAGGCGACGTACCCGAAATCCTCAAGGACGTGCGGATCTTTTCCCTCGATCTGGGCGGCATGCTGGCAGGCACCAAGTTTCGCGGCGATTTCGAGCAGCGTCTGAAGGGTGTCATCCAGGCGTTGCAGCGGATGCCCAATGCGATTCTATTCATCGACGAAATCCACACCATCGTGGGAGCCGGGGCGACCAGCAGCGGTTCCATGGACGCGTCCAACATTTTGAAACCGGTACTGGCCACCGGCGACATCCGCTGTATCGGTTCGACCACCTATGAAGAGTACAAAAACCATTTCGAAAAGGATCGTGCCCTGTCGCGCCGTTTCGAAAAAATCGAAATTTCCGAACCGCCGATCAAGGAAACGATTCAGATCCTCAAAGGCCTCAAGTCCCGCTACGAAGAACATCACGGTATCATGTATACCGATTCGGCCTTGAAGTCGGCTGCGGAGCTGAGCGCGAAATTTCTGAACGACCGCTATCTACCCGATAAAGCCATCGACGTTATCGACGAAGCCGGGGCCTTCGTCCGGCTTTCCGGTTCTTCGCGCCGCAAAAACATTAACCCGGCGGACATCGAAAAAATTATCGCCAAAATGGCGCGCATTCCCACCCGCAGCGTTTCGACCTCGGACCGTATCAAGCTCGAGAACCTCGACAAGGAACTTAAATCGGTCGTTTTCGGCCAGGACGAAGCAATCCAATCGCTGGTGACGGCCATCAAGCGAACGCGGGCCGGTCTGGGCGCCCCGGGAAAGCCGGTCGGCTCCTTCCTTTTCACCGGTCCGACCGGTGTCGGCAAGACCGAGGTGTCGCGGCAGTTGTCCCGCATCCTGGGTGTCGAGTTCCTGCGTTTCGACATGAGCGAGTACATGGAAAAACATACCGTGGCACGCCTGATCGGTGCCCCTCCGGGATACATCGGTTTTGACCAGGGCGGTCTGTTGACCGACGGGATCCGAAAACACCCTTACAGTGTTCTGCTGCTCGATGAGATCGAAAAGGCTCATCCGGACCTGTTCAACATTCTTTTGCAGGTGATGGACCACGCGACTCTGACCGACAACAACGGCAAAAAAGCCGATTTCCGGAACGTCATCCTTATCATGACCTCCAATGCCGGTTCGCGTGAAATGAGCAACCGCTCCATCGGTTTCGGCGACGGCCATAAGGATGCCGAGCACAAGGGGCAAAAGGCGATCGAAGGGTTTTTCAGCCCGGAATTCAGAAACCGTCTGGATGCCACCATCTCCTTCCACTCCCTGACCATCGACATCATGGAGCTGATCGTCGACAAATTCATCAATGAACTGAACGATCAGCTGTCGGCCCGCAAGGTGTTTCTGACCATCACGCCGGAAGTTCGTACGTGGCTGGCAAAGAAAGGCCACGATCCGTCATACGGCGCACGTCCCTTGGGCCGCCTGATTCAGACCGATATCAAGGACCGACTCTCCGATGAGATTCTGTTTGGACGGTTGACCAAGGGCGGGGTCATCACCGTCGATCTCAAAGACGACCAGTTGGAATTTGCATGATCGAATTCGCTGATGGCGTTAGCGGGAACCGACAATCCGAGTGCAGGACCGGCGGGCCGACCGCCGGCCTGAAACCAGATTCACCAAACCCTGTCTGAAGCACCGCGAACAAAGGGCTCATTTAAAAACAACGTCACGTTTTGGACGCCGATGCATCCCGTCTGGCCGCCGGTGCGAAAATTCGGAATATCCAGATATTCAGGCGTTTTCGCAGCTTGCCAGCCGGCCTCCTCAACGCCCAAAATTGGGAACTTATTTTTTCGTGAGCCCCAAGCGTCGTTATGCCGGTATTTCTTCTTTCCGATAAAATCGCCTTCCCCCCACCCCACTTCGCAACCCCCGAAGGCCTGCTAGCCGTTGGTGGCGACTTGAGTCAGGAGCGTTTGCTGCTCGCCTACCGGATGGGAATCTTTCCGTGGTACGCTGAAGACGAGCCGATCCTTTGGTGGTCGCCCGACCCGCGGCTTATTCTCTATCCGAGCACGCTTCACGTTTCCAGAACCCTGAAAAAGATTTTTAAAAAAAAGGTGTTTACGGTCACAATGGACAGGGCCTTCGAGGAGGTAATCACCGCCTGCGCCCAGACCCGCCTGAAGAACCGCGAGGGGACCTGGATTGTCGACGGCATTCACGATGCCTATTGCCGTCTGCACCTCTCCGGCTATGCCCACTCGGTGGAAACATGGGCGGACGGACGGCTGGTCGGCGGGCTGTACGGTGTTTCGCTGGGGCGGTGTTTTTTTGGTGAATCGATGTTTTCACGGGTCGACAACGCCTCCAGCGTAGCTCTGGTCGCCCTTGTGCGTTACCTCAAGACCCTTTCCTTCGATTTCATTGATTGCCAGGTGACCACGGCCCATCTGATGCGCTTTGGCGCCTGCGAAATCCCTCGGTCCCGATTTCTAAAAGAGCTGCGGCACGCTCTGGCGGCCCCCACCTTGAAGGGGCCGTGGAAAATTAATTCTGTGGCCGATGCGGGCGTTACAGAGGGGACAGCCGGCCGGTAACCCGCACGATAGCCATCCAGTTGACAAGACGCCACAGGTCCGGCTACAAGACTGCGCATCGCCGGCTGCCGGTTGGTTAAGGGCTTGCGAAAAAATTAGTTGGTGATTTTGGTCGTTGAGGCGCCCGGCCGACAAGGCGTAAAACCGCTGGAATATCTGGATATTCCGAGATTTTGCAACGCAGCCGGACGGGATGCATCGGCGTCCAAAATGGTAAGTTATTTTTGAGCAAGCCCTAAGGCGGGAAGAGCGATGTGGATGGACAATCAAACCGTTTGCCCCGGAGGAAGGCCATGGAAAAAGAGTGCATCTTCTGCAACATTGTTAACGGCAAGACCGATACCCGTTTTGTATTCGAGGACGATCAACTGGTTGTCTTCAAAGATATCAATCCCCATGCCCCAGTCCACGATCTGATCGTGCCACGCCGGCACATCCGCAGCATCAACGACATGACCGATGCGGACCAAGGCCTCGTGGCGCATATGCTGGTGGTAGGTCGGGATGTGGCCAGGGAGCGGGAAATCAACGCCTCCGGATACAAATTGGTGTTCAACGTGGAGTGGGGCGGCGGCCAGCGGATTTTTCATCTGCACATGCACCTTCTTGGTGGATGGAAAAAATAAAGATGTCCAACCCAAAGACGGCTGCTGCGGCCGGTCTCTATATTCACATTCCCTTCTGCCGCAAAAAATGCAGGTACTGTGATTTTTACTCCGTCACCGATCCTTCCCTTCAGCCCGGCTTTCTGAAAGCCTTGCAGCAGGAAATGCGGCTTGCCGCAGCCTCGCAACCCGCCCTGAACTTTGACACGCTTTACCTCGGTGGTGGCACGCCGTCCGCATTAGGGGTTGGCGCAGTCGAAGAAATCATTAAAGCGGCCCGCCGGGCTTTTTCATTTCTGCCGGATACCGAGGTCACAGTCGAGGTCAATCCCGGAACGGTCGACTTCGATTCATTGCAACGCCTCCGTCAGGCAGGCGCCAATCGACTCAACGTCGGAGTCCAGTCCTTCCGGGATCGGAACCTGGTGTTTCTGGGGCGAATCCACAGCGCGATCGAGGCTGAGAGGGTTCTGGCATGGTCGCATGCGGCCGGCTTCGACAATATCGGCATCGACCTCATATACGGCATCCCCGGTCAGACGCCGGACACCTGGAAGATCGATCTGCTAAAGGCAATTGACTGCGACCTCTCACATCTTTCCTGTTACAGTCTCACCTTCGAACCCGGCACCGCCCTGGAAGGTGACTTGAGGCGCGGGAAATTCCTGGCTGTCGACGAAGACCGGGTTGCAGAGCTATACCTTCAAGCTCTCGAGGTATTGGGAAGAGGGGGCTTCGAGCAGTATGAGACCGCCAACTTTGCCCGGTCCCGCGATCGACGCTCGCGCCACAACTACAAGTACTGGTCTTTTTCACCCTATCTCGGGCTGGGCCCCTCGGCCCATTCGTTCATCGGGCCCGAACGATTTTGGAATTGTGCAGATGTCGACCGCTACATCAGGCAGCTGGATAATAGTCGACGGCCGATCGAGGCAAGCGAAACCCTGACCCGTGAAATGTTGATGACCGAAGCGGTCTACCTCGGTCTGCGCCTCATAGACGGGATCGACATGTCCGCTTTTAACGATCGTTTCGGGATCGGTTTCATGGAGCATTTCGGTGCCAAGTCGGCGGCTTTCGAACAGGAGGGATTGCTGACGACAACCGACGGACACTGCCGCTTGACGCCGCGCGGCATGCTGCTTCTGGACACCATAGCGGCTGCTTTTGTCGACTGTATCGCATAGTGTCTAGTCACACTTAAATTGTCTTACCCATTGTCGACCGCTGCTCGATATTTCAAGCCTGGGAACATGACAATGACTATCGGCAGTGTTGGTTTAGGTTTCAGATTTCAGGGCTTGCCCTTCCGCCTAAAATAATGCCAAATACCAAAATACAAGCACCAAAATACAAATAAATTCCAAATTACAATATCCAAATCTCAAAAAAGATCAAAACCCAATAGTTTGGAACTTCGAATTTCGGTTATTGTGATTTGGTTGGTATTTGAGTTTTGTTATTTGAAATTTAAATAGCCGACACCTGATACCTGAAACCTCAATGTGCTTTCATCCCTCAACCCTCGTATGAAACTACACCAAAGTGGCATGGCTTTTTTTAAAATTAGACCACCTGGTTTGATGGCCCGGATTAAGCGGCGCACCGATTGAACATCGAACATCGAACGTTCAACATCGAATGTTGAATGGAGA
>Ga0272441_10008518_pt1 | contig 16209 bp, 9 predicted proteins | sample SSMProp6N_FD_193582 | JGI IMG/M metagenome (GOLD analysis project Ga0272441, IMG submission 193582) | Marine sediment archaeal communities from Little Sippewissett salt marsh, Falmouth, MA, United States - SSM-Prop-6N | ecosystem: Environmental > Aquatic > Marine > Wetlands > Sediment ... | reverse complement strand
GCCGGGGGCTCCGGCGGCCGGGTCGACCCCTCCACGGGGCGATTGTAGCCGCCGCTCGGCGGATGTCAACAGGTCGCCCGGCGGCGCGCCGACAAGCGGCGGGCGCTTCGCGCCCCATCCCGCCCCTGCACTCCCCTGCCCCTATCAGCGGGCGCTGACGTCGTAGGCATATAGCCTGTCCGCATGGCGGATATACAGCCTGCCTCCGCAGACGACCGGGTGCGCCCAGTACTTCCCCGAGCCGCCGCTCGGCACCCCGAAGGAGCTGACCACCTCGTAGGCCGCGGGCGTGGCCCTGACGAGCGACATCGTGCCCCTCTCGCCCAGGCAGTAGAGCATCCCGTCGGCGTAGGTCAGCGAGCCCTTGGCCGGGCCCTCGGACCGGTACTTCTGCCCGCCCGTCATGAAGTCGAGGCAGAACCGCCCGCCCTTCTGGTAGCCCGAGCCGTACAGGTGCCCGTCGTGGAGGATGACGCCTTCGTTGAGGCTGTCGAGGAGATCGTTCTCCCACACCTTCTCGGCGGCTATGCCGCCTTCGGTGCGCTTGAGCCTGAGCAGGATGCTCCCCTTGCCGTAACCGCTCGACGCGTAGACGTAGGGCTTGGAGTAGATGACGTCAGTGGCGTTGTTGCCGCGCCGGTTCCGGTGGCCGACTCTCCAGAGCAGCCGGCCGGTCTTCGCGTCGACGGCGAAGACCGCGTCGGCGCTCATCGTCACGAGTTGCCGGATGCCGCCGAACTCGGCCACGACCAGCGACGAGAAGCCGACCCGATCCTTGATCTCCGTGTTGACCCAGGAGGTCCTGGCCGTCTTCCTGTCGAGCGCGACCATGTACCCCTTGGCGCCGCCCGGCGAGCAGATGACGTTCTCGCCGTCGATCAGCACCGACTCGCAGAGCCCGTAACTCGGCCGCTTCGCGTCGAAGCGCTCGAGCATGTCGACGGTCCAGAGCTCGCGGCCCGTGTCGGCCCTGAAGGCGGTGAGGCGCCCGAGGTCCCCGAGGTGGTAGGCCACCCCGTCTTTCACCGTGGGCGTGCCCCTCGATCCTCCGTAGGACGTCGCGTGCCGCATGCGCTCGGAGGCCTGCCACGACTCCCCGTTGGGCGAGCGCCACTTCATGCGCCCGTTCAGGTCGAAGGCGAAGACGAACGTCCGCTTGTCGACCATGCCCGCGGTGTAGATCATCCCCTTGGCCACCGAGACCGGGGTGTAGCCCTTGCCCAGCCCCGACGCGGTCCAGAGGAGCTTCGGCCCGCCCTCGGGCCACGACTTCAGGAGGCCCGTCTCGGTCGACTTGTTGTCGCGCCGGGGGCCGTGGTACTCGGGCCAGTCGGCGGCGCGTGATGCGGCCGAGGCCGCGACCAGCAGCACCGCGGCGGCCGCCGCAAGTGATAGTCTGCCCATTCGCATGTCTCCGCTGACTGTTGCCCCACTCATCGCCCCTCCCCTCTCGCGGGGCCCTACTCGCTCACGAACTTCAGCTTGCCGAACTTGCCGGGGTTGTGGAAGCCCGTGCCCACGAAGGCCCACGAGGAGACCTCCTTCCCCGCCCCGCGGTCGCGGCACAGGTTCATGCCCCAGACCTCCCCCGCCTTCGGGGCCGCCTTGATGGACGAGAGCTTGACGGCTATCTCCACGTCCCAGAAGCCCTTGCCCTTGCGGGGGGCGGTCCTGATCTCGCCGTTCCACAGCCCGTCGCGGGTGTCAGAGTCCTGGATGGTGCCCAGGTTGTTGACGATCGCCTGGTAGTAGGTCTTCCTGTCGAGGTTGGTATCCAGGAAGACCTCGACGGCGTCGTCCTGCCAGCAGGCGTCGTCGCGGTTGATGGCATAGGCCTTGAGCTCGCCGTAGAGCGGCTCGATGTTGTGGAAGGCGAAGTAGAGCCACTCGCCGTCGGTGACGATCTTCACCTCGGTGTCGGCCCGCGCCTTCTCGGCCCGGGGGATGCTCACGAAGCCGGTGGCCACCGGCGCCTTCTTCCAGACCGCGTCGTCGAGGACGCCGTCGAGCTTGGGGGCCTCCTTGACGATCCTGGCCGTGTAGACCTTCTCGAAGGCCTCGAGGGCTGCGGGGAACATGGCCGTCGCGTCTGGGATCATCTTCGCGTCGCGGCCGGAGTTGATGGCGTCGATGAACTCGGCCACTTGCTCGCGCCACGCGGCGCAGTAGCTGCTCAGCTCGCCCGGCGAGGCCCCGCCGGCGTCGGCGCCGCTCCTGAGCCCCGTCTTGGGGTACTGGGGCAGGTACTTCTTCAGCCTCTTGAGGAAGCTCGCGGCCGCCTTCGCGGCAGGCGAATTCGGCTTGGATTTCATGGCGGCATCTAGGGTGCGGAGGTAGCGGTAGTCGTCGATGCCCTCGCGGACCCACTCGTACTTGATGGTCGGGACGTAGCCGCCGGGATAGGCGAAGGCCGCCGAGGTCTCAGTCGAGAAGAAGAGCGGCAGATGGGCGTGGGCGATCTCCCAGTTGTAGACCCACTGCCAGTTGCCGCCCGTGCGAGCGCTCCACACGTAGACGCCCCACACGTAGCGCGACCAGCCGTTGTTGTAGCCGATGAAGCCCGAGAGCTTCTCCTTGATGCAGAGGAACATGGTCTGCTTGGCGCGCTCCCAGCAGTGGTTCATGGTGACGTCCATGAGGGGGATCATCACCGTGTAGTCGTCGCCGAAGTGATCCCTGTCCGCCATGAGGGTGATGGTGGTGCGGGCGCCGGGGACCTCGCGGCACATCTTCAGGTACTTGATGCAGTCCACGCGGTTCCGGTTCCACGCGTTCAGGTTTGTCTCGCGTGGCTCGTCGGTGACGAAGATGAGCATGCGCAGGCCCTGCCTCTTCGCCCACGCGACGTGCTGCCTGATCATGTCCCTGTAGGCCACGTTGAACTTCGGGCCGAACTCCTTCAGCCCCCACTTCATCAGCCTGTAGTTGACCGAGCCCATCACGCTGATACAGCTCTCCTGGTCCATGCCGTTGCGCTTCATGGCCTCGGCGATGAGATCGTGGGTCGAGTAGTCGATGACGGGAAGGCCGTTCTCGAGCTTCTGGGGATGCGCGTCGCCGAACTCGTAGGCCGTCATGCCGTGGGCGGCCATGTCGTCGACCATCGCGTCGATGAGTTTCTTCTTCACCTCGGGCGATCCCCCGTGCGCGCGGTACTGGTGGGCGCTTGCGGCGCCGTTGTTCCACATCGTGAAAGAGGCGTCCGCCTTGGCGAGCCCGAATGGTCTGACTGTCACAGAGACGGGCAGCTCGGTCGCGCGGCCCTTCGCGGGCTTGATGAGCACCTTGCCGGTGTAAGCCCCCGCAACGGCGCCGTCGGGCGCGTGCAGCGTGATCCAGTACTGCCGGTTCCAGCCGGCGAAGGCGTCGATGTCGCGGTACGGCACGAGCAAGGTCGGCACGGCCTCGTGGTACGGGCCGCCCGCGCGCTGGAGGTGCTCCTTCACGAGGCGCAGGTCCATCGCCGAGGCCGGGATGGCCGCTCCGCCCGGGCCGGCGAGATCGGTGAGCTCGATCTTCAGGATGCCCAGGTCCTTCAGCGGACGGACGGCGAAGTTCACGCCTTCGTACTCGCCGGGGGCGCAGGCAAGCTCGAGGCCACCGATGCTCTCGCCCTCGAGGGGGGCGTCTTCAGGGAATATCTTCTTCTGCAGGCCTCTCGAGAAGACCGAGTAGCCGCGCCTGCGGTCTTCTCGCGAGGGCGCTGCGGAGGTGCCATCCTGGGCGTGCGGCCTGTAGCGAAGACCTCTCTTCCACAGGTCGTAAGCCACCCCGTCGTATAGCGCTGCGTGGGCCCTGTCGCCCTCCGAGGCCTTCGGCCAGACCGATACGGCGAAGACGGTGCAGTCCCTGAACGTCAGCTCCAACTTCCCGTCGGTCACTTCGACCTCGAAGGCGTGCGGCTTGAAGTACCTGGAGAAGTACTGCTCGAAGACGGGCTTCCTCGGATCGAAGAAGATGTCCGCGCCGTAATAGTGATGATCGAACGAGAGGAACTTCTCGAGGTCCAGGTCCGTCCTGACCGCCTCCTTGCCCTGGGCCTCGATGGAGTAGTTGCTGTTATCCCGGGAGCTGTTCCAGGTGAGGTGGAAGGCGACGGCCCTCACCTCGTACTTCCCGTCGGGGAGCTTGGCCGCGAAGCCGACCTCCGCCCCCTGCACCCCGTCGCCCAGGAGGGGCAGCTCGCCGAGGAGCGCCTTCGCCTGCAGGCCTTCGGCGGCAGTGAGGCCATAGCCCCTAGCGTCGTCGTACGCCAGTTCCGGCGTGACCGGCACCGCGCCCGGCCGGACCGATGCTGCGGGGCCGAAGTCGAACGTCCGCATGCGGACATCGGATTTCCAGAGCCTGACCAGCGAGAGCTTCCCCAGCGTGAACGAGTACCCCTCGCTCATCCTGCCGAATGAAAGCGCCAGCGCGCGAAGGCTCTTCGCATCGAGCGCCCGGCCGCCGCCCGCGATGTACAGGTCGCGCAGCGGAATGCGTATCTCGTTGGCGCCGCCATCAAGCACGAACGTGCCGGGGGCCGCGCCTTTCGCGTCCGAGAGCTTCCAGGTGACCGGCACCCTCCGGTCGCCTTCCGGGGCGACTATCTCCAGGCGAAGCTCGTCGAAGGCGCTGGGGTCCGCGCCCTCGGACTGCCATATGATGATCTCGGAGGCCTTCCTGGCAGGGATCTCTATCGTGGCCCCCTTCAGTGATACGAGGACCCCTCCGCTGGCTACGACACTCTTCAGGTGGGCCCTCCGCGAGAAGTCGGCCACGACCTTGGTGCGGACCGGCCTCAGAGGCGCCCGTTCGCGGGCGAAGGCGGCTGCGTGAAGGATCAGCGCGGCGGCGAAGAGCTTCTTCATCTCAAGTCCCCCTTGCGGCTTCGTCAGTCTCAGGAGCTGCAGCGGGCCACGCCGAGCAGCCCGGCGTGCAGCGGAATATACTCCCGTGTGGCCGCTGCCTCAAGCTGAAATGGTCCGTAGGGCGGGAGATCAGCGGACGGGATGTCGGGATATGCGTGGCCGGGCGTGCCGGAGCGATGCCGCGTCGGGTAGCAGGTCCTCTTGCCGGAGGCCGCGATCGTCCATGCCGGCACGCCTACAAGCGGTATATTGACCTGAGCTTGCTGTCTATGTCGGCGCGAGCGCCGACCTGGGCAGTGCCTTTGTGCTGCCCCAGCCTGTGACGCTCCTTCGCCTGCTCCATGAACATCTCGAGCTCGTCGCGCACGAGCTCCTCGCTGCGGCCGTCGAACTCGATGTCCAGTACCGGCATGTCGCCCAGTAGTCTGGAGGCCCTCCTCAGCTGTGACCGGGCGATCCCGCCGGGCATGCATGTGAAGGGCATCACGTTCACCACGCCGTCGGCGCCGCGCTCGGCCATCTCCACGGCCATTCCGACGGCCAGGGAGGCGTCGCCGAAGTACGGGACGAAGTCGGCCCGGATGGAGTTCTCCCATATACGTTCGATGGTGGGGACGTAAGTGTCCCGCCATGCCGGTCCGAGGGCCTTTTCGACCTTCCTCTCGATCCGGTGCATCGACCAGTGCGTGAGGGCGAGGCCCAGCCTCTTGAGCATGCCCGACCGCTCGCCCGCGAATATCTTCATGCTGTGGTTGACGTGGTGTATCCACTCGACGAAGGTCGGCACGACGGCCACGCCGCCCAAGTCTTCGATCTTCCTCGCCACATGGCAGTTTGCGTAGGGCTGGTTCCGGACGAATCCCTCGCCGACGACGCAGATAACGGGCTTGTCGACGTCGACTGTCTCGACCTCGAGCAGCCCCAGGGCGGCCTCCCTGAGCGCGCGATAGGGCTTCTCCTTGCGCTCGAGGGCGGCGCAGACCTTGTCGTGGTGCTCCCTGTAGACCGCATCAACCGAGCCGGGCTGAGCCTCGAAGGGGCGTATTTGCCTCACCAGCCTCTCGAGCTCCGCGATGGACACGAGGCCCGAGTAACAGTGCTTCGCAAACGAAACACTGATGAACTGGCTGAAGTGCCCCTTCGACTGGTGCAGGCTGATGATGTTGACGTCGGGGTAGCCGAGCTGGTCCAGCACCCGCCGCATCGCGTGCTCGTACTGCCCGAGTCTGCAGGAGCCGGCGCTCGAGAGCATGAAGAAGGCCGAGTTCTTGCGGTCGAAGTCCGACGACTGCAGCGTCCTGACGATGTTGCCCACGCAGAGGATGTACGGCAGGCACTCCTTGCCCGAGGAGTAGTTGAGCCCGTGCGCGAGGCTGGTGTGGTCGGTCGGTATCACCCTCAGGTTGATCCCGTAGCCGCGGGCGCCGGCGGCTATGCCGTAGGTCATGTCGCCCATGTGGGGCATGTAGACCGTCAGCCCCCTGTGCGGACGTGTGCGCTCCAGGGCGAGCGAGTCGTAGTAGCCGGGCTTGACCTTCTGGCCCCGCGAGTCGAGGAATGCCTCGACCCGCGTGACCACGCCGGCATCGGCGGAGTGATCGTCGAACTCGAGGAGCAGGTAGGGCCTGCCCTTCACGGCTTCGGGGACGTACTTGGTGAGGAACGAGTCGGGCCCGCAGCGGAAGTTCGTGACGTATATCAGGTCGAGCCGGTCGTCGTCGCCGACGAGGCTTGCCCCCGCGAGAATCGACCTGCCGAGGTACCAGTACATGTTCTTCCATCTCGAGAGGACGTCGACCTTCTCAATCGGCATCATGTCCAGGGGGATCGGCAGCACGTCCATCTTGAGGAGCTTCTTGGCGAGATCAAGGTTGATTCCGGGATCGCCGGCGTTGTACGGGCGGCCCGCGATCACCACGGCGCGGCCGCCGGGGATGTCCTTGAGGATCTCGTCCCCGCGCCGGCGCAGCCTGCCGTAGAACTTCTCCTGGGCCGCTCTGGCGGCCTCCTCGGCGGGCCTGATCCTGTCCCTCGGCAGGCCGAGAGTGTCCACCAGGCGCTCGAGCTGATCCCGCATCAGCCTCTGCCCGAGTGAGGGGAAGATGACCGGGTCGAGGACCTTGATCCCGTGCTCCGCCAGATCGACCCCCGCCCGAGCCACATGACCCCAGATGTGCACGAACGGACAGTTGTAGCGGAACGTCTCCTCGTCGTCCGGGCGCTCGCGGTCGACGAGACTGGGAAGGAAGATGAACTCCGGCTTCCTGTCGACCAGGTCGAGCACGTGTCCGATGCCGGCCTTGAGCGGCATGCACGTCTCGGTGGTCATGAAGTTGGCGCCGCGTTCCATGTGCGAGCGCGACGTGGGGGCGGAGAGCACCGTCCGCGCCCCGAGCGTCCTCAGGAACGTCCGCCAGTAGGGCAGCAGCTCGAGTAATGCGAGCGCCAGCGGTATGCCCACCACCGGACCGGAGTCGGGCTCCGGCACGTAGTCCTCGAGGAGCCACTGCGTCCGCTCCTCGAAGAGATTCGGCAGCGAAATCTCGGTTTTCCGCTCCGTCTGGTAGCGGTCGCAGCGATCGCCGTAGAAGAGCGGCGGCCGGCCCTCTATCGTGACCTTCCGCACCTCGCAGCGGTTCTCGCACTTCGCGCACGTGAAGCTGCTCTGCTCGTAGTCGCGCTCGGCGATTTCCCTGAAGCCGCGGAAGCGGCTCTTCTGGACGCCCTCGTCCCTCGCGACGAGCGCGACGCCGATGCAGCCGGTTATTTCGTTGTCGGGGGTGACGCGCACCCCCTTGCCGATCTCCTTCTCGAATGCGGCCACCACCGAGTCGTTGAAGGCGACCGCCCCCTGGAAAAGCACGTTCTCGCCGACCTTCGCGCGATCGGCGACCTTCGTGAGGTAGTTCCTGGCGATAGAGTAAGCCAGGCCTCCGGAGAGATCCGTCACCGACACCCCCGACGCCAGGTAGTTCGAAACATCGGTCTCCATGAAGACCGTGCATCGCTCGCCGCAGTCGACGGGCTCCTTCGACGAGAACGCGAGGTCGCTGAACTCCCGGTCTATCGCGATTCCCATCCTCTCGGCCTGCTCGTCGAGGAACGACCCCGTCCCGGCGGCGCAGACCTTGTTCATCTCGAAGTCGACGACGGTGCCGTCGTCGATGACTATGAACTTCGAGTCCTGGCCGCCGATCTCGAAGACGGTGTCGACCTCCGGATCGAAGGCGATGGCCGCCTTCGCCTGCGCCGTGATCTCGTTCTTGACGATGTCGGCCCCGATGAAGTCGCCGACGAGATAGCGTCCCGAGCCCGTCGTGCCGACCCCGCGGACCTCGACGCGGTCGCTGATCTCCTCGCCGATCTCCTTCATCGCGCGGCGCACGGCCTCGATCGGACGTCCCGAGGTCCAGAAGTACCTCCTGGCCACCACCTTGCCGTCGGTGTCGATGACCGCAGCCTTGGTGCTGATCGATCCGATGTCCACCCCGACGTAGACCGGCGTCGAGTCCCCCCCGCCCTTGGGGAGCGGCGTCACGTCCTGCCGCCGGTCGGCCGGATGCGATGGCGCCGCGAGCGGCGGCAGCCTCCTCGACTTTGCGGCGGCGCTGGCGCTCTCCTCGAGACGGCCGATCTCGTCCTTGCCGAAGGCGGGCGCGCTCGCCGGGCCCGGAGAATTCTCCGCGGCGATCAGAGCGCACCCGAGCGCCGGCAGGAACTCGGGACTCTTGGGGACGAGGAACTCGTCGTCGGCGAGCGCGAGTGTTTCCTTCGCCGCCCTCCGCACGCACTCGTTGAGGGCCACTCCGCCGCAGAAGGCCACGGGTCGGTCGATCTTCCTGCCCTTGGCGACGCTCGACCGGAAGTTCCTCACGACGGCGTAACAGAGCCCGGCGAGCATGTCCTGGTCACGTGCGCCTATCTGCTGCAGGTGGATCAGGTCGGTCTTGGCGAAGACGGAGCAGCGACCGGAGACATTCTCGGGCTTCTCGGATTTCACCGCGACCGATCCGAGCTCCTCGGGCGTGAAGCCGAGCCGCATGGCCTGCTGGTCGAGGAACGAGCCGGTTCCTGCCGCGCAGAGCGATGACCGCGAGGCGTCGACGGCCACCGGTTCCTCGCCGTCACGAAGCTGGCGCATTATGATGAGCTTGGAGTCGCGCCCGCCGATCTCGATGATGGTACGGATCTCGGGGTGGAGGCGTGCAAATGCCCTGGAGAGCGACCTGAGGTCGCTGATCGCCGGGATGCCGAGCGCCTCCGAGACCCACTGCCTGCCCGCGCCCGTCACCGACGCCGAAGCTACGTCGTCCAGCGATATCTCCCCCAGCAGCTTGGCGAGAGATCTGGCTGGATGCCCCTCGTGCCGCGCGGGCCCCAAGAGCCGTTCGATCCCGCCGTCCCTGTTTACGAGTGCTGCCTTGACGGCGATCGTCCCGACGTCGATCCCCAGATGCGCCACTCTCTCCTCCGTCCCGCCGGCCCGGGTGTCGGCCGCGATGTAAAAATGCTGCGGTCAGCGGCTTCTCGCCAGTATACGTGCGTCGACGTGAGTGTCAAGTGGCGGGAGTGCTCGTCATCGCGCCGCCGGGCGTGTTGTGGCCATTGTCCCGGTGCCCGACTCCCTGCATCTCGCCGGGCGCCGTGGCGGGCGCAGGTGCGTCTCCGCCGTCTGGTTTCAGCTGCATTCGTTGATCGCCTGCTGCAGGAGCCTGTTGACTTCGTTTATCGAGCTCATCGCGCCGCTGAGGGCCGGCAAGAGCTCGTCGACATAATCCTTTTCGAAATCCGCGCGGGCCTTGTCCCTCCAGGACGAGGAGGTCTCCTGCCAGCTCCGCCGCAGGTCCCTCAGTGCGCCGGCGAGGATGACCTCGCTGTGACTCAGCCTGGGCATGTTTCCGTTCTCCCGTCGGGCCTCAGCCCGCCGCTCCCCCGCCCTCCGCCGGCCCGTCCGGCCGGAGGTACTCGTCGAGGCTGTCTAGCATCTGGTCCAGTCGTGCGAGCGCCCTGGGCGTGAGCGATGCGAGGAGCGAGGAGAACGTTATGCACGGCTGGCGGAGCTTGTCGGCCCGGTGCTCGATGGCGAGCACCCACTTCCTCACCGCCTTCAGCTTCTCCTCCGCCTCCTCCTTCAGCCGCATCGCCCTGTCCAGGGCCTTCTTCTCGTCGACGACGCTCACCTTGCGCGTGTGCTTCCTGCCGTGGAGCGCGCTGGCGTACTCGCGTCTCGCTTTCTCGGCGGCCTCCTCACGCCTGCGGAACTGCTGCCGCCAGTAGGGGCCCTGCTCGCGCTTCAGCCACTCCAGGAGCCTGCGGACGTCCGCGTGGACGCCCGTCAGCGCCTGACGGCACTTGCTGTCGAAGTCGACGAAACGGCTCCTGAACCGCTTGATCACGTCGGGCGAATTGATATTCGCGGATGACCTTGCCATGGCCCTATCTCTGCTCGAGATAGTCCCGGATCCTCTCGGCCTTGCGGAGGAGGAGCGGAACGTGTTTCTCTGAGGCGTCGACGAACCTGGTGAGCACGTGGATCAGCTGCTCGAACTCCTCGGCGAATTTCGCGTGCTCCTGGTCGCGCCACGTCTCGCCGAGCTTGACGAACTGGCGGTGTATGCCGGCGATCTCTCCCTGCAGCTCGCTGCTGAAGCGCTTCAGGTCGGTGGCGAAACGGTGCAGATCTTCCGGGTCGACTATCGCTCTCGCCATCGTCCGGGCCCTCCTGTCGGGACGGAGAAGGTCCGTCCTTCGTCTGTGGCGTCCGCCGTGCCGTCGTCATCCCCTGCGGTTTACATCTTGGCCCAGGGGCCGCCCGATTTCAAGGCAAATCCCCGCGGCCCGCTGCCGTATATGTGACGGCGCTCGCCGGTCGTGCCTTGGCGGAGGCCAGGCGAGCTTGACAGGGGCCCTCAGGGCACGCTAGAATGTACCGCTGACACGGATGCGTTTCGGGAGCCGACTGGTATGAAGAAGGCACTGCTCGCGCTTGCCGGGCTGGTCCTGGCGGGCCTGCTCGGATGGGAGGTGTACGACAGGGCCACCGGGGGCTCTGGAGCGTTCCGGCGCCGCCCCGAGCGAGGCTCAGTCGCGATCGAGATCGCCCCTGTTCGTACGGAGACCGTTCGCGATATCGGGATCTTCACGGGCTCGGTCGTGCCCCGGTCTTACTTCGTTGTGGCCCCGAAGGTCGCGGGCAGGCTCGAGAAGCTCACGGTGGAGATCGGAGACCGCGTCCGGCGCGGCCAGCTCATCGCGGTCCTCGACGACGGGGAGTACGCAGAGCAGATCAAGCAGGCGCGCGCGGCCCTTGCGGTTGCGGAGGCGAACGTGGATGCGTGCAGGAGTTCGCTTGTAGTAGCCAAGCGCGAGTACGAGAGATACGCGGTGCTGGTGAAGAAAGAGGTGTCTTCGGAGTCGGAGCTCGACATCTCCAGGGCGAAGTTCGAGGCGGAGCGAGCCAAGGTCGAGGTGGCCCACGCCCAGGTCAAACAGAAGCAGGCGGAGCTGAAGACTGCGGAGGTCAGGCTCTCCTATACGCAGATCAGGGCCGCATGGGCCGACGGGGGCGACGAGAGGATTGTCGGCGAGCGTTTTGTTGACGAAGGGGCGCTGCTCGCCCCGAACACCCCGGTCGTCTCCATAATCGACATAAGCTCGGTCACAGCGGTCGTTCACGTAATCGAGCGCGAGTACTCCCTTGTCCGGACTGGCCAGGAAGTTGTCGTCGGCACCGACGCGTTTCCGGGCCGCGATTTCACAGGGAAGGTCGTGCGCCTGGCGCCGCTTCTCAAGGAGACGTCGCGCCAAGCCAGGGTCGAGATAGAGATACCCAATGCCGGTCTGGAGTTGAAGCCCGGCATGTTCGTCCGCGCGCGCATAGAGTTCGCTACGCACGAGAAAGCCACGGTCATCCCGGCGCCGGCGCTGGCGAGGCGGGAAGGGAAGCAGGGAGTATTCGTCGTGGATGTCGCCGGGAAGAAGGCGCGGTTCGTGCCCGTCAGGCTCGGGATAACCGACGGCGGGCGGGCGGAGGTGCTTTCCCCCAAGCTGACGGGCTTCGTCGCGACGCTCGGCCACCACCTGCTCGAGGATGGCTCCGCCGTCTCCCTGCCCGCCGGGAGCGCCGCTACGGCCGACGACGGCGGGGAGACGCGGCAGTGAGGATCTCGCGCTTCACCGTCAACCGCCCGATCTTCACCGTCATGGTGACGCTGATCGTGATGATCATCGGGGGGGTGTCCCTTTCCCGGCTGCCGATCGACCTGATGCCGGATATCACATACCCGACGTTGAGCGTTTCAACCAACTACGCGAGCGCAAGCCCCGAGGAGGTGGAGGAGCTCGTAACCCGTCCGGTCGAGCAGGCCATGAGCGCGGTGCCCGGGGTCGAGGAGGTCTCGTCGGCCTCGACCGAGGGGCGCGGCGACGTGCGGATCAGCTTCGCCTGGGGGACCGATCTCGATGCGGCCGCCAATGACATTCGCGACCGGCTCGACCGGGTCATCCCCCGCCTGCCGGAGGACGCCGAGCGGCCTAGGCTGCGCAAGTTCGACCTGGCGAGCTTCCCGGTTCTCATAATGGGCGCTTCGAGTGATCTCGACCCTGTCCAGCTGCGCCGGATCATCGAGGACCAGGTGAAGTACCGCCTCGAGCGGGTGCCCGGGGTGGCGGCCATGGACGTGTGGGGAGGGCTCGACCGCGAGATTCACGTGGACCTGAACGCCGACAAGATAAAGGCGCTCGGCCTGTCCCTCGACACCATCCTTGCCAGAATCAGCACCGGGAACGTCAACGTGCCGGCCGGATCGATCGACCGGGGCAATCTCGAGGTGATGATACGAACCCCCGGCGAGTTCGCGAACCTGGATGAGATCCGTCAGATAGTGGTGTCCACCCGCGATGGCGCTCCCATCCTGCTCCGGGAGGTGGGCGAGGTGGAGGATTCGTGGGAGCGGGTGCGACGCGTCGTGAGGGTCAACGGCCGGCCCGGGGTGCGCCTTTCGATCAGCAAGCAGTCGGGGACCAACACCGTCGAGGTGGCCACGAAGGCCCTCGCGGAGGTCGAGCGGATCAACCGCGACCTCCCGCAGCTGAACCTGGTGCCCATCATCGACACCTCCACGTACATACAGCGCTCCATCAGCAACGTGAGCCGCGCGGCCGTTTACGGCGGCATCCTGGCGATCGTCGTCCTGCTCTTCTTTCTGCGGGACATCCGCAGCACGGCGGTCATCGCGACGGCGATACCCGTCTCGGTGGTCGCCACCTTTGCGCTCATTTACTTCGCGGGGTTCACGCTCAACATCATGACGCTGGGCGGCCTTGCGCTGGGCGTCGGGATGCTGCTCGACAACGCCATCGTCGTGCTGGAGAACATCACCCGCCTGCGCGATTCGGGCAGGAGCCCGGTCGACTCGGCTCTGGACGGCAGCGAGGAGGTCGCCTCGGCGATCGTGGCCAGCACGCTGACCACCGTCGTGGTCTTCATGCCGCTGATCTTCGTGAGGGGCATGGCCGGGGTGATGTTCAAGCAGCTGGCGCTGGTGGTGAGCTTCGCCCTGCTCTGCTCGCTCGCGGCGGCGGTGGGCATAGTGCCCATGCTGGCGGCCAGGCTGCTCCGTGCCCACGGGGCCGACGGGGCCGACGCGCACGGCGAGGGCGCCGATGCCGGCGAGGTGGCCTCCGACCAGGGATCGGGCCTGCTCGCCGGGCTGCGCTCGGGATACGAGGGACTGCTGCACTTCGCACTGGATCACCGCCTGGGAGTGGTGCTGGTGACGGCCCTCGTTCTGGGCGGCAGCCTCGCGATTGTCAAGCTCGACCTGATAGGCGTCGAGCTCATGCCCACGGCCGACGAGGGCGAGGTCCGGGTCTCCGCGGAGATGGAGGTCGGCTCGCGCCTGGACCTGGTCGACGCCAAGACCAGGGAGATCGAGGCCGCCGTGCGCGAGGCGGTGCCTGAGCTCGAGAACCTGGTGGCCAGCGTCGGCGGCTCGCACTGGCGGCCCGGAGCCCACACCGCGCAGGTGCGAATATCCCTCAAGTCGGAGGCGGAGCGGTCGCGGTCGAGCGAGCAGATAGCCGCCGAGCTGCGCAAGAGGCTGGCCGGCATGCCGGGCGTCAAGATCCGCACCCGGGCGGGGCAGGGGCTCTTCATCATGCGGATGGGCACCTCCGGCGGCGACAAGGTGCAGGTGGATATCAGGGGCTACGACCTGGACAAGGCCGACGCGCTGGCCGGTGTGGTCAGGCGCATCGTCGAGGAGGTGGACGGCGTCACGGATGCGCGTGTGAGTCGCGAAACGGGCAGCCCCGAGGAGCTGATAATGGTCGACCGCCAGAAGGCGGCGGACATGAAGCTCACCGTTTCGCAGATCGCCGAGACGCTGAAGACCGCCCTGTCGGGCACGCGGGCGGGCTACTTCCGCGAGGGCGGCAACGAGTACGCCATCCTGGTGCAGCTCAAGAACGCGGTCAGGATGAGCATCGCCGAGGTCCTGGACCTGACGATCACCAACTCGGACGGCGAGCTGGTGGTCCTGCGAAACGTGGTGTCGGTGCGCCCGCGCAGCGGCCCGGTGCGCGTCGAACGCAAGGACCAGGAGCGGGTGGTGACGGTCTCGGCCAACATCACCGATCGCGACATGGGGTCGGTGATGGCCGACATCCGCGAGCGCCTCCGGTCCGTGGCCGTGCCGCGCGACTTCTCCATCGTATTCAGCGGGGACTACGAGGAGCAGCAGAAGGCCTTCAGCGAGCTTCTCCTGAGCCTTGTTCTGGCCCTGGTGCTCGTCTACATGGTGATGGCCTGTCAGTACGAGTCGCTGCGCGACCCGTTCATCGTCATGCTGTCCGTGCCGCTGGCCGCCATCGGCGTCATACTCGCGCTCTTCATCACCAGGACGACCTTCAACATTCAGTCCTTCATCGGATGCATCATGCTCGGCGGCATAGTCGTCAACAACGCCATCCTGCTGGTCGATCACACCAATCTGCTGAGGCGCCGCGACGGGATGGAGCTCCGCAGAGCGATCGAGGAGGCCGCCCGCCGGCGTCTGCGGCCCATACTCATGACCACGCTCACGACCTGCCTCGGGCTGCTGCCTCTGGCCATGGGAATGGGCGAGGGCGGGGAAGCCCAGGCGCCGATGGCCAGGGTGGTCATCGGGGGGCTTCTGAGCGCCAGCCTCATCAACCTGGTATTCGTGCCGGTGATCTACTCCAGCTTCGAGCGGCGCTGAGCGCCGCCGGCGCGAGTTGCAGGCGGGGGAGAGAGACGGCTACTTCGCGCTCTCTTCTGGCTCGGGCTTGGCGTCCTCCTCCTTCTTCTTGTCATCGCCCTTCAGCTCCGCCGCCGCTTTCTTCGCGGTCTCGACGTTGCGGGCCGTTCTCTCGACCTTGCTCGCCGCCGAGGCGGAACTGCGCAGGAACCCGAGTCCCGGAATGCGGCTGAGAGCATACAGCAGGTTACGGAACGCACCTAGCTTGCCCATGTTGTCACCTTTCGCGCGTGCGGGGTCCGGTACATGCCGCATCATAGCCGATTTCAGGCCAAGTCAACCGGAAAATCCGGTTCCCCTGCGCCCGGCCCACGGCCAGGACGGCAGTACCCAGGTGATTGACCGGCCGCTGGGGCGGGGTGGAATGGGGTGGGGTCAGGCCAGCGGAGATTCCTGCCTGCGCAGCGCCCTGCGGTCGCGCCACACGCTCCACACGAACACCCCCGCGAAGAGCACGGTCAGCCAGAACTCCCACAGCCAGAAGACGCCCCACCACCACTCCGGCCGGCGGCGGCGGTAGATGACCACCTCCAGGGAGTTCGCCCCGACGATCCAGTTGCCATCCGGCGAGAAGCTGACCGTCCCGTAGAACGGGGTGGACCGCCCGAGAAGCGCCAGGAAAGCGTCAGGCTCCGGCCAGTCGCGTCCAAGCACAAGCAGGCCGAATTCCGAATCCATGATGTGTCGCCCGTCGGGCAGGTCATGCCGCGAGCGAGCCGCCTCGGGGACCTCGCTCAGGCGTCGCCCGGTCGACACCTCCCACGCGAAGGCGTGGCCGCCGTGGGCCGTGCAGATGACGGCCCGGCCGTCCCGCGAGAACGTAGCCGTTTCGAGAAGGTAGCTCTCCTCGAATTCGCCCGGTGCCGCAGAGGGTTCCTTGGGCATCTCGACGGCTCGCGCCACCTCCCACGACGGTTGCCTCCGGAACCACAGCCCGAAGCCGCTGGTGGCGAGCAGCAGGAAGACGACCAGCGTGCGCAGCGAGAAGCGCGGCGCAAATCTCTTGATGCCCGTGGCGGTCATGGCAGAGGGATTATACCTTTTCGCCCGCAAATTCCGGAGGGAATTCCGGGGCCGCG
>Ga0272441_10008517_pt1 | contig 16215 bp, 14 predicted proteins | sample SSMProp6N_FD_193582 | JGI IMG/M metagenome (GOLD analysis project Ga0272441, IMG submission 193582) | Marine sediment archaeal communities from Little Sippewissett salt marsh, Falmouth, MA, United States - SSM-Prop-6N | ecosystem: Environmental > Aquatic > Marine > Wetlands > Sediment ... | reverse complement strand
ACAAGTTTTTTAATTGCATCAGGCTGAGAACCTTTTGGTTTTAAATCTGTAATGAGTTTGAATTTGTTCATGATATCATTTCTTTTTTACGAAGTAATTTATTATACTTAATTGCAAAACGATGTGCCTCATCACGGATTTCTTGGATAAATTTTAAGGTTTTATCTTTTTTTTCAAGTCTAAGAGGATGTAACATTCCTGGAATATATATCTCTTCAAATTGTTTAGCTATTGAAATTATCGGTATTTTCAAGTCAAGTTTTTCAAGTTCTATTAAGGCAAATTTTAGTTGCCCCCTTCCACCATCGACAATAATTAAATTTGGAAGTTCGGATTCTTCGTTTTTAAGTCGTGCATATCTTCTTCTAACCACTTCTGCAATAGATGCAAAATCATCGATATTTTTAACTGATCGAATTTTAAATCTCCTGTAATTATTTTTATCTGGTTTTCCATTTCTAAATTGAACCATAGAACCAACGGTTGATGTCCCAGACAAATGAGATATATCAAAACATTCAATTACTACTGGTGTTTCCTGAAGTTTAAGTTTTGTTTTAATTGCATTAATTTTTCCTACACCCGCAAAAAATGTTATATCAATATTTTTTTCTACTAAATCTAACAGTTGCTTTTTTTCTCCTTTTTTAGGTGTTGTAATCTTAACTTTTCCCCCTTTTTTGGTTTGTAGAAAAGATACGATCGAATCATTCATTTTCTTTGGAATGATAATTTCTTTAGGTATTGGATTTTCTGAATAATATTGAATTATAAATTCATCGAAGAAATCTTCATTATAATCAAAAATATATTCGTCTTTATTAGAAAGTGTACCTTTATAAATATTAAATAAAATAAGATATACCTTATCATCTTTAATCTGGTAGTTGACGACGTCTTCATTGTATCTTTTTTGTCGTTGCATATTTTGTCGTTCTCTAATTTTTTCTAATGCAATAATTTCATTTCTAAGTTTTAGTGATTGTTCAAATTGTGATTTTTTTGAATATCCATTCATCTCTTTTTTCATTTGTTTTATTAATTTAATCGTATTTCCTGAGAGTACAAGTTTTACCTTACTAATTTCTTTATCATATTCTAGTTTTGAAATATGTTTTATACATGGAGCGCAACAAAGATCTATGTGATACCTGAGACACGGGTTTTTTGGCATTCTTTTACAGGTTCTAAGCATAAATGTTTTTCTTAAAAATCGTAATACATAATCTCGTTCTTTTGCAGAAACAAATGGGCCATAGAATTTTCCTTTACCTTTTTTACTTCTAGCAATAAGAATTCTCGGAAAATCTTCATTGGTTATTCTGATATATGCATAACTCTTTGCATCTTTTAGATCAATGTTATATTTAGGTTGATACTTTTTAATAAGTGTATTTTCAAGAATAAAAGCTTCAACCTCATTATCAGTAATAATATAGTCAACAAACTCCACACGTTTAACCATGCTCTGCGTTTTTGCGTTTAGTTCTTTTTTTTGAACGTAACTTCTAACCCGTTTTTTAATATTTTTTGCTTTGCCAACATAAATTACTTTATCATTCTTATTTTTGAAGAGATAACATCCTGAATTTTGTGGAAGATTTTCTAATTCAAACATATTTCTTCTCTTTTTGAAAGATATCTTTTAAGATTTCACCGGTATAGCTTTTTCTGTTTTTGGAAATTTCTTCAGGAATTCCATAAGCAACTATCTCTCCCCCTAGATCTCCACCCTCTGGTCCAAGATCTATTATATAATCGGCCGATTTTATGACTTCGAGATTATGTTCTATTACGATCACCGTATTTCCTTTATTAACTAAGCTATTAAGAACACTAATTAATTTTTTAACATCGTGAAAATGCAGACCAGTTGTTGGTTCATCTAAAAGATATATTGTTCGTCCCGTACTTCTTTTTGATAGTTCTCTAGTAAGTTTAATTCTTTGAGCCTCACCGCCAGAAAGAGTCGTAGAACTTTGACCAAGTTTAATATAGTCCAGACCAACGCGGGATAATGTTTCAAGTTTTCTTTTAATATATGGAATATTTTTAAATATATAGATTGCTTCTTCGACACTTGTGTCAAGAATATCTGCTATTGTTTTTCCCTTATAAGTTACTTCAAGAGTTTCTTTGTTGTATCTTTTTCCTTTACATTCTTCACATTGAATATATATATCTGGTAAGAAGTTCATTTCAATCTTTATTAATCCGTCCCCCTGACAGGTTTCACATCTTCCACCTTTTACATTAAATGAAAAACGTCCTGGTTTGTATCCTCTTATCTTTGCTTCAGGTGTCTTTGCAAATAGTTCTCTTATGGCATCGAATACTTTAGTATAGGTTGCTGGATTGCTTCTCGGTGTTTTACCTATTGGGCTTTGATCGATTATAATCACTTTATCAATTATTTCATCAAATTCAATTGAATCGTGCATTCCCGGATTTATTCTTGAGTCATGTAATTTTTTCATCAACCCCTTGAATAAAATATCATAAATAAGAGTTGATTTCCCACTTCCGGACACACCGGTAATAAGTGTTAGAACTCCTATGGGAATATCAACATCAATATTTTTTAGATTATGTTCTTTGCAACCATAAACATGAATATAATTTTCAGATTTTCTCCTACTCTCTAAAAAATCTATTTGCAATTCTCCCGAAAGATATTTTCCGGTAAGTGATGTGGGATGATTTTCGATTTCTTTTGGTGTTCCCTCTGCTACTATCTTACCGCCATGTAGTCCTGCCCCCGGGCCCATATCAATTACATGATCAGCTTGTCTAATGGTTTCTTCATCATGTTCTACAACAATTAGAGTATTTCCAAGATCTCTTAGATGGTGCAATGTATCAATTAATTTCTTATTGTCCCGCTGATGTAATCCTATTGATGGTTCGTCAAGAATATATATTACACCCATAAGATTTGATCCGATTTGAGTTGCAAGTCTAATTCTTTGTGCTTCTCCCCCTGAAAGAGTTCCAGAACTCCTTGAAAGTGTTAGATAGTTTAGACCCACCTTATCAAGAAAATCAAGTCGTGACTTGATTTCCTTTAAAATTTGCCAAGCTATCTCTTCTTGTTTTTTTGAAAGTATCAAAGTTTTGAAAAAAACAATACATTTTTTTATCGACATATCAGTAACATCAATAATTGATTTATCTGATATTTTTACTGAAAGTATCTTTGGTTTTAGTCTTTTCCCTTTACATATCGGACATGGAGAAATCCTCATAAATTTTTCCATCTCTCTTCTTCTATAATCTGACTCGGTTTGCTTGAAAAGTCTTTCTGATTGTGGTATTAATCCTTCCCACCTTCCTTTTCCTGACCAATGAGATTCTCCTCTTTTCATAACTAGGTTATATCTAATTTGATCTGATGATCCATACATCAATGCGTTGTATTGTGTTTCATCTAGATCTTTAATTGGCGTGAAAATGTCAAATCCAAAATGTCTTGCAATAGCTCCAAGATATTTTATCCTCCACCCATCTCTCACGCTCTTATAAAGTCTTATTGCCCCATCTGCAATCGATTTACTTTCATCTGGAATTATTAGGACAGGATCAAATTCCATCTTTATTCCAAGGCCATGACACTCTTCACATGCACCAAAAGGACTGTTAAAGGAAAACATTCTTGGTTGGAGTTCTTCAAATATCATTCCACATTTTAGACAGGCCATTTTTGAAGAATAAATACGTTCGTTATCTTTTTTATTAAGGACAATTAAAAGTCCGTCTGATTTTTTCAATGCACTTTCACATGCCTCGGCAAGCCTTGATTTATCAGTGGGTTTTAGCCTATCAATAATTATTTCTATATCGTGTTTTTTATATCGATCTAGGATGATTTTTTCATCTGTTCTATATATTTTCTTATTTACTCTTACTCTAGTATATCCCTCTTTATCCAGATCCTTGAAAAGTTGTTCATATGTACCCTTTTTTTGTCTAACAATAGGTGAAAGAATTGTTATCATTTCATTAAAATTGTTTCCAATTTTTTTTGCAATTTTTTGTGGAGATTGTGATTCAATTTTCAAGTTATGTTCTGGACAATAAGGAATCCCTATTCTTGCAAAAAGTAATCTAAGATAATCATAAATTTCAGTTATTGTTCCAACAGTGCTTCTGGGATTTTTACTTGTTGTTTTTTGCTCAATTGATATTGCAGGTGATAGTCCTTCGATACTATCAACATTTGGTTTGCTCATTAATCCTAAAAATTGTCTTGCATATGCAGAAAGTGATTCAACATATCTTCTTTGACCTTCTGCATAAATTGTATCAAATGCAAGTGTTGATTTACCTGAACCAGATAGTCCTGTAATTACAATAAAGTTGTCTCTTGGAATTTCGACATCTATGTTTTTAAGGTTGTGCTCCCTAGCTCCTTTTATAGTTATATATTTCAACTTATTCCCCCTAGAAAATCAGAACTTGTAGAGGTGGATTTTTTTATAATTTTTATCCTTGAATATTTTTCTACATTTATTTGCATATATTCAAGTCTTTCTACAAGGTGATTAAAACTAATATAAACTCTTTTGATTACTACATGAAAAAAAATAATTACAAGTTTTCAGATTTGTTCACAATATAATTATATATTTGGAAGTTCTGCCATTGCCTTTTTGATTAATTCATCTGGATGATTGTAATCTTTGATTTCTTTGTTATGAAATGCATCATATGCAGAAAGATCGAAATGTCCATGACCACTATTTGAAAATACAATTGTTTTCTTTTCTTTTTTCTTTTTACACATCATTGCAAAATCAATTGCAGCCTTAACAGCATGAGCTGCCTCAGGTGCTACAACAAAACCTTCAGTTTTAGAAAATAACTCTGCAGCTTCAAATACTTCTCTTTGATAATAAGCAACAGCCTCCATATATCCATCTTTTGTCAATTTACAAAGGAGTGGTGAATCGCCATGATATCTTAGACCCCCAGCATGAATAGCAGCAGGAACAAAACTATGACCAAGTGTATACATTTTAAGAAGTGGAGTAAGGCCTACACTATCTCCAAAGTCATAGCGATATTCACCTTTAGTAAGGGTTGGACAAGCGAGTGGTTCCACTGACACTATCTTCAAATCTGGTTTTTCTCCAATTATTTTATCTCTAACAAAAGGAAAAGCTGCTCCAGAAAAGTTACTACCCCCTCCAACACAACCAATGACGATGTCTGGATAATCGTCAATAAGTTCAAATTGTTTTTTAATTTCCAACCCAATTACAGTTTGATGAAGGACTACATGATTTAAAACGGAGCCGAGTGCATAATTAGTATCTTCATGAGTTGCAGCATCTTCAACAGCCTCACTAATTGATATTCCAAGGCTTCCTGAAGTATTAGGATCTTTTTTATTGATTTCCTTTCCTACATTTGTAAGATTTGTTGGACTAGGGAATACTTCTGCTCCCCAGTTTTCCATAAGTACTCTTCGATATGGCTTCTGTTCATAGCTACATCTTACCATATAAATCCTGCATTTAACATTAAATATACTAGTAGCAAATGCAAGTGCAGAGCCCCATTGTCCTGCACCGGTTTCTGTAGCAATTTTCTCAATACCTTCTTTCATATTATAGTAAACTTGAGGTACTGCAGAATTAGGTTTGTGACTTCCAGGGGGACTAACTCCTTCCCATTTGAAATAAATCTTTGCAGGAGTTTTTAGAGCTTTTTCAAGACGTTCTGCTCTATACAATGGAGAAGGTCTCCAGATGCGATATATTTCTCTAACTTCTTCAGGTATTGGTATGTATCTTTCTTGGCTTACCTCTTGTTTTATTAGACCCATTGGAAATATTGCTTTAAGATCCTCTGGTACTATTGGTTTCTGAGTTTTTGGATTTAACGGGGGATCCAAAGGTGTTTTTAGATCAGCTTGGATATTATACCATTCTTTTGGAATTTCATTTTCATCTAAGATTATTTTTTTCATAAGCGTTACCTCATACAATTCATCAAAATCAAGATAGCTCGATTTAATTTAAAATAACATGTTTTTTCAAAACATTATCAATTCTTTTCACTAGTTCTTCACTTTCAAATGGTTTTGTAATGTAATCATCACCTAAACGTTCCCCTGCACCAGCTGCAAGTTTATCCTTTCTAGCTGTGAGAAATACAATTGGTATGTCCTTCCATGAAGGATTGTTTTTTACCATATCATAAACTACCCAACCATTTATTTCGGGCATCATAATATCTAAAAGAATTATATCCGGATTTTCATTATTTTGCAACAGTTCAAGACACTGTTTACCATTTTCTGCAGAAATAATATTGTATTCATCTCTTACCATATTTTCCAATATTTTTCTAATTGAAAATATAATATCTGGGTCGTCATCTACAATTAATATCTTTTTTTTCATTTATCCACCCTTCCTAAATTAGATACTCAATCCATTATAATTAGTTTATTGTACTTATTTTTTATTAATATAATCGTAAAAAACACCATATCATTAGTAGATCACCAGATGTTAATAATCCTTACAATATCTATAATAAATTAAGGCAAACAAAAACTAAAAGAAAGATTTTCATCTATAGATATTCAAATGATAGATAGAAATCTTACAAATGGTAACTTCCAAACGATTTTTGTATCAAAGGGATATAGTAACTGTCCACTAATATGTAACATTGGGAAGCTTGGAAAAAAACTTAAGGAGTTAGATATCCTTGAATTGATTAACTCAGTAATTGTTAGTCTAGGATACGGAAAACGTATGTTAATAAATAATAATTATACTGACTTTAGTAAAATAAAAAGAGAGAACTTTCTAGAAATCGTTGACTATAATCCAGTAAAGCGGATTCTTTTGGCAATTGGCTCTGGGAGACTTCTTATTGAAACACCAGTTCATTGGATAATTCATCATGCACGAAAAGATGTAAATGTAATTGTTCAGATTAACGACGAAAGATTAAATGAAAAAATTGTAAAAAAATATCCAATAACTGAAAAAGAACGACCTTCTGGAACAATAGATTTAGCAAAGGAATTATTAAAAACATTACGAATAGATAAAACAATTATTATTAAAAATAAAGGATTTTTATTTGTGGGTAATAACCTAAAAGAAGTTGAAAATGAGATTTTAAAATTATATGAGGAATTTAAATGAAAGTTGAAGGAAGGGAACAAAGAGCCCTTTGGTTTGAAGATGATAAAGTGAAATTTATTGACCAGAGAAAATTACCATATGCAATTGAAATTTACACAGCAAAAACGGTAGATGACATTGCGTTTGCAATAAAAGACATGGTTGTTCGTGGAGCTCCAGCTATTGGAGCAGCAGCAGCATATGGGATGGTCTTGGGAAAAGATGAAATTCATAAAACATCAAAGATATTACAAAAAACACGTCCTACTGCTTATGATTTATTTTATGCAATTAATTTCATGGAAAGTGAAATTAATAAAGGCAATAATCCGTTAGATGCGGCAAATAATTATGTTGAAGATATTATTAATCGATGTAAAAAAATTGGAGAAAACGGGGAGAAATTGATTAAAGATGGAATGAACATTCTAACACACTGTAATGCAGGCGCACTTGCAACTATTGATTATGGAACTGCCCTTGCTCCAATTAGATTAGCTCATGGAAATGGCAAAAAAATATTTATCTATGTTGATGAAACACGTCCCCGTTGCCAAGGATTACTTACATCGTGGGAACTAAAAAATGAAGGTATTAAACATTCAGTCATTGTTGATAACGCTGCAGGATATTTTATGCAAAACGGTGATGTAGACATGGTAATCACTGGTGCAGATAGAATTGCAAGAAATGGCGACTTTGCAAATAAGATTGGTACGTATGAAAAAGCAGTTGTTGCAAAAGAAAATAGAATACCTTTCTATGTAGCCGCGCCAGTAAGTACTTTTGATAAAAACATCGATACGGGCAATCAAATAACAATCGAAGAACGAAAAAGGGAGGAGTTATTGATATTAAATGGAAAAACTATAATGCCGGATGAAACAGAAGTGAAAAATCCTGCATTTGATGTTACACCAAAAAAATATGTAACAGGATATATAACTGAGGATGGAATTGTGAAATATTGATTTAGATTAATTTATTTATTGACATTTAATATCAAGACATATGTCCCATGCTTTCGTACCTTTATTTTTTATTCTAATAATCGGTGTTTTACATTTATCGCAAATTTTGCTGGTCTTTGAAATGTAACCTTTCTGAGGTAATGGGTATGCGTTTTTACAATCAGGAAAACCCGCACATCCAACAAAGCGTTTTCTATTTTTAGAAAACATTATTATTAGATCTTTTCCACATTTAGGACATTTTCCCACATTATTTTGCTCCATATGAGCAATTTTTATATTTTTTTCAATCTTTTCTTTATCTTTTTCTAGAGTTTTCATTACTCTGGAGAGCATTTCTCTAGATTCATTAACAGTATCTTCAAGATTCTTTTTTCCTTCAGCTATCAAATTCATGTCTTTTTCTAACACAGCTGTCATCTTTGGTTTAATAACATCACAATCTTCTAATGCATCAATTACCGCAATTGCTATAGGAGTTGGTGCTAATGGAGTTAATGTAATATATTTTCTCCAGTACAACTTATTAATTATCTCATGTCGAGTTGATTTTGTACCTAAAGAAAGCTTCTCCATTTCGGCTATAAGAGATCCCTGAGAATATCTGTTTGGAGGTTTTGTTTGGTCCTCCTTTAATTTGATATTTAATACATCTATCATTTCCCCATCTTTTAGCTCTGGAAGGGGTTTTCCTTTTTCCTTAAAATATGTATAAATCCCTTTCCAATTTGGTTCAATCAATCTATAACCACTAGTCTTAAACTCTTCACCTGAAATATCAAGAGATACATCAACGGTTTCGGATATTGCATCTTTTGCTAGAGTTGCTAAAAATCGCTTACATATAAGTTCATAGATTTTCTCTTGGTCAAATGTCAACTTTTTATCATACGGTATTCCAACAGGATGTATTGGAGGATGATCTGTTGTTTTTTTCTTACCTCGCATAGGCTTTTTTCTACCATTTCTAATAACTTCATTAGTCTCTTTTGAGAAACGTGATTTTAATAATTTTTGTAAAATTCCTTTAATATTAAGGGAAGAAGGATAAACAGTATTGTCCGTTCTTGGATAGGACGTCAATCCAGACATGTACAATTCTTCTGCAATATTCATTGCATTTGCTGCTGATATTCCAAGATATGTTGCAGCTTGTAAAAAGGTGGTGGTGCTAAAAGGAGCAGGAGGAATCTCATTGTTAATTTTTTTAATCGCCTTTAATACAGTTGCAACTTTTGTACCATTTACTTTCTGATAAATTGTTTTTACTTGTTTTTCATCCCAAAATTGCCCCACACTATGACTTGCATTAAACTGTTTTTCCTTTTCTAATTTTGCAATAATCTTCCAATATGTTTTCGGTTCGAATTTTCTAATTTCTTTTTCTTTTTTTACAAGAAGAGCGAGGGTTGGTGATTGAACTCTACCTATAGATAGAAAATCTTTTCCTAATTTTTTAGAAGTAAGCGAAATAAATCTTGTTAAAACAGCACCCCAAGCTAGATCGATAATTTGACGCGATTCTCCTGCATCTGAAAGATTATAATCAACATCTGTTAATTCACTAAAAGCATTTTTAATCTCATAATTTGTAATTGCACTAAATTTTGCTCTTTTTATCTGGTTGATATTACTATTATATTCCTTAAGAAGATTAACTACCTCGACACCTATCAGTTCTCCTTCCCTGTCAAAATCTGTTGCTACAATTAGAAAAGGATTCTTATTTACAAGAGATTTTAAAGAGCTGGCAATACCTTTTTCACTAACTTTTTTACATGGTTTCTCATTTATTAAATCAGATAGAGTATCTTCACGCCATTGTCTAAATTTTGAAGGATAATCGAGATTTATAATGTGTCCCCTTAATCCAATAATCTCCCAAGTTTCCCCCTCTTTAATAAACTCATAAATAGGGGTGTTTCCTAGTTTTTTGTTTTTTGATTTCCCTTCAGAAAGAATGTAAGCTATTCTTCTTGCAGAAATGTTCTTTTCACATATTACCAGTTTCATTTTATTCCAATTTTTATTTTGATTTGAACATAAGAATCAAATATAATTAGTTTACTATGAACAACATATAGGTCGAAACTATTAACTAATCAGCATCTATTTCTAGATTTGATAGATATGAAAATTCAGTTGATACTTGGATCAAAATCAGATATGCCCGTTGCAGAAAAAGCAAAAATAATTCTTGATGGATTTGATGTTAAATATGACATCAAAATAGCATCTGCACATAGAACTCCAAATTTTCTAAAAGAGATTGTTGAAAAAAGCAATGCAGATGTATTTATTGGAATTGCAGGTCTTGCCGCAGCATTACCAGGGAGTATTGCGTCTCATACTATAAAACCAGTTATTGGTGTTCCAGTAAGCGGGAAAATAAATTTGGATTCTATACTTTCAATTATTCAAATGCCTCCAGGAATACCTGTTGCTGCTGTTGGTCTAGATCGCGGAGACAACGCCTCACTTCTAGCAATTGAAATACTTGCAATAAAAGATAAAAATCTCTCATCTCAATTAGAAGAATATAGAAAAAAAATGAGAAAGAAAGCAATAACAAAGTAGTGGTTAAATATGTTTGATGCTGAAAAATTCATTCGAGAAGCTATTGAAAAAATAAAAAAAGAAGTGCCTGGGAAGACATTATTAGCTTTCTCAGGGGGGGTCGATAGTACTGTTTGTGCAGCCTTGGTTAATAAAGCAATTGGAAATCAACTAATCGCTGTTAATATTGATACAGGATATATGCGCAAAAACGAACCAGAAACCATTAAAAAATTAATGAAGGAAATGGGATTGAATTATCGTTTTATTGACGCAAGTAAAAAGTTTTACAAAGCTCTAAAAGGTGTTAAAAATCCAGAGAGAAAACGGAAAATTATTGGAGAAAATTTCATTCGGTTATTTGAAGAAGTTGCTAAGGACGAAAAAATTGAAAATCTTGTGCAAGGAACAATTGCTCCAGATTGGATTGAGTCAGGAGGCGAGCTAAGAGATACCATAAAATCCCATCATAATGTTGGAGGACTTCCAGAAAACATGGATCTTAAACTTGTAGAACCTCTGCGAGATTTATATAAAGACGAAGTGCGACAAGTTGCAAGAACTTTAGGTTTAAGTGTTTCGGAAAGACAGCCTTTCCCAGGACCAGGGCTTGCAATTAGAATTTTGGGAGAGGCAACTAAACAAAGAGCCGAAATAGTAAGAGAAGCGTGCGATATTGTAGAAAAAGAAATTGAAAATGCTGCAGAGAAAGAAAATATGGAACTACCTTGGCAATACTTTGCTGTTCTTCTTCCTACAAAATCTGTTGGAGTTCAGGGTGACAAAAGGGCGTATGGATTTGTTATTGCAATCCGTGCTGTGCAAAGTATTGATGCAATGACTTGCGCATTTAGTAACATTCCAAACAAAATAATTGACAGAATTTCTAACAGAATTACAAACAAACTTGGGGATAAGATTAATCGTGTTGTATATGATATAACAAATAAACCACCGGGGACTGTCGAATGGGAGTAAAAATTGTATGGTAAAAATCTTTGTAATTGATAACGGAGGACAATGGACTCATAGAGAATGGCGTTCTCTAAAATATCTTGGTGTTGATACAAAAATTGTTTCCAATAAAACTCCATTTAAAGATATTTCTGAAGAGGAAATCGATGGTTTAGTTTTATCAGGAGGTGCGCCTCGGATAGGATTAGAAAGTAAACTTGGTAATTGTGGGGAATATCTTGAAAAGGCAGATTTTCCTATTATTGGTATTTGTGCAGGCCATCAATTTACTGCTAGATATTATGGTGGTATGGTAGAACCATCAAAAATTCCAGAATTTGGCAAGGTAGAATTAATTTTAATAAAAGAGGGTGATCCTCTTTTTAAGGGCGTTCCAAAAAAATCAACTGTATGGGAATCACATAATGATGAAGTAACATTACTTCCTAAGGAATTTGACCTTTTGGGTAAAAGTGAAGACTGTGAGATTCAAACCATGAAACATACTAATAAAATATTATATGGATTACAATTTCATCCAGAAGTTGAGCATACTGAATATGGTGTGCAAATCTTCAAGAATTTTGTGAAAATGTGTGAAAAGTAATTTAATTTAAATATCAACGAATCTAAAAGAATATTTAATAGATTTTACTAATAATGTTTATTTCCATCTCTTAAAAAGAGAATTTTTTACATTGAATTGGTCTAATATTTTACCAACGATAAAATCCACAATATCCTCAATTGTTTTGGGTCTGTAGTAAAAACCCGGCATGGCTGGTAGTATTACCGCTCCACTTTCTTTAGCAGAGAGCATATTTTTAATTCCTGGCAAATCCAATGGAGTTTCGCGAATTGAAAGTACTAATTTTTTTCCTTCTTTTAGGCAACAACTTGCAGCCCTAGATGTAAGTGTGTCACTATATCCATTAGCAATAGCAGAAAGAGTTTTCATACTACATGGAGCTACCACCATTCCATCTAGATGAAAAGATCCACTTGCAGGAGCTGCAAACAAATCATCATTATTATAGCAAACATTTACTTTACCTATTAATTCTTCATATTTATATTCGGTTTCGTACTCTAAAATGTTCATAGCACTGTTTGAAACAATTAAATGCACATTAATACCAGATTTTATCATCTCTTCAAGTAACCGAACGCCGTAGATACTTCCAGAAGCACCACCGATACTCAACAAAATATTCATATAATTTTAAATCTCCATAGCCTGTACAATGTCTTTCAAGGCTTGCTTCAAATTTTTTTCCTTTTCAAGAGTTGTACCAGTAACGATAATATCAGCTCCTGCTAGTACTTTCTCCTTAGCTGTTTTAACATCTCTTATGCCTCCACCCACTATAAGTGGTATATCTATATTAGATTTAACAGCTTTAATCATTTCATCTGAAACAGATTCCGTTGCACCGGAACCTGCCTCAAGATAAAAAAAATTCATACCTAGATATTGTGCTGAAAGCCCATAACCAATAGCATCGTCAATATCATTTCTTTTTACTAAATCGACCTCACCAACACGCCCAGCAGTCATTCCTGGTTCAACAATAACATATCCCATAGAAATCGGTTCGATACCTGAATGTTTAACAAAATGTGCACCTTTTACATGCTCTCTAATTACGTAATCCAAATTCCTTGAATTTAGAAGACTCATAAAAAAAACTGCATCAGCGTGTTTACTGAGAAATTTAGCACCAGACGGAAATAAAATAACAGGTAAACCGGAGTTCCCCTTAATAGCTTTAACTGTTTCATCTACCTGTTTCTGAGAGGTTATAGTAGACCCCCCAACCATAATTGCACTACTGCCCGCTTTATCTGCTATTTTCGCCATAGACCCAGCAACTTCAGGGGATTGTTTATCTGGATCAATCAATGAAAAATGCAATTTTCTACGATTTACTTGTTTAACAATGTTTTCTGCTATAGTCATTAAACTGAAATTAATCTTAACTATTTTAAACCTTTACTTTAGTAAATAATCTCTTGTACCAATTCTTCATTGCATGCGGCGATGATGCTGGTTCTATTATTTAAATCAAAAGGCATATCGAGTTTTTCACCAAAAATGTTTGTTACTACGCCTCCTGCTTCCCTAACGATAATAGTAGATGCAGCGATATCTGTAACGCGTAAATATTCTTTACCAACAACGTAGAAATCCAAAGCACCAATAGCAACCATACACATTTCAAGTGATGCGGAACCAAGCGAACGGACTTTCCCTTTTTTTGCAAGAGATATTGTAGTCTTATCGAAATTTTTACCAAGTGTAAGAGAAGAAAGCATTTCCTTTGAAGGTAAATCAGGAGTGTGAATGCGTTTATTATTAAGAAAAGCACCATGCTCTTTCTCTGCAATATATATATCACCTGTAGGGATGTTCCTTACTATCCCAAAATCAACATCATCCAGTTTTGATCGCCCTACACCTAGTGAAACGGAATAGAATGAAATACCACGACAGGCATTACGCGTTCCATCTATAGGATCTATAACAAATGTATACTCTCCACCAAAATCTAAAAAACCAGTTTCCTCTGTTAAAATATTAACCTTAAGATCTGATTTCTTTATGAAATTTATAGCAATATCATCAGCAATTTTATCAATATATTTTGTGGGAGTTCCATCAGCTCCAATCCCTATGTTTATCCCGAATTTATTAAATTCAGTAGATTTTGCTCTTCTAACCTTTCTATATATTTTATCAACAGTTTTGCGAGCTAATATTTTTATTTCTTCATCCATAAATCTTACACCTAATTATTTCTTAAAGATAGAGAAATATATCTGCCACCTAATGTTGCAATAATCAATAGCAATCCAACAACTAAAGCACCCATTAAACCATACAATATCAAAATTGTTATTATCGTAGCAGCAATTATGACTCCGATAAAGATGGTAATAATAGATTTAGAAAAATTTAAATCAAATAAATAAGCAATTAATGCACCAGTCCATGCACCAGTAAATGGTAGTGGAATTGCAACAAATATGAGTAAACCAAGATGCTCATATTTCTTTATTTTATAATTAGCTCTTTTACGAGTTTTTGCAAAAAGCCAATCCATAAATCGCTTCCAAGATTTATAATTGCGTAAAAATTTTTCAACATACTTAAAAAACAATAGAATAAATGGAATTGGAAGCATATTGCCAATAACTGCTAATGGAAAGGCTTGCCACCAACTCCAATGTAATTCCCACATTGCATAAGGGATTATATATCTTGATTCAATCCAAGGGATCATTGATCCAAAAAATATTTGAAACCACTCAGGTAAAATATCGAACATATCTTATACTCCAACAAATCTTCCAAATCCTTTTTTTCCAAGCATTTCCTGATCTTCTATAAGTTTTTCTCCTCTTATGAAAACATGTTTTGGGAAAATTGCTGGCCATTTCTCATAAGGAGACCATTCACATTTATAATGAAGTTTATCAGATTTGATTTTACAGACTTTTTTGAAATCTACAACGATAAAATCTGCATCTTTACCAACTTCCAATCTTCCTTTTGGTATATTCAGAATCTCTGCAGGCTTCTCACATAATATGGAAAGAAGCCTTGAAAATGGGAATTTTCCATCTTTAACCAAATATAAAAATAAAGGAAAGATCGTTTCAACTCCAGGGATTCCAGATGGTGCTGCATCAAATTCGACATTTTTTTCCTCTACTGTGTGAGGAGCATGATCTGATTCGATTATGTCAATAAGCCCATTTTTTATACCATTTGATAATGCCACTCTATCAAAATTTGTTCTTATTGGAGGGTTTACTTTATAAAAAACTTGATTTCTCATGTAATTTTCAACATTGAAAAATAAATGATGAGGAGTTAATCCACAGGTGATATTTTTTGTTCGATTTTTGAGCAATTCTAAGCCGACTCTTGAAGAAACATGGCAGATATGAACCTTTAGATCAACACCATTAGCTGCTTTAATTACATTCCTTATGGCTTTTTCTTCACATATAGGTGGTCGAGAGTTAAGGTGATCTGTAAGGTTATTTTCTATTGTCTTGTGTTTATTTAAACATGCATCATCTTCCGCATGAATCAAAACGGGTTTATTTGTTAAACTGATGTTTTTAAACACTTGTTTTAAATAAATAGAATTGATTTGGAGAGAATTTGTTGTTCCCCCCATATAAACCTTAAAACCACTACACTGCTCTTTTAAATTTGTAATTTGTTTTATGTTATCGTCAATAATGCCTGCATAAAGACCAAAATCAATATAAGATTTTTTTTTCGCTATAGCAATCTTATCAGACAAGTCCTGTAAATTTGTTGTTTTCGGATTAGTATTTGGCATATCAAAAACACAAGAAATGCCACCAAAAGCTGCAGCCATAGATCCTGTGGAAAAATCCTCTTTATTTTTCATACCAGGGTCTCTGAAGTGAACATGAATATCTATACCTGCAGGAAGAATTAACTTATGACCATATTTATAATGCTTATCTCCTTTTAAGATTTTTTTAATATTAGATATCTTACCATCAGTTATTCCTATGCAACAATCCTGTATATCCCCATTAACATA
>Ga0272441_10008516_pt1 | contig 16215 bp, 14 predicted proteins | sample SSMProp6N_FD_193582 | JGI IMG/M metagenome (GOLD analysis project Ga0272441, IMG submission 193582) | Marine sediment archaeal communities from Little Sippewissett salt marsh, Falmouth, MA, United States - SSM-Prop-6N | ecosystem: Environmental > Aquatic > Marine > Wetlands > Sediment ... | reverse complement strand
GACCGCGACGGCGCGGCCGACGCGCGCCGCGCGCACGAGGAAGGGGCTCGCCGCGCCGAGCCCAAGCGCCGCGCAGGCAAGAAGTTGCAGGAGGAGCACCGGGTCGAGGCGGCGCCGGCGGCGGCGCGAGGCCGCCTCGCTCGCGACCTCGCGCCACGGCAGCACGCTTGATACCACGAGGCGCACCGGCCGCGCGCGCCAGACGCGCAGCAGGATCACGATCCCCAGGCCCGCAAGGGCCCAGAGCGCGGGGGGATGGAGAAGGCTCAACCCGGACCCTCCGTCTCGCCGATGGATTATGGGGGCCGCCGCGCGCGGCGTCAAGGGGCTGCGGCGCCAGGGGATACGCGGCGCGGTCCGCCGACGTTTTTTGCTGGCCCTGAAAGGCCCCGGCGGTTAGGATTAATAGGGAGGAGAGACCGCATGCCCGAGAACGGCACCGGAGAGGAGAAGAAGCGCAGCCGGGCGCCCGTCACGGTGCTGATCGCGGTGTTCGCCGGCGCCTTCGCGCTCCTCGCCTCGGGCATGCTCTCGTCCGGGCCGCCCGCCGGGAACGGCGAAGAGAACGGCCCCAACGGGGACAACGGCATCACCTGGCCGGAGAAGGGGACGCGCCTCATCCTCGAGGCCGAGGCCGCGGTCGAGATCAAGGCGCCGATGGCGCCCGCGAGCGACGGCGAGGCCTCGGACCGGCTCTGCCTCCGGATGCCCTGCGCCTCGTGCACGGGGGCCGGGCACGTGCACCTGCCGAAGGAGACGCGGAAGAAGGCGGGCGCGCGCCTCGCCTTCGAGGTGGCCGAGGCGGGCGAGTACGCCCTCTGGATGCGGACGAAGTGGTGCTGCGAGTGCGGGGACACGTTCCACATCGAGCTGGACGCCGCGGAGCCGTCCGCGGACGGCGACCCGGTCCTCTCGGCCGACTTCGGCGGCGACGCGACGAACAAGGGCCGGTGGAAGTGGCGCGCCCTGCGCCTGCCCGAGGGCGGCCTGCGGCGGGTCAAGCTCGAGGCGGGCGAGTACGCGCTCACCCTCACGCCGCGCGAGGACGGCTGGCGCGTGGACCAGGTGCTGCTCACGACCGACGCGGACTACACGCCCCAGGGCGTGGAGAGGCCGGAGACCGAGTGATGGCGGGCGAGGAGGCGAGGGAGAAGAAGCGGAAGCTGCGCAAGCTCCTTCTCGGCCTCGGCTTCGACGGGGCCGACGGCCACGTGCGCGTCACGCGCGGGAAGGAGTTCTACCTCACCGGCGGCTCGAAGGAGACGCACGGCGAGATGCGCGAGGGCGTGCTCCGCGTCATGGACGAGCTCGATCGGCGCAGCCGCTCGCTGCAGGAGGTCTCGCGGGACGAGTTCCTGGAGATCGCGGAGAAGGTCGGCCTGCCGGGCCGGCCGAAGCAATAGGATGCAGAGGGGGGAGGAAAGGACGTCGCGATGGCGCTGACGTGGAGCGACTACGGACAAGGAAGCGGCCGCCGCAAGAGCGGGGGCGGCCTCATCGCAGGCCTCGCCCTCGGCGTGGTGGCGGTGACGGTGATCATCTGGGCCCTCGCCTCTCCGAAGGGGGACGGCGAGGGGAGCCCCCCCCCGCCTCCGGTGGGCTCGGACGCGCCCCCGGTGGGCGGCGGTGCGGAGTCGACGGGTGCCGTCGAGGAGGTGCCCCCTCCGGTCGCGCCCGCGGGCAAGATCCCGGGCGAGGAGGAGCTCGAGGACGGCCGGTTCAGCCGGGCGGTCTCCAAGCTGAAGGCCTTTCTCAAGGAGGCGCCCGCCGGGCGCGAGCCGAGGGCGCTCGTCCTTCTGGGCCAGGCCCAGCGCGGGGCCAAGGATCCAAAGGCGGCGGGCGAGACCTTCCGGGGTCTCCTCGCCAAGTACGAGATGCGGCCCGAGGCCGCCGAGGCCCTGTATCACCTCAGCTTCATGGAGGCGGACCCCGAAACCAGCGAGGCGTACCTCGTCCGGGCGATCGCGCCCCTGTACGCGCGGACGCCGGGCGCGGCGCTCGCCGGCGGGGTGCTCGGGGACCGGCTCTGGGACCAGGACGTGGCCGGCGCGGCCCCGAATCACAAGACCTGGGAGCTCGTGCGCCGGGCCTACACCCGGGCGCTCCTGGGCCTCGAGGGAGAGCGGCGCCAGGAGGTCGTGACGCGCCTGCGCAGGCTCAACAAGTATCTCGTCTTCTCGAAGGCCGAGTGCACCGGGGCGGAGTTCTACACGGTCAGGCCCGGCGACAGCGTCTCGGTGATCGCGCGGCGCAAAGGGAAAGCGGTGACCATCGGCTCGATCCGCCGCATGAACGGCCTGGACAAGAAGGCGACGATCCGGCCGGGCGAGTCGCTGAAGATACTCCACGCGCCCTGCTTCATCGAGGTGAACAAGGGCAAGTACCGCCTCACGGCCTACCTCGCCGACTACTTCTTCGGCGAGTACACGATCAGCCTGGGCAGCGAGGAGACCCCCACGCCCCCGGGCACCTACGAGATCGAGAAGAAGGACTACGAGCCCATATGGTACTACAAGGGTGCGGCCATCCGCTACGGCGATCCGCGGAACATCCTCGGCACGCGGTGGATGGGCTTCAAGAACAAGCCCGGCGCCTCGCGCCTGGGCATCCACGGGACCACGGAACCGAAGACCATCGGGACCATGGTCTCGCACGGCTGCATCCGGATGCTCAACCAGGACGTGGAGGAGCTCTGCGACTTCGCGCTCATCGGGACCCTGGTCGAGGTCCGCGACTGAGGTGGAGAACGCGGTCTTTACCTTCATGCGCTTCTTCCGCCGCGCGGCGATGCGCGTGCAGATCGCGCTCTTCCTGATCGCGCTCGTGGCGCTCCCGACCGCGCCCGCGCTCGCGGTGGCAGGAATCTGGCCGGCATGGACGTGCCTCGCCGGGCCCGCGCTATTGGCCCTCGCCTACGCCTGGGGCCTCGCCTGGCGCCGCCTCGTGGAGGCGCGCTTCCGCGCCTGGAGCGCGCGAATGCAGGAGACCGAACCGTGTTCACCGGAATCGTCCAGGCCCTAGGCCGCATCGAAGCGCTCGAGAGGCGCGGCGAGGCCGCGCGCCTCAGTGTAAACACCTCGGCGCTCTCGGCCGAGGCGCTCGCCGCGGGCGAGAGCGTCTGTGTCTCGGGCGCCTGCCTTACCGCGGCGGAAGCGCGGCCGGGCCGGACCGTCTTCGACGTCTCGCCCGAGACCCTGAGCCGGACCGCGATCGGGTCGCTGCGCGCGGGCGCGGAGGTGAACCTCGAGCGCGCGCTCGCGCTCGGCGAGCGCGTGGGCGGGCACCTCGTGACCGGGCACGTGGACGGCCTCGCCGAGTGCGTGCGCATCGAGCGCACGGGCACGGGCTCTGAAGCGGTCCTCCGGCCGCCGCCGGAACTCGGGCACTACCTCGCAGAAAAAGGTTCGGTCGCGATTGACGGCGTGAGCCTCACGGTTGCGCGCCTTGAGGAGGGCGGCCGCGCCTTCCGCGTCGCGCTCGTGCCGCACACCGTCGAGCGGACGACGCTCAAGGCGCTCGCGCCGGGCACGCGCGTGAATATCGAAGTGGACATCCTCGCGCGCTACGTGGCGCACCTTCTCGCGACCGGCGGCGCGTCCGCCTCGGACGGGCGCCTCTCCGAGAGCTTCCTCCGCGAGCACGGGTTCGGGTAGGGGCCTCCCGCCGGGGGTCGTCTGTTCTCGCAAATATACGCCAGACGCGGGACCGCAAGGCGCCGCCCCCCGCCGAAAGGGCGTTGCCTTGTCCCGCCCCGGCGTGTTAGGATAGAAGGACGGCCGTCGGAGGAGAAACCCATGCGCCGACACCTGTCGCTCACGCTGCTCGCCGTGCTCCTCGCGGCCGCCCCGCTGCGCGCGGCCGCTCCACCCGCGCCGCCGCCGCCCGCGGTCGAGGCCGAGCCCCCCGCGCCCGCGGTCGAGACCGAGAACGCGGCCGAGGCGCGCGCGCTCGTAGCGGAGCTTCTCAAGGCGCCGCCCGAGAAGGCCTGGGCCCTGGCCATGCGCTTGCGCCTCCTGCGGAAGGAGGCGCCGCCCGCCGTGCGCGACGCGCTCGCGGGCGCCGAGGGCCACACCCGCGTCGTGCTCGCGAAGCTCCTCTGCGACCTGGGCGAGGTCAAGGGCGACGACGTGGAGAAGGGCGGCGCCGCGCTCGTGGAGCTCGCGGCGCGCGCGAAGGACGCGTCCGTGCGCGAGGCGGCCGCGAACGCGCTCTCGCTGCTGCCGCTGCGGCTCTACGGCCGGCGGGTGCTCCTGGCGCCGCTCTCGGCGCGGCTCGGGGAGGAGGCCGATGCGCGCGTGCGCGTCGCCGCGGCCCGGGCGATCCTGCGGCTGCTGCCCGAACCGGGCGCGGCCGTGGTGGCGCTCCTGAAGCTCGCCGAACGGGAGGACGCGACCGGGAACGAGGCCGTCCTCGTTCTCGCCGAGAACGGACATTACAACAAGGTCCGCGGCCGGGTGCACCTCCTCGCGGGCCGCGGCGACGCGATCGGCGAGCGCGCGATGCTCGCCCGGCGCTACCGCTTCGGCCAGGTCCGCGAGGACCCGAACCACATCGCCCCGCTTCTCAACGAGGTGATGAGCCTCATCGGGCACTTCTACGTCGAGAAGCCGACGGACGAGTCGCGCGAGGCGCTGCGCACCGCGGCCGTGCGGGGCATGGTCTCGAGCCTGGACCCGTTCAGCCAGTACCTTGACCAGCGAGAGGTCAAGGCCATGAGCGAGCGGCTCTCGGGCAAGTACAGCGGCATCGGCGCGTACGTGGGACTGCGCGACGGCGTCTTCACGATCGAGTCACCGCTCTACAACGGGCCGGCCTACCGGGCGGACCTGCGGAGCCTCGACCGCATCCTCGCGGTGGACGGGAAGAAGACGTCGGAGCTCGGCTTCGAGGAGACGGTCAAGCACCTGAAGGGACCGGCCGGCACCCCGGTCACCGTGCTCGTGCTCCGCCGCGGCTGGGCCGAGCCGCACAAGATCGTCATCACGCGCGAGGAGATCAAGATCCAGAGCGTCTACTCCGAGATGCTGCCGGGGAAGATCGGCTACGCGCGCCTCACGACCTTCGGCCAGCGGACCACCGCCGACCTCGAGAAGGCGCTCGCCGCGCTCGAAGCCGAGGGGATGACCGGGCTCGTGCTGGACCTGCGCAACAACGGCGGCGGCCTGCTGGGGCAGGCCGTCTTCGTGGCGAGCAAGTTCCTCCCGGAGGGCGAGGCCGTCGTCTCGAGCCGCAGCCGCTTCAAGGAGGAGAAGCACAACGCGGTCGCCGGCGCGCACCCGGACTACCCGCTCGTCGTCCTCGTCAACAGCGGCAGCGCGAGCGCCTCGGAGATCGTCGCCGGCGCGCTCCAGGACCACAAGCGCGCGACACTCGTGGGCGAGAAGACCTACGGCAAGGGCAGCGTGCAGGAGCTGCTGCCCCTCATGACCACGCTCGGCAAGACGCGCCTGAAGCTGACCATCGCTCGCTACTACCTGCCGAGCGGCCGGACCATCCACGGCGAGGGCGTGGTCCCGGACATCGCGATCGAGGCGAGGGTCCTCGCGCCCTGGAAGGAGGAGGCCCTGACGCGCCTCTACCCCGAGATCGAGAACTACGTCGCCCGCGTCTTCCCGAAGCACAAGGACATTTTGATGAAATTGGCCGAGGACGACGGCGGCGAGGCCGCGCGTTACCCGGAACTCGCCGCCTTCATCGAGGCGCACGCGGACGAGATGCTGGTGCCCGACGACGTGCGCCGCGTCGCGCGCAACCTGGTGCGCCGCCACGCGGCCGACGCGCGCGGTCGCGTCTTCGTCCACGACCTGGCGGAGGACCGCGTCCTCCAGCGCGGCGCGCTCGCGCTCCTGCGCAAGCTCGCGCGCCCCGTCGCCGAGTGGCCCGAGGCCTACCGCGCCCTCCCGGAGCGCTTCAAGGAGGAGGCCAAGGCCGGCCGCCAGGCTTCCGCCGCCGGGCCCGAGACGCCCGAGGCTCCCGAGACGCCGGAGGGGCGCGAGGCCCCGTGAGCGGCGAGGGCTTCTCGCCCGAGGCAGCCCGCTACGTGCGCGACGTCAAGAAGGAGGCGCGCATGGTGAAGGACCCCTAGCGTGGCGCGCATCTACGTCGTGACCGAGACGGACCTCTCGGAGGCCGGCGGGCCGGTCGCGCACCTCGTGGGCCTCGCCCGCGCGCTCGTGCGCCTCGGCCACGAGGTCGAGATGTTCGCGCCCGGCCTGGGCCGCTTCGCCGGGGCGCTCCCTTTCCGCGTGCGCTACCTCCTCGCCCCGCGCGTGCGCTACCTGGGCCGCGCGATCTACGCGCCGCTCCTCGCGCCCGTGCTATTCCTGCGCTGTCTCTTTCGGCGGCCGGACGTCCTCTACGTGCGCGTGAGCTATCACCTCCTCGCGCCCGTCCTCGTCGCGCGCATCCTGCGGCTCACACTCGTGGCCGAGGTGAACGGCATCATGGAGCGCGACCTCGCCGCCGCGGGCCGCTCGCGCCCCGTGCGGCGGTGGGTCGCCTTCGTCGAGCGCGCGACCTACCGCGCGGCCGCGCGCGTCGTGGCCGTGACCGAGGGCGTGCGCGACTTCGTCGTCCGCGAGCGCGGCGCGTCCGAGGCGGGCACGCTCGCCCTGCCGAACGCGGCCGACGACGAGGCGTTGCGTCCTCTCGACCGCGCCGAGTGCCGCCGGGCGCTCGACCTGCCCACCGATGCCTTCGTCGTCGGCTACGCCGGGAGCTTCCTTCCCTACGAGGGGCTGGACGTGCTCCTTGATGCATTCGCCCGCTTCGCCGCCGAGCGCGCGGACGCCGAGCTCGTTCTCGCCGGACACGGCCCCGAGGAGGCGGCGCTGCGTGCGCGCGCCGGGAAGGAGGACCTCGCCGGCTGCGTGCGCTTCACCGGCCCCTTTGCGATCGGCCGCACGGCCGAGATCGTCTCGAGCTTCGACGTGGCCGTCGCGTGCCCGCGGCCCCTTTACGAGTCGCATTCTTTGATCAAGCTCCACGCGGCCATGGCCTGCGGCGTGCCGGTCGCGGCGAGCCGCATCCCGGGCATGGACGCCGAGGCGCTCGGCGCCGGGCTCTCGTTCGAGCCGGGCGACGCGGACGCGCTCGCGGACGCGCTCCGCCGCCTCGCGGACGACCCCGAGGCGCGCGCGCGCATGGGCCGCACCGGCCGCCGGCTCGTGGAGGAACGCTTCAACTGGCGGGAGGTCGCGCGAAAAACGCTCGAGGGGCTCGTCTAGTCAGTCTTTCAGCAGAATCTCGACAATGCGTTCCGAGGCCTTCCCGTCGGCGAGGGGCAGGGGCCGGCCCTTCCTGTAGGAGCCGGAAAGGACGTCGTTCACCAGGCGCAGCGCGCGTGCGGAGTCCCGGCCGACGAGTTCGGCCGTGCCCACATCGAGGGCCGAGCGGTGCTCCGTTGTCTCGCGCAGGATGAGGCACGGCACGCCGAGGAGCGAGCTCTCCGACTGCAGGCCGCCCGAGTCGGTAAGAACGAGCTTCGCATCGGTCGCGAGGCTCAGGAAGTCGAGGTAGCCGACCGGCTCGACGAGATGAAGGTTCTTCGCCCGTTCGGCGCGCTCGGCAAGGCCGAACGCATCGAGACACTTACGCGTCCGCGGGTGGATGGGGAAAAGCGCGTCCACGGGCAGCGCCTCGAGGAGCGAGAGGACGCGCTCGAGCTCCTCGCGTGAATCGACATTGCCGGGGCGGTGCAAGGTGACGAGCGCATACGCACCGGATTTTACGCCGAGCCGTCCGGCCGCGCCTCGCGCCCGCGCCCTCTCGCGAAAGCGCAGCAGCGTGTCGAAGGCGACATTGCCCACGAGATGGCAGCGCGCCGCGTCGATGCCCTCGCGCTTGAGGTTCTCCATGCCCGCCTCCTCGGTGACGAAGAGGTGGCGGCTCACCGCGTCGGTGAGCCTGCGGTTGATCTCCTCGGGCATGGACTCGTCGAAGGAGCGCAGGCCCGCCTCGACGTGCGCGACCGGAATGTGCAGCTTCGCGCCGACGAGCGCGGCGGCGAGGGTCGAGTTGACGTCGCCGACTACGAGAATGAGGTCCGGCCTCTCGGCGAGCGCGACCCTCTCGTACTCGACCATGACCCGGCCGGTCTGCTCGCCGTGACCACCCGAGCCTACACCCAGGTGCACGTCGGGCGCGGGCAGGTCGAGGTCCTCGAAGAAGACGTCCGACATGTTGACGTCGTAGTGCTGGCCGGTATGGACGATGCGGTTCGTCACGTCCGCGTGACGCTTCAGAATCTCGTGGATCGGCGCGATCTTCATGAAGTTCGGCCGCGCGCCCACGATGCTGTGGATCTTCATCCCCGTTCTCTCCGCCGCGATGCGCGATTGTACCGGCGCGCCCCGCGGTTGGCAAACGCCCTCCCGGTCAGCTCAACCGTTGCTGGGCCGCCTCGAGCATGGCGCGCGTGTCCGCAAAGGTGAGGCGCTCGAGCGCCTCACTGAAAAAAAGCCACGCGACCTCGGCCACGTCGTCGCCGGGCCGCGCTTCGGCGTCGCCCGACGCGCGCGCGAGGAGGTACACCGCCTCCTTCCGGGCGGCCGGCTCGCGGCCGGGCAGCGGGTAGCGCGTCACCTCGCGGAAACCCTCAATGAACTCGACCTCACGGACTCCCGTCTCCTCCTCGAGCTCACGTAGCGCGCCCTCGCGTTCGGACTCGCCCGGCTCGGCGTGGCCCTTGGGAAAGCCCCACGCCCCGTGGCGCGTGCTCCGCACGAGAAGATACTCGCGCTCCCCCGGGCCCTCGCGGAAGAGAATCGCCCCGCAGCTTTTCTCGCGCGCCATGAGTCCTCCGGCGCCGGTTTTACCTTGCCCCGCGAACGCTCGCAAGTAACATATTGCTGCGACTGGGGATACCGACCCCGCCGGTTTTTCCGGAATTCACCGAACACTCCCGCGCCCGCGGCAGTGCACAGGTGGAAGGGACGCACGGAGGAAGCATGGCAGGCGAGGACGCGAGAGACCTGGCCGAGTTCGTCCGGACGAAATCGCCCGAGGCGTTCGAGCGCCTCGCGCGGCGCTATGCCTCATTCGTCCACTCCGCGTGCCGCCGGCGGCTCGCGAGCGCGGCGGACGCGGAGGATGCGAGCCAGGCCGTCTTTCTCGCGCTCGCGAGGAAGGCGCGCTCGGTGAGGTCCGAGCGGCTGGCCTCGTGGCTGCACGGGGCGGCGCGGCGGGCGTGCGCCTTCGTGCTCCGGGGCCGCGCGCGCCGCGCGCGCCACGAGGAGGAGGCCGGTCGCATGAGAAAGCGGGGAAGCGAAGCAAGCGGAGCGGACTGGGACGCGGTGCGGCCGCATCTCGACGCGGAGATCGCGAGGCTCCCGTCGAAGCTGCGCGAGGCCGTGTCGCGCCACTACCTCGCGGGTCAGACGCGTGCGCGAATCGCGCGCGAGCTGGGCGTGCCCGAGGGCACGGTCGCGAGCCGCTGCGCGGCGGGCGTCGAGCGGCTGCGGTCGCGCCTTGCGAAGCGCGGCGCGACGCTCGGCGTCGCCGCGCTCGGCCCCGCGCTTCTCGCCCAGGCGGAGGCGGCTGCATCGGCGGCGCCCGCCTCGCTTCTCGCGTCCCTTCCGGGGCTCGCCTCCGGAGCCGCAGCCAGTGGAGCGGGCGCGCACGCAGGCCTCATCGCGAAAGGGGTGATCCGGATGATGTTCTGGGCGAAGGCGAAGCTCTGTGCGGCCGCGCTCGCGGCCGTGGCGGTGGTGGGCACGGGAACGGGCGTCGCGCTCACGAGCGCGCACGCGGGCGAGACCGTGGAGGCCAAGGACTTCGCCGGGCGCACGTGGAAGCTCGAGGACTGGAAGGAGGGCACGCGCCTTTACGAGAAGGACCTCAAGAAGCGCGAGGAGGCATACCGCAAGAAGTGGGGCGAGCCCTGGTGCGGAACGGTGATACCCTGGAGCCGGAGCCGGATCATGAGCCCCGGCACCTGGGAGCACGAAGACATCACCGTCATCAAGAACGGAAAGATGGCCCTGCCCGGCACGCGCAAGACGCCCGAGACCCTCGGCGGCCACGACCATCGATGCGGGATCCCCTATCCCCTGGTCTACGCGCCCGGCACGGGCGAGACCGTGACCGACATCTACGTGCGCACCCAGTTCGGCTTCTACCACGTGGACCCCGAGACCAAGGAGACCGTACACGTCGGCCTCCTGCCGGAAAACATCCTTCGGGTTGACCCGGACAAGTGTCCCAACAAGGCGGTTCACGGCGACCCGGACTATTTCCTCTTCCCCAATCCCAAAGAACGCTACCCCCAGCCGCTCAAGGACGGCCTCGACAGCGAGGCGCACGCTTGGATCAGGAACACCACGCCCCTGTGCACGCTGGACCCGATCAGGGGCCGGGTGATCTTCTACCAAGGGGCCAAGTGGTACGGCGGGAAGAAGATGACCGGATACGTCTACCGCTACGTCGAGAAGCTGCTGCCTTACACGCTGAACGGCAAGGAGGTCCTGCTGCCGGCGATTCTCGACCACAAGGAAATGTTCAAGAAGGTGGGCGCCGAGCCCGTTATGAAAAATGGAAAGCGCGCCCCGCCCCGCTTCGCGATCCGCACGACCAAGGCCACGGGCGCGCCGCCGGTGCTCGCCGGCGGGATCTACGGCCAGAGAATCGTCCTCTCCATGGACGGCAGGAGCGTCATCGTGCAGGATAAGAGCGGCCTCGCAGCCGTGGACATGGAAACCGGCAAGCGCCGGCCAATCCCGGTCAAGACCGCGGAGGTGCCCAAGGACAAGAACAAACATGGCGGCGTGTGCGGCCGGTGGGACGGTTATCTCTACAACTCGTCGGGACAGGGCAGCGGCCCGGCCGCGGGCGTCCTCTTTCGCGTGAACCTGACGAGCGGGGACGTGGATACCCTCTACGACAGCCTTCGCCCGCCCGCGGCCAAGAACGAGAAACGCCGCGAGAACCGCATGTGGAGCGGTCCGGCGGATGCGATCTCATTGACGTTCTCTTCCACGCGCTACCAGACCCAGTGCCCGCGCACGGGCGCGATCCTGAACATGGGCTGGGACGGCGCGGGGATCCCCCGCTATCACGACGGGTTCGTCACGTGTTTGGCGGCGAACTGCTGGGGCGACCACCGGCCCGAGTGGAAGGGGCAATGGGTCGCTACCCTGGGCAACTGCAACCTGTTCCTGGAAGTGGCGCCGAATGGAGACGTCTACTTCGCGGACAAGAGTTACCATGGACACGGTCGGCCGGCAAGGAACTACCCCGATTGGGGGAAAGGTCGGCCCGAGCTTGTGGACGGCATCCGCATCGTGCGCATCTTCCGCACGGACTGGCCCGCCGAGCAGCCGGTCGCGGGCTACTGGAACGCGCAGATTTCGCCTGAAGACCGCGAGAAGCTCATTCTCGAGTACGCGAAGAAGTACATCGCCAATTACGCGGAACTAAGCAAGATATACTAGCGCAAGACTTGACGCCGACACGGGCGGGCGGCTCGACAGGGCCGCCCGCTCTTCTGTTTGACCGCCCTCCGCCGCCGCGCTATCATGCCCGGACTCAACCGGGAGGATACGAGATGATCGTCGGCGTTCCCAGGGAGATCAAGCAGGGCGAGTCGCGCGTGGGCATCGTGCCCTCGGGCGTCGAGGAGCTCGTCCGCGAGGGGCACACCGTGCTCGTCGAGACGGGCGCCGGCCTCGGCAGCCGCATCCCGGACGACGACTTCGCCGCCGCGGGCGCGAAGATCGCTCCCGACGCGGCCGGCGTCTGGGGACAGGCCGATCTCGTGATGAAGGTCAAGGAGGTCCTGCCGCCAGAGCAGGACCTGCTGCGCGAGGGACAGGTGCTCTTTACGTTTTTACATCTTGCGCCGCTGCCGAAGCTCGGAGAGGTGCTGCTGGCAAAGAAGGTCCGCGCGATCGCCTACGAGACGATCCAGCTCGCGGACGGGTCGCTGCCGCTCCTCGCGCCCATGAGCCAGGTTGCGGGCAAGATGGCCGTGCAGCTCGGCGCCGCGTTCCTCCAGCGCGAGCACGGCGGGGAGGGGATCCTCCTCGGCGGCGTGCCCGGCACCAAGCACGGCCGCATCGCGATCATCGGCGGCGGGGCGGTGGGCATCAACGCAGCGAAGGTCGCCTACGGCCTCGGCGCGCAGGTCGCGATCATCGACATCAACCACGCGCGGCTGAGCTACATCGACGACGTCTTCGACGGCAAGGTCGTGACGCTGATGTCCAACCGCCGCAACATCCGCGGGGCCGCGGCCGAGGCCGACATGCTCGTCGGCGCGGTGCTCCTGCCCGGGGCCAAGGCCCCGCGCCTCGTGGACCGCGAGGTCCTCCGCAGTATGAGGAAGGGCGGCGTCTTCGTGGACGTCGCGATCGACCAGGGCGGTGTCAGCGAGACCAGCCGCCCGACGAGCCACGCGAAGCCCACCTACGTCGAAGAGGGCGTCATCCACTACTGCGTCCCGAACATCCCCGGCTCGGTGCCGATGACGAGCACCTACGCGCTCACAAACGTGACGCTCGCCTACTGCCGGAAGCTCGCCGCTGGGCCCGAGGACGCGCTCCGCCGCGATCCCGCCCTCGCCAGGGGCGCGAACACCTGGGACGGGCACGTCACCTGCGCGCCCGTGGCCGAGGCGTTCGGGGAGAAGAACACGCCGATCGAGACGTTGATCTGAGGCGTTTCGGCCCGAGCCGATTTCCGAGTATTTTCGCAAAAAAACCTTGACTTCCCGACGGGGCGGGCGTAAGGGGGGACTTCAGAGCCCTGCGGGCTCGGGAGTCGACCATGCGCGGCCCTGGCCGCAAGCCACACCTTCCGCCGCCCTAGTCCACGCGCACATCCGTTGTGGTCCCTTGAGCCGCCGGAGTCTCCGGCGGACGGGCGCGTACAGGTGCGGAAGGTCGAAACCATGTGTTCCACCCGGACTCTTGCCGCGATCAGGGTCGCCCCGCGGGCGACGACGGCCGATCCTCGCGCGCGGGGCGGTCACGCGCGCCGAACGCTGCGCGTCGCGCTGCGCTACTCCTTCATCGAGGGCGTCTTCTCGGTCGTCATGTTCGCCCTCCTCCAGACCTTCGCGATCCCGGCGATCCTGGCGCTGGGCGCGGCGGAGGCGGGCGTCGCGAAGCTGGTCGCGGTCGCCGCACTCCTCTCGGCGCTCGCGCAGCTCAAGGCTCCTCGACTGGCGGCGCTCGCGCCCTCGCGCCGGACACTCGTCGTCCGATGCGTGCGCTTCCAGGCGCTGGCCTGTCTCGCCTTCGCCGGCGCGGGGTTCCTCCCAGCACCGTTCGCGATCCCGGCGGCGATCCTGGCCTTCGCCGGATACAGCGTTGCGGGCAGCCTCGGGCAGAGCCCGTGGGCGAGCTGGATGAGCGATCTCGTCCCGCGCCGGGCACGCGGGCGCTACTTCGGCTGGCGCAACCTGTGGGTGAGCCTGATCCACGGGGTCATCGCGCTCCCGGCCGCGTTCGCGCTGAACGCGGCCAGGGCCGGCGAGATGGCCGCGCCGTGGGCGGCCTTCGCGGCGATCTTCGCCTTCGCAAGCGCCTCGCGCCTCGCGAGCGCGGGCTTCCTGGCGCGGCAGCACGAGCCGCCGCCGCGCGAGAAGCTGCCCGCGAAGGACTTCTCCTACTGGCAGTTCCTGCGGAAGGTGCGAACGAGCAACTTCGCGCGCTTCGCGATCGCCCTCGCGTTCCTGAACGCCGGGGCGGCGATCGCCGCCGCCTTCATCCCGGTCTATCTCCTGCGCACCCTGGGGCTGGACTACGGGACCTACGCGCTGCTCCTCACGGTCTCGCTCCTCTCGAGCCTTCTCTTCGTGCGCTTCTGGGGGCGGATCATCGACCTGTACGGCAGCCGGCTCGTGCTGCGCCTCGTCGCGCTCGGCGTCGCGCTCGTGCCGCTGGTGTACGTCGGGCCGGCGTCGGTTCCGATCTTCATCGTCGCCTACGCGATCGGCGGGGCGATGTGGTCGGGCCTGAACCTCGCGGCGTTCAACTACGTGATGGAGGCCGCCACGCCGAAGCGCCGCGTGCGCTGCTTCGCGTACATGAACGTGACGATCGGCGTGCTCTCGGCGACCTTCCTGATGGGCGCCGGTGCGGTCGCCTCCCGGCTGCCCGTCCTCTTCGCGCACCCGCTGCAGACGCTCTTCCTCGCCTCGGCGCTGCTGCGCCTGGCGCCCGCGATCGTGCTCGGGTTCACGATCCGCGAGCTGAGCGAAAAGCCGCGCGCACGCGCGATGGACGTTCTCAGGGAGCTCCCCGGCATCCGCCCCACGACCGGCTTCCTGCGGCACCGGCACCGACCGTTCCGGCGGATCTAGTCCCTCGCGGGGAGAGACCGGCGGCTTCCCTCAGAAGAGGTCCCCGCCGCGCGGCGGGACGGGAGGCTTCGCGCCGGCGTTGCCGTCGCCCGGCTCCTCCTCGCCCCTCTCCCCCCGTTCGCCCCCTTCGAGGGCCTCGATCAGGCGATGGAGCATCTCGCGCCGCAGCTCGCGCGGGACCTCACGGCGAATAAAGGAAAACGTCACATCCATGTTGTGCAGCCGCACGTTCACCCTGGCCCAGGCCTCGTCGGGCCGGGCGAGGGTGTCGAAGAAGAAGGCGCCGCCCTCGAAGTCGGCCTCCAGCCCGCAGGAGCGCGCAAAAAGGTGAATCGTGCCCCAGACGTTGACGTCCTTGAGCGCGAAGGTGACCGGCGTCCCGGCCATGGCCTTGAGGGCCCTCTGGCTCGCGACCACGTTGACCCCCGAGGCGGCGCGTAATTTATCGAGACAGTCGGCGAAGGGCTTGCCCTTCATGTCGATGCTGAGGCGCCGCTGCATCCGGAGGTCGACATCCTCCTCGGGCACGACCTCCTCGACCTCAATCTCCTCGACCTGGACCTCTTCGGCTTCGCCGGCCTCCCCGGCCCGGGCCGCGCCCGGAAGGAGAATCGCGAGCATCGCCAAAGCCGCCCATCCGATCCGCACCTGTCCCATCTCCGAAGCTCCTTTCCGTGTGCCCGCTGCGGCGGCGGCGGCCGTGATGACAAGCGGCAGTTGCTTCATTCCAGGCTCCATGGGACGCTCCTCCAGTGCATGGGGAGGATTATACTCAGCACGGGGAGAGAAGTCACCCTTCAAAATCGCAGGGAGCACCACACACGCCAAATAGGTGTGTTTCCGGCGCACCCCCACCGCCCCAACTCAACCCTTGCCGCGCATCCCCTTCCCGCGCTCAGTCGGGAAGGGGTTTTGGTGCAGAGCCATTTGACGTTTCCGTCGCACCCCCCTCTTGCATGGTGCAGTCTGACTTGCACCAATACGTGTACGTTCCCATCGGATCCATATTCGTTACCGGGTTACTGCCCGGGAACGTGTAGGGGTTCATCAGATCGTCGCCGTCGACCGGATCGGTTTGCAGGAACCTTCCCGTCGTTGGGTCAAAGCTGCGGTTGCGGTAATCGTACAACCCGAGGCCGGAATCGTAGTTACGATTCTGGAAGGACGGGTCTTTGCGGTTCGGAGGATTGCCCAGCAGATCGAACCGCTCCCCGAAGGCGGTATAGCGGTAGCGGTCCGTGATGTTCCCCGTGCCGTCCGCGACGGCCATGACGTTCTGCGCGCTCGAGAGCGGTGTCTGAAGGTTCCCGCCGCGGACCGTCCACAGCGTCCGGTCGAGGCCGCTTCCGGCGTGGTGCGCCGTCAGCGCGAGCGTGTTGTCGTATTCGGCGAGCAGGCTGTCGCCGTCGTAGAGGTAGTTCGTGGTCGTGCCGTCCTCGGTCGCCGTGCGGCGCATCCAGCTGTCGCCCTGGAACGCGTACGAGCGGATCGTGTTCAAGTTCTTCGTCACGCTCTTCACGCGGTTCTCGAAGGTGTAATCGAATGTGTACGTGTCCGTCTCCACGGTCTTCGTCACGTCGCGTAGGGTCGTCCATCGATCGTGTTCACGCTTCCCGTTCACAGGGATGCTCCGTCCTCACTCTTCCTCTGCCTTCTCTGGCCGCCTCGCCTCCGGCGATTCTCGCCGTTCAAGGTCGCTGGACCCCCGCACCCATTCATCGCTTCACTGACTACAATGAAAGCCCCTCTCCGGGAATTCTCTCTTTGCTCTCCAGAACCGTCTGTACGATCTTTCCTCCTGCTCGTACAAATTCAAGGGCACCGGGTAACAGCAGATCGCCTACAGCATTTTTCTCTCCTTTGCGCCGGATCCAGCCAGCAAGCCGATTAAACCATCTCTTGAAAACGTCACT
>Ga0272441_10008515_pt1 | contig 16216 bp, 27 predicted proteins | sample SSMProp6N_FD_193582 | JGI IMG/M metagenome (GOLD analysis project Ga0272441, IMG submission 193582) | Marine sediment archaeal communities from Little Sippewissett salt marsh, Falmouth, MA, United States - SSM-Prop-6N | ecosystem: Environmental > Aquatic > Marine > Wetlands > Sediment ... | reverse complement strand
ATTTATTTGCTAAATTTTTACTTAGAGTTTTGATACTCTATTAATTTTTATTTTTACTCAGTTATTTTGAGTAAACAAAGAACGTGCCAACTACACATCAACTAATTAAAAAACCGAGAAAGACGCCTAAAAAAAAGATCAAAATGAGAGCTTTGAGTTTTGATTTTAATACTCTTAAAAATAGACCTCGTTCTCATTTTTCTCCTTTTAAAAGAGGTATTTGTACTAAGGTTTATACAGTAACTCCTAAAAAACCTAATTCAGCTTTAAGGAAAGTAGCTAGAGTTAAGTTAAGTAATGGCATGGAGGTTACTGCTTATATTCCAGGAGAAGGGCATGATTTACAAGAACATGCTATGGTTTTGATTAGGGGAGGCAGGGTGAAAGATTTAGCTGGAGTAAGATATCATATTGTTCGAGGAGTCTTAGATTCTGGTGGCGTAGAGGGGAGAAAACAAGAGAGATCAAAATACGGGACTAAAAAAGAAAAAACTTCTAAAAAATAATTATGGCTAAGTTTAAACAAAAAGAAATACAACCAGATTCTTTATATGATAGCGTAGAGGTTTCTAAATTTATAAACCAGCTAATGAAAATGGGGAAGAAAACAATTGCTAAAAAAATTGTTTATAAAGCTTTTGAAAATATTAAAAAAGAAACAAAAAGAGAACCATTGGAAGTCTTTGAAAAAGCATTGGACAATGCAGCTCCTTTATTAGAAGTAAAATCAAAAAGAGTAGGGGGAGCTACTTATCAAGTTCCTAAAGAAGTTAAAGGAAATAGAAGATTAAGTTTAGGAATAAGATGGATAATTAATGCAGCTAAATCAAAAAAAGGGAAATCAATGGAAGATAAATTAACTCATGAATTAATTCAAGCCTTTAATAACGAAGGTGAAGCAGTTAAAAAGAAAACTAATACTCATAAGATGGCAGAAGCAAATAGAGCTTTTGCACATCTTAATCGTTAAAATATGCCCAGACAATATCCCATAGAAAAAACAAGAGACATAGGTATAATTGCTCATATTGACGCCGGAAAAACAACAGTATCCGAGCGAATTTTATTTTACACAGGAATCAGTCATAAAATTGGAGAAGTCCATAATGGTCAAGCAGTTATGGATTGGATGGTACAAGAAAGAGAAAGAGGAATTACTATTACCTCTGCCGCAACTACTTGTAAATGGAAAGACTTTTGGATTAACATTATTGACACCCCAGGTCATATTGATTTTACAGTAGAAGTTCAACGTTCCTTAAGAGTTTTAGATGGAGCGGTTGTTATTTTTGATGGAGTAGCCGGGGTTGAACCACAATCAGAAACAGTTTGGCGTCAGGCAGATAAATTTAATGTTCCTAGAATTTGTTTTATAAATAAATTAGACAGAATGGGAGCTGATTTTGATAGAAGTTTTAAATCAATTTTGGATAAACTTTCTCCTAATGCTATCGCCGTTCAAATTCCTATTGGCAAAGAAAGCGACCTAGAGGGAATTATTGATCTTATAAAAATGAAAGCAATTTATTTTGAAGGGGACTTTGGTGAAAACTTAACAGAAAAAGATATTCCAGAAAATCTAAAAGAAAAAGCTGAAAAAGCAAGAAAAATATTAGTAGAAAAAATTGCCGGAGAAGATGAAAGTTTGTTAGAAAAGTTTTTAGAAAATAAAGAAATTTCAAACGAGGAATTGGAAAAAGTTTTAAGAAAAGCAGTTTTAGGATATAAACTAATTCCTGTTTTTTGTGGTTCGGCTTTAAAAAATAAAGGAGTTCAACCATTACTTGATGCAGTTTGTGATTATTTACCAAGTCCTATTGATCTTCCTCCTATTGATGTAATTGATTCTAAAACAGGAGAACATGTTCAAAGAAAAGCAGATGATTCAGAACCATTTTCAGCTTTAGTTTTTAAAATAGCAGCTGATCCTTATGTTGGAACTTTAAATTATTTTAGAGTTTATTCTGGATCTTTAAAAAAAGGGTCTTATGCTTTTAATTCTGTTTCTGGAGAGAAAGAAAGAATCGGAAGAATCTTAAAAATGCATTCTAATGAAAGACAAGATATAGAAGAAGCTTTTGCTGGAGATATAGTTGCTGCTGTTGGTTTTAAAAATACTTCTACAGGTCATACTCTTTGTGATGAAGATCATCCGGTTATATTAGAAAAAATTACATTCCCAGAGCCAGTTATTTCTATTAGAATTGAACCAAAATCAAAAGAAGATCAGGAAAAATTAATTTTATCATTAAAAAAACTGTCCGAAGAAGACCCTACTTTTAAACAGAAAGAAGACTTGGAAACAGGAGAAACAATTATTTCTGGAATGGGAGAATTACATTTAGACGTTTTAGTAGATAGAATGAAAAGAGAATTCAACGTTGAAGCAAATGTTGGCAAACCCCAAGTCGCTTATAAAGAAACAATTTGCGCAGAAGCAAGCGCGGAAGGTAAATATATTCGTCAATCTGGCGGAAGAGGGCAATATGGCCATGTTTGGTTAAAGATAAAACCTAAAGAAAGAGGAGAAGGATTTGAATTTGTTAATAAAATAAAAGGAGGAGTAATTCCACAGGAATTCATACCCGCTGTTGAAAAAGGAGTAAAAGAAGCCGTAGATAAAGGAGTTATGGCTGGATATCAAATGATAGATTTGGAAGTTACTCTATATGATGGTTCTTTTCATGAAGTTGATTCTTCGGAAATAGCTTTTAAAATTGCTGCTTCTCAGGCTTTGCAAACAGCTTCCCGAAAAGCAAACCCTATTATTCTTGAGCCTATTATGAAATTAGAAGTTGTTATCCCTTCCGATTTTTTTGGAGATACAATTGGAGATTTAAATAGGAGAAGAGGGATTATAGAAGAAACAAGTGATAGAGTAAATTTAAAGGTTATTGATGCTAAAGTTCCTTTATCTGAAATGTTTGGTTATGCCACATCATTGAGATCTCTAACTCAAGGCAGAGGAACATTTACAATGGAGTTTGATTCTTACAATAAAGTTCCTGAAAATATAGCTCAGGAAATAGTAGAAGGAAAAAGAAAATAATATGGATATTGAAGATATTAAACAATTTATTCCCAATGATGGAGAAAAAATTATCTTAATGGAAAATGGGAAACCAGTTGTTGTTTTAATGTCTTTTAATACTTACAAAAAAGAATTTAAATCTACTGGAGAGAATAAAATATATAAAGATGAAACAATTGGGCAAGAAATAAAAAAAGAGTTAACTATAGAAGATTTACCATTTTAATATTTACTTGACTTTATTTTATAAATAAATATAATGAATATACTGGTTAAATTAATTAATAAATAAATAAAAAAAGTATGGCTAAAGAAACTTTTGAGAGAACAAAACCACATTTAAATATTGGTACTATTGGTCATGTTGACCATGGTAAAACTACTTTGACAGCTGCTATTCTTAAGGCTACAAAGTTAAAAGGTCTTAAGGGATCAGAAAAATCTATTGATGATATTGATTCAGCGCCAGAGGAAAAAGCCAGAGGCGTAACGATTAATATTTGTCACACAGAATTTGAGTCAGAAAAACGTCATTATGCTCTTATTGATTGTCCAGGTCATGCTGACTATATTAAGAATATGATAACAGGTGCTGCTCAAATGGATGGGGCAATTTTAGTTGTCTCAGCTACTGATGGTCCAATGCCTCAAACAAAAGAACATCTTTTGTTAGCTAGACAGGTAGGATTACCATCATTAATTGTATTTTTGAATAAAACAGATCAAGTTAAAGATGCAGAAATGCTGGAATTAGTGGAATCTGAGATTAGAGAACTTTTAAAGAAATATGAATTTCCTGGAGATGAAACTCCAATAATCAGGGGATCAGCATTAAAAGCATTAGAAGAAGATTCTTTAGAAGGTGAAAATCTTAAACAAGTTGTTGAATTAATAAATAAAGTAGATGAATATATTCCTGAACCAGAAAGATCACTTGATAAACCATTTTTAATGGCTATAGAAGATGTCTTTTCAATTGAAGGAAGAGGTACTGTTTGTACTGGTAGAATAGAAAGAGGACAGGTTAATTCAGGGGATGAAGTAGAGATTTTAGGAATAAGAGAAACTCAAAAAACAACAGCAGTTAGTATTGAAATGTTTAATAAAATATTAAACGAAGGAAAAGCAGGTGATAATGTTGGTATTCTCCTTAGAGGACTTAAAAAAGAAGATGTTGAAAGAGGGCAGGTAATAGCTAAGCCAGGAAGTATTACTCCTCATTCTGAATTTGAAGGAGAAGCATATGTTTTGACAAAGGAAGAAGGAGGACGTCATACACCATTCTTTTCAGGTTATAAGCCACAATTTTATATTAGAACAGCAGATGTAACTGGAGAAGCGGCTCTTCCAGAAGGCACAGAAATGGTAATGCCTGGAGACACAGTTAATCTTAAAATTAAATTAATGTGTCCAGTAGCACTTGAAGAAAAACAAAAGTTTGCTATTAGAGAAGGTGGAAGAACAGTAGGAGCAGGAGTTGTGTCTAAAATTATAAAATAAAATTCGCTCGCTAAACTTTGTTTAGTATCAAACAAAAAAATGCCAGTAAAACAGAAAGAGGAAACAAAATCCAAGCTTAGGATTAGGCTTAAATCCTATGACAATAAAGTCATAGACAATAGTGCACGACAAATCATTGAGATTGGTTTGCGGGCGGGAGTTAATATTGTAGGGCCTACTCCATTACCAACTGAAATTCATAAATATACAGTAAATAGATCAAGTTTTGTTCACAAAACTGCAAGAGAGCAATTTGAAATGAGAATTCATAAAAGATTGATAGAAGTTTTAAATCCTAATCAAAAATTTATTGATAACTTAAGAGATTTAACTCTTCCAGCCGGAGTAGAGATTGAAATAAAGACGATGTAATCTTTAATTGATGTTAATTTGCCTTAAAAGCTGGGCAATGCCCAGTTTTTTGTTAGTGTTATGTTTATATTAGGGAAGAAAATAAAAATGAGTCAGATATTTGATGAGAATGGTGCAGTTATCCCAATTACCTTGATTGAAGCAGGTCCTTGTTTTATTACCCAAATAAAGGGAAAAGAAAAAGATGGATATAATGCTTTACAGATTGGGTTTGAGAAAAAGAAAAAGACAAAAAAAACAGAAAAAGATAAAGAATTCCATTATTTAAGAGAAATTAGAGATTATAATAATAAAGATCAAGATCTTAAGATAGGGGATAAAATTGATGTTTCTATTTTTAAAGAAGGGGATAAGGTAAAAGTCTCTGGAATTTCCAAAGGAAAAGGATTTCAAGGTGGAGTAAAAAGATGGGGCTTTGCTGGTAAAAGTGCTACTCATGGTGTTAAACACGAACATAGAACATTAGGTTCAGTTGGAAGCACAGATGCAGCAAGAGTTTTTAAAGGTAAAAAAATGCCAGGTAGAATGGGATTTGAAAGAATTACAAAAAAGAATTTAAAAATTGCTAAAATAGATATAGAAAATAATCTAATAGCTGTAAAAGGAGCTGTACCAGGAAGGCAGGGAACTTTATTAGAGATTAAAAGTCAATGAAATATCCAATTTACAATCAAAAAGGGGAAAAAAATACAGAAGAGATAACTTTACCTAAAGAAGTTTTTGAAGTTAAAACAAATCCTGATTTAGTTCATCAGGTTTTTGTTAGTCAAATGGCTAACAAAAGACAATCAACAGCTCATACCAAGGATAGAGGAGAAGTTAGGGGTGGAGGAAGAAAGCCATGGCAGCAAAAGGGGACAGGAAGAGCCAGAGCAGGATCAAACAGATCCCCAATATGGATAGGAGGTGGTGTTACTTTTGGTCCAACCAATGAAAGGAATTTTAAAAAGATAGTCCCTAAAAAAATGAGAAGGAAAGCATTATTAATGATTTTAAGCTCAAAAGTAAAAGAAAAACTAGTCATTATTTTAGATAATTTTAAAATAGAAAAACCAAAGACAAAAGAAATATTAACTATTCTTAAAAAACTTCCTTGTGAAGCAAAGAATTGTTTAGTAGCTTTGTCTGAGCCAAATGAAAATTTATTTTTGGCAAGTAGAAATATTCCTAAAGTTAAGGTGGTTGAAGCCAGAAATTTAAATTGTATTGATTTACTTTCTTTCAAATATCTGGTAATACAGAAAGATGCGGTGAAAAAAATAAAAGAAACATTTAAAAAGTAATTATGGCCATATTTGATTTTCTAAAAACAGAAAAAGAAAAAGCAAAGATAGAAAAACCAAAGAAAAAACCAGTTATTAAAAAAGCAAAAACTCCTTTGCCTGTTAAAACTGAAGAAAAAAAGAAGGAAGAGAAAAAAGTAGTTAAAAAATCTAGTTTACATAGATATTCAAAACATTATGAACAAGGATATAGAGTTTTAAAAAGTGTTCATATTACTGAAAAAGCAACTGAATTAGCAGAAAAAAATCAATATATTTTTAAAGTTTTTGGAGATGCTAATAAAAAAGAAATTAAAAAGGTTGTAGAAAGCATATATCATGTTGATGTTGTTTCCGTGAGAATAATAAATATTCATAAGAAGAAAAAAAGATTAGGGAAAAGTACTGGGTGGAAGCAAGGATATAAAAAGGCCATTGTAAAAATAAAGAAAGATCAGGAAATTGAAATATTACCAAGATAATATGAAAACATATAAACCTACAACTCCATCAAGGAGAAAAATGACAGGAACAGATTTTTCAGGATTAACCAAAAAGAAGCCAGAAAAAAAACTTTTAAAAGGATTAAAAAGAAAATCCGGACATTCTAGTAAAGGGAGAATTAGTATTAGACATAAAGGGGGAGGAGCTAAAAGACGTTATAGAATGGTTGATTTTGGACAAAAGAAAATAGATGTTTCTTCTAAGGTTATTGCTTTTGAATATGATCCCTTTAGATCGGCTTTTATAGCTCTTTTAGAGGATAATGATAAAGAAAAAAGATATGTTTTATGCCCTCAAGGTTTAAAAATTGGAGATAGCATAGAATGTTCAGAGAAAACGATTGTATCTATAGGAAATAGAATGAAATTAAAAAATATTCCTTCAGGTACAAATATTTATAATATTGAATTGGAACCAGGCAGAGGCGGAAAAATAACCAGATCTGCTGGAACATCTGCTCAAATTTTAGGGCATGAAGAAAAATATACCCAATTAAAAATGACCTCTGGAGAGGTAAGAAAAGTATTAGGAGAATGTTTTGCTTCCATCGGAGAAGTTTCAAATCCTGAACACAGATTTATAAAACTAGGTAAAGCTGGAAGAGCAAGATGGAAAAGAAAAAGACCAACAGTTCGTGGATCAGCTATGAATCCTGTTGATCATCCTCACGGTGGGGGAGAAGGAAGATCTCCAATTGGGCTTCCTCATCCAAAAACTCCATGGGGCAGACCAGCATTAGGGGTTAAAACCAGAAGAAAAAAATGGACAGATAAATTAATAATTAAAAGACGTAAAAAGAAAAAGAAATAAAAAATTATGTCAAGATCAATTAAAAAAGGTCCTTATATAGATGAAAAATTATTGAAAAAGATTTCTAATTTAAAGAAAGGAGATAATACTATTATTAAAACATGGTCTAGATCGGCTGTTATTACTCCAGAAATGGTCGGATTTATTTTTGGTGTTCATAATGGTAAAGAACATGTTGCAGTTCAAGTAGTAGAAGATATGGTAGGACATAAACTTGGTGAATTTTCGGCAACAACTAAGTTTGTAAAACATGGAGGGAAAATGCAAAAAGGACTTGATCAAAAAACTAAGTAATAGTAAATAAATTATGAAAGCTAGCGCAAAATTAAGTTATATAAGAATTGCCCCTAGAAAGATGCGTCTTTTGGCAGATTTGGTTAGAAATAAAAAAGTTGATAGAGCAATGGTTCTTTTAGATTTTAATTTAAAAAAAGGAGGCATTCCTCTGAAAAAACTTTTAGCTCAAGCAATAGCTAATGCTAAAGATAATTCAGAATCAGGAAAACAATTAGATAGTTCATTCTTATATATATCAAAGATTACGGTTGATGAAGGACCAAAGCTTAAAAGATGGAGAGCCAGAGCAAGAGGAAGAGCAGCTAGAATACATAAAAAAACATCTCATATTACATTAACTCTTGATGAAATTAAGGGAAAGAAAAAAGTAAAGAAGGTTGTTTCCAAAGAGGATAAAAAAGAAGAAAAAGAAGTTAAGATCGTAGAAAAGAAAAAAATAAAAACATTTAAACCAGAGAAGAAAGAAAAATTTAAACCAGTTAAAGAAATAAAAGGTTCAAAAAGAGTTTTTCGTAGAAAATCGTTTTAATTAAGCTATATATGTCACACAAAGTTCACCCAAAATCATTTAGGATAAGAAAGATGGCAGATTGGCTGTCAAGAGGTTTTTATGGCAGAATGCCATTAAAATATTTAAAAGAAGATTTCAAAATTAGAAACTTTTTGAATGAAAAATTAAAAGAAGCTAGTATAGAAAATGTTGAAATTGAAAGATCACGTTCTTCTATTAAGATTATTATTAAGACTTCAAGGCCCGCTTTAGTAATAGGAAGAGGAGGAGAAGCTATAGAAAAATTAAAGAAAGCATTGATACAAGAATTGGGGGTGGACAAAGATAATAAAACAGAAATAAAGATTGAAGTTCAAGAAGTAAAAAACCCTTGGTTGTCTGCTGATATTTGTGCCCAATGGATAGCTCAACAAATTAAAAGAAGGATCAGATTTAGAAGAGCTTTAAAAATGGCTCTGGGGAAGATTATGGCCCAAAAAGACGTTAAAGGAGCTAGGGTTGAAGTTTCAGGGAGATTAAACGGAGTAGAAATTTCAAGAACAGAATGGCTAAAAGAAGGCAGGATGCCCAGGCATACTATAAGAGCAGATATAGATTATGGGACAAGCTCAGCTTTTTGTACTTATGGAGCCATAGGAGTTAAAGTCTGGATTTATAAAGGAGAAAAATTTGAATAAAATTTGAATATATGTTTGAACCAAAAAAAATGAAACACAGAAAATGGCATAAGGGAAGATCAAAAGGAATAGAAAGGAGAGGAACCGAAATATCTTTTGGTAGTTTTGCTTTGAAAGCAGTATCAGCTAAATGGATTACTTCTGCACAGCTTGAAGCAGCCAGAAGAGCAATTATTAGATATTTAAAGAAAAAAGGAAAACTTTGGATTAGAATATTTCCTTCCAAACCAATTACATCAAAAGGGGATGAAGTTCCTATGGGAGGTGGAAAGGGTTCAGTTTCTCATTATGTTTTCCCTATAAAACCAGGTAAGATTATCTTTGAATTAGATGGGGTTGAAGAAGAATTAGCTAAAGAAATCTTTAGAAAGGCTTCGGACAAACTTTCTGTAAAAGCAAAATTTGTGAAAAAATAAAAATATGAAACAAAAGGAAAAAATTAGAGATTTTTTACGTTTATCAGAAAAAGAACTTGAAAAGATTTTATCAGATAAAAAAGAAAAACTTCGTCAGTTTAAGTTTGATATTTCTGCTGGAAAGTTAAAAAATGTAAGAGAAGTTAGGGAAACAAGAAAAGATATTGCTAGAATATTAACTATATTAACTTCTAGGAGTAAAAAAATAAACAAGCCCGACAGGGCAAATGAAAATGCCTAAAAAAAGATTAAAAGGAATAATTATTTCCAACAAAATGAAAGATACTGTTGTGGTTAAAGTTGATAGGATTAAAGAACATCCTAAATATAAAAAAAGATATAAAATTTCAAAAAAATACAAAGCTCATAATGAAAAACTTAAACTTGAAATAGGAGATAAAATTGTAATTGAAGAATGTAAACCAAAGAGTAAAGACAAACATTGGAGAGCTATCGAAATTATTAAAACAAAAAATAAAAAAGATGATTCAACCACAGACAATATTAAAAGTAGCTGATAATACAGGTGCTAAAATTGTACAGTGTTTTAAGGTCCTTGGGGGATCAAAAAGAAGATATGCAAGGTTAGGAGATGTTATTGTAGCAGCAGTTAAAAAAGCAGAACCAAGGCGTCAAGTTAAAACACATGAAGTAGTGAAAGCTGTGATAGTAAGACAAAAAAGTCCTTTCCGTAGAAAAGATGGTTCTTATATTAGATTTAGCGAGAATGCATGTGTGATTATAAATGATTCTAAATTACCAAAAGGTAACAGAATATTAGGTCCCATACCTAGAGAACTGAAAGAAAAAGGTTATGAAAAAATTACTACCTTAGCAAAAGAAGTAGTATAAAATAAAATGAAAATTCAAAAAAACGATCAAGTTTTAATAATTAGAGGAAAAGACAAAGGAAAGAAAGGAAAAGTATTAAGAGGATTACCTAAAAATAATCAGATTTTAGTTGAAAATATTAATATAAAAAAGGTTCATAAAAAACCCAAGAAATCAGGAGAAAAGGGGCAGATAGTTGAAATTGCTTTTCCAATTTATGCATCCAATGTAAAGTTGATTTGTCCAAAATGCGGGAAACCTGCTAAGATTGGATACAGCAAGACAAAAGACAAAGTAAAGGTTAGGGTTTGTAAAAAATGTGGCGCAGAATTATGATTAAATTATTAGAAAAATATAAAAAACAAGTAGCTCCAGAGATGATGAAGAAGTTTAGCTATAAAAATATTATGGCTGTACCTAAGATTGAAAAAATAGTAATCAATTCTGGATTCGGGAAAAAAATTATAGGTAAAAATGGAAAAGACAGGGAAAAAATCGAAGAACATATTTTAAAAGAATTATCGGTTATCACTGGTCAAATGCCGGCCTTAAGAAAAGCTAAAAAATCCATAGCTGCCTTTAAATTAAGAAAAGGAATGTATGTTGGAGCAGTAGCAACCTTAAGAGGTAAAAAAATGTATGATTTTATAGAAAGATTAATTTATCTTACTTTTCCCAGAACACGTGATTTTAGAGGAATAGATCACAAATTTGTTGATAAAAATGGAAATCTTTCTTTAGGATTTAAAGAACATACTGCTTTTCCTGAAATATCCGCTGAAAAAGAAAAAAGTATTTTTGGTTTAGAAGTAACTATAGTCACAAATACTGGGAGTCAGGAACAAGGGTTAGAATTATTAAAATTAATTGGTTTTCCAATGAAATAAAAATGGCTAAAAAATCACAAATTATTAAATCAGAGAGAGAACCTAAATTTAAGACAAGAATTGTAAGACGTTGTTTTAGGTGTGGTAGAGTTAGGGGATATATTAAAAGATTTGGGTTATGTAGAATTTGCTTTCGGGAATTGGCAAATAAAGGAGAAATTCCTGGCATAAAAAAATCATCTTGGTAAAACTATGACAGATCCAATATCAGATATGCTCAATAGAATACGTAATGCCCAAGCTGTTTCTCACGAAGCAGTTGAAATTCCTTTTTCTAAAATAAAAGAGGAAATGGCTAAAATTCTAGAAGAGCAAAAAATTATAAAAAAAATAGAAATAAAGAAAAAGAAAAATAATAAAATAATAAAATTATTTTTAAATTATAATAACAAAATAGGAATAATTACTGGGTTAAAGAGAATCTCTAAACCAGGTCAGAGAATTTATAGTAATTTTAAGGATCTAGGAAAGATTAAAAAAAGAACAGGTATATTAATTATTTCTAGCTCAAAAGGATTAATAACGGATAAAGAAGCAAGGCAAAAAAAATTAGGAGGAGAAGTCTTGTGTGAAATTTGGTAATTAATTATTTAATGTTATGAGTCGTATTGGTAAAAAAAATATAATAATACCAGAAGGAGTAGATATAAAAATAGATAACAGAAATATTACAGTAAAAGGCCCAAAAGGGGAGATTTCTCATGAAATTCCTCGGATTATTGGTATTGAAATCAAAGATAAAGCCATATTATTAAATCCGAAAAAAAGAACAAAACAAAGTTCAGCTCTTTGGGGGCTTACTAGATCACTTCTTTTTAATTGTGTTGAAGGGGTCACTAATGGTTTTGAAAAACAACTTGAATTAGTAGGTATTGGTTATCGTGCGGCTGTTCAAGATAAAAAACTTATTTTAGAAGTTGGTTATTCCCATAAAAAAGAAATAGATATTCCAGAAGGAATAGAAATTTCTGTTAAAAAAAATATAATTATAGTATCTGGAATTAATAAACAACAAGTAGGTGCAATTTCAGCGAAAATAAGAAGTGTTCGTCCCCCTGAACCATATAAAGGGAAAGGAATTAAATATGTAGGAGAAAAGATTAGGAGAAAAGAAGGGAAGAAAGCAATGGCAACTACTTAATAAAAATAGCTTATGTTATTAAAGCAAGAAAAAAGAAAAAGAAGACACAAAGGTGTTAGAAGCAAAGTGAAAGGTACATCAAAAATACCTAGACTTTGTGTTTCTAGATCAAATCAACATATATATGCCCAATTGATTGATGATGAGAAAGGAAAAAACATTTTAAGTTCAGATGATTTAAAAATTGGAAAAACTAAAAAAGAGAAGTGTCCTTTAACTGGTAAACAAGCCATAGCTTGGCATTTAGGAAAAGAAGTTGCTGAAAAATCTATTAAAAAAGGAATCAAAGCTATTGTTTTTGACAGAAGTGGATATAAATATCACGGAAGGGTAAAAGCATTAGCTGAAGGAGCCAGACAAGGAGGACTTAAATTTTAATATATAAAAAATGATAGGAAAATTTAATAAAAATAATAAAAAAGAAATAAAATCAGAGTTTGATTCAAAACTTTTATCTTTAGATAGAGTTACCAGAGTAACAGCTGGAGGTAAAAAATTGAGATTTAGGGCTTGTATGATTTTAGGTAATAAAAAAGGCAAAATTGGATTAGGAGTTGCTAAAGGCAAAGATGTCTCTCAAGCAATGGAAAAAGCAGAGAAAAATGCTAAGAAGAATATGATTGAAATTCCATTTATTGAAAATTCTATTCCTCATGAAATACAGGCTAAATTTGAATCATCTGTTATTCTTCTTCGTCCCCAGAAAAAAGGTAAAGGTATAATTGCTGGAGGACCAGTAAGAGTGATTTGTAATTTAGCAGGAATAAAAAACATTTCTTCTAAAATTTTATCAAGATCAAGAAATAAGATTAATAATGCTAAAGCCACAATGAAAGCATTGCAAAAATTACAAGTTAAGAATAAATAATTTTTCAGAATATGGAAATTCATAAATTAAAACCAAAACAGAAAACAAAAAACAGTAAAAGAATAGGCAGGGGAGGTAAAAGAGGGACTTATTCAGGTCGTGGGATAAAAGGACAGAATTCCAGATCAGGAAATAACGTGCAACCAATTATTAGAGAATTAATTAAAAAGTATCCTAAATTGAGAGGATATAATGATTCTCAAGTTAATAAAAAAGTTAAGAGAGAAATAGATATTGCAATTTTAGATAAAAAGTTTCAAGATGGAGAAACAGTTACTCCAGAGGTTTTAGTTAAGAAAAAAATAGTTAGACTTTTTAAGAATAAAATACCAGTAGTTAAAATATTATCAAGAGGAGAGACTAAAAAGAAATTTACTATTAAAAATTGTCATATTTCAAAAACTGCCAAAGAAAAATTAGAAAAAACTAAATCAATAATAAAAATATGAATTGGTTTGGAAAACTTATTTTAATATTCAAAGATCGTCAACTAAGAAAGAAAATACTTTTTGTTTTGTTTATTTTCTTAGTTTTTCGTTTAGCTGCTAACATTCCTATTCCGGGCATAGATACAGAGAACTTGCAAAAGTTTTTTAATGAAAGTCAGGTTTTTGGATTATTAAACCTTTTTACAGGGGGAGCAATGAGCAAACTTTCTATTGTTATGCTTGGATTAGGTCCATATATTACAGCTACAATTATTTTGCAGTTATTAACAATGATATTTCCAGCGTTTGAAAAGTTATACAAAGAAGAAGGGGAGCAAGGTAAACAAAAATTCAATCAATATGCAAGAATGGCCACAGTTCCTTTAGCTATATTACAGGGATACAGTATGCTTATTTTATTTCAACGTCAAGGAATAATTAGTTCCATTTCTCCTTTATTATTATTAACTTCAATTTTAACCATTACTGCTGGAGCAGTATTCTTAATGTGGCTAGGAGAATTAATTTCCGAAAAAGGGATTGGGAATGGAGTATCTCTTTTGATTTTTGCTGGTATTGTGGCTAGAACACCAATGGAAGTTCAAAATATTGCTGCTAATTGGGATCCTTCCAATATACCTTTATATATTTTATTTCTCGTAGTTGCCTTGGTAATTGTTGCTGGTGTTGTTATGGTTAATGAAGGCAGAAGAAATGTCCCAGTTTCTTACGCTAAAAGAGTAAGAGGAATGAAAATGTATGGTGGTTTTTCTACTTATTTACCTATAAATGTTAACCCAGCTGGAGTAATACCCATAATATTTGCCTTAAGTATCTTACTTTTTCCAGGGATGATTGCTAATTTTCTTTCTAATTCTGGAAATCAAGTTTTAGCAAATATTTCTCAAGGGATTAATAACTTTTTACAGAACGCATGGATTTATGGAGCATCATATTTTGTTTTAGTATTTCTTTTCACTTATTTTTATACTGCTGTTACTTTTGACCCAAAAACAGTTTCAGACAATCTCCAAAAAATGGGTGGATTTATACCTGGTATTAGACCTGGTTCTTCAACTGCTAAATTTTTACAACACATTTTATATAAAATTCTTTTTATTGGAGCAACATTTTTAGGGACAATAGCTGTTATGCCTTCCATTATTCAAGGTTCAACCGGTATTGGAGCGTTTGGATTTTTAATTGGTGGAACAGCATTATTAATTATGGTAAGTGTTGTTTTAGATATGTGGCGTCAAATTAAAGCCCAAATAGAGATGAAAGAATATGAAAAGTTTTAATATTTATTATGAAAGATAAAATGGTTATAATTTTATTGGGAGCGCCTGGTTCAGGAAAAGGAACTCAATCAGGATTATTAGCTGACAAATTAGGGCTATATTATTTTGAAACAAGTAAAATTTTAGAAAAATCTTTTAATAATCCTCAAAAACAAAAATATATTAAAATTGAAGGCAAAAAATATTTCTATGCTGATGAAAAAGATTTATGGACAAAAGGAATTTTAAATAGTCCTCCTTTTGCTAGTTATTTAGTTGAAGAAAAAATTAAACAGCTCTATAAAGCAGGAGAGAATTTAGTAATTGCTGGCTCTCCAAGAACGTTATATGAAGGAAAAAAAATAATGCCAATTTTAGAAAAATTGTATGGCAAAAAAAATATTAAAGTTGTTTTGATTCAAATACCAGCGCAGGAATCAATTTTTAGAAATTCTCATAGACGTATTTGTGAATTAATGCGTCATCCTATATTATATTCTAAAGCAACAGAAAGACTTAAGTTTTGCCCATTAGATGGTTCAAGATTAATTAAAAGAAAAGGACTTGATGATCCAAAAACCATAAAAATTAGATTGGTTGAATATAAAAAAAGAACTCTACCTTTAATTCAATATTTTAAAAAAAGAAAATTAAATGTTAAAAAAATTAATGGTAAAGGTACAGTTTCTAAAATTTTTAAAAATATTTTAAAAGCGTTAAAAACAAAATGATAGCAATTAAGTCAGAACAAGAAATTGGAATAATGAGACAAGCAGGCAGAAAGTTAGCGCAGGTTATGAAGGAATTGAAAAATAAAGTGGAAATAGGTATTACTACTAAAGAACTAGATAGGGTCGCAGAGACCCTTATTTTTAAATCTGGAGCTGTACCTGCTTTTAAAGGATATGATGGTTTTCCTGCTACATTATGCACTTCAGTCAATAAAACAATTGTTCATGGTATTCCTTCAAACTATCAGTTGAAAAATGGAGATATTCTTTCTTTAGATATAGGACTTAAATATAAAGGATTTTTTAGTGATATGGCGATTACAATGCCAATTGGTGAAGTAAATCCAGAAATTCATAAATTAATTGAAGTTACCAGAGAGTCTTTAAGATTATCTATTGAAGCAGTTAAAGTAGGAGTTACTTTTGGAGAAATAGGTGAATTAATCGAAAATTATGTTAAATCTCAAAAGTTAGATGTTATCAGAGAACTTTGTGGACACGGAATAGGCAGAGATCTTCATGAGGATCCTCAAATTTTAAACTATAAAGAGAGAAAGGAAACTCCTGAAATTAAATTAGGAATGGTTTTCTGTTTTGAGCCAATGGTCACAGCAGGGGATTGGAGAATTAAGCAAAGTCTTGATGGATCTGGATGGCAGACAGAAGACGG
>Ga0272441_10008514_pt1 | contig 16217 bp, 9 predicted proteins | sample SSMProp6N_FD_193582 | JGI IMG/M metagenome (GOLD analysis project Ga0272441, IMG submission 193582) | Marine sediment archaeal communities from Little Sippewissett salt marsh, Falmouth, MA, United States - SSM-Prop-6N | ecosystem: Environmental > Aquatic > Marine > Wetlands > Sediment ... | reverse complement strand
CGAGTTTCTCGGATTACGTTTTGTGGACTTTGTGGGCAAGAAGAGAGGGGTGAAGCTCGAGTACCTGGCGATTCCCGGCCTTGTGTGGGAGGTCCTTATGGAGCGCCATGAAGGGTACCTGAAAGAGAAACAGGCTGGGCGGACGCCTTGACCGGCCTGGCACGGTATGTTACGATTTCACGGAGCGGATCGCTGTCCTCTCGCGTGTGGCAAGAGTAGAAAATGTTCCCCTGTATGGCCGCCATTTGAAGGGATATAGAACGATGACACTCCTTCGGGCTTTTCGCCCCTTGACGACGTGTGCGCTGGTGATCGCGGGCTTGATGATCGGGGGCTGCGGTCCCCCAATGGTCGTAGTGCCCAGTGTCTCCGGAATGTCGCAGGAGGCCGCCGAGGCGGCGCTGACAGCGGTAGGGCTGACCGTCGGCACCGTGACCGGCGGTGGTGCGTCCGCCAAAGTAATGAGCCAGGATCCCGCAGCGGAGACGGAGATTGCGGAAGGAAGCCCGGTGAATCTGGTGCTCAAGGTGTCGGGGCCGAGCGCCGAGGAAATCGCCAAGGAGATCCGGCAAGGGTTGGCGCCGCTATACGAGTTGCTGAAGTCCCGGTCGGACGGCCGGGGGTGGGGATCCGGAGGAACCGGAGCGGCGGGCATGCTGACGATGCCGGTTGAGAATCAAGTGGTGACGGCCCTGCGCGCTTCGCGGCAGAAGCATCAGTCGTCGGAGAACGGCCGCGAGGCCATCAAGATGGCTACGCACGACATCGAGGATATTATTCGCCAAGCGCGTGACCAAGAGCGGTGGCGGTTGCTGATGGGGTGCATTGCGGCATTCGAGGCCATTAGCCCCGGCAGCACGAAGATGGAGCACCTCAAGGAACGCGCCAAGCTTCACCGGGTGTGTCCGATTGTGAGGGTGAAGGGGTTCTTTGACGACGAGGAAATGAACGAAACCTACGCTTTCCTGGAAGTGATCAAGCGCTTCTTCACCAAGGACGGAAGACTACGTGACGCCCCAGCGGAGACGGTCCGAGCGAGGCCGGGCGACGAGTTCCACGGGGTGAAACTGCTGGGCTTCGTGGGCGACAGACGCGGGGTTCGGCTCGAGTATCTTGCGATTCCCGGCAACACCTGGGAGGTCCTGAAGCCCTGAGGGGGCTATCGCAGGCATCGAGACCGAAGGATTGAGGGCTTCATAGGGCTTAGCGGGGGACGGTGTCATCGTGATTGTCTGCCATGAAGACCTGACATGACAGAGCAAACGAAGGTAGAGCTTTCGGAAAAGTCGTTCCGCGGACTCGTGGTGGGGGCGGTGGTGGTGGCCGCGATTGTGGCTTACGCAAACACGGCCGGCAATGAGTTCGTGTGGGACGATGTCTCGTCGGTTCTGTTGCATAAGCACGTCCAGGACCCGTCGAAGTTCTTCCAGTTATTCCGCGAGGACCAACACGCCTTTGGCCGCGGTCAGGGGAATTTCTACCGGCCGTTGGTTGCGGCGAGTTTCATGGTCGACTTCGCGCTCTCGTATCTCCTGTTTCGGGAGGAGCCCGAAGAGACGCGCATCCCCGAGGTAAGCCCTTTCTTATTCCACGTGACCAATGTGTGTTGGCACGCGGCCGCGGCCTTACTGTTGTTTGCCTTAATGACCCGCTTGGGGGCGCCTCGTTTTGTCCGTGCCGTGGCGCCCTTGGTGTACGTGGTTCATCCGTTGCATACCGAGGCTGTGACATATATCAGCGGCAGGGCGGATCCGATGTCAGCGGTCTTCATGTTCTTGGGGCTATGGTTTGCCTTGTGCGAGGGCACGACGGCGAAACGGATAGCCGGCACGGCGCTCGCGGCCCTGTGCTTTTGTGCGGGGCTGCTGAGCAAGGAGTCCTCGGGCATCTTCCCGTTTCTGCTGTTGCTGGTTCTTCTTCTCCGGCCGGCGGGTGAGGGTGAGAAGAAACCAGGATACCTTGTGCGTTTCGCCCCCTTCATTGCCAGCCTCGTAATCTTGGGCATATACGCATTACTACGGTCGACTGTGCTGCGTTTCGGCGCGGGCGCGACGCCCGACATCCCGCTGGGCCGGCGGCTGGTCGAGACGGGGCAGGCACTTGCGTCCTACTTCCGGCTCCTGATTATTCCCACGGGGTTGCACATGGAGCGGACGCTTGCCGGGACGCCCCGCTGGACGGCCCTGGTGGGCTGGGCGCTTCTCGCGGGCTGTCTTGCGCTCATTGTGTGGAGCTTCCGGCACAGGCGCTACCGGGTCTGCCTGGGTCTGGGCTGGTTTGTGCTGACCTGGTTTCCGATATCGGGCCTCTTCCCCCTCAATGCCCCGATGGCGGAGCACTGGCTGTACGTGCCTATGGCGGGCCTCCTGTGGGCCGTGGCGGAGCTTGTGTGGCCGCTGGTGGAGAAGCGCAAGGCGGTTGGGCCTGCGGTCGCCGCAACCTACCTGCTGTGCGTGCTTCTCATCATCGCTACCGTGGACCGCAACCGCGATTGGCACGACAACGAGAGTATCTACCGTACAACCCTGGCCGACAATCCACGCTCGATGCGCATCCATTACAACTTGGGCGTGACGTACGAAGACCTGCTCGGGAACTTGCCTGGGGCCCGCCGCCACTATGAGGCCGTGATTACACTGTGCAGCGACCAGCGAAAGGCGGCGGGCAAGACGATGGGGGGCGGCGTTCTCTGGGACCAGGAACTGGAGGCCCACCTCTCCCTCGGCAAGATCTTCTTCCAGCAGAAGCAATACAGCAAAGCCGCGGACAACTTTCGAGCGGTTCTGCGCGTCAAGTCGGATGAAGCGCACAAACCGTTAATCGCCACCGCGGCCTTCGGTTTGGGCAAGTGCTATCTGGCCTTCGGAGACACGTCCCGTGCGATCGAGCTCTTTAAGCAGGCTATCGTCGTGCGGCCCGACTTGAGAAACGAGGCGGCCCGTGCGCTTACCCAGGGCCTGCTTGGTGCGAGCGCGGGATAATCGCACCTCTAATAGTTTGCCGAAGGGCGCGCGAAACCGCAAGTTGCGAACAGCGCCCGCGGCAAGCCGTAGTCAAAGGGCGCTGTACGTCAGGAACTTACGCACATTCGGCCGATGAACTAATGAAACTCGGTAATTCTTGACAACCCGTATACGCCGTGTTAGAATGCGAATATGGATTGGCGTAACGCCGTTTTGGAGCTTCCAGAGTAACCAGGGAGGTGGTCTTAATGGCCGACGATACGCGGCAAGATGACAGTGGGATTCCGGAGGATTCTTCGGGCAAAGAGGGGGCGCCGGACTCTGACGAGAATGAGGGGTTGGGCAATCTGCCGCCGCTCAGCGATTTCGAATCCAGCGGCGGCGATTTCGAATCGGACAGCTTGCCCCCGATGGGCGCGCAGGAGCCGCAAGGCGATAAGGAGTCCGTAGGCGGACTGCCGCCTATCGACGAGATTCCAATCGAGACCCCCGTGCCTACGGGCGGAAACATCAAGGCGCCGCCGCCGGGCTTCCAGTCGGACTTCGAAACGCCCGAGTTCAAGACGCCTGCGTTTGCCACGCCTCAGGAAGAGGAAAAATCGGGCTTCCAGGATTTGGCGGCCGATAGTGATTTCTCGCCGGAGACACCCGAGGTCGGCCCTGGGCCGGATTCGGACATGGATACCCCGCTCTTTGACAGCGCCTTTGGCGGCGCGGAAGGCGATTTCTCGCCTCAGGCGGGGACCCCGGCGCCTACGCAGGCCATGGAAACCCCCATGTTTGACGCGGGGGCTCCGGCGGGCGCGCCGTCGCCTTTCGAGGAGGGCGCATTCGCAGCGGGGGGCGAGTTGGGCGCGCCGGTGGGCACGCCCATGCCGGACATGTCGCCGGATACGGGTATGCCGCCAACGGCAGAAGTCCCCGAGGCCGTCGCCCCGAAAGTGGCCAAGAAGAAACGGGCGAAGGCCGGCGGTGTGGGCGGTCTCTTGGTCAAGGCGGCGCTACTGATTGTGGGCCTGTTGGTGGGCATCGGCGCGGGACCGTATGTCGGCAGCAAACTCGCGATGCTCCCCAACCCGTTGCGCGAAGTCATCGCGGGCAAGGAGGCCGAGATATCGAGGCTCAACAACACGATCGCGGGGCTGCAGAAGGCGCAGACGGATCCGGCGAAGCCCGCGGTGAGCCGCGAGGAGCTTGACGAGATGATCAAGCAGAAGGACCAACTCGCGGCGACGATCGGCGAGCTCAGCCAGAAGCAAGAACAAGGTGCGGCCGCGTTGAAGAAGACGACCAGTCAGTTGGACGCGGTGAAGCAAGACCTTGAAATGAAGAACGAGGAGTTTGTGACGGCCCAGGAGACCTTCGAGGATCTGCTGAATCAGACCGCCATCGTGCAGGCAAGACAGAAGGGACTGTCCGCTGAAGTGACGCGTTTGACGGACCTGGTTGGCGAACTCGAGGATGCGAACGCGCGGCGGATCGCATCGAAGGAGGCGCTCGGGCACAGCGTGGATAGGCTGATGGTGGCCATCAAGGAAGGCATTCCGCTGACCCCGGAGAAGTACTCTCGCGAAAACCGCATCGCCGCGGTGGAAGACCTCAAAGCGAAACTTGAGGCGGCATCCGCGGTGACGCCGGCCCTGATGGATGCGTATGCCTCGATCCATCTGACGGAAATGGAGGTCGCGGCCGCTACGGAGTATTTCTTTGCGAACATCCCCGTGACGGACCGGCTGGGCAACCGTGCAATGAAATGGGCCGAGTGCCTGATGAAGGGGAACTGGGCGGTCTCGTATCGGACGCTGGACGGCAAGAACATCGGCGTGTATCAGAACCTCGGCGAGCCTGGTGCGCCCCGGTACGATTTTGTGGAGAACCTGCCGGAAAAGGTGCAGAAGCAGATCGAGGAAGAGATCTTTGCGTGCCGGGTGCCCGACTATGAGGAGAAGATACGGGTGCTGGCGCAGAAACAACTTATTACGAAGACCCGGTCGCGATTCCAGGAGGTCTTCGATACCTTGTAGAAACAGGATGATTTTCTGAGAGCCGCGCCGCGCGAACGGGCGCGGCTCTTTTGCTGTCACCCGGCGAAAGGGAAGCATGATGAATGGGGCAACGCTGATGCTGATGGGCTGTCTCGTGACCTTGGCGCAACCGCCTGCAACACCCGCCTCTGAATCCAAGGGCGCAACCCTCTACGTCTCGAAGCTCGGCGATAACTCGGACGGGTCCTCCTGGGCCAAAGCCTTCAGGACCATCCAGGCCGCGCTCGACGCGATCCCGGACGCACAGGGCGGCCACCGTATCGTCATCCGGCCGGACACGTATATGGAGGCGAATCTCTCGCCCGCCTTCAAAGGCGCGGCCGGGGCCTACAACCTTCTCGTGGGTGACGTGGATGGCCGCCTGGGCTCCGGCGCCTCCGGTTGGGTCGTGATCGATTCCGGCGACCCGTCCAAGGGCTTCAAGAGCTACGACTGGTGGTCCACGATGCGGGCCACCCAGGAGGGCTGGTCCGAGAAGCACACGGATCCGACGTTTTCCTCGATCATCTGGGACCGCTGGGTGTTTCGCAGCTTGTACGCCACGGGCGCCGATGCCGGGCTTTTTTGGGACTGCACCAACCAGGTCGAGCCTTTCACGGTGATCGTCGAGGACTGCGTGGCCATTGGGCGCGCGTTCGGGGCCGGCGTGGCGAGTTGCCTCTCCCGCACCGACGAGCCCATCGTATTCCGCCGCTGCCACTTGTGGGCCTTGGACTGGTGGGGGGACACCGCGGCGGCCTATGTCCGCGTCGAGAACACGGCCATGCCGGACCGGCCGGACGTCTTCTTCGAGGACTGCACGATGACCAGCCCTCAGTGCTCGCTGAAAGCCGGCAACTTCGGGTTCACCACTTTCACCCGCGTGCACCTGAGCCGGTGCAGGCTTGTCACGCTCAATTTCTCGCAACCGCACGGCACCCCATCCGACGGGATTATCCAGAGCGTCGAGCACGGCAAGTACCTCCATGTCGACCTCGAGGACTGCTCGCTCATGGGCTTCAAGGTGTTCGGCGTGCGTGTCAACAAGGAGACCGAAGGCGAGATCGCTTACACGACCAAGGGCGCCGTGCAAGCTTACGTTCAATTCCAGCAGCCCGTGCCCGAGGGGTTCCTGCGCCTGGACCACTGGCCCATTCACGTCTTCCAGAGCATCGTGCCGCCGGAACCGCCGAAGCGCGGCCCGGTGCTGGTCGAGGACGGCCTCGTGCGCCGCGACATGTGCGAGCTCACGCCTATCGTCTGGCAAGGCCGGCTGTGTCACATGGAATGCGTCCGGCCCGGGCACGGCGGCGAGCTCAAAGACTACTACCTGCTTCTGAAAGATGCAGAGACCGGCGAGGAACTGGCGCGGTTCGCCGAGGGCTACAGCCTGGCGTCGGCCCACGTCCACGAAGGCACGCTCTACGCGTTCGCGTCACGCTTCGAGCCCGACAACGGCCCCTGGAACGACGTGACGCTGTTCAAGTCCGGCGGAAAACAGGGACTGTCGCAAGCGCGTGCTTGGGAAAGCACGAAACGAGACGGGACTGTCCCTGTTTTCAAGGATTGGGTGAAGAAGGTCGTCATCACGCAGGACAACGGCGAGCACCTGTTCAACAGCTCCGTGTGCGAAAGCCCGGATGGCTTTGCCATGGCCTACGAGACCAACGACCCGGCCTATCCGCAATTCACGATCAAGTTCGCCGTCTCGAAGGACCTGGAAAACTGGACCAAAGTCGATGGGGCAGTATTCGGCACGGACCGCTATACCGCTTGCCCGTGCATCCGCTATGCGAACGGCTACTACTACATGATGTACCTTGAATGCCGGACGCCGCGGCGCTTCTTCGAGACCTATATTGCGCGCTCGAAAGACCTCAAGACCTGGGAGCTGAGCCCGGCCAATCCCGTGCTGACGCCCGACGGCATCGACGACAGCATCAACACCTCGGACCCCGACATCGCCGAGTTCGGCGGTAAGACTTACGTGTACTACGCGGTCGGCGATCAACGGACCTGGATGAACATCAAGCGCGCGATCTATGACGGCGGCATGCAGGACTTCTTCGAGGGCTGGTTCGAGAAGTAGCATACGTAATGCTTTGGCTGATCTTGGAGACGAAGGAGAAAGCCCAAGGATGTTGCGAATGAATGGCAAGACGCGAGGACGCTTGGCCGTTATGGCCGCGCTCTTGGCGGCCGGTGCGTTGGGGCGCTCGGTTGCCGGGGCAGAGGAGATCGTTTCGTTGGGCAAGGAGCACGTGGTCTGCGAAGGGTTCATGGGATTCGGGGCGGAGTGGGATTCCGCGGCCTACAACGCCTTGGGCGTCACGGACGAAGACTTCGCCGTGATCGCGGAACGCGTCCGTTGGATGCGGCTGCCCGTGGTCCGCACGATGATGTTGACGCGCTGGTGCTATCGCGGCGAGGACGGGTTTGACTGGGACAACCCGGACATGCGGGCGCTGTATCGCCAACTCGACCTGTGCCAACAGCAAGGCATCACGGTGCTGTTGACGGATTGGGGGTGCGAGAGTTGGACCAAGGTCCCCGGCATCGAGAACATGGTCGACCCGAAATATGCCGAGGCCATTGGCACCTACATGGACTATCTCGTCAACGAGCGTGCGTACTCGTGCATCAAATACTTCATCCTCGTCAACGAGCCCAACTACGAAGTCGGCGACTTCGACCGCTGGAAACAGGGCGTGCTGAACGTGGCGGCCGTGTTCAAGCGCCGCGGGCTGGATCGGCATTTCGGGTTCGCCGGGTCGGACCACAGTAATGCGCCCGCGTGGCATGAGGACGCCGTGCGCCAATTGCGCGACACCCTCGGCGCCTACGACGTCCACTCGTATGCCAACGACGCACAGGTGCGGCCCGGGAAACTCGAGGCATTCTTCGCAAACCAATGGCAGTTCGCGCGCGATAACGACCCGAATGCCAAGCGCAAGCCCTGCATTGTTGGCGAGGCCGGCATGAATGACGGCGCCAGGCACCCGGGAGCCAACGACAACATCGACTCGTTCGAGTACGGGCTGTTCATGGCCGACTATGCGGTCCAGGCGGCGCGCGCGGGGAGTGCGGCGGTGTGCGCGTGGCAACTCGACGACAACGGGCACGAGGGTTTCACGTGGGGCATGTGGAAAGACAAGAAGAATGGCTTGGGCCTGCGCCCGTGGTTCTACGTCTGGTCGCTGCTGTCGCGGTATTTCCCGAGAGACGCCACCATCTACCGCCCTCCTGAGTCATCGCCGGACTGGCGGATCGTGATCGGCGCAGGGCCGGCCGGGTCTGACGGCAAGCCCGAGGGCTGGACGTTCTGCCTCGTGAATCGCGGCGACGCCGAAGTGCAGACGCGCGTGAAGGTCCCGGACGATGCCAAAAGGACCCTCACGCGCTACGTCTATTCCGCTGATGCGCGCCCCACCGGCGACAGCGGGTTCCCGGAGCCTTCGGAGAAGACAGCGGTGGATCTTGGCGGCCCGCTGGCCTTGAGGTGTCCGCCGCGATCGGTCGTGCTTGCGACGACGCTACCGTGGTAAACGAACGGCACCCCGGCCGGAGTGCGCGGGGTGCCGTTCGTATACCTCTTCGCGGGTCGACTCAGATGAGCTTGGTGATGCCGGGCACGGCAATCGGCTGCATCTCGTGCGGCCCTAATGCCATTTTCTCGGGGCCCAACTTGAGCTTGGACGCCTTCATGGCCCAATCCCATTTGAGCGCCCGCCCTGTGTACGCGCTCATCCGGGCCAGGATCGCGGTCATGGTGCTTTCCGCGACCTGGATCCCCTCGTTGATCGGCTCGCCGGAACGGATGCTGGCGATCAGGTCTGCATATTCCTGGACCGCCGGCTGCACGGCAGGTCCGTCGTACTTCCAGGCGTTCTCGCCCTCGATGGTCGCGGTGCCGAAATCGAAGTAGATCTGGCCCTTCGGCCCGATGAAGTGCTGGTCGCATCGGCCGCTCACGCCGTCGAACTGGCTGCCCTGGTATTGGATGCGGATTCCGTTGGGGTATTCGTATTCTGCGGCGAAGTGATCGAAGACGTTGCCGTAGGCCGGCCCGGTGCGGGTCTGGCGGCCGCCGTTGGCCACACACTTGATCGGCGTTGCCCCCATGACCCAGTTGACCAGGTCCAGGTTGTGGACGTGTTGCTCGACAATGAAGTCGCCCGACAGCCACGTCACGAACAGCCACCGCCGAAGCTGCCACTCGACATCGGACCACTCGGCCTTCTGTTCTTTCGTCTCCGCGTACCAATCCATCAACCCGCTGCCGCGCCGGACGCATTGGCCCCCCAGGACATCGCCAAGCGCCCCGTCGCGGATGCGTTCGACCGCGGCCATGATGTGGCGCGCGCGCCGCATCTGGGTGCCGGGCATGACGGCCAACCCCTTCGCCTTGGCCTTCTTCGACGTCTCGATGAAGTCGCGCACGCCGGCCGGGTCGACCGCGATCGGCTTCTCCGCAAAGACGTGCTTGCCCGCCTCGACCGCGGCCGCGAAGTACTCGGGGCGGAAGTACGGCGGGGTCGTCAGGATAACCATGTCAAGGTCGCACGCGATGACCTTCTTGTAGGCATCGAGCCCGACGAACGAGGTCTCGGGCGTCACCTTGTAGATCGCGTCGACGTTCAGCTTCCGCTTGGCCAGGTTGCCCTTGATGCGCGCCGGCGCCGTGTCGATGTGGTCTTGGAAGAGATCCCCGATGGCCACCAGTTCCACGCCCTCGGACGACGTGGCGCAGTCGATAATGCCCGCGCCGCACCCGCGCCCGCCGCAGCCAATGAGGCCCACACGGATCGTGTCCGAGCCCTGGGCGTACGCATGCCAGGACGACGCCAACACCGACGCGGCCCCGGCCGCGGCCGATGCCTTCATGAAATCTCTTCGTGAAACTGCATTCGAATTCGTGCCTTCCTTCGGCCTGTTATCCATCACTCGCCCTTTCCACTGATTGATTCTTGTCATGTAACCGCGCAATCGCTCGGCGTGAATGCGAAGCACACGATCAGATGTATGGTTTCCACCACGGCATTCTAGCGGGTTTGCCTCCCAGAAAGCGAGGAACGAACGCAAGATGGGTGGTATGTGATTTGCTTCCGCGCGTTCTATAGGCTTACGATGAGTGCCAACACACAACAGCGTTCTCACGCGGGGCGCGTTAGCGCATCGGCGCCGGCGCCGGTGGACCAACCTGCGGGACGTGAGGAGAGGCATGATGGAGCGGGAACTGGCCAGACGCAAGTTTATCAAGACGCTCGGGGTCGCCGCGGGCGTGGCCACGGCGGCGAGCCTCGCGCCAAGATCCAGCGCGCAACAGAAGGAGAAGGAAATGGCTACCGAGACTGCGGGCAACCCAATGATCTGGGCGAATCTGCTGCACCTGAGTTACAACATGTGGGGCGACCGCGAACCCCTCGAGAGCGAGGGACGGTCGCCGTACTGGGCCGCCAAGCCCTACCTTCGCTTCGACGATACGCTCTGGAACGACCTCCTGAAGAAGATGGCCGGCGTGGGCATGAACATGGTCGTCATCGACGTGGGCGACGGCGTGCACTACGAATCGCATCCCGAGATCTCGGTGAAGAATGCGTGGTCGCATGACCGGACGAGAGAGGAACTGGCCAAGGCGCGTGCACTCGGCCTCGAACCGATCCCGAAACTGAATTTCTCGGCCTGTCATGACGAGTGGCTCGGGCCGTACGCGCGCTGTCTGTCTACCGAGACCTACTACAAGGTCTGCCGCGACGTTATCACCGAGGTCATCGACCTCTTCGACAAACCCCGCTTCTTTCACCTCGGCATGGACGAGGAAACCGCCCGGCACCAGCGCCTACAGCAGTATGCGGTCCTTCGCCAATATGACCTGTGGTGGCATGACTTCAATCTTCTCGTCGAGGCGGTCGAGAAGGGGGGCTCACGGGCGTGGATTTGGTCGGACTACGTGTGGGATCACCCGGAGGCGTTCTTTGAGAAAATGCCCAAGTCCGTCCTGCAGAGCAACTGGTACTACGGCCTCGAGTTCGGCCCGGACGCCAAGTACGTCCAGGCGTACCACCAGCTCGAGGAGCACGGCTACGACCAGATTCCCACGGGGAGCAACTGGTCCACGCCGGAGAACTTCGAGAAGACCGTCCCGTATTGCAGCACGCTTATCGGCCCTGCGCGGCTCAAGGGCTTTCTCCAGGCCCCTTGGAAGCCGACGCTCGAGGAATGCCGCGAGCACCACATGCAGGCCGTCGAGCAGGTCGGCCGCGCCATCGCGAAGTTTGCCGCAACCTAGCGCGGACGCGTGAGAGTATTGAGCCAGCGACGCACTGTTTCCCGGGGAGGCGTGAATACGCACGATGCACGACGCTTCAACCACTTCAGACCGTCCGTCTCTCTCGATCATTGTACCCACCTACTGCGAGGCACAGAACCTGCCCGGCCTCATCGACCGGATTGACTGCGTGCGGTGCGAGCACGGCCTGACCATCGAGGCGCTCATCATGGATGATGACAGCCAGGACGGCACCGAAGAGGTGGTTGCGGCGCTGGGCAAGCCGTGGGTGCGGCTGGTGGTGCGGACGAAGGACCGTGGGCTGAGCGCCGCGGTGCTGGACGGGTTTCGCCAGGCGCAGAACACCATCCTGCTCGTGATGGATGCGGACCTGAGCCATCCGCCGGAGAAGATCCCCGAGATGATGGACGCCCTGCAGGCGGGCCATGATTTCGCGCTCGGGTCGCGCTACGTGGCCGGGGGCTCGACGGACGAGACGTGGGGGTTGCTGCGGTGGATCAACAGCCGAGTGGCGACGCTGCTGGCGCGTCCCTTCACGTCGGTGAAGGACCCGATGAGCGGCTTCTTCGCGCTTCGTCGCGAGACCTTCGAGAATGCGGCCCCCCTGAATCCGATTGGCTACAAGATCGGCTTGGAGATCCTCGTCAAGTGCCATTGCCGGCGCGTGTGCGAGGTCCCGATCCATTTCAGCAATCGCCACCTGGGTGAGAGCAAACTCACCTTGCGGGAACAACTGCGCTACCTGCGGCACCTGCGCCGGCTTTTCATCCACAAATACGGGAACTGGGCCCATTTTGCGCAATTCGCAGCGGTTGGGTTCTCCGGGACCTTTGTGAATCTGGCGGCGCTCACGATCCTCTGGTGGGTGGGCGTGCCGCTCAAGGTCGCAGTGGCGCTGGCGATCTTCGTGGCCATGTTGTCGAATTTCGGGCTGAACCGCCGCTTCACGTTCTCCTATGCCCGCGAGGGCTCGGTGTGGCGGCAACTAATCGGATTCATCGGCGCGAGTTCGATTGGGGCCGTGGTAAATTACCTCACGGTGATGGTCGCATTACGCCTGTGGCCCATCCTGCTGAGGGCGCCCCAGGTGGCCTCGGTCATCGGCATCCTCGCCGGGCTCGTGTTCAACTACTTCGTGAGCCGGTACTTCGTCTTCGTGAAACCCGGCGATGCCCGCTCCCGGCGGTAGCCGCTCGCCTGGGAGCGCCGGCATCCTTGCCGGCTCTTCGTACAAAGAGAGTAGGGTGCGATTTATCGCACCACGTCCAACAAGAGCCGCCTTCCGGTGCGATAAATCGCACCCTACCTTCTGGGAGGGCTTTGGGCGGGGGGAATCGAAGCGGTCATTGCGGGCGGCCGGAATCGCGCTCGAGCATTTGCAGCAGTTCCGACGGAACGACCCGGCCGTTCGTGCGCAAACGTTCCACCTCGCCGCGGGCGGCATCGTAGTTCTGGGTTTCGAACATCGCCGCGATCAGGGGCTCATAGGCAGTGCGCAGGCCGGCGTCCAGTTCGAATGCCTTGCGGAAAGTCATGCGCGCGCCTCGCGCATCGCCCTTGCCCAGAAGGGCCGTGGCGATACGCATGTAGGCCAAGGCGTTTTCGGGCTGGCGGTCAAGGATCTCGCGAAATGCCGCGAGGGCCCCATCATAATCCTGGCCGGCCATGAGGGCGTCCCCTTGAGTGAACAACGGGTCGTCCGTTTTCGAGCCGCTCTCGGCGGGCAGGGCGGACTCGAGGGGCCCGGTGGTTGCGGCGTGCCCGGGCACATCCGGGGGGGGAGGGATCTCAGGCGAGGGCGTTGCCTGCGCGCCCTCGGGGGGGCCTTCCTTCTTCGCCGTGGCGTCCCGCAACCCGTCGTGGCCGCGCAGATCGTTCGGGTCAAGCTCGATGGACTTCTGGAAGGCCGCGATGGCTTGGTCGTAGTCGCCTTTGCCCATGTAGGCCCGGCCCACGTTCGTATAGGCCCACGCGTAGTTCGGGTCCTGTTCGAGGGCGTTACGGAACGACTCGAGCGCGGCGTCGAAGTCGCCTTTCTCGGCCAGCAGCATGCCCAGGTTGACGTGCGACCATAGGTAATCGTAGGGGTCGATCTCGACGGCCTTTCGAAACGCCGCGATCGCCGCGTCCGTGTCGCCCTTCTCCTTCAAGGCCATCCCCTTGTAGGAGTATGCGCGCGAGTAGTTAGGGGCGATCTCGACGGCCTTGTCTGTCGCGGCAATGGCCGTGTCGTATTCCTGCACGCGCCAGAATTCCATGGCGAGGTCGCCAAATTCCTTGGGCGCGTCTTCGGCCAATCCGGAGGTCAGTTGCCGGACCCTCGCGGCGCCGGCCTCGGGCCACACCCGGTAGACGAGCACGTGCTGGATGCCGCCGAATTCCTCGAGGTCGAAGGCGAGGTTTCGCCGGGCGAGCTGTTTCTCGAACTCGAGTGAAGGTCCCCAGTCGAAATACTCCGTTCGTATGACGACCCAGACCTCGCGAAGCGCGCCCTCCGCCGACTTCGAAGGTTTGTTTAGGGCGATGAAGAAGGCGCACTCCTCGGCCAGTACATCGAGCGTCTTGGCATAGGACACCACGTTCTCGAGGGGCCCCGCGTTGAAGACGAATACGCGCTTCCACATCCAGTCCTGGACGAGCACCAGGTCGTCCGGTTTGGTTTCGGCGCGGATGAACCTGCCCGCGGACCGCCAGTCTGTGCGCTGCGGCCCGTGGATTACGAGCGACTGCTGATACGCATAGAAGAGGAGAACCACGGCTGCGGCCAGTAGCTGGGCGAGCCCCGCCACAGTCCTGCTGCGGGCACGGGTTCCAACAGGCGTGCGCCGGAAGCCGAAGGGAATGCTGGTGACGGCGCCGCCGATGATGACGTACAACGCCAAGGAACTGTGCGTCGTGTAGCGCGGGAAGATGATGGGACGCCAGGTTATCGAGATAAGGTATAGCATGAGGGCGGGTCCAAGCCACCACATCAGGAGGAATACGTACCATTGCCAAGGGGGCGGCTCCGACTGCTTGCGGCGGGCGCGTAGGCCGCCCCACACGTTTGCCGCGGCCAACCAGACCGCGCAGAGCAGGAAGAACCCCATCATCCATCGGCCGATCCGCCAGTGCGCCGCGACGATCGCCTCGGCGCGCTCGGGGGACACGAATAGCCCCCACGCGCCCGGCGTGGCCCTCATTTGGTAGGTGAGGCCCGTACAGTCATCGGCAAGAAGGTCGCCGATGAACTCGCGTTTCGTGGGGATTTTTTGCCATTCCTTGGTGTCTTCCGCAGACCAGAACGTGATGGTCGTAAAGAACAGCGCGAGCGGAATCGCGATCAGGACATGCAACCCAATCCAGAGTGCGTTCCTGCGGATTCTTCGGAAGTAGAATAGGATCAGGAAACCGCCCTCGACCATGGGCAGGATCGCGCCGCAGGAGTGCGTCCATACCAGGAGCACGTTGACCGCGATGTGCGCCACCCACCAGCGGCGCCCCCCCTCGCGCACCACGCGCAGGAACGTATAGGCCGACAAGGCCGCGAATAGCGACATCAGCCCGTACATGTGGATCTCCTGCGCGAAGTGGCGGTGGATGGGCGACAGCGCAACGCACAGTGCGGCGACGAGTCCGGCGTTTCGGCCGTAAATGTCGCGCCCAAGCAAGAAGATCACAGGCAGTATGAGCACGCCGATCACGACGGACAACAATCGCAAACCCACAAACGACGAACTGACGTACCGGTTCCAGAGGTATTCTATGGCGTCGTAGACGGGCATGGTGGCCGGGTCGATGCTGCGGTTCTGCTTCAGGAAGGCCGGCAGGCCCGGCGAGTCTTTGTGGAACGTGTACTGGCTCCACCGCTCAAAGAACGGCGAAGCGACATACGCGGCGGGCGGTTTGAGAAACACCAGGCTCGTGAATTCGTCAAACCAGACCGATTCGCCCGCAATCCCATAGACGCGAACGAAAATGCCCAGGACAATAATTGCGGCCAGGGCCGCAAGGGTCAAGCGGCGCCTGCCCGGATGAGAAACGACCGTGTTGGCCGGCTGGACGTCGTCAGACACCATTACCTCCTGCTTCGCGTTGCCTGCGCGTGAAGGCAATCATACTCAAGGCGGGCAACCCTTTCCAAAACGCACCTTGAATTGGATTGATCGCAGATGGAATAATCCTGGCGCAAGAATTCCGGTCAAACGGGTTGGCGTATGTCCCTCTGGGCTGGGGGTCGTCTTACTGAGAGGACGGGAATGAGTTCATCCAAGAACGCGGCGAAGAATACACTGCTGGTCCTAGGGGCGATCGTTGCGGCTCTTGCATTGAGCGTATTGGCTGATCGTCTTGTGGGGCTTGTGGCGCCGGACCCGGTACTTCCGGGGACCATGGAATTGCTGTTTCCGCCCAAGTCCGAGCAGGCGTTTGAATCGGTGGACTTCCGCTATACGGCGCACATCAACGCCCTCGGGCTCCGGGAACGGGAGATCTCTCCGAAGAAGGCTGGGGGGTGTCGCATCATTGCGATTGGCGACTCGTACACGTATGGGTGGGGCGTCGAGGCCGGGGACACGTGGCTCAGGCAGGTCGAACAGAACCTCGAAGAGGCGGGCCTGGACGTCGAGACCATTAACTTGGGCAAGCCGGGTTCCGGACCGCCGGATTATGCCGACTTGGCGGAGCGCGTGATCCCGTTGTTTCGGCCCGACCTGGTTATCGTGGCCATGCTTCAGGGCAACGACCTGGCGGCATCGGGCCCTGAGGGTCTGGAAGAAGCCACGGAGACACTCCTGGACAAGGTGCGCATCCTATACCCCAACCTGGTGCGATGGATTCAGGAACGCAACCAGCCGGAGGACCCCGCGCTGAAGACCCAACGGTCGCGGCCGCCTCAGAAGACCTCTGCCGAAGACAATCGCCGCTGGGCCGCGAATACGGCCAAGGAATTCCTGGAGAAAA
>Ga0272441_10008512_pt1 | contig 16218 bp, 1 predicted proteins | sample SSMProp6N_FD_193582 | JGI IMG/M metagenome (GOLD analysis project Ga0272441, IMG submission 193582) | Marine sediment archaeal communities from Little Sippewissett salt marsh, Falmouth, MA, United States - SSM-Prop-6N | ecosystem: Environmental > Aquatic > Marine > Wetlands > Sediment ... | reverse complement strand
AACACCAGGCCGCCGCTCGCCGCCGTCAGCGGGCTCAGCCGATGGTCGTCGCCGGTGGCGCCGGCCGCGTCGAGGTCGAGGGTGACGGGCGCCCAGGCAACGGCGTCGGTACGCGAGAGCGCCAGCGACAGCGTCGTCAGGCTCCGCAGGCTGTGGAAGTTGCCCGCCGGGGCGGGACCGTCGAGCGCCACGATGGTGGCCTCCGGGCCGCTCGCGTCCGCCAGCCGAACGGTCTGGTCGTCCACGTGGATAACGAAGTACGTCTGCCCGCTCACGAGGCCCGTAATGTCCGTGTCGCCGCCACTGTCGTACACGACCATGTCGCCGGTGCGCAAGCCGTGGTCGTAGTCGAACGTAATCGTGTCGAGGCACCGCAGGCTGTGGAAGGTCTTGGCACCGATGCCGGCCGTCGAGAGGTCCAGGTGCGTCGGCGACGGGGCGGTGGCGTTGGCGTACGAGTTGGCCAGGCGGATCGTGTTATCGTCCACGCGGATGACGAAGTACGCGATGCCGTCGTCCAGCGAGCCCACCTCCGTGCCGCCGTGGCTCTGGTACGCAACGCGGTCGCCCGTGCGCAGGCCGTGCGCGTAAGGCAGGACGATGGTGTCGAGGGCCTCATCGACCTGCGACCCGCTGCCGCTGTCGCCCGGCACCGGCGTGAAGTACAGGAGCCGCGTGCTCAGGCCCTGGCTCGGCTCGAACGCCTGGGTGGTGCGTGCGTAGTACGTCTGGCCGGGCAGGAGGCCGCCCACGACCGTGTTGCCGCCCGCGTCGTACACGAAGGGTTGGCCGTTGGCGAAGTTGTGGACCACGCCCAGGTCGATGACGTCGGCCACGCCGTCGACCGCGATGGATGGGGCAAAGAGGTACCCGCCGCGAAGCGACACGTTCTCGCCCAGCCAGGCCTCGGTGGTGGCATTGGACTGGGCCTCCGAGACGACGGCCCCGACGGCCACCAGGCCGCCGAACCGCGTCTTGCCGCTGCCCTCGGCGTACTGATTGGCGTTGCTGGTGGCGGCGACCGTTGTCGTGCCGATGACCACGAGCGACGTGTCGTTCTCCACGTAACTCGAGACGTGGGCGGTGTTCGTGATCGTGCTGTTGGCGGCGTTGACGGCGGCAACAAGCGACCCGCCGGCCGCGTAGGCGTTCGACTTAGCCGTCGTCCCGCCCGCCGGCAGGGCCTGCGCGGCCAGGATCGTCAGGTTGCCGGCCGTCAGGGCGTTTGCCCCCACGTGGGCCGTGACCACCGGCGAAATCCTGGCGGTGGAACTCGCGGCCCCGACGGCCACCAGCCCCGCTACGTTGATGCCCGAGGTGCCGGCTTCCAGGCTCGGGGCCACCTCGGCCACGACCCGGACGTCGCCGGGCACGAGAACCGTGGTCACACCCGTCAGGTAGGCCGAGGCGTTGGCGTTGCTGGTGGAGTCGGCGTCGCCGGATCCGACGGCCACGCCGATGCTGCCGCCACCCGATTCGACGTCGGTTCGCGTCCGGTCATCGACCAGGCTGGCCACGGTCAGGTTGGCGGCCTGGATGGTTCCGCCGTCGGTGATACTGCTCGTGATCGTGCCGCCGCTCGTGGCGTCGGCCACGATGGCGCCCACGGCCACCGCGCCGCCCACCGTGACGCCGAACCCCTCGGCGTACGTGTCGGCGTACAGGTGCGAAACCACCTGGACGTCGCCGGAGGCGACCAGCGTCATGCTGGGCCCGCCGGCCGTGGCGGTCATGGTGGGTTGGATCGAGGCGTCGACGTCGGCGCCGCTGCCGGTCCCGATGAGGGACCCACCCGACGCGTGCCCGCGCGCGTGGGCGTACCCCGGCCGCAGGCTGTGCGCTTCGCCCGTCGCGCCCGTGTTGCTGATGGCGATGAGCGTGGGCGTGGTGGCCGTGGCGCTACCGTAACTCGTGGCCAGGCCGACGTGCGTGTCGTCGATGACGGCCACGTAGTACGTATCGCCGTCGGTCAGGCCCTGCAAGGCCGCCCCACCGCCGGCGCTGTAGACGACGGATTCGCCGGAGCGGAAGCCGTGCTCGTAGCCGAAGTCGATGGTCTTGCTGGTGTTGGTCACGTCGGTGGCGGGCGCGAACGCCCGTTCGGGATTCAGTAGCGTCTCGACCACCACGTTGCGGGCCTTGAGGGCCACGTTGCCGATGGACGCCGTCAGGGTGGGTTCGATGGTGGCCTCGGCCACCGAGACGCCGATGCCCAGCCCGCCGCTCACGCTCACACCGTCGGTGTCGGCGTTGGCCGTCATGTACGCCTTGGCACGGACGAGCACGTCGCTCGAGACGTGGATGACGGCGCCGTCGGCGATGTTGGCCGAGAGCGTCGGCGTAACGACGGCGCGGGCGTCGTTGCCGGCGCCGGCGGCGGCAACACCGGCCGAAACCGACAGCGTGTCGGCCTTGGCCACGGTGTTGTCGTCGGCCACGACGCGGACGTTGCCGACCGCCTCGCCGTCTTCCTGGCCCACGTCCACGTTGCCGAGAAGAGCCGTCGTGGCGCCGGAGCCCTCGACGTTGGAGTCGGGCGTGACCCAGGCCCGTGCGATGGCGGCCCCGGCGGCGACGCCCATGTGCGACATCTGGCCGCCGGCCGCGTTGGCGCTGACGTCGCGGTTGGCGCGGGCCTCGATGCTGAGCGTGCCGCCCGCACGCGGAATGGCGGCATCGTCTGCAATGAACGCCAGTTGCAGGCCGGAATCGTTCAGGATGGCCACCTGGGCACCCAGGCCCGCAAGGCCGCCTGACGCCCCGGAGTACGCGTAGCCTTCGGCATTCTCGTCCAACTGGGCCAGGACGAGGATGTCGTCGCCGCCGTCGGGGCCGGCGCGGACGACTGCCCCCGAATCGATGTACGCCACGGTGCTGCTGCGGATGTCGGCGATGGAGATCGACGCGCCGATACCGACGCCGGCCACCGCCACGGCGCCCGTGATCGTCTTGATGCCCAGCCGTTCGTGGGCACGGACGTTCACGTCGTCGCCGGCCGTGACCTCGGCGTTGGCGTCGATGAATGCCGTGACGCCGCCGACCACGTCGGTGCCGGTGGCCTCCAGGGCCTCCGTGGGCTCGCCCGTGGGGGTGTTGGCCTCGACGTCGTCGCCGACATTGCCGGCCATCGTGCCGAATTCCTGGCGGTAATCCGGGGCGCCGCTGCCCGGGTCGCCGGCGGCCGAGTCGTCGTACCCGTCGAGGAGCTCGGTGAACTTGCCGGCGGGCGAGTCGGCCTGCGAGAGCGTGTCGTTCAGGGCGTCGGCGTCGAGGGCGTTCTCGCCGTCCTCGCCGCTCGTGTACGTGGCGCTGTAGGGCGCGCCGATGGACCAGACGGAGACGGACCCGGCGATGGCGCCGAGGCCGCCGGCCGCGCTCATCGCCGTGGTGATGATGTTCTTCTCGGCCAGGGCGTTCACGTCCACGTCGCTGGAGGCGTGGACCTCGGCCCCGTTGCCGATGGCGGCAAGCACGTCGTTGCGGACGATGCCGACGTCCACCCCGCCGCCGATGCCGACGGCCCCGCCGGCCACCCCGCCGCCGAGCGAGAAGTTCGTCACGTCGTTGGCCGCCGACACGCTAACGTCCTGAAGACTGCTGACGCCGGCCCTGTCGGTGTTGATGGCGGCGTCGTCGCCGATGGTGGCGGTCGTGTCTGAGTAGATGAACGTAAGCGTAATGCCGCCGCCCAGGCCGAAGTACAGTCCGAACGCGCCCGAAGCCGAGATCGCGAACAGGTCTTCGCTGGACGCCGCCTGGACCGCCAGACCGTGGAATGCGGCCTCCGTCGGGAACGGGTCGGACCCGTTCACCTCGCCCGAAAAGACCGTGTTCGGCAGGCCGGTGCCGTTGCCTTTGGCGTCGACCGTGGAGTTCGGGCCAATGAAGGCCTGCGTGTCCTTGTTCAGGACGCCGACGGAGATCGAGGCGCCGATGCCGACGGCCCCGAACCCCAGGCCGAGGCTGCCCGAGACCACCCGCGTGGTGGAGGCGTCGTCCGCGAGGACGAGGACGTCGCCACCCGCGTGCAGGGTGGCGCCTTCGCCGTCGGCCGCATCGTTATCGCCGGCCCAGGCGTGGGTGGTCCGCTGGAGGTAGATGCCGTTGACCGCCCCGCCGACGGCCACGACGCCGGACCCGGCCCCGCCGGCCGCGACGACCAGGATGTCTTCCTCGGCGTCGGCCTGGACGCGGATGTCGTCCCGGGCCCGGACCTCGGCCCCGTCCTCGACGTAGGCCTCGGTCGTGCCGATGATGATGGCCAGGTTGGCGCCCGGGCACACGGTAACCGTGCCGGACCCGGCCAGGGCGGCGGTCAGGCCCATGAAGTAGTAATCGGTGCCGGCCGCCACCAGCACCTCCTGGCTGGCCGAGGCGCTGGCCGTGTCGTTGACGTTGACCTTGGCGTCCTCGCCGATGTAGGCCCGCGTGTTACTGACGGTCACGTTGACGCAGCCGCCGATCGAGACGGCCACGGTGCCCGCGCCGCCGGCGTTAAAGGCGATGGCCTCCACGTCCTGCTGCTCGGTGGCGCTGACGGCCACGCCGTAGATCGTGTCGGTCTTGGGCGTGGCGTTGCGGTCGAGGCTGAGGCCCTCGTCGTTCGGGTCCACGTCGTCGACGCCGTCGCCGTCGAAGTCGGCATCTTCGGCGCGAATCGGGACGGGGGAGGGGATGTCCAGGTCCAGGTCGATGAGCCGGCCATCGCCGCCCACTTCCGGCAGTACGGGGAAGTTGTCCATCCCCGGCCCGCCGACGTACTGGAGCGTGAAGTCGCCGAGCCGGGCCTCGATGCCGTCGCCGGCGCCGAGGGCGGTGACGTCCGCGCCATCGCCGATAAAGGCCTCGGTCGTCTTGACGAATACCGAGAGGGTGGCGGCGGCGCCGACGGCCGTGGCGCCGGCCCCCTGGGCGCCCGCGGCGATGATGTCGGCGTCCGCGTGGTCGTGGGCCGACACGAGAAGGCTGTCGCCCGCCCGGATGACCGCCGTGCCGGGCGCCACGGTGCCGTCGTCCGGGTCGTCGCCGATGAAGGCCCGCGTCGTCAGGACGTACACCTGGACGCCGAGCGACCCGGCGATGCCGACGGTGCCCGCGCCGCCGATGGCGGCCGCGATGGCGTCGGCGTCCTCGTGCGAGATGGCCAGGACGACGACGTCGCCGGCGGCGTTGACGGTGGCGTTGCCGATCCAGGCCTGGGTGTCCTTGACGAGGCTGCTGCCTTCGGCGCCGGCGCCGACGCCGGCGGTGCCCCCGCCGCCCACGCCGCCGCCCACGCCCAGGATCTCCGTATCGTTGGCCGCCAGAACGTACACGGCCTGGTCGCCGGCCGCCCCGGTGTTGGGGACGTTGACCTGGGCGCCGTCGTCGATGTGGGCGTAGGTGTCCTCGAAGACGAGGTGAAGCGTGCCCGAGGCGGCGATGCCGGCGTTGCCGGCGAACTGGCCGGCTACGGCGGCGCTTTCCAGGTTCAGGGAACCCGTGGCCGTGACGAGCAGTCCCTTGCGGGCCTCGGTTTCCCAGGCGCCGCCGGTGCCCATGAATCCGGTGGACACGTCGCGGGCGGCTTGCTTGCCCTTCGCGCGAACCTCGACACCCGACCCGACGTACGCCTCGGTGGTGTTGTGCGTGACGGTGGTCGTATTCGAGATGCCGATGGCCGCCGTGCCGGCGCCGCCTCCCGTGCCCGCAACGAGCATGGTGTCGGTATCGTTGTCGGCCTTAAGGACGACGCTGCCGTCGGCCTCGACGACGGTGGCGCCGCCGTCCAGGTAGGCCTTGGTGGTGTTGCCGAGGTTGGCGATGACGATGGAGCCGCCGAGGGCGTAACTGCCCGCCCCCTGGCCGCCGAGCGACAGCGCGATGACCCAGTTGTCGCCGAGGGCCTCGACGACAACGTCTGCCCCGGTGCTCGTGAGGGTGGCGTCCTGGACGTACGCCTCGACGGTGTTGGTGATCTGATTGTAGCCGATGCTGGCGCCGATGGCGGTGGTGCCGGCGCCGGCCGCGTTGCCGGCGAGGGCGTGGATGTCGGAATCGTCCCTGGCGCGCAGGGTAATCGTGCCGGGGCTGTCGAGGTCGGCGTTGCCTGTGGCGTAGGCCGCGGTGTGGTTGTCGATGACGTTGGCGGCGATGCCGCCCGCGATGGCGTACTTGCCGGCGCCCGCCCCACCGCCGGCGATGGTGTCGATCTGGGCGTCGGTGACCGCCTCGAAGGTGATGCCGCCGGTGGCGTCGAGGTCGGTCGCGGCGCCGGTGGCCCAGGCCTTAACGGTGTTGGTAATCATGTTGAAGGCGATGGCGGCGCCGAAGCCGACGTTCTCGGCCCCGCCGACAGCCCCGGCGAGGGATCCGATGTTGGACTTGTCGGCGGCCCGGACGCGGATGACGCCGGCGGTGGCGTCGACGGCGCTGTTGTCGACGTACGCCTCGGCGTGGTTGATGATGAGGTTGACGCCGATGGTGCCGGAGGCGCCGAGTTTGCCGGCCGAGAACCCGCCCGCCGCCGCGGCGCACGCGATCCAGTTGCCGTTGCGGGCGTCGAGATACGCCGCGCCCACGGTCAGGCCGGAGCCGGCGATGTACGTCCGGGTGGCATTGATGATGCTGTTGAACGCGATGGCGGCGCCCACGCCGGCCTTGCCGCCGTAACTGACGGCCCCGGCCACGACGACGAGCCACGACGTGTCGGTGGCGGCCAGCGACGTGTGGCCGTCCACGGTGGCCGTTACGTCGTCGAGATACGCCTCGGTCGTATTGATGATGAGGTTGACGCTGACGGAGCCGGCGACGGCAATGCCCTTTTGGGACGGTGCGCCCGCGCCGCCGGCCGACAGGGCCACGAGCCAACCGGTCCGGTCGGCGTCGAGCAGGAGGCCCCGGCTCAGCGTATGGGCCGTGCCGGTGGCGGCGCCGCCGTCCAGGCCGATGGCGCTCCCCGCCAGGGCGCTGGCGCGCGAGTCCGCCAGGGCCACCTTGGTCGGGTCGGCCAGTGTAATGATGTAGTACACGGCGCCGTCGCTCAGACCGTCGACGGCGTCGCCGCCGGCCCGGTACACGACGGCTTCGCCGGTATCGAAGCCGTGGGCAAAGCCGAGGTCGATGGCGTCATCGGCAATGGCGGTAGCCGGGTTGAACGTGGCGGTGTCCACGGCGTCGGTCTGGGTGATGTGGGAGCCGGAGATGTAGGTCCGCGTGCCGCCAATCAGCAGGTTCACGCTGACCGAGCCGGCGATGCCGAGCGACATTTTGTCGCCGGAACCCGAGAACGCGACAGCGCCGGAGGCCGTGATGACGCCCGTGGTGTTTTCGGCGTCGAGGGCTACCGTGCCGGCCTCGATCGTGCCGGTGTCGTTGATGAATGCCTCGACGTTGTCGAGGATGATGTTGATCGAGACGTCGCCCGAGAACGCGATGCCGTACTTGGGCTGGCTCTTGGGTTTGCGGGCCAGGCCGGGCAGCGGCACGCCGCCGACGGGCGGCTTGAAGGTGTCTTTGGTCTTCGTAACGATGGCGGCAGCCAGGGAGAACGAGGCGATGTACCCGCCGCCGGACGCGTGGACCTGGAGGTCGCCGGGCGTGTCGATGGTCTGGACGGCCTGTGTGCCGCCGGGCGCCGCGGAGATCGTGGCGCCGCCGGCCGCTTGGACGGTGGCCAGGGCGTTCAGGGCGTCCTGGACCTCGTCGGCGGTGGCGTCGTAGGCCAGGGGACCGGTTTCCAGACCGCCCACACGCAGGTGGAACGCCCCGGTCCGCGACCGGTGGGCGATGCGTTGGACCTCGCTGGTGGCGCCGTTGCCCTCGATGGTGGTTTCGACGCGCACGTCGCCCTGGAAGGCGTCGCCGCCGCTGGCGGCGATGGCGTTGACGTCGCCGACCTCGTTGAACTCGATGGTCCAGGGCGCGCCGCTGCCGCCCGTTACGACCACGCCGCCGGCTTCGTCGATGGAGTCGAGGGCGTCGAGGACGGCCTGGACCTCGGCGGCGGTGGCGTCGTGGTCCACGGGGGCCGACGTCTTGCTCTCGAACGAGAAGGTGACCGTGCCCTGGGTGCCGTCGTGGGCAATATCCTGGACTTCCTGCGTGTCGACCGCACCGCCCGCGACGGTGGTAACCTGGAGGTCGGCCGCGGTGCCGGTCCCGTTGAGGAGGCCTGCGCTGGCGGAGGCGACGATGGTGGCCTTGTCGCCGATGGTGTTGAACGTGATGAGCCATGGGTCGCCGCTGCCGCCCTCGACGGTCACGCCGCCGGCGGCGGTGATCGTGGGCAGGGCGTTCAGGGCGTCGGCCACGTCGTTGGCCGAGGCGTCGTGATCGAGCCAGGTTGTCGTGTCGCCCTCGAACGTGAGGGTCACCTGGCCTTCGACGGCGTCGTGGCTGATTTCCTGGCTTTCCTGCGTGTCCACGGCTCCCTGGGTCGCGGTGGTGGGCGTAATGCGCCCGTTAAACTCGGGAATGGGGATGGCCTCGATGAGGGCCTGGTCGCCGGTGCCGTTGAACGTGACGTGCCAGGGGCCGGCGTCGCCGTCGGGCAACGAGCCGACGAGGGCATAGGTCTGGCGGTTGACGAGGTTCAGGCCCACCGAGACGCCGATGCCGACGCTCTTGCCGAGCACGACGCTGCCCGAGAGGCTGATACTGATGGTGAAGTCGCGGGCGTCGACGATAACGTCGCCGGCCTCGATGTGGGCGCTGCCGGCCACCTGGGCGATGGTCGTGTTCCAGAGGGTGCTCGCGAGGAGACTGCCGGCGAACCCGAAATTCTCGGCCTCGCCGCCCGACTGGACGAAGCCCACGTTGATGATGGTGGTGTCGGCGTCCACGGTAACGGCGCCGTCGGGCCCGGCGCGGACCTGGGCCTCCTCTTCGATGCGGGCGATGGTGTCGGAGAAGATGAATTGGAGGAAGGCGGACCCGCCCACGGCGCCCTTGGCGCCCTCGGCGCCGATGAGGTTAATCGGCTTGGGCCACGTGCGTTTGCTCTTGTCCTTGGTGAAGAGGGCCTTGGCGCCGTCAACGACCAGTTTGTCGCTGAGATTCAGTTCAACCATACCGGCGAGATTCACGAAGCCCATCTGGGTTTCGGCGTCGACGGTGACGGACTGGACGTCGGTCTGGTAGTTGGTGTCCTGGTTGATAAGGGCGCCGGCGCCGATGATGGCCTGGCTGGCGTTCTGGAGGTACGAGACGTCGATGGAGCCGGCGACGGAAACCTCGCTTCCGCTCGCGCCGCTCTGGACCCAGGAGTTGAAGAGTTTCGACTGGATGCCGAGTTTGCCGTCGAGCACGCCGGCCCAGTGGCTGGGCTTGAAGTTCTCGGAGATCTCTTCGCTCACGAACAGGGTCCACGGCTTGGTCATGTCCGTCAGGAAGGGGTAGGTTGCGGTGGAAAGGACGAGGACGTTGCGTTTGGCGTCGACCTGGGCTCCGTCGTCGATGACGGCGCGAATGTCGTTGAATTGCACGTTCACGACGACGCCGGCGCTGATGCCGAACTTCGACTCGCTCGGCCGGGCGACCTTGGCAAAGGCGCTGCTCTGGTGCTTGTCGGTGTGCGAGGCCTGGACGGTAACGTCGCGGTCGCTCTTGATGATGGCGTTCGGGCCGACGGTGGCGTTGGTTTCGTGGTCGCTGTAGGTGAACGCGACGGCGGCGGCGGCGGCGAATTTGGAGGCATCGCTGCCGGTATCGCTGCTGTCGGTTTTGTTCTCGGCCTTCTTGGTGAGTTTTTTGCGGAGCCGCTTGTTCAGGTCCTTGACCTGGGTCTGGAACCCGCCCTCGGTCAGGTAAGCCTTCAGGCCCGGGTACTTCCACTTGCCGTCACTGGTCTTGCTCAGGCCGGCGGTGGCACTTGCGCCTTCGGACGTGGTCAGCGTGGCCGTGATGCCGACGCCATCGGGCTTGCCGAGGTCCAGGTAATGGCCGCTGCCGGTCGTGTCGGTCAGGTCGAGGTCGATGGGTGCGGCGTTCTCGGCCTCGGGGCTCGACGCGGTCAGGCAGATGGTGTCGGCGTCGAGGACGCACACGTAGTACGTTTCGCCGTCGGCCAGGCCGCCGATGGCCATGTCCGGGGCGGGCTGAGTGGCGGTGAACCGCAGGTAATGGAGGTCGCCGGTGCCGGCCCCGGAGAGTGGCAGTGCAGGGCCGCCCGGTGTGTCGGCCAGTTGAATCGTGTTGGCGTTTACGCGGATGACGTAGTAGTCCTGGCCCGCCGTCAGGCCGCCTACGGCGGTGCCCTCTGCAACGACGTAGGTTACGCGGTCGTCGTCCTGGCAGCCGTGCTGCGCCACGTGCAACTCGTTTGCGCCGGTGCCGACGTCGGCAACCGGGTCGAACGACTGGTGGACGGTCGTGGGCACGTTCTGCACGACCGTCGGGTCCGTGTGGTAGGCGACGGCATCGCCGGTCGTGTACCCGTGGCCGGGCAGGGTGAGGGTTTCGGCCGTATCGTCCACCACGCCGGCGGCGCTTGGCGTAAAGGGCAGGCTGGCGCCGGCGTAGACGAACGCGTGGGTGTCGCCCGCGCCCGCTTCCGTCAGGCTGACGACCGTGGGCGTGGGCGCGACGGCAGCCGCGTACGATTCGGCCAGGCGGAAGTGGCCGCCGTCGTCCCGGACGACGTAGTAATCCGTACCGTCGTACAGGCCGCCAATCGGGTCGTTCTGGAGCGAGGCGTACATGACCCGCTCGCCGGTCGTAAAGCCGTGGCTGGGCAGCGTGATGACGTTGGTCCCGATGTCGACGTCGGCGTCGGGGTCGAACTCAACGAGTTCCGTGGTATCCAGGGTATGCTGGGCGCCCGGCGTGAGGCCGGTGGTGTTCAGGTCGATGGGCGGTCCGGCGGCCAGGCGGATCGTGTTGGCGTCCACCACGATGACGTAGTACGTTTCGCCGCTCGTCAGGCCGCCGATGGGTTGCCCGCCTCCGCTCTCGTACACGACCGTGTCGCCGGTCGTGAAGCCGTGGCCGGGCAGGGCGATGGTTTCGCCGGTGTCGTTGACGCTGCCGAGGTCAACGGTCTTGACGGAGGCGTCGCCGGCGCCCTCGGCTGTGATGGTGCCGTCGACGTTGGCTGTTACGTCGGAGTGGGTCCAGGAAACGGCCAGGGTGACGCCGGCGGTGGCGGCGTCGGAGGCCAGCGTGAACTTGCCGCCCGCGCTGGTCGTGTTGCTGCCCGTGGCCGAGATGTCGACCGTGCGGCCGCTGATGGCCGCCCCTTGCTCCACGTCGGTCCGCGCCGTGAGGTACGACCCGGCAACCGCCAGCGACACCGTGCCTTTCTGCGTGTCCTTGTTGCTGATGGTGGTGGCCTTGACCTTGGTCGTGGTCGTACCGGAGGTGGCGACGGTGACCGAGCCGCCGGGGGCGTTGACCTGGGTCCCCGTACCGATGAGCACGCGGGTGTAGGCCAGGCCGAAGCCGAAGGCCAGCGTGAAGTACGGGTTCGTGATCGTGACGGACCCGTTGGCGGCGGCGGTGGCGTTGATCGAAACGTCGCCGGCGTCGCGCAAGGGACCGCCGCCGTCGTCCACGTTGCCGAGGGCTTCGATGACGCTGTTGCCCTCGATCGAAACGTCGGCGAATCCGAGGCGAGCCTTCAGCCCAATCGGCAACGAGTAAAACGTCTGGTTGAAGATGAGTTCGCCGGTGAGTTTCAGGATGTCGGCGCCGGTCCAGCCTTCCCAGATGTCGTACGAGAGGGCGGCGTTGGTCTGGTACTCGGCCAGCGAGCCGATGGTTACGTCGCCGCCGCGGATCGTGGCCCCGTCGATCGAAATCGAGGCCTGGTTCAGCGAGAAGCCCAGCATGTCGCCGAAGAAGGGCTCGATGACTTGGGCCAGAATGAAGTCCACGATCGGAAGGCCCGTCAGGTCGGTGTCGCTGGCGTCCAGGGTAATGACGCCGGCTGCCAGGGCGCTGCCGTCGTGCACGTGCGAGAGCAGGCGGGCTCCGTCGCCGACCGTAATCGTGTGCCCCGACAGGGTGATATCGGCCGATGCGCCCGTCGAGTTGGCGGTGGCGTGGTCCTGGCCGGCGGCCACCTGCCGGGTGCTCAGGGTCCGACCGTCCGAGACCGTAATGACCTCGCTGGTGATCTCGATGATGCCGCCGGCCGTCAGCAGGTCGCCGTCGACCGTGACCTCATCCTCGTGCCAGCCGCCGTCCACGACGAGCGAGGCGGCGAACGCCGGGTCCAGGCCGTTGATGGTCAGCTCGTCGAAGCCGGTCAGCATGCGGACGGTCAGCGTGCCGGTCGGGTTGTCGAACTCGAACGAGTCGCGTTTGCCGATGCCGGCAAAGAACCAGTTGGTGGCCGCCCCGGACACCTTCATCTTGCCGGCCGCGCCGGCCTCCAGGGTCATGTCGTCAGCGTACAGCGTGCCCATGACAACGGTGTCGCCGCCGGACGACTGGACGGGGGGTTCCAGGCCGATGTAGGTTACGGTCCGGCCGTCAAGGTTGACGGTGTGGAGCCCGGCGTCGTCGGGCACGATGAGGGTGGCGTCGCCGCCGGACTCGCGGATGGTCAGGGTGTCGAGGCCGCCCGCGCCGCCGCTCAGTGTGCCGGTCAGGCTGCCGGTCGTGGTGAAGAGGAACGCGTCGTCGACGGCGTCCGCGCCGGTCAGGTTCTCGATGCCGGTGAAGCCGGCGAGGCGGTCGTTGGTGGCGGCGTCGCGGACCTCGCCGGTGTTGGCGGCCGAGATTTCCCAGGCGGTTTCGTTGGCGGGGCCGACGAGTTCGTCGTTGCCCCCGCCGCCGGCAATCGTGCCGCCCAGGCTGCCGCCGACGGTCAGGGTGAAGGTGTCGGCAGCGGTGCCGCCCGTCAGGTTCTCGACCTCGGTGAACGAGACGTCCGTACCGAGCGTGCCGGTGTCGGCGCCCGTTACCGTCCAGTTGGCGGGGGCCGACGGGCCCGCGAGGGTGTCGGTGCCGGCGCCGCCGATGACGGCCACGGTCGCCCCGAAGGCGGGGTCGAACGCCCCGAGGGTCAGCGTGTCGGCGCCCGCGCCCAGGCCGACGGCGACGGAGGTGGCCGGGTTCGCGAAGGCGATATGGTCCACGCGGGTACCGGCGACGAGGAAGTCCACGTTCACGCCGCGCACGTGCATCTGGCCGGCCGTCGCGTGATTTTCGAGAACGAGATGCTCGCCCACGGCCGTGCCCGTGACGACCACGTTGGCCGGGTCGGACGTATCGACGAACGGGTCGAGGCCGGTGTAGGTTACCGCGCGGCCGTGGACGTTGGCGGTGCCGGCGCCGGAGGCGTCGGGCACAACGACCGTGCGGTCGCCGCCCGCGCTGGCAATGACGAGCCGGTCGGCGCCGCCTGCACCGGCGCTCAGGGCGCCGGCCAGGCTGCCGCCGGATTCCAGGGTGAACGTGTCGTTGCCCGTGCCGCCGGCCAGGCCCTCGATGCCCGTGAAGGCCGTCACGAGCGCCCCGGAAGCGGCCTCGGCCAACGTGCCGGCGCCCGCGCCCGAGAGCGTCCAGAGGTGGTCGGCATCCGGGCCGGTCAGGCTGTCGGCGCCGCCGCCGCCGTCCAGGGTGCCGGCGAGACTGGCGGCGTTGCCCACGAGGAACGTGTCGGTGCTGCCGCCGCCGGTAAGGTGCGTCATGTCGGCGAAGGTAATCCGGGTGTTGAGGGTGCCGCCGCCGGGTGTCTGCATGTCCCAGGTGTTCAGGGCGTCGGGGCCGACGAGGGTGTCGGTGCCTTCGCCGCCGTTATAGGCCAGGGCTGCCCCGAAGACCGCCAGGGCGTCGCTGAGGGTCTGTTCGATGAACAGCGTGTTGACGCCTGCACCGAGGTCCACCGAGAGGCTCGACGTGGCCGAGAGGGTAAGCACCTGGTCGCCGGCCGTCAGCGAGTCGAGGTCGGAGACCCACGTGCCGGTGCCGCCCGTGTCGCTGAACTCCAGGATGCCCGCCTCCACGCGCAGGTGCAGGGCGTTGCCGGCATCGTCGCCCTCGAAGGCAACGCGGTCGGCGTCTTCCAGCACCGGGTTGACCGAGAGCAGGAGCCGCGGTTCGAGCGGTTCCACGCCGTGGAACGACGGCGTGCTTGGCGGCAGCGCGGCGGCCCGGCGCCATTGGCGCAAAACCACTTCCCGGTACACGGCGTGCAGGCGCTTGACAATGTGGCTGTTCAGAGACATGGCGGTCTCTCCCCTTGGGCCAACCGCACGCGCAAAGTACCCCCGTGCGGAGATGATCAACGGGGCGGTGGATTGGAGATGCTACGTCACGCCAACGCCCGGCACCAACCGGGCTTGGCGCCGCCTCCCCCTCTCCCGCAAACGCTCCCTTCCACGTACACAACAGGTTCGCTTCCGGGCGCCAACAACAGCGCCTTGGGTAGAACCCCATACCGGCGCAGAAGGTGAGTATACCCTACAAAACACGTTGGGGAAAGCGCCACCGGAGATTTCGTCAACAGCGTTCGCCAGAGTGTCGATTGCGGGCCGATTCGCCGTCCAGGCGCCTGCAATTAGATGAAGCCTTGGGGCCGGCGGCGCAACCGATTGCCAGGGGTGCCTAGAGTTCCCATCCGTCGCGGTACGTGCGGGTGAGCAGCTTGCCTGCGGCCGCGTCGTTCGTGAACGTCATCTTATCGGTGTCCCAGAAGAGTTTCTTCTCGGCCCGCACGGCGACGGCGCCAAGGAGAATCGTTTCGGCCAGCGGGTACACGTTCTCGAACGAGGCGTCGGATGGCTGGTCGCCGCGGATGCCGCGGACCCACTGGTCGAGTTCGCCGATGGGCCGGGGCAGCGTTTTGGCGGGCGGCCTGAAGGCCTGCATCGCCGCCTTCGGGATGAGGCGAGGCCGGTCGCCCGAGAACCCGGCCAGGATCTTGCCCGTGTCGCCCACCAGGAGCAGCCCCTCGTTCGGCAGGTCCTCGCCGTCGGCCTCGAGTTCCTTTGGCAGGGGTGGCCGCATCCCGCCGTCGTACCACGTCAGGGCGACGGGCGGCTTCTTGCCGCGGGCGGGAAACTCCCACCGGATTGTCGACGCCCGCGGGAACGACACCCGGTTAACCTGCTTGTGCCAGCCGTAGTTCTCGATGGCCCAAAACTGGCTCCGGCCGGCGTCCACGCTTAAGGGGGTGCCCAGGTCCAGGATGCGGAAGATCTGGTAGAAACTGTAGTGCCCCATGTCGCCCAGGGCACCCGTGCCGAAGTCGTACCACCCGCGGAACACCGCGTGCGTGTACGCCGGGTGGTACGGCCGGGGCGGCACCGGGCCGAGCCAGAGGTCCCAGTCCAGGCCGGCGGGCACGGGCGGCGTGTCGGACGGAAACGCGGTCATGCCCTGGGGCCAGAACGGCCGGGTGGACCAGTTGTGAACCTCGCGGACCGGGCCGATGGCGCCGGCGTCCACCCATTCCCGGATCGTCGGCGTGGTATGCTTGCCGGCGGTGCAGAAGAGATGCGTGGCGGCGCCGGTCTGGCGGGCGGTGTCGCGGGCCAGCCGGACCTCCGCCAGGACGTTCGCCACCGGCTTGTGGGTAATGGCGTGCTTGCCCGCCCGCATGGCCCGCACGACGACGGTGCCGTGCAGATGATCGGGCGTCATGTTGTAAACGGCGTCGAGGTCGGTTTCCTTGTCGAGCATCTCGCGGAAGTCGGCGTAGGCGTGAGGGTCGCCGCCGCGTTTCGCGCGGGCGTAGTAGGTTGAGACGACCTTGAGGCCGACCTCGCGTCCGCAGCGTCCGCCGGCGATGCCTTTCGCCCAGCCGGGGTCGCCGATGAACGTACGGATTTTGCCGTTGAGTTCGTCGCGGCCCCACTGGGGGTAATCGTCGCTCCGGCGATTGGGGTCGCAGACGGCGATGACGCGGAGGTTCGTGTTGGGCAGGGCCCCCATGAGGTTCCGCAGGCCCTGAGTGCCGCAGCCGACGTAGCCGACGTGGATCGTCTCGCTGGGCGGGACGTGCTTGGCGCCGCCGAGGACGCGGCGCGGAACGACCGAGACCGCCGCCCCTGCCGCCGCGGCGGCCCCGAGGAAGGTTCGCCGATTCATTTGCATCGTGTGTCTCCTGACAGGGTGCGAGGTTTCGGTACGGCCATTGTCCGGCCGGCGAGCGCCGGTTGCAAGCCGGTGTTGGCCGGCGCCGGCCTTGGGAAAGGCTTGCGGCCCGCCACGCCCCGCGATACGAAGGGGGCTTCCCGGGGTTGAACCAAGGGGGAATTCTCCGAACGGTGTCTCGCCGAACGGCACGGG
>Ga0272441_10008509_pt1 | contig 16225 bp, 13 predicted proteins | sample SSMProp6N_FD_193582 | JGI IMG/M metagenome (GOLD analysis project Ga0272441, IMG submission 193582) | Marine sediment archaeal communities from Little Sippewissett salt marsh, Falmouth, MA, United States - SSM-Prop-6N | ecosystem: Environmental > Aquatic > Marine > Wetlands > Sediment ... | reverse complement strand
TTGGAGTGGTTGGCATCAACTGACGCATCTTGGCGTCCATGACAGGTATGCGCATATTATGCTCTCCAGATCGAGTCTGGGTAAAATGTCCCTTCGAGGTGGCGAAGCAGGCTTAGGGATAAATCCCATCGGATTCGGCGTGTCCAGAAGTGGGCAAAGCTAGGGAGGTACTTTGCCATTCTTAGTAGCCCACAACGCTGCTGCATTTTGTTGCCCTCTAGTCTAACTGTTTAGTCTCGCTTAGCCGTTTGCAAGCCACGGCCTTTAGGCCGTGGTAGTTGACCTCATTTCGCGGCAAGCTCACTCGTCTCGAAGGTCTGCCTTGCAAGCCCCGAAAATATCAGGGCAGGCAAGGTGAAGTCGATCACGAGCCGTCCAAAGATCGGCCTCTCTTCTTCAACTGGTTCGCATGATCGAAGATATATCGCTACCAACTGCTTCACCGATCTGACTTGGGGCCAATTCTTACATCATGGAGTCTACCGATAAATAGTTCTTACACCACGAACCCTATGAAGTCGATAGGTTTAAATGTGCTCTCGCAGATCTGGTGGCATACATGTATGAAGACCTATCCGAGATCTATCAAGCTGTTTTAGAGGACGAGCAAAAGCGCAAGTATCTAAAGGAGATCGGCGACTGGCTCATAGAGGAGTACTTCGAGCCGTACCAAGCCTCTTGAACCCAAGAAGTCTTTGGAGCTGGCCACATGGAACTGATAGGGATTTGCAACATATGTGGCAAGGCTCGCAAGCTTTACACCTGTTCTCTCTGTGGCAGACTGGTCTGCGCGAACTGTTTTGATCCGCATAACGGCATCTGTCGCCAATGCGCTGGTGGTAGAAAGTCCAAAGTCCAAGACGCTTTTTACAGGACGCCTCGCGAAATCTAAATATTCGCGATGTGAGGCATGTATCGGAGTCTGCTCTTTATTTATTTTGATCCAAAAGCACCTGATAGTGTAGCAAATGGGTTATATCACAATATTTTGTCCTTTTGTGAACGATAACTGCGGCATTTAAGGGATTTAATCCAAAATCAAAGCCATAATACGGCATTATATCAATCTACCACAGTTTCAAACAGCTAGAAAACTTTATATACCTTTATTACATACTCTATGGTGTCAGAAACGAATTCGAATTTCGTGTGACCACAACACTACAAGGGAGTGTTTTGAGGGGGAGTTGGCGATCTGGTACGGTGAAATTAAGGGAGCACTATCCTGATTCGCCACTATCACAGTTAGACCGAGTAGCAATGAAGGGAAGTTGGCGATCTGGTGCGGTGAAATTAAGGGAGCACTATCCTGATTCGCCACTATCACAATTAGACCGAGTAGCAATGAAGGGAAGTTGGCGATCAGGTATGGTGAAATTAAGGGAGCACTATCCTGATTCGCCACTATCACAATTAGACCGAGTAGCAATGAAGGGAAGTTGGCGATCAGGTATGGTGAAATTAAGGGAGCACTGTCCTGATTCGCCACTGAAACTTATTCGTCATTGCCCTTTGGCCATCCCATACCATTATAGAGGCATGACGTCGTAGGTATTTTGAGGGAGGGCAGCATCATGAAGATCCGGATCGAGATTGAGGATGATGGCATGAAGTCGATACACGAGTTCGAAGGAGTGATTACTCGGGATCGCATAGTCGAATTTTTGGATGCCATAGGGATCTTCGCAAAGGAGATCGAAACAGAATGCGATTCATCGGCTTCGAAATACGATGCGAGCAGGACTCTTAGAGATAAACTGGAGACATTTATACGGTACGAATTTTCAAACACTTGGTTCTCTTCAAACGATCTCAGAGACAAGTATGAGACTGTCCGGGACGACATTAAGTTTAGCACAGTCTCAACATATCTTTCTAGAATGTATTATGATGGCGTTCTGGAACGTCGTGGCAATAGAAGCCAGAGGCAATACCGGTTGGTCTTAGAAGACAATTCTTCTGATATTTGCTCGCACAATTCCATTGAGAGCCAACGCGAGAAAGCGACTGAAAAATGGTAGCCAAAAGTGGCAACTGGATTTCACCCATCCCACCACAAGCATGGGGGATGGAACCGATCTCAGAGACGTCAAGTCGGCTTGCAGACCCCACACGGCACATATCCTTGGGTTTTGGCATCTTGAACGCTGGAAAACCATATTTGTTTTTCAGGAGAGATCTTCTTTGCCCATCTGCAAGAAGGCAGATGAAACTTATCGGAATCTATTGAACCCACAAGATACATTTCCTGGGCTGAAGTGGCTGAAAAGTCCGTTATCAAGGGTATTCTGACTATCATGGCCGCCAACCGTCTAATAGACTGCTCCATCTCGAATTCCAGCCATTCCAGGTCCACATCCTTGAGGCCTTGATTGAGCCTGTCCGAGTTGATCCTCTCAAGGATTCGCTCCATCCTGTCCACGTCTACCCGCACAAGGCTTCTTTCAAAACGTTCGATTTCCGATTGATTCAGGCTTATGTCTACCCCTCCAAAATACGACTCGCCATAGAAGCCTTTTCTGAATAATACCGTTTTTCCTCATCTCACATATTCTACATGCAAAGGAAGGTATCTTTTCACGAGTTCTGATTAGATTATCAACTAAAATTGGATAATAATTATTATATCAGAATAATCAAAATTTTGAGCAAAATCCCACGATATATTTCATCTGCATCAAGCAATCCGATAGAAATAAGTAGGTATTATTGTTAATTAATTGAGGGGGGAATCGACCATATGGATCAATATTGGAATAGATGGGCCAAAGAACTTCGAACGCTTACGGAACCTTACGAAGGGATGTATGATCCAAGGATTTCTTCAGAATTCCCAGAAGAACATCTCCTGAAATATTACAAATGTTTGAATCGTTTGATGCAGCCGCTGGAACTTCTGGAGGAAAATCTGGAGTGCCCAGGAGAAATGCTCCTGGAAAACTACGCTCATCTGGAAGAGAACCTTGAATCGCTCGCGACAAAGCACCCATGGTTCTCAGAAGACAAGTCAACCCAAGATGTAATCGAGCTCTTGGAAGTGCTAACTGCAAGACGCGAGATAAAAAAGGAGTTCTTCGAGGAAAAGATGACAGGGCTTGATAAGAGGATAAACGAACTAAAAGCGAAGATGAGATCGAGGATGTGACCTCAAAGAACAGAACGGGATTAAGAAAGGGGATTTTGGCCCCCTTTTCTTAACGCCCGGACCGGGAGTCGAACCCGGGTCGAAGCCTCGACAGGGCTTCATGATAGGCCTCTACACTATCCGGACACTCTCAGGTCCCGCCTCCCAGATTCGAACCGGGGACATCGCGGTAGCCGCACGGAGCACCATTTCGGCGCGAAACCCACTACAGCCGCGCACTCTACCAAGCTGAGTTAAGGCGGGTCTAGCCGATGCAAAGCGATTCTAATATTTAGCCCTTTCGATTGGTGGCAGTGATTTGCAGGTCTGAAACAACGGTAGCTAATTTCAACCGTCAGTTTGCATAACATCATATCTAGGAAACGGATTACACAGACTGCAAAAGTGTTGGATTTGACCATATTGACCATTATAAAATGGAGGGCGCAATTCCTCCCCGCCCTGAAGGACAGGGCCTCCTTGCGCATTTAAGATGGACTACTCAGAAGATCCGCATCCGATCTCGATCTCGCCTGCAGGCATCTCTATGTTTCCAGCTTCACCGGTAAGCCAGGTGTAAGCAAGGCCAGAACTCGGAGTCGTTCCATCTGCTTTGTAGACCATCTCCCTGACTGAAGATGTGACATCTGCAGGAATGGTCATCTGAAGGGCGGTCTGTACTTCAAGGGTCTCGACCTGATCTTTTTTCATCTCGCCGATGTCCCACTTCAGGGTGGTCGTCCCGTCGGCGTTTTCGACCTGATCTATCTCGGAAGATGTCTCCACCACATCAAGATAGGGGAAGAGCGTGTAAGTCAAAAGAAGGTTCGTTCCCACGGGCCTGCTTTCGATACCGTCATAGATCTCGGTTACCAATTCAGCCAGACTATCCAAGTTATCTTCAGACGGATAAAAAGCACCACCAGTCACCTCTGCCATGTTCTTGAGCGCTTGGTACTGCATTGGCCCGTTGGTTTCAGAGATTCCAAGACCAATGGCGTAAACTTCATACCCGCTGTTTGCAGCTTCTGCTATCGTATCCTGAAGCCTTGCGCCCGGAGCGAACTCACTCCATCCTGTGACGAATATAATTATCTCCTTGGTGTTGGCAGGATCTTTTGGCGGGTTCTTTTTCAGCACATGTACCGCCTCTCTGAGCCCAACGTCGTAGACTGTAGTCTCCGTTTCCAGATATTCCTGATTGTTCAAGCTATCGATCGCTTTGGACTGATTCTCACTTAAGGAGAACATCTCAGTCGAGAAATCAACTTCCGAGTCCCAACTCACGATCGATACTTTCGATCCGCCATCTCTGAATAACTCTTGGCCCAAAAGCGCGTCCACCGAGTCCGCAATCCAATCCGCGTCAGAAGCATCAATTGTCTGTCGCATGCTGCCTGAAGAATCGATCGCAACGACCGCCGACATGTAAGACTGGTAATGAGGCATCTGGACTGTCAGCTCGAAATTGGGACAGACGCCGCCATCGTTCGGGAAGATCTCCTTGGAAATGCTAACCCCGTTCTCGTCTTCTTGAGACCACTCGCCCCCAAAGGCCAAGAGATCAAAGGGTTCTTCCAAATCTTCGATCAAGACCTCTCCGACGACCTCTTCTTCGATAGCCACTTCTGCAGAAGCATCAATATCTATCGCCACATCACCGGAGCATTCTTCAGAGCTCGAAGGCGATTCAGATTGTGCAGATACAAACACTGCAGCAGAGCATAAAACTGCCATTAGTAGCAATAATCTTTTGAATTTCATATATATCCGTCCTTTGCAACAAACATTCCCTATGTGAAGGGTAAACTACCCCACCCTAAAGGGTGAAGCTTCCTGATTCATCACCAGAACTTATATCACAAATATGTGATTTAGAGGTTCCGGTTCAGCAGGATCTAAAGGCAGTCCTATCATTGAGATGAGTACGTTTCTTGAAGGCGTTGTAATCACTATCACAGACGAATCCACAGAAGCGACATCCATGAACGTTATCTGATAGATCCTTTTTTGCAACGTGTCCACAGCAAGAACATTTCTGATACGTATTTTTCAGGTCAACCTTGATCAGCTTCGTGTCAGCACTTTCAGCCTTGTAGGAAAAAAGCATGAACAAGAACTTGGACAACGACGCATAGTTGGCGAGAAGCCGAATCTTACCTCATCTTACCCCTTGCCAGTGAAGCGAAAGTGCCCACGAAACATAGCACCACGAATACTGAGAATATGGCCTTCATGCTCATTAGGAATTGAGGATGAACCTCTGGCGTCACAGGAACCCGGCCCATGAACACGGCCAAAGCCGTCATGGCGATTGCCATGCTGGTCATCATCCCGATAGAACGCATCGTTCCGACCATTCCCGAGGCCACGCCATAATACTTCTTCTCGACCGAACTCATGATGGCGTTGGTATTCGGAGAAGAGAAGAGCGCAAAGCCCAGACCCAAAGTGATTAGAATAGCCACAATCGTGACTATCCTCGTGTTTTCGTCCACGCGGATCAAGAAGAGAAGCCCAAGTGCCGTTATCGCCATCCCAATGGATGCCACCTGCCTTGGTTCTTTCATGTCCGAGAGCTTTCCTGCACTCGAAGAGAAGGCTGCCTGGACCACGGGCTGAGCCATCAAAACGAGGCCAGCATCACGGGGTTCAAGTCCTTTGATGTACTGGAGATACAAAGTTAAGATGAAGGCCACAGCGAACGTGGCTCCGTAATTGATCAGAGCCGCCAGGTTGGACAAGGCAAAAACTCTGTTTTCTCGAAAAAGCCTGAGGTTGAGAACTGGATGAGGCGTTCGCCCTTCCCAATGAACGAAGGCCAAGAGACCTACAAGGCCCAAAACTACGAACTCGATACCGGATATGGATGGAAGGAGGGTAAGTCCGTAAACCAAGAACAACAGAACGAGGCCATAGATGAAAGATCCCACCCAGTCGAAACTTTCGCCTTCCGCTTCGATCCACTCGCCATCGAGTTTCCAACGTATCAAAGCAATGACCACGATCCCTGCAGGCACGTTGACCAGGAAGATGCTCTCCCAGCCCAAATACTGGGTGAGAATGCCACCCAAGAAAGGACCTGCAGAGAGCCCCACGTAAACCGAAGTCACGTTAATTCCCAGTGCCATGCCACGCTCGCCAGGTGGAAATACCGAGGTTAAAATAGCCACTGCAGTTCCGAATATCATGGCGCTGCTCACACCGTGAAGGAACCGGAAAACTATCAACATGGATGTGGTGTTTGACATTGCAGTCAGGAACGAGACGAGGGTAAAGAGGATCATTCCCCAAGCGAAAACCTTCTTCCTTCCGTGAATGTCTGCCACCTTTCCCAAAGGCACGAGAAAGATTGCCAGGGCCAGGAGATACGAAGTGGCCACCCATCCCAAGAGGACCGCGTCCATCCCAAATTCTTCGCCTATTGTGGGAAGAGCGACGTTGATCGAGGAACCCATGAAGGCAGGAAGGAAGGACGCCACCGTGGATATCAGGAGAACACAGCGCTTGCTCTTGGCTTCACACATACAACAATACAGGTCTAAGCCCCGCTATTTACAGGCTCCCCTCCAGATCGCGCCTTATTATTCTCAAGATGTCAACGGATAGTTGCGCTTTCTGATTTGGTTGATGTTCCAATCCCAATTGATTCTGGCAAAACATCTCTGGGTACCGCACCCTGAGAATATATCATCAGAAATATCACCCCCCATCGATTCCACTGGAACTATCCCCGATTATACGGAAGCCCAAATTGTAACAGACGAGATCTGAAAGGTCGTGACGATCTAAGAAGTGTGCTCTTGTCCGCCGACGGATCGGAACACTTCTAATCAGTCTCATCCACCCAACAGCAACTCCTATATCTTCCCCACTCCTAAAACACTGCACGAACGCAATTCTTAGGCGGCGATACCCATCCCAAAGACGATCTCCAAAGAGAAGCTGGCTGAAGTGAAACGGATCTGCCATGAGCTTTGCAGCGCTGAGTGCGTAGACCAGAAAAGGAATGGGCGCCACCTGGAGCTTTTGGAAAGAAGGCCCCACTGGTCGGTCTTGAAACGCCAAGAACAATACGAGACCATCGACCAGGGCGAAAAAGTTCCCTTCGACATATCACTCCCGCTCCCTGCAAAGGACCCACGCCGCCCTGAAGAGACGGGAAAAGGAGTCGAGCTATTCTGGGAAAAGTTCCAGTGCACCAACTGCGGAAGGTGCTGCTACACCCCAGGCGCTGGCCTCTACCTGGAACAAGATGACTTTGATAGGATCTGCAAATACCTGGACTGGTCCCCAAAGAAGCTAAAGAGCCTCTGCCGCTACGACAAAGACTTGAAAACCTGGGTCCTCAAACAACCCTGCCCCTTCTACGACTCAGTTGGAAAACGATGCGAAATCTATCCAGCAAGACCACTCACTTGCACCCAATATCCATTACATCCGCCTCCAAGAGAGATGCCACGCCACCTAGCCGTGGACGCCTTCTGTCCTGCAGCACGAAAGCTTGCCAAAGAGACCCTTGGCTGGTGGATAATCTGCGAGAACAACTGGGCCCGAATCCTGAAAAGAATGGAGACGATGGAGAAAATTGGGGCAAGGACGGAAACTAAAGTGAGATCGGAAACTGAGGCAAGAATGAAAGCAGAACCGAAAACTAAAACAAAAACCGAAACAGAACTCAAAGCCCAAAAAGAGGGATGAGCAAAGCAAAGCTTCATCTTAAATGCGCAAGGAGACCCCGCCCTTCAGGGCGGAGAGGAATTGCGCCCTCCACCTTATGACGGTCAATACGGTCAAATCCAACACTTTTGCATTTTGTGTGATCCGTTTTCCAGATATGATGTTATGCAAACTGACATTCCCTTTCGAGGATCCACCTACATAACTCAAACCATGTTTAGCATGTCTTACTAATGTCCCTCTTGTCAATCCCATCGATCTGGTTCCCCCATATAGCGGCCTAATACCGCCTTTTTTTGGTTGGAATCTGTGTAACTGTCTCCTATGTAACATAATAGGGGTCCAATAATACAAGCCACGTTCGGTCAATGTACCACCAACCACTGACCTCGCCAGAACAAACGCATCTACACAATGTGAACTAAACGTCTTTTTGGATTTTTGCGAAGTCTTTTTCAAACGCAGTTCGTCTCTAAGACCCTTCGTTTCAAATCCTTGTTTTAAGTGCAATCTTAGATCGCGATCCACGATCTCGGCATAAAACCACGTTTTGCCTTGTTCCAATGGTGAAAAGTTTTTGTTCCACCTTTTTGCACCCTTTTTAGTCATAGCTTTGACATCTTCAACAACCACATCTGTTATCGGTATGATCTGCCTGAGCTGGTCCAATATTCTCAGTTTAGCGTTCCACCGGGCATGAGTAGAAGGTGGTAACGATTTTTTGTTTCGAAGTCGATTGTGGAATCTGGCCGGTCGTCTCCAACAGTTACGAAATCGTCTGGAGCGTCGCATATTACGTCTAACTTCCAACGATTTCTTGATGTGGTGTGGTGCCTCTGACATTCCATTCAACACAACTTCTTGTGTGCCGACTACAGACCATCCTTCAAACTTACTGCCAGGGTCGATACCTAACGCGATGGGTTGGTTATCTGGTTTAACTTCTTTTTTCAAGATGATGCAAAATACTCCTAATTTGTTCCAGTAGGGACTAGCTTGGCCATTTTTCAGAAGTAACCTGGCCCTTGTTGGAGTGGTTGGCATCAACTGATGCATCTTAGCATCCATGACAGGAATGCGCATATTATGCTCTCCAGATCGAGTCTGGGTAAAATGTCCCTTCGAGGTGGCGAAGCAGGCTTAGGGATAAATCCCATCGGATTCGGCGTGTCCAGAAGTGGGCATGAGCTAGGGAAGTACTCTGCCGTTCTTAGTAGCCCACAACACTGCTGCATTTTGTTGCCCTCTAGTCTAACTGTTTAGTCTCGCTTAGCCGTTCGCAAGCCACGGCCTTTAGGCTGTGGTAGTTGACCAAGACTGGAACATGCCCTCACAGATCATCCGGTCCACTATCTCGTATGCGCCCTTCCCGTACTTGGCCGTAGAAACGTAATCTGCCGCTTCTTTTACCTCCGATGAGGCGTTGGCGACGGTGGCGCTGAAACCTGCCACCCGAAACATAGGCAAATCGCTCCGGCTATCGCCCACAGCTGCAACTTCCTCAGGATCGAGATCGAGACGATCCATCACCTGGAGGAGCGCTTTTCCCTTGTCTACACTTCTATCCTTAATATGCACCGCAAACTCGCTGTCCAGAAGGTCAACCGATATGCCGTACTTCTCCAGATGACGGATTGCACCTTCTAGATCAAAATCCCTTTTTAGCACAATATCCGTCACCCTGTAACGGTTGTCAAACATTTGCAACGGATAGACCTCTTTCAGCCGCTCGTAGGCGGCCTTGCAAAGAGATACATCAGCCAGAATTTCGAGCGGCCCGTCCTCATAAGATATGACGCCACCGTTCTCGGATATGAAGGTCAAAGACGCTCCAAGCAAGATCGCAGCCGCCCTTGTGAAACAGTGGACGTTTCCTGTGGCCAGTATCGCCGGAACGTCCAATCGGGATATGGCCTTCATAGACAAAGGGTCAAGCTGACGCTCCATATCGGTCAAAGTTCCGTCTATGTCGAAGACCACTGCCTTGATCAATCGTGCAACCCCTCTGTTGTCACCGAGAAGACCGCTTCGCCATCTGGCAAGTTGGGTGAATCCACGAGCCTTGCAATCCTCTTATCTCCCTTGGACTTTCTAAGATATATCCTAAAAGTTGCAGTATGGCCTACCACATGACCGCCTACAGGTCTTGTGGGATCGCCAAAGAAGGCGTCTGGCTTTGACATCACCTGGTTTGTCACCAGGACCAAGGCGTTGTTTAGATCGCAGAACTTCAGAAGTGTGTGAAGATGTTTGTTGAGCTTCTGTTGCCTATCTGCAAGAGTTCCCCTGCCCACATACTCTGCCCTGAAGTGAGCAATCAGAGAGTCGACGATCAGAAGCTTGGCAGGTTTGTCTGTCTTCCTCAGACTTTCGGCCAAATCGATAGCGTTTTCGGCCAGTAGAATCTGATGGTTCGAATTGTAGGCCCGGGCCACGTGAATATTTTTCAAGAAATCTTCGGGATCCCATCCCAGTTCTTCGAGCCCGTCTTGATCTTCGCGTTCTGGAAGGCCCGCTACCATCTGTTCGATCCTTTCAGGCCGGAATGTGTTTTCAGTATCGATTATTATGACCGAACCGTCAAGGCCGCCCATCTCGAAAGGAAGCTGGACGTTTACTGCCATCTGATGCGCTACCTGGGTCTTGCCAGATCCGAACTCTCCGTAGAGCTCGACGATCGCCTGGGTCTCCATACCGCCACCGAGAAGGGCGTTAAAGCTCTCGCTCCCGGTGCTGACCTTACCCACCAGCTTCCTTCGTTCCATCACTTGATCTCCCGTCTCGAAACCGCCGATGTCTGCGGCCTTTCTCGCAGAGGCGATGATCTTGGCTGCGGTTGACTCGCCAACATCTGCACAAGCTGCAAGCTCGGCGGGCGACGCCACAGCCAGTGACTCGACGGCCCCAAATCCCGCCTCTCTCAGCTTTTCAGCTGTGGCGGGCCCCACTCCAGAGAGATCCTCCAACAAAATTTCTGACATGATTTACCAATCCCCAAAACCCCAAACGAGATCTTGACTTTATAGTGCTTGACGATACCTTTTAGCCAAATCTCCAACTCGTAAGAGTTTGAGACTGAGCCTATCTGTATCGTCAAGCACTAATCTTTCGAGAACCGATTAGTATAATCTAATCGGTTCTCGGCTTTAATCCAGTTACTCGGGCGAGGCAAAAGTAACCTTTGTGCTCCACCCGCAGCTCACCTCAATCTCGTCGTTCCATCCTGCCTTTACCTGGCAGTCGACCAGATCAATCTTGGAACCGATATCTATTGACTCAATCAGGTCGACATGATCGTTCCAGAGAGCAACCTTAACCCTGCCGGTCTGATCTGATAGATATATGTTGGCCACCCTACCAACAGATCCGTTATTCCGCTCGAATTCGCGGACGTCCCCGAGCCCCGAGACGAAACCCGATATAGAAGATATCGTCCCGGGCTGAAGATCGGATATGGAAGTGATCTTCTCCTCGTACTCGACCGAGATCTCACTTTTCCGGACCAGAGAATAGCCACCGACCTGGATCTCGACCTGGCCGTACCGCTCCCTCGATAGGGCGTTGACCAACTCAAGGGTATCGCCCTCACGAAGGTCGATTTCAGCCTTCTCGTTCCACAATGTGAGCCTGATCTTCCCGGTCCCATCACCCAGGATGACGGACCGGACGAGCCCCACAGATCCGTCTTTTCGGAGAAACTCACGAACTTCACCAGGGTCTAATATCTTGGCAACCAGGTTTATGTCGCCCATATCCGGCTTGATTTCGGCTATCTTGTGCGGATCGACCTTGGTCTGGATGTCGGCATCCGCGTCCTCAATCCCACCGCCTTGACCAAGGCCCACCTCGGTTCCCATGTAACCTTCTCTCGTGATTCCCCGAACCCTCAGAACCTGGCCGATACTTATGTCACCATTTTTGAGAGCTTCGGTTCCTTCATCCCAGATCACAACCCGGATGGTCCCGGTTTCGTCGCCCAGGTTCAAGTTGGCCACCCTGCCAACCGACCCATCGCTTCGAGAAAATTCGTGGATTTCGGATATAGAGACCACTTTTCCAACGAAGATCACTTTGCCGGTCTCGGGTTTGATCCTCTCGATCTTGAGCTCGACTTCGCCGAACTCTCGCGCCACAAGCATGGCGGCAGTCTTCGCATCGCAGAGTCCGCCCATCAATTTGACCTTCTCTTCGACCCGCTGCTCAAAATCTTCTTCAGAGATTTTGTCGGAAAGCTGGTCGAAGATCTCTGCGATCGCTTCATCCATGGAAAAACCCCTCTAGACCTCGATCATGGTGACGGGGTCCTTCCGACGACTTTTCAGGTAAGTGGCGTTGCACCTTGAGATGAAAGTGTCACAAACATCAGAAGGATCGCCGTCTGCTGCGATGACACCGTTCTCGACCAGGAGTGCTCTGTGAGATATCTCCCGGACGAAGTCAACGTGATGGCTCACCAAGAAAATCGTTGTTCCGTACTCTGCATTGATTCTCTTTATCGCGTTGGAAACGTCCCTTAAAGTCAGAGGGTCGATGTCGCCGAATGGCTCGTCCAAGATGAGGATCTTGGGGTTGGTGGCCAATAGCAAAGCTAACGATACCCTGACTTCCTCGCCGCCGCTGAGTTGATGAGGATACTTGTCCAGTATAGAGAGGTCTAAGTCCAACACCTTGAAGATGGGCTCGGCATATTTTCGAGCTTCAGTCGCAGGGAATCTGGGAAATAGGTCTTCAAAGATCTGGGTGGTGAGTCCAAGCTTGTTCAAAACGGCCTTTGCATCTTCTTCTTCCATGTCCGTGAGGGCGTAGATGACGTCGAGAACCTGATCGGATATTCCTAAGGACTCGGCAACCGACCTTGCATATTCGATGACCGCCTGGCCTTTGACACCTAGCTTGTAACCTATCTGCTCAAGAATGGTCTCTTTTGGGGAGAGGGCGAACTCTTGATACATTATCCCCATGTTTCGCCGAACTTCCATCCTTTTATGGGAGTACTCTACTATATCCACCCATTCGTCACCCAACTTGAAGAAAACGGATCCGTCCTCGGGTTTTGCCACACCTTGCATGATCTTGAGGATGGTGGTCTTTCCAGCTCCGCTGGCCCCTATCAAAGAGGTGATCTCGCCTTCTTTGATCTCGAAATTCATGTCTTCGATCTTCAAGACTTCGCCGGTTTTGATGAGGTAGTTTCTCTTGTAGAGTTCGTCCACTTTTATGACCGGCTGGGCTGAAGGTCTTGGAGTTAAGGATTCGGGCTTGCTAAGTCCAGATAGGAACTCGTCGAGTACCTCGTAGGGATCTCCTTTTGCCCTGATCTTGCCGCCGTCAAGCCAAATCAAATTCTCGGCCAGATATTCGTGAATTTCGGGAAGGTGAGATACCACGAGGATCGTCAGGCCCAGCTCTTTGTTCACGTTCTTGATAGCGTCCAGTACCTCTTGCTTGGTGGCAGGGCAGGCCATGGTGGCAGGCTCGTCCAAGAGGAGGATCTGAGGCTTTTTTGCGAGCTGTCTTGCGATTAGAAGCCTCTGTTTTTCACCACCGCTCAGGATGGTGGCAAGGTGATTTGCCTTCTTTTCGAGGCCCACCAGTTTTAGGTATTCCATAGCCTCGGCCATAACTTCTTCATAACAGGCCTCCGGCTTTGTGGGAAGTATTTCGTATCCAATCCGGCGGGAGTTAATCCTAAGGGCTACGTTATTCAAGGCAGAGTCTGTCCAGAGACCAAAGTCTCTTTGTAAGTGGATTGCGGTCATCTCCCTTTGACGGCGCTGCACTTCAGGTCCCGAATCGGGGAATATCTCAAGGCCGTTCATCTCGATCTGGCCTGAGTTGAAGGTCTCGATGCCACGCAGTATTCTCATAAGCGTGCTCTTGCCGCTGCCGCTCTTTCCCACGATCCCCAGGATCTCGCCTTCTTTGACGTGGAAGCTAATACCCTTTAGGGCTTCGATCTGGCTTTCGTTGAAACTGTAGACCTTGGACAGATTATCAATATTTAGCAAATCAGGACCTCCTCTAAGTTCATCTAAGTTGTTCTCTTAACGAATTTTTGTTCCGGGTTCGACTTCTTTCTCAGGAGTTAACAATACAGCGGTGTCATCTAGGTCTGCTGCAAGAAGCATTCCCCTGGACTCTACACCGAAGAGCTTGGCAGGTTCCAAGTTTGCCAGAACCACGATCTTTCTTCCAATCAACTTCTCAGGGTCATGCGTTTGGGCAATGCCTGCAACAATCTGCCGCTCTTCAGTGCCCAAGTCGACTATGAGCCGGAGGAGCTTGTCGGATCCTTTGATGTTTTCAGCTTCTTTGATCGCTCCGACCCTTATGTCGAGTTTCATGAAATCGTCGAAAGGTATTGTGCCCATCTTTTTATCTCCTTTCTTGGGTTTGCCTGCATCTGCCTGGCGTATGCGCTCTTTGAAGACCTCATCGAGATCGCGGATCATGGAGTCGTCCATTTTGTTGAATATGTGCGCAGGCACGCCCAACTTTTGGCCAGGTTCTATTGGGGTGAGTGCATCGGAGAAGAGGGCATCACTAATTTTGCCGACTGATCCGATCTGTCTCCATGCAAGCTCCATCTTTCCTGGCATGACCGGATCCAAGAGAAGCGAAAGGGCCTTGACTATCTGGAAGCAGTTTCTGAGAATGGCACCGCACGCGTTGGGATTATCTTTCACCAGTTTCCAGGGTTCATTGGCCTGGAAATAGGTGTTTCCAAAGTCAGCAAGTGACATAGCAACGTCCGTTGACTTCTTGAACTCGAACTCTTCCAGAGCAGAAGTCACATCCTTGATGGTGGCTTCGATCTTCTCCATGACCACGGGTTCGAGATCGCCTTCGGGAACTTTGCCATCGAAGTTCTTGGTGGTGAAGGTGATAGACCTGTTGATGAAGTTGCCAAGTGCCCCGACCAGTTCGTTGTTCACTTTTTTGCCAAAGACGGTCCAAGAGAAGTTCAGCTCTTTAGTGTGAGACGTGTAAGACGCCAGGTAGTAACGGAGAAGGTCGGGATGAAGGTCTTTTTCCAGGTAATCGTCAATCACCCAGACCACGTAACCCCTGCTCTTGGAGAACGTTTTGTTGTCTATTTTCAACATTCCGCTGGCCACGACGGCACTTGGTAGGGTGTAACCTGCACCTTTCAACATGGCGGGCCAGAAGATACAGTGATGGTATACTATGTCGCCACCTATGAAATGGACTATTTTCGAGGGATTGCGCCAATATTTTTCCCAGTCATCGTTTGCCTGTTTGGCCCATTCCTCTGTGAAGGAGATGTAGCCGATGGGCGCATCGACCCAGACATAAACCACGAGGTCTTCTTGCCCTGGAAACTCGACGCCCCATTCCAGGTTGCGGGTTATGCACCAGTCTTTTAGCTCCTGTTTGACCCATTCTTTGGCGTAGTTTCTGGCGTTTGAAGTTCCGCCCAACGTCTCTAGGTACTCTATCAAAAAGTCGCTGAAGGACGATAGCTTGAAAAAATAATGCTTTTGAATCCTGTACTCGGCTTTGCTTCCGCAGACTTTACATAGTGGCTCTAAGATTTCGCCAGGCTCCAAGTGCCGGCCGCATCCCTGGTCGCACTCATCGCCTCTTGCTGGAGCGTTGCAATAAGGGCAGATGCCTTCTACATATCTATCGGGAAGAGAACGATCGCAAGAGGGGCAGTAGGCCAGCGGGATCTTTTGGGGGTAAACGTATCCTTTATCCTCTAGGGCGTTAACTATAGACTGAGTTCTCGCGTGGTTAGAAGGGTCGTCGGTGTTGCCGAAGTAGTCGAACCCCACCTCCATCCGCTTGAAGACATCGTCGAAATGGTCGTGGTATTGGGTGACAAGTTCTGTGGGAGTTATCCCTTGTTCTTCGGCGTTGACCACTATGGGAGTACCATGGGAATCCGATCCACAGACGAAGGTTGGATCAAGTCCCATTTTCTTTAAGCCTCTGACGTATACGTCGGCGGGGACGTAGGTTCGCAGATGGCCTATGTGGCATGGCCCGTTTGCATAGGGCAATCCACAAGTTACCAGTATGGGATCGTTATCGGGGGACAATGTGAACACCTCAGCCGCTTACGTTCTGAAGGCAGATATACGTTTCCCATATCAAAAAAAAGGTGATTTTGGGATGGCCAAGGACCTTAGCGGCGTCCGGAAATTCGTATCGTTAAACACCACATGTCCAAAATCGACACGATTCGTGATGCAACGGGCTTTAGCACCATTATCGTCGCGGGGATTAGCGTTCAATGGCCATCTCTTTTAAGGGCGACGCCACCAAGCGCAAAATTGGAAGCAATCACGGTGACTACTCCCCCGACTAAAGTCGGGGGCATCTAGGCTTTTGCCAAAGACTGTAGCCCCAGTCTCAAAATATTGATCGCCGCATTCTCATCTCGATCCATTACCA